>Ga0255753_1002227_pt1 | contig 21784 bp, 22 predicted proteins | sample 041ome_10_FD_179953 | JGI IMG/M metagenome (GOLD analysis project Ga0255753, IMG submission 179953) | Coastal salt marsh microbial communities from the Groves Creek Marsh, Skidaway Island, Georgia - 041412US metaG (version 2) | ecosystem: Environmental > Aquatic > Marine > Intertidal zone > Salt... | reverse complement strand
ATATCATTGGCGGTGGTCTGGCCGGAAGTGAGGCCGCCTGGCAGTTAGCCAATCACAATATTCCTGTGATCTTGCATGAAATGCGCCCTCATAGGCCAACTGAAGTGCATAAAACTGATTATCTGGCCGAACTGGTGTGTTCTAATTCTTTTCGCTCTGATGACCATGAGGCTAATGCCGTTGGGGTTTTGCATCAGGAAATGCGGATGCTTAATTCCCTTATTATGGCAATGGCTGATCAGCATTGTGTTCCTGCAGGCGGCGCATTAGCAGTTGACCGTGATGGGTTTGCCATGGCGGTTGAGAATGCCATCAATAACCATCACATGATCACCTTAGAGCGTGAGGAGATTGAAAGCTTAGACGCTTTTGGTGATGCCCCTGTGATTGTTGCGACTGGGCCGCTAACGGCATCGCCCCTTGCTGCGGCTATTCGAGAAGCAACAGGTGAAGAAGATTTAGCCTTTTTTGATGCGATTGCCCCAATTGTTTATCGGGAAAGCATCAACATGGACAAAGCATGGTTTCAGTCCCGATATGATAAGGGCAGCGGCAAGGATTATATCAACTGTCCTCTTGAGAAAGAGGAATACGAAACGTTTATCGCCGCAATGCTGGATGCCGAAAAAATTAGTTTTCATCAATGGGAAGAAAACACCCCTTATTTTAATGGCTGCATGCCTATTGAGGTGATGGCAGAACGCGGCCACGATACGCCTCGTTTTGGCCCAATGAAACCGGTTGGCCTTACCAATCCCCAAACGGGAAAGCGGCCCTATGCGGTCATACAACTGCGTCAGGATAACGCCCTAGGCACACTTTACAATATTGTCGGATTTCAGACTAAGATGAAATACGCAGATCAGATCAGGGTTTTTCGCATGATACCAGGTCTAGAAGATGCGGAGTTTGCCCGACTTGGCGGATTGCACCGCAATACTTTTATCCGTTCTCCCAAATTGTTGGATAAGCAATTGCGGTTAAAATCACAGCCTAATCTTCGCTTTGCCGGACAAATCACTGGGGTTGAAGGCTATGTGGAATCTGCCGCTATCGGCTTAATGGCAGGGCGTATGATCGCGGCGGATTATCATGGGGAAGATTTCACCCCTCCTCCACCGGAAACTGCTCATGGTGCCTTGCTAGACCATATTACTGGCGGGGCACAAAGTGACAGTTTTCAGCCGATGAATATTAATTTTGGTCTGTTCGCTCTCCCCCCAGAAAATCTGATGATACAGATTACGGCGAATGGAAAAAAACGAAAACTCAAAGGAGCTGACCGAAAATCTGTTTTGGCAAGGCGTGCTCTTTCCGCTATGTCAACTTGGTCAGGCCAACCAGAGTTTCACTAAACTCGGCGCATCAATACTGTGATCATCATCTGAAGCGCCAGCAAAGGTTTTTCCGCTGGATATTCCAGCCTGATGGGATCAGAAAGAAGCCAGCGCATCAACCGAAACGGCAATGCGCTTTTCGTATCCTGTGGCGGCAAGGGATGATCTGCATGATCAAAACCGATCAGAATATCTGTTGTGATATCCGCATCAGGCTTAGCGTTAAGCGTTTCTGCCAGTAGCCCCCCTATGATCTTATGCCATAGGGTTAAGACCAGATGCTTTTCACCGCCACTGGCAAGATCAGTAATCATTTGATCTAACCCAGCAATCACGGCATTGAGATCTAAATTTCTTTCATTTTGATGAGCAATTAGCCGTTCAGCTAAAGGCACCCCATGGGTTTTTTGATCCTTAATAGCGTCTCGCCACCACGCCAATCTGACTGCGGCGATCATCCCCTCATTCGCATTGGTGGCTCGGCGACCTTCAATCCATAACAGCAAAAGATCAGCAAAGACAAAACGGGTTTTGTGGTTAATAAAACCGGTGACTAAGGCTAAGGCCGGAAACTCATGTCGTAATCCAAGAACACCGTTTTCTGCCATCAGCCCCTTACCTTTTGGTGCCTGAGGTTCTTGAGGCTGGCACAGCCAATAACGCCACTTTACGCCCCTCAGAAAGAAGCAGATTCCATGTTCGACACGCAGCACTAGTTGGCAAAATCTCACCCTTAAGGCCTATATTCATCAGCTTTTGGCGAAAATCATAATATGGATGCGTCATAGTTTCGCCTATCCCGATCACCAGCAAATGAGGGTCTTCGGCAAGATTAGAAAACATATTTAAATCATCGGTGGACAATTCGGTGTTGGTATTAACACTAGTGATAGCATAGCCAAACTGCTCAACCCCTAAAACAGCAATCGCCCCGTTAAAACGAACATGATCAACAACAAATCCCTGCTGGTCATAATCAGTGATTATTGGGGTATCTGTGTGATGTAGCTCAGCCATTCCGTTCATGTTCCGGAAGCATTTCATCATCATCACTAGGCCGAAGATCAAAGCGTGACAATATCGCTGATGCCACATAAATAGATGAATATGTTCCGATAATAACGCCCCAAATCATAGCAAAGGCAAAGCCACTCAACACAGCACCGCCAAAGATATAAATAGCTAGCAAAGCAATCAGGGTTGTTATGGATGTCATCAAGGTTCGCGACAAAGTTTGGCTTAATGAGAAATTGATAATGTCCGTGTTGGACCATGATTTATATTTTCTCAAATTGTCACGAATACGATCGAAAATAACCACCGTATCGTTAATGGAATATCCAGCAATGGTCAGCAAAGCCGCAACTGTGGCCAGATTAAACTCAATCCCTGTCAGGGCAAATAAACCAACTGTTGTGATCACATCATGAGCTAAAGCAAGAATAGCTGATATGGCAAATGGCCATTCAAAGCGAAACCAAATATAAACCATGATAGACCCTAATGCGGCAATAATCGCATAAAGAGCCTTTTGTTGTAATTCCGAGCCAACCACCGCGCCAACATATTCTGTGCGCCTAACTTCATAGGCATCGCTTATCGTCTGTTGAACCTGTTTGATCGCTTCTTTATTTATGTCAGTGATGCCATTTTGGTTTTCGTCATCTTGGGATTGGATACGGATTAAAACTTCACGTTCGCTGCCAAACTCTTGCAAGCTAATATCACCAAGGTTCAAATCCCCCAGTTGCTTTCTCAAGCCCTCAATATCTGCAGGACCAGACAATGATTTTGCCTCAAGCACAAAACCGCCACGAAAATCAATGCCGGTATTAAGGCCAGTTGTTAGCCATAGCAACACAGAACCTGCAACCAGAATAACTGAAAATAAACCAGTAAGAAATTTCAGTTTAAGAAATTGAATGGTTTTATCTGTTGGAAGTAGACGCAACATAGGCATAATCAGACCTCCATATGAAATAAGCGGCGCGGCTTTATGATATTAATCCACAAAGCCAACAGAATCCGGGTGATGAGAATGGCGGAAAACATGGATGAGATCACGCCAACGGAAATGGTCACGGAAAATCCCTTAATTGGGCCAGATCCAATGAGGAAAAGACAAAGCGCCGCCGCTAATGTTGTCAGGTTAGCATCAATAATTGTTCCAGTGGCTTGATTAAAGCCTGTCTTAAACGCCGTGGCTATTTTGCGCCCCGCGGCTAATTCTTCTTTTATGCGCTCAAAGATAATGATATTGGCATCCACTGCCATACCAATAGTCAAAACAATTCCGGCAATACCTGGTAGGGTCAAAGTTGCCCCAAGGATAGATAATTGACCAAACAGCAATAGCATATTAGCAATAATCGCAACCACCGCAATAACGCCAATCACGCCATAATTGATAATCATAAAGATAGCGACCCCTATCAATCCTATGATAGCCGCAATCTCACCCGCCTTGATCGAATCGCTGCCAAGGCCGGGGCCAATGGATCGCTCTTCAACAACTTCAAGTGGTGCTGGCAACGCCCCTGATCGCAACAATAATGATAGGTCATTGGTTTCTTCAACGGTAAAGTCACCTGATATTTGCCCGTTAGCGAAAATTTGAGCGCGGATAACCGGTGCAGAAATCACCTCATCATCTAAAACAATAGCAAATTGGCGGTTTATATTCTGACCAGTAACTCTACCAAAACGCTCTGCCCCTGAAGCATTTAACGTAAATGACACAACAGGTTCGTTGGTGTTTCCATCAAATCCTGGCCGAGCATCTTCAAGCATTTCACCACTAACCATGACCCGTTTGTTTAACAAATAAAACACTTCGGGATCATCGCGGGATGGTAACAGTTCTGTCCCCGGTGGTACGCGACCAGATGCCCTTACATCAACCGCAGAAGCTGAGATATCAACCAATTGAAATCCTAATTTAGCCGTACGCCCAAGCAACAATTTGACTTGATCAGGATCATCAATCCCAGGCAATTGAAGTAAAATACGATTGTTTCCTTGGCGTTGGATAATCGGCTCTTTAGTCCCAGTTTCATCAACTCTGGCTCGGACAATTTCAATAGCCTGACCCACAGTTAAGGTAGTGAGTCTTTCTCGCCCAGCGTCATCAAAACCAATCACAAAACGATTATCTGTTGGCGTGATCACCATATCAGCAGAAATTAGCCCGTTGAGAATTTCTCTGGCCTCAACAAAATGGATCGACTCGCGCAATTCAAAACGGACTTGATTAGCATCCGACGCAAGATCGCTTATTCCAATGCGCTTATCACGCATTTCCATGCGAATGGTTTCTGCCAGACTGGAAACGCGTTCCTCAATGACAGCGTCCATATCAACTTCGAGTAAGAGATAAGACCCCCCCTGAAGATCAAGCCCCAGGTTAATGCCAAAATTGCTATCACTCTGACGCGGCAACAAATTGCCAATGGCAAGGAACCCAAGGGTAGCCACCATCAAAATGCTAAGGCCATAATGCCATGAAGGAATGCGTATCATAGAAATTATCCGATCAGAGGCTAATTTATTTTTTCGCCTTAGCGGATTGCGATTGCTGAGCCTGTTGTTGTGGGCTGCGAGATTTGATTTGACCGTCTTTATCACGGCATTCGGTAATAAAATGACGCAGAACAGCTACGGTAACATCTTTGGCAATTTCCACATCAACGGTTTCATTGCCATCGACAGATTTAACAACCTTGCCTTTAATGCCGCCAGAGGTGATGACGATATCACCCTTTTTCAGGCTGTTGACCAAAGCCTGATGCTCTTTCGCACGTTTTTGCTGTGGTCTAATTAATAAAAAATAGAAAACAACAAAAATAAGCAGGAATGGTAATAAGGCGCCAAAAATTCCACCTGCAGCGGCGGCATCCTGCGCATAAGCTGGGGAAATGATCATGAATAAAGCTCCACTTTATGAATAGCTGAATGTGGCCAACAACATACAATGCCGAAGGTAAGAAAACAAACGCAAATCCATGTTTTTTTTGTCGCTTATCAAAAGGAATAAGCATTGACCAGAATGCTAGCAAAGCGATAGATATATGATCATGTCATCGGAACAAAATAATATCCTTAAAGAAGTTCGCCGCATTGCCGATGCGCTTGAACGGTTATCAGCAGCTTCTGATGCGCCAACAATAGATCGTGACCACCAAGCCTTTGTTTGGAACACCAACCCCGACCGTTTTCAAGCTGTCCCCCTTGTCAATCATATCCCGTTGCATTTGCTAAAGGGAATTGATTATCAAACTGACGCGCTATATGCCAATACCAGCCGATTTGCCCAAGGCTTGCCAGCCAATAACGCCTTATTATGGGGTGCACGTGGCACTGGCAAATCATCATTGGTGAAAGCTGTTCATGCTGATATTGCGGCATCCTCATTTTTGACGTTGGTAGAAATTCATCGTGAAGACCTAGAGAGTTTGCCTAGGCTGTTGTCTTGTCTGTCAACACAAAGCGACCGCCGCTTTATTGTATTTTGTGATGATCTTGCCTTTGAGGGCGCTGAGACCTCATATAAATCGCTCAAGGCCGTTCTTGAAGGCGGCATTGAGGGTAAACCCAATGGGGTGATTTTCTATGCGACTTCAAATCGTCGCCACCTCATGTCGAGGGATATGATTGATAATGAACGCTCAACCGCTATAAACCCTTCTGAAGCTGTTGAAGAAAAAGTCTCACTATCAGATCGCTTTGGATTATGGCTTGGTTTTCATAGCATTGATCAAGAAACCTATCTTGCGATGATTTGTGCATACGCTGATGCGATAGGTCTTGCGGTTTCTAGCGATGCCCGCTCTGCCCTTCAACGTGATGCTTTGGAATGGTCAGTCACAAGAGGAAGCCGTTCAGGCAGGGTTGCGTGGCAATTTATCATTGATCAGGCTGGGGCGTCTGGCGTTAAGGTTCATCTCACTTAATATGAAACCCTAATGCCTCAATCATGAGGTTAAATAAGGGATCGGATCAACAGGCTTTCTTGATTGCCGTATCTGAAAGTGCAGTTGCGGACGAGTCACTTTTCCTGATTGTCCCATCAATCCGATAACTCCGCCACGAGAAATCGCCTGACCTTCCTGAACCTGAATATCACCAAGATGAGCATAAGCGGTAATCCAACCGTTATCATGTTTAATGAGGATCATATTACCGAATGATTTCAGATCTCGACCAACAAAAGCCACAGTGCCGTCATAAGCGGCATAGATGGGATCACCTAAATTGCCGGAGATATTAATACCGTCATTTTGAATGCCACTACTGACTAACCCAAACCGATCTATGACTTGCCCATTTGCTGGCCAAGAAAACGCAAGACTCCCCGCTGGTGGGACAGAAACGGCCGCTGTTGTTTGTGATGCGCTCGCTGAGGGCTGTGCCGGTAATTCAGACCCCGGGATAACCTTAATGCTGCTGCTAGGTTCTATGCCGGGAAAATCTAGCATGGAATAATCTAAGGCTTGGGGTATGACGATAGTTGTGCCTGGGATCAGTTGATAAGGTTCTTTTAATTGATTTAATCGGATCAATTCATGCCGAGTGACCGCATATCTAGTAGAAATGCTGTCAATGGTATCATCAGGCTTAACCCGATGATTGCGCGGTTTTGGCAGGATTAACGTGGATAGATGATCAAGGCTGTATGGCGGTGTGAGTTGATTTCCCAGAATAATCTTACGCGGCGTCACCCCATAACGATTGGCAACGGTATAAATCGTATCCCCTGGCTGAACCTTAACAATACCATCAGGCGGAACTTGTTCTGACGCCACGCGATTAGGCGCATTGATTACGGGCAAAGCGGCGCGTTCACCACCTTTTGGCTGACAAGCTGATAGTATCCCTAACATAAGTAAGGCCATAAGCAGATGAAAACCTGGAATATTTGTCAACGATTTCAGCATTTAGCCATTATCCTCAACCACATCTGACAGCAACGGAACAAAGCGGACATCTATCATATCTTTAACAACAGGGGCACTTCTATCCTTGTTCCATGATACTTTTTTCAGCTTCTGGTGTCCACCGGGGCTATCCACCGGAACAACCATAATTCCATCATCCTTTATTTGGGCAAGCAAGTGAAGCGGTATTTCTGATGCTCCACACGTGACGATCACACGATCAAATGGCGCCGCTTCTGGCCAGCCAAATTGACCATCCCCTAACCGGCTTGTGATATTCATCAACTTTAGAATCTTAAAACGACGCTCAGCTTCTACTATTAATGGCCGGATACGCTCAATGGTATAGACACGGCGGCATAGATGAGACAACACTGATGCTTGATAACCGCTTCCTGTGCCGATCTCAAGCACCCGTTCCCGTCCGGTCAATTCTAGACTTGCGGTCATTAATGCAACAATAAAAGGCTGGCTGATGGTTTGCCCATGGCTGATAGGCAAAGAAACATTATCATAAGCGTGCTGATGTAAGGCGCTAGGGATAAAAGCCTCACGTGGGGTTTTCTCAATGGCAGCTAGGGTAGAGGTGTCACGCATGCCCATGCCACGCAAGGTCATGATAAGACCAGCTTTGGCGGCAAATAGCCGTTCCGCGTTGTTACTTTGCCCGTTCATCGAAGAATTGGCTGAGATCATTAAGGGTATCTTGATGCGTCATATTCAATGCTAATGGTGTCACGGTGATATAATCATTCATCACCCCATAATAATCATCATTTTGCGTGACTTGTCTGCGTTGTCTTAATAGACCGATACGAAATGCATTTTCAGCATCAGATGGCACAATTTCATCAGAGGCTTTATGACGACCGACTTGAAAGGCTTTTGTGCCTTTTGGGGTTGTGCTAGGGAAATTGATATTGATGATGACATCATCTTGCCACCCTTTTTTGATCAGTTCTTGCAACAGGGGTGTGGCTTCCTTTTGGGTGATGTCATAAGCATCCAAGGGTTCAAGAGGCATATTTTTACGGTTAATTTTCTGTGATAATGCTATCGCAGGAATGCCATGAACCGAAGCTTCCCATGCTGCTCCTATCGTTCCTGAACAGGTGATATCATCCGCAATATTCATGCCCAGGTTAACACCACTTAATACCAGATCAGGTCTGTGGTTGGCCATAAAATGATTAAGAGCTAACACCATGCAATCAGCTGGCGTGCCATCACAAGAATAACGCTTATCATCATGACGAGTAACCGTAAGATCACGTGTCAAAGTTAATGCCCGACCATAGCCGGAACAATTGCCATCAGGGGCAAATACCCAAACTTCATCCGCGAGATGGTTAGCTATTTCTTCCAACACTGTTAATCCAGCTGCATGAATACCATCATCATTTGTGATTAGGATCCGACTAACGCGGCCTTGGCTTTGGGGTTTCATGAGCTCATTCTTTCGATGGTTTTTATTCCGCCCATATAGGGTTGCAATACATCTGGTATATCGATGCTTCCATCCTCTTGTTGTCCATTTTCCATAATCGCAATCATAGTTCTGCCAACCGCAAGCCCTGATCCATTAAGGGTATGGACAAACTCATTGGTTTTGCTTGCTTCATTTTTGTATCGTGCGCGCATCCGGCGTGCTTGGAAATCACCACAATTAGAGCAGGATGAAATCTCGCGGTACATCCCTTTTCCTTCGTCTTGCCCTGGCAACCATACCTCAATGTCATAGGTGGTGCGTGCAGAAAACCCGGTGTCGCCCGAACACAGTTTCATCACTCGATAAGGCAATCCCAGACGATTAAGAATAGCCTCAGCACATGATGTCATGCGTTCTAATTCTTCATCAGAATGATCAGGGTGGCTGATTGATACCAGCTCCACTTTACTAAACTGATGCTGGCGGATCATGCCTCTTGTATCGCGCCCCGCTGCGCCTGCCTCAGCCCTAAAACATGGTGTATAGGCGGTCATGCGCAATGGCAGATTGGCTTCATCTAAGATTTCCCCCGCCACTAAATTAGTAAGCGGCACTTCAGCAGTGGGAATAAGCCAACGATCATCAGTGGTATGGAACAAATCTTCGGCAAATTTTGGCAATTGTCCTGTGCCAGCCATAGTTTCCCCACGCACCAAAAAAGGCGGCTGATGTTCTACATAGCCAAACTCGGCAGTATGCGTATCAAGCATAAAGGCGGCAATTGCGCGTTCTAATCGGGCCAACGCACCCCGCAAAACTACAAAACGTGAACCAGACAGCTTTGCCCCTAAGGCAAAATCCATCATATTCAGCCCTTCACCAAGCGCCACATGATCTTTGGCAGGAAAACTTGGTAATAGAGGCTCACCAACACTTCGGATAAGCAGATTATCTTCTTCGTCACTGCCATCAGGAACCTGATCATCAAGAATATTTGGATATTCCATCAGCATCGCATCAAGTTGAACCGCAAGCGCCCTGTCCTGTTCTTCCATATCAGCAAGGCTTGTTTTGAGATCAGCAACCTCATCAATCAGAGCAGAAGCATCACCCCCAGTGGATTTGATCTTGCCTACATCTTTAGAAAGCGCATTTCTTTTTTGCTGTTTTTCCTGCATAGCGGTTTGGATCTGGCGGCGGTTTTCATCAATAGCCAGAATATCTTTAGCCGCAGGATCAATACGGCGACGTGCTAACGCCTTGTCAAATCCATCAGGGTTATTTCGGATGAACCGAATATCATGCATGAGAAATCTTCCTTAATCTTGTTGGGTATTGGTGTGATACGGCAAAGAGAGAAGCTCTATTTTGTGATAGCGTATCAGCATTACCCCTCATCGTCTTCATCATCATTTGCACGGCGGACAGTTAACACAATGCCAATAATCGAAATTTCGTAAAGCAAGATCACTGGCACAGCTAACATCACTTGCGTAATCACATCTGGCGGCGTCAATAAAGCGGCGGCAATAAACGCAAAGACAATAGCATAGCGGCGCTTTGCTCTTAATCCTTGGGCCGTTACCATGCCAACTTTTGCTAAAAGCATCAAAACCACTGGCAGTTCAAAAGCGACTCCAAAGGCGAAGATTAACCGCATCACCAGATTGAGATATTCACTAATGCGAGGCTCAACCTCTGTTGGCAGGCTGCTCTCTGTGCCCGTAAATTGATAGCTCAAAAAGAAATTCCATGCTGGCGGGATTACCAGATAATAAACCAGCGCACCGCCCATCACAAAAAGAATTGGTGTAGCCATTAAAAATGGTAAAAACGCCTGTTTTTCATTTTTGTAAAGCCCAGGGGCAATAAAACGCCAGATTTGAAGTAAAATAAACGGAAATGAAATAAACAGTGAGGTAAAGAAAGCTACCTTGATTTGCGTGAAAAATCCTTCGTGCAAAGCCGTAAAAATCATCCGTCCTTCTAGGCCATTATCAGCAAACCAATTTGCGAGGGGCTGTTGCAAGAACAACTGCACCTGTGTGGCGAGAGTATTGCTGGCTGAACCATAAGGGATCATGCAGATGATAAACAATAATAGAAAAAGACCAATAGAAATGGCAAGACGGTTTCGTAATTCCGTCAGATGATCAAGCAAAGTCATCGCGCCTTGATCATCAGGATCTTCTAAAATGGTGTTGTCTTTTTCGCTCATGATCGGTACTTACGCTGACCTACAATTAAGATGATGAAGGTTTTTTAGATTTTGCCTGAACCTTTTTAGAAGATCCTGTTTTGGCCGGACTTTTTTTACCACCTGATTTTTGAGGTGAAGATTTTTTCGTCTTGGCTAATTTCGCTGGAGTGGAAACAGAGGCTGACTGAGCTTTGATCTGTGATGCCGTGTCTTTAATGCTACTAGTAGCCTCGGCAATCTCCGCCGTATTTCCAACCTCTTCGATATTTTTACGAATATCCGCCATAGGTTCTTTGGTTTGCTCAATCAAACCGGATTTCGTGTCCGCAATCGCCTTTTTAACTTCTTTGAACTCTTCTTGATCAGCGACTTCCATCAGAGATGATCTGAAGTCATTCGCCATACCCCGGATTTTACCCATGTAAGTGGTAAAGGTTTTAAGAGCGCGCGGCAAATCCTTGGGGCCCACTACGAGCACCAAGATAAATGCCACTAACATTAACTCTTGCCAACCAAAATCAAACATGAATGAACCTTAGAGAATGCAACAAAAAAGGAAGATCATCTGTGATTAAGCAGATGTTTTTTTGCGACTTGCTGTTTTTCGTGGGGCTGATTTGCTAGCGGTTGTTTTCTTTTTAGAAGTTGCCTTAGAACGGGTTGTGCTGGCTTTTTTAGTCGTTGCAGCCCGTGTCTTTTTAACAGGACGAGCAGGCTTTTCTTCTGCAATCATCTCTGCTTCATCATCATCTTCCGCTTCGTCTTCGCCTTCACCTTTGACCCCGGTTTTGAAATTACGAAGACCTTTTCCAAAATCCCCCATCAGGCCAGAGATCTTGCCGCGGCCACCAAATAATAAAAGAACAATCGCCAAAACAATCAGCCATTGCCAAATTCCAAATGCTCCACCAAACATGATTTCCTCTCAATCAATTATGGTTAATATCAAATCGGTTTATCATATCCCTGATGGGGATACTACTGCAATCCCACTTTTTGGTCAGGAAATTTGCGGAAAGACGAAAACTTGACTTTCATCTAGCTTAATCGAAACCTCAGTCCCCTCTTCAAACCATTTTATCCCCGGCATTCGCGCATGAAGGTGAAGTGGACCTGTTTTATGCCAATCTACTTCTAGGTGAACAATGCTATAGCGCCCAAGCATAATGGTTTCCACCACCACCGCATCCGCGGTTTCGCCGCGCACATCAACAAGCAATCCATCGTTTCGAATAATCATAGTGGTTTCAGTGCCGTCTTTTATATTCTCAACTGGGAATGGCCCAAAGGGGGTTTCAACATTGCCGTTATGAACCACCGAGTGGATTTTATTCACTTCCCCAAAAAACTCTGCCACAAAAGCACTTTCAGGACGGCAGAACACATCCACAGGCGCACCAGATTGAACCACTGTTCCGCTTTCCATAACCATCAATTGATCCGCCATAAACATAGCTTCATCACTGTCATGGGTAACTAGGATAACCGCGGTTCCGATTTCATGCAGCACATGGAGCATATCATCACGAATACGCTCTTTAAGACGGCTATCTAAACCGCTAAACGGCTCATCCAACAAAATGAGACCAGGGTTTGGCGCTAGAGCGCGTGCCAACGCCACGCGTTGCTGTTGTCCTCCAGACAGCTGATGAGGCATAGCATCATATTGGTCCATCAAATGTGATTTTTCCAACGCATCAATAGCCCGGTCATTTTTTTCCTGCGAGGAGAGATGCTGACTTCGCTTTGAGTTTAGAGCAAAAAGCACATTATCTAAAATGCTCATATGAGGAAACAATGCATAATCTTGGAACACCAATCCAATGCCGCGATCTTCTGGCCTAACACTGGTTTTAGGATCAGCCACTTTACGGCCATCCAGCCATATTTCCCCTGAAGCAGGCTTTTCAAGGCCAGCAGCAAGACGCAAAATTGTGGATTTACCACAACCCGATGGGCCTAATAAAGCAACCAGTTGATGGCTCTTTACGCTAAAATTAATATCATGAACTGATGGAGTGACCCCATATTGATGAGAAACATGTTTGAACTCAATCATGGCTTGTCCTCATCTTCGGCGAGATAGTCGCCTTCGCCCTCTTCGTCTTCGTCTTCGTCCCAATCACTTTCAATTTCGTCTGTCAGGAGATCATCTAACATCAACTGATCTTCATCTGCGTCAGCAGAGTCTTCAAGATCATCATCAGAGCGCAGAACATCTGAAATGGTTTGGCCTTGCCGCAGTAGTCCCGTTTTCTTTAACTCTTCAAGACCAGGCAAATCGTTGATATCGGTTAATCCAAAATGATCAAGAAACCCATGGCTCGTTCCCCATGTAACAGGTCTGCCAGGTGTCCGGCGTCTGCCCTTTGGTCTGATCCATCCCATTTCTAGCAAGATATCCATGGTGCCTCTGGAAATAGAAACACCTCTTATTTCTTCGATCTCGGCACGGGTCACGGGTTGGTGATAAGCAATAATGGCCAAGGTTTCTAACGCTGCGCGTGATAAGGGTTTTTCGCTTTCCTTAATGCTGCGCAGATGATCTGCGACATCCTCGGTTGTGCGAATAGCCCACCGATCATCAATGCGGCATAAATCCAAACCGCTCTCTGGACCATAGCGCAAATGCAACGCTGCCATCACGGCATCATAAGTGGCATCATCCGGCAAATGTTGCCGAATAACCCTATCAGTCACCGGTTCAGCAGAAGCAAAGATCAAGGCTTCAATAATTCGGCGAAAATGTGTGATATCATTTGCATTCATTAACTTTTTTGTTCCGTTGCCACCAAATAAATTGGGCCAAAATGGTTATCTTGCCGCAATCGAGCCTGTCCATCACGCACCATTTCCAGAGATGCTGTGAAATGAGAAGCTAGAGCAGAGCGTCGATCAAGTGATGTTTTAAGGTTTGGCGGCAAAAAGGACAACAAATTGTTCCAGCCTTTGGCATATTTAATCAATTCACCAAGCCGCGCCACGGCCTCTTCAACAGAATACAGATGAGAGGCAGAAATGGTAAGGGTGCTAGCTTCTTCACGACTTGCGATTTGGCCATAAGCCTGAAGCAAGTCATATAGTGTTGCGGTATGCGACACAACTGAGACAGAATCAAAGCGTTCTGGACGCGCGCCACTAAACCTTTTGATGCCAAGACGCGGTAACGCCATCAATTCTTGGCTGGCTTTGCGCATCGCTTCCAGACGAAGCAGTTGCCGCTTTAAAGCCTCTGCCATATCAAGCGCTTCCATCTGCTCTTCTGGTTCAGGATCAGGCAGGAGCAACCGAGATTTCAGATACGCTAACCACGCCGCCATAACGAGATAATCAGCCGCAATATCAATATCCAGATCACGCGCAGAGCTAATATAAGCCAAATATTGTTCAGCTAGTGGTAGGATAGCGATCTGGGCCAGATCAATTTTTTGATCACGCGCCAGATCAAGCAACAAATCAATGGGGCCTTCATACCCATCCAGCACCAGAAATAGCGATAACTGCCCTGACTGTCTGGCTTCTTTTGCGCTGAGCTGTTCTTCAAAAGGTTCGTTCATTAACGATATCCTAATCTATCTTTCGCAGGATACAGTCCTGACCAGCTGATTTGAGCGTTTTACAAAGATTGCTAGCATCCCCACGCGGCATTGGGTCTGTGACCACTCGCCAGAATATGCCCTGTTCAGCTGCATCATGAAGGGTAATACCAACACTGCTCTGCCCTAACCGTGACCGATGCTTCTCCATGAGTAAAGCTGCCACTTGCATGGCTTTTTGTTCATTCTTAAAGGCGGCTAGCTGGACTCGGTAAAGTGGTGTTCCTGTTTCTGAACGCACACGATTCAAACTTGGTTTTGGCAGTGGGATACCGGCGGTTTCAGCGGTTTCTGTTTGCACATTTCTTTCAGATGACGCGTCATCACTTTTCACAATGGCCTCTGGTGCAAGATCAGTGGTTGCCGTTTCATCACTAAGGGGGGCGGTTTCCTCTGGGTTCGTTTCAGCGCTAACAGCGTTGCTAGCCTCATCGGTAAGCGTGTCATCGGAACTGGTTTCTAACCCTTCCTGATTTTCATCTGAGGCTGTGGTTTCATCAGTAAGGCTCTCAATCTGATCATCAGGTAAAGATGCCTCCGCACTTGAAAGGCTTGGGTTCTGATCATCGGTTAACGCGTCAGCTGTGATCGTAACATCAATTGGCGGCAATTCTGGTGTTGGGTCTGGTGGTGAAAGCACCTCACCACCCAACGGAATATCACTCGGATTATCCAGGGTATTAAGCAAAGAGCTTTCAATGTTGTTGATCACCTCGCCTCCCGGATTAACCGGCTGTATTTTATAAGGTTTGGTATCAGCTTTAATAATGGCGACTTCAACCAACTGGACTGGGGTCGTGATCCAGATATAGCCAATGCCAACAACCAGAAACAGGACGACCGCACCTGTCATCATTAATATGATTCGCATGATTGATCCTCAACCCCACCGCATGACGGCTACATTTCCTCAATTGCATCGACGCCAAGAATAGCAAGTCCGTTACAGATCACAACCGCAGTCGCCTGAACCAGCTTACATCTCGCCGCACTGATCATCTTATCGTCAACTATAAAGCGAAGGCTAGCCTCATCTCTACCTCTGTTCCAGAGACCATGAAAAGCGGCAGCTAGATCCATCAGATAAAACGCAATCCTATGTGGCTCAAAGCTTTGGGCAGCGGCCTCAATCTGTCTTGGAAAAGTGGCCAGTAGTTTAATTAACGCCAATTCATGATCGTCAGTAAGACAGGATAAATCAGCTTCAATATCTGAAACAAGTTTGGCCTCGTCTTGTCGCAGCACCGAACATGCTCTTGCATGCGCATATTGCACATAGAAAACAGGATTATCCCGGGTTTGCTTTGTCACCTCAGCATAATCAAAATCCATGGTTTGATCCGCACGGCGAGTAAGCATGATAAAACGCAGAATATCACGGCCAACAGCATCCAAGACATCTGATAACGTTACGAAAGTTCCTGCCCGTTTAGACATTTTGACCTGCTGGCCGTTATCCATCAGCTTAACCAGCTGAACAAGCTGAACATTCAAACTTTCTTTGTTACCGGTAAAAGCCGCAACTGCAGATTTCATTCGTTTGACATAACCGCCATGATCCGCACCCCAGATATCCACTAGTGTTTTGGATCCTCGGTCAATTTTATCCAAATGATAGGCAATGTCAGAGGCGAAATATGTCCAAGTGCCATCAGATTTCATCACCGCCCGATCAACATCATCACCAAAATCAGTCGATCGGAACAACATCTGTTCACGAGGTTCCCAGTCTTCGGCATTTCCAGCCTTTGGCTTTTCCAAAACCCCTTGATAAATCAGGTGTTTGTCTTGCAGTTTTTGGATGGTGGCATCAACTGTTCCGCTATCCACCAAGGCGCGTTCTGATGAAAACCGATCCATATGGATATTCAAACGCTCTAGGTCGGTTTTTATAGAGACCATCATGTCTTTGATTGCAAAATCACGAACCAGAGGAAGCCAAGCGCTTTCATCCATCTTGAGCAAATCATCGCCATGAAGATCAGCAATTTTCTGACCTGTTTCAATCAGATACTCACCGGGGTATTGTCCCTCACCCACCATAGCCTCTTTATCACCAAGTGCTTGACGGTATCGGGTGAACACAGATCGCGCTAAAACATCAACCTGTGCGCCTGCATCGTTAATATAATATTCTCTGGTAACCAGATAACCTGATTTTTCCAATAGATTAGCAAGACTATCACCAACAATAGCCCCGCGAGCATGGGCAGCATGAAGCGGACCTGTGGGATTAGCAGACACATATTCCACATTGATAGTCTCACCCTGCCCTAGGGTGCTATTACCCCAATCTGAACCCATTGTCAGAATATCTGAAATACGATCCTGCCACATCTTAGTAGCTAAGGTCATATTGATAAACCCAGGGCCAGCAATAGAAACTGTTTCTATGCCATCCAAAGCTTGAATATGCGGCCCGAATAATGCTGCTAAATCACGCGGCGACATCCCTGCTGATTTTGCAATTACCATGGCAACATTGGTTGACAAATCTCCATGGCTTGGGTCGCGCGGCGGCTCACATTGGGCGATAATAGGATCACCAGAAAGGGTTATTTGACCATTTGCGATCAATTGATCAGCAATATTGGTAATGCGTTCACTAAAATGGGAAAAAATATTCATCCGGTGTTCTTATCTCAAAATTGGGCCGGGCGCGAAAAGACGTTTATGTTCCATCACGGCGAAACGGTCAGTCATGCTGGCGATATAATCGGCGATTTGCCTTGCTTTTGCGTGGATATCTATATCATCAAGATGGTTCTGGTCAAGATATTGCCATTCATTTGGCAGGGTATTGGTTTCGTCCATGAATAAGACAAACATTTCTTTGATTAGACGTTTGGCTTTACTGGTCATGCGATTAACCTGATAGTGCCGCCAAACATGGGCAAAAAGAAAATCTTTTAAGGTTGCTAAATCCTTTGTCATGGTCTCTGAAAACGCTGCCATAGGCTTTGCCGCATCTCGAATATCATCTGCATTTTTTGGTGCCGCATCAGCAAGCTGATGTTCAGTTTGTTTGATTAAGTCCATCACCGCTAATTTAATCAAATTACGTGTCAATTCATGCACCAAGCGCGAGGTTTTCAATGCACCGTGATCTTTTTTCATGCGATGCAAAATTGGACCAGCTAGCGGCAAATCAAGCATTTTGTCCGGGTCTAGTAACCCTGCTCTAATCCCATCATCACAATCATGAGCAAGATAAGCGATATCATCAGCAAGATTAGCGATCTGTGCTTCTAGTGAGGCATAACTATCCAACCGCAACTGCATATCTTGATCCAAAGCGGCAATAGTCGGACGAATAGTGGTATTGGCCAAAGGGCCGTTATGCTTAATCACCCCTTCTAGGGTTTCCCATGTCAGATTAAGGCCATCATACGCTGCGTAACATTGCTCTAGCTTTGTCAGAACCCTTGCAGTCTGTTCATTATGATCAAAACCGCCATATTTCTCCATCAACTGATCAAGAGCGGTTTCTCCAGCGTGGCCAAATGGCGTGTGGCCTAAATCATGAGCTAACGCAACCGCTTCTGCCAAATCTTCATCAAGGTGAAGATGCCTTGAAATTGTGCGGGCAATTTGTGAAACCTCAAGGGAATGGGTTAAGCGCGTCCGGAAATAATCACCCTCATGATAAATAAACACTTGGGTTTTATATTTCATTTTACGAAAAGCGGCAGAATGGATAATCCGGTCACGATCACGTTGGAAATGTGAACGCATGTCCTCATGCTCGGATTGATGAGAAAATTGTCGCCCTCGGCTTTGTTCAGCCTGCGAGGCATAAGGAGCAAGATGACGCATCGTGAAACAGACCGCCTTTTAAATTTATATCTTATTTCAATGCTGAATGCATCTATATCATAGCGCGGTTAAGGTATCGACGCAATGCTGCAAAACCCTAATGACGTGGGTTCATCCTATGGGTTATTCAAGGCAGATCTCGGTAATGCCCTTGATGGTAATCCATAAGGGCATTATATTAAAGATGAAGGATGCTTGAGATGAATGATCACAGCCAAAAAATGATACCTTTTACCATCACAGATCGTGCGGTTGAACAGATCGCAAAAATTATCAGCAATGAAAGCAAACCAGATCAAGACACCCCTGTCTTTAGGCTAGCTGTGCTGGGTGGAGGATGTTCTGGTTTTCAATATCAATTTTGCATTGATCAAAAACAAAATGATGATGATGTGATTTTGCGCCATCACACCTCATCCGGCATTGAGGTTATTACCGCCATAGACACTATGTCGTTAGAGTTTGTGACAGGAGGTCAGCTAGACTTTTTGAATGAATTGGCAGGTCAGTATTTTCAGGTCAACAACCCTAATGCTTCTGCTGGATGCGGATGTGGAACATCCTTTGCCATCTGATCGTTTAACCATCGCCACATGGAATGTGAACTCCATCAAGGTTCGAGCGGATGCTGTTCTGGCATGGCTTAAAGATACCAATTGCGACATTCTGCTAATGCAGGAAATCAAATGTGTGGATGAAAACTTTCCCGCTGATCGGTTTATAGAAGCTGGATATGAGGTTCATGTCCATGGGCAGAAAACCTATAATGGGGTCGCTATTGTTTCGCGTGTTCCCCTCACTTTACGGCTAAAAGGCTTACCTCAAGATGAAACAGACCTTGTGGATGAACAAGCACGCTATCTTGAGGTTGAACATGGTGATCTGATCATTGGCTGTTTATATTTACCGAATGGAAATCCTGTTCATGATGATGACGGCCTATCAGCAAAATTCCGCTATAAACTTAACTGGATGCAGCGCTTAGCGCGACATGCCAAAACCCTTGATCAACTTGGTCGGCCAGTAATTCTAGCAGGTGATTACAACATCATCCCTGCGGTAGAAGATTGCTATGATATCAACGCTTGGCAAGGAGATGCCCTTCACCATCCAGAAAGTCTTAAGGCTTGGCGTTCATTGGTTTATCAGGGCTTTACCGATGCGTTTCGCGCCCATCATCCTAGCCGAATAGCCTATAGTTTCTGGGATTATCAGGGCGGGGCATGGCAGAAAGATCATGGCATTAGAATTGATCATCTGTTAGCCAATGCAGAGGCAACAGACCGGCTGCTTGCAACAGATATTGATAAAAATCCAAGGGGCATGGAACGCGCTAGCGACCATACCCCTGTCTGGTGTCAGATTAATATCTCAAATACGGCAGATCAGATATCAGCGTAAATATGGGTTTCTGCCCCACCACCAGGGTGAGTTAAAGCCCCTTTTTCAGCTGAACCAACTGTCTGAGCATATTTCCACAAAGTGCCTGATTGATAATCTGTTTTTCTAGGCTGCCATTCTTTCCGGCGTGTGGCCAATTCCTCATCGCTCAAATCTACCTCAATGGTGCCGTCTTCTGCGTTAATGGTGATGATATCTCCATCTTTGAGCAGACCAATTGGCCCTCCAACTGCGGCCTCAGGGCCAACATGACCAATGCAGAACCCGCGTGTTGCGCCAGAAAAACGACCATCAGTGATCAGGGCAACTTTATCACCCATGCCTTGTCCATAAATGGCAGCAGTGGTTGCCAACATCTCACGCATCCCTGGACCACCTTTTGGACCTTCGTAGCGAATAACAAGGACCTCACCTTCTTTATAATCCCTGCGTTCAACCGCGGCAAAGGCGTCTTCTTCACAATCAAAACAGCGTGCTTTGCCTGTAAAGACAAGGTTTTTCATCCCTGCCACTTTGACAATCGCCCCTTCTGGGGCAAGATTTCCACGCAAGCCAACGACACCACCAGTTTTAGATAGAGGATTGCTAATCGGACGTATCACATCTTGATCTTCAGGAAAGCGAATATCAGCCAGATTTTCAGCCATGGTTTTGCCAGTAACAGTCAAACAATCCCCATGGATATAGCCGCCATCAAGTAGGACTTTTAACAAAATTGGTACGCCACCAATTTCATACATATCCTTAGCGACATATCTACCGCCTGGCTTCAGATCAGCAATATAGGGGGTGCGCTTGAAAATCTCAGCCACATCATGCAAATCAAATGATATGCCACATTCCGCCGCTAAGGCAGGAAGATGCAGGCCCGCATTAGTTGATCCACCAGAAGCGGCAACGATGGTAGCCGCATTCTCAAACGCTTTCCGCGTCAGAATATCTCTGGGCCGAATATTTTTGCGAATTAAATCCATGACCATGCGGCCAGAATGATAAGCATATTCATCTCGGCTTTCATATGGTGCTGGTGCGCCTGCTGATCCCGGCAGGGCAAGGCCGATGGCTTCGGATACGCACGCCATGGTGTTCGCGGTAAATTGTCCGCCACATGATCCTGCGCTTGGGCAGGCCACACATTCCAGTTCATGCAGATCTTCATCAGACATATTGCCAGCCGCATAAGCGCCAACTGCCTCAAACACATCTTGAACCGTGACATCACGATCCTTAAAGCGACCAGGCAAAATAGACCCGCCATACATAAACACAGATGGCACATTCAGACGCGCCATTGCCATCATGACACCGGGTAAAGATTTATCGCATCCAGCAAGACCAACAATAGCATCATAGCAATGGCCACGTACCGTCAATTCAATGGAATCTGCAATCACTTCACGGCTAACCAGTGACGATTTCATGCCCTGATGCCCCATAGCAATTCCGTCTGTTACGGTAATCGTAGTAAACTCACGCGGGGTTCCGGCATGATCAGCCACCCCTTTTTTTGCTGATTGCGCCTGCCTACTTAGAGAAATGTTACATGGAGCAGCTTCGTTCCAAGTAGATACAACGCCAACCAGAGGCTGATTAATCTCCTCCTCGGTCATTCCCATGGCGTAATAATAAGAACGGTGTGGAGCGCGTTCTGGGCCGACGCTGACGTGGCGGCTTGGCAGTTTGGATTTATCCCATGGTTGTGATGACATTGTGATCCTCCTGTTTTAGATCTTTGGCCACTTAATTTAAGCGATTAAGAGCAGTTTCAATTTTATCCCTGCGCTCTATTTCCACTTCAAGGCGACGCTTATTTTCTTCAATTACCTCAGCCGGCGCCTTGCTAACAAATCCTTGATTGTTGAGCTTTGCTTCGATCTTTTTCACTTCACTCTCAGCAGCAATGAGCGCTGTGTTTAAGCGTTTTTTCTCAGCATCAAAATCAAGCACATCGGCCAAAGGCATTGCCATTTCAACACCAGCAACTACGGCTTGCGCTGATTGTGGTGGCATTGCCTCTGCTAGCCTAATATCCTTAAGTCGTGCCATTCTTATCATGGCATCTTTATGAGTGG
>Ga0255753_1002213_pt1 | contig 21910 bp, 12 predicted proteins | sample 041ome_10_FD_179953 | JGI IMG/M metagenome (GOLD analysis project Ga0255753, IMG submission 179953) | Coastal salt marsh microbial communities from the Groves Creek Marsh, Skidaway Island, Georgia - 041412US metaG (version 2) | ecosystem: Environmental > Aquatic > Marine > Intertidal zone > Salt... | reverse complement strand
AAACCCACCAAAACTTCCTCCTCCTCCTCCTCCTCCTCCTCCTCCAAACGAAAAAGGTTGCTGCTCTTGTGGAGGCACAAAACCAGGTTCCAAACCTTTTTCGCCGTACTTGTCGTAGATCGATCTCAAGTTGGCATCCTTCAAAGTTTCGAACGCTTTCGTGCACTTCAAAAACTTCTCCGCGTCTCCACTCGGACGATCCGGGTGGTATTTCAGAGCGCTTTTTTTATACGCCCTCTCCAAAGTCTTCTCCGAGAGTTGCTCCGTTTTTCTCACGCCCAGAATATCGTAGAACGTTTCCTCCTCCTCCTCCTCCTCCTCCTCCTCTTTCCTCTTTTTAGCCTCTCCTCTTCCCCTCTCGCCGTTGCCGTTGCCGTCGTTCTTCGTTTTCTTCTTCTTTTCGGACGACATGACGACACACGATACGCGATGCACGATAAAACGATGTTTTTTATCGAGAGAGAGAGAGAGAGAGAGAGAGATCACATGTGTGATGTGTTTGTCTTGTCCTTTCGTGTATTTTTTTTTTTTCGTGTTTTCCAAGAGAAAGACGAAATCCGCATTTTTAGAACTCCGAGAGAGAGAGAGAGAGGAAAGTCGCACGTCGCGGCGATCGGCGCGGCAGAGAGAGAAGAGGAGCGTTTTAACTCTTTCTTCTTCTTCTTTTTCTTCTTTTCCGTTGTTCTTTTCTCGGTAGGTTTCAAACGCACAAACAGACAAAGTATATGTGTAAGGAGAGAGAGAGGAAAAGGAGAATTGGAGAAACACAAACAAACTTTGCTCCCCGATAGTAGTAATAAGAAGAAGACAAAAGGAAACGAGGAAACAAACATCGACGACAACGCGAGCGCGAGGAGGAACAACAAAGAATGGGGAAAAGCAACAAGAACGATTTTCTCTCCCCGAAAGCGGTGGCGAACCGGCAAAAGATGAAAGGATTGCAAAAGTTGAAATTTTATTGCCAGTTGTGCGAGAAGCAGTGCAGAGACCAAAACGGATTCAAGCAGCACTGTTCCTCGGAGAGTCACCTGAGGCAAGTGGCGGTGTTCGGGCAAAACAGCGGCCGGTTCATACGCGGGTATTCGGAACAGTTTTTGTCGAATTTTCTGGACATGATGGCGGTGTCACACAGAAATACGAGGATTAAAGCGACGGTGGCGTATAACGAGTACATCGCGAACAAGACGCACGTGCACATGAACTCGACGAAATGGACGACGCTGACGGAGTTTGTGAAATATTTAGGCAGAGAGAAGTTGTGCGAGATCGAAGAGACGCCGAAAGGTTGGTTCATCACGTATAAACCGAGAGATAAAGAAGAGCAGCTGAGAGATCGAATGGAGATGGAGAAGAAGCAGAAAGAGGAGAACGAGGAGATGCGGAGCGCGAATTTATTGGCGAGGCAGATTGCGAAGCAAAACAAGAAAGCTGGAGAGGAAAAAGAGGAAGAGAAGAAAGCAGACGCGATTGATTTAGACGACGATGAAAGAGAGAAGATTAATTTACACGTTTCGGGTGGATTGAATAGTGCGCTCGAGAAGAATGGCGAGAAGAAGAGGAAAGAAATGGTCGACGCGAATGTAGGAGGGATGTTTAGCAGTAGTGGTAGTAAGAAGGCGAAAGCTGGCGAGGTTGACGAAGAGGGAAAAGCCATCAAGAAGAGAAAAAAATTGAAATGGATGCGACGCGCGAACATTGTCTGTAGGAAAACGGAGACTGGAGAAAAAGGTACGGTAGTTAGAGTCAACTTGGACGATCGCGAAGCGGACGTGAAATTAAAAGAGTCCGGTTCTGTCATCAAGAATGTCAACGAAGACGAGTTCGAGCCGGTTTGCCCGGGCGTCGGCGGGAAGTGCGCCGTCGTGCGCAACCACGATTTCGTCGGCGAGGAAGGTAAAGTTTTAGGCGTGGATGCGAATACCGGGGAAGTTACCATAGAATCCTTCAAGAGAGGCATCCAGTTCAAAGCGAATAGCAGCGACGTCGCGCGATTAGTTTAATTTAATGTATTTGCAAATTTATTTCAGCTCCTGCGTTATCATTCTCAACTACTCTGCGCTGTGCGTTCTCGTTTTCGCGTGTGCTCTTGTTTTTTACAACAAAATCCTATATTTTTCAGACCTCGGGACCACGTCTAAGGCTACGGTCCCGTCCATGGTGATCGCGGCAAAGACCCACGGGTCGTTCGAGCTCCAGCACGCGTCGACGACTGGCGAGAACGACCCTACCGTCGTAGTTTGTAAGTTCCCGTACGCTTTCAGTTCTACGTCTACGCCTTCGCTGTTAGTGCTACCGCCGCTATTCTCGTCGATATTTACCTTTTTACTTCTTCTCCTTCCGCTATCGTCGTCGTCGGGTAAACGCCCAAGGTCAGAATCTCTCCACAACTTCACCGTGCCGTCTAACGAACTCGACATGACTATTGATTCGTACACGGGATTGAATCTCGCTTTCGTGACCGTGCCTTCGTGACCAGTAAAACACTTCACCGGTTCTCCGCCGTTTTTCCTCAAATCCCACGTCTTTACCAACCAATCCTCCGAGGCGGTGATCATATACCGCCCGTCTTCGCTCGCCGAGAACGCGACGTCACGGAACGCGCTCGCTTGAGAAAATACAGGTTTCGCGTCGCTACCGCTCGATCTCGAATCGACCACAAAAACGTCGCCGTCTTTCGCAAACGCAAACTGGTTTCGATTCGTCTTCGACCAATCGCCTTTCGCGCACCTTTTCTTACCGCCCCCGTGACCGGCGCTACTACCACTACTACCGCTACTACTACTACTACGGAACGACCCGATAAACGCGTCTCTTTCGCGGTCGTAAAAAGAAACAGACTCTCCTCCGCTCGTTACCATCGCGAGCACTCGCCCGTCTCCGTTCGGATCGAATTTACACGACGAGTAAAAGCATTCGCCGCCGCCCGTCTTCTCGCTTTTGACATTTTTTCCTTCTTCTTCTTCATCTTCTCGAAAGACTGAAACGGTACCTTCTGAAGTACACGCGGCGATCGTGACCACACCGCTCGAATCTCTCTCCACAGCATCATCAGTATCCATTCCTCCCTTGTGACAATCCACGTCCACAATCTTCGTTGCTCCCGAAAAAGAAGAAGAAGAAGAGGCGCTTTTTACCGCGCGTTCTGACTTTTCTTTCAATCGATGCGTTTGCGCGTCGACGCGAAAGATTTTCACGTTCGCGACTTTACCATTACTATTACTACTACTACACGCGACGGCGAAGAGAGACTCGTCGTGCGCGTCGACGTTTGGGACGGAACACACGGCGTGCGCTTCGTCGCCGCAGACGATTCTTTGTTGCGCGGAGGAAGTTGACATTTTTTATGTATTGTTTTCCGCGTGTGCGAATTGATTCGCGTGTTGTGTGTTTTTAGAAAAAGTGAAGATTTGAAGTGTTGAAGTTTTGTTTCGTTCGCGAGCAAAGTTTACTTATGCGCCACTCCGGCGTTATCCATCGGTACCGTTTTAAAGCCAACGTTAAACGCGTTGTTCTGCATACCTTCTGCATACTTTCTGCATACTTTATTAAGAATATGTATATATATATATATATCTACTAGACGCTGAATTTAATATTATAGTAGTACTAGAGACTAAAATGTTGTTGTTAATATATGTCTACTCTTCTTCTTTCGCGTGTGGATTTTTAATCGAAATCGTCGCCGAGATCGCCCAACAAGTTTTCAATCATGCCAAAGTGCGGGAAGTTATCTTCTTGTTGTCCAGGGACAGGAGGCACGGGCGGTTGGCCTTGCTGCTGTTGCATCCAGGCCGCCGGTCTCGCGCCGTTGGCACCCGCCGGAGGCGCCGCGTTGCCCGCGTTGGCAGCCTGCGCGAACGAGCCAGGCGCGGGCGGAGGTGGAGCGGCACCGTTCTCAGAGACTGACATTTGCGCGACGCCCTTGACGAGGGAAGTTGGAGGCGGGGGGCCTCTCGGCGGCGGCGGCGGTCCAGACGGTGGCATCGGGACGCTTCGGTCGCTTTCAGAAGCTACTCCTCCAGCTGCGACGGCGATAGCCGGCGTGCCGGGGGGTGGAGGCGGCCCTGGAGGTAACGGCGGCGCGCCGGGTCCACCGGATCCGGAAACCGCCGAAGCACCGGCGGCAACCGCGGCAGCCGTCGGCTTCTCCCCAGACATGGATCCAGAGCCAACTCTCGGCATGGAAGCCGCCTTGGAATCGCTCCCTTTTCCTGAAGATACCGGTGGACTTCCTTGCTGATATTGCGCAAGATCGCGTCGAAGGCGAACGACTTCGGCAGATTTTTCTGCCAAGGCAGATTCAAGCGCGGCTATGCGACCGCGAAGCTCACGAACGAGCGGCGGTTCAGAGGATCCTCCCGGAGAGCCGCTGGAAGCATTCGGCGTAGGAATCGATTTATCGCCACCTTTACCCGATTTGCCTGCAGGCGAATCACTTTTATTCGAGGTGTCTTTGTTCTCTTTTCTTTCCTTTGATTCCGCTTCTTCGCGCGCTTTGCGTTTTTCCGCCTCAGCCTTCTCCTTTTCCGCTTTCTTCTTCGCTTTCTCTTCTTCCTTTTGCCGTTGGATAGCTTCTCGCTTCTCTCTAGCCTCGCGCTCTTTTTCTTCCTTGATGCGCTGCTCTTCCTCTTGTTTCTTGCGAAGCTCCTCGTCTTGAGCGCGTTTTATCGCTCTCTGCCTTTCGCGCTCGGCTTCCTTCTCAGCCTCAATGGCGGCTTTCTTCTCGGCTTCTTCCTTCTCCAATCGCGCACGTTCTTCATCTTCGGCCAACTTCTTCAATCTTTGCCTTTCTTTCTGTTTCTGTTTCTTCGAGTGTTTCTTTTCGTTTTCTTCCGCGGCTAAACGTTCGGCTTCTTCTTCCTCGGCAATCAACGCTTCTTGCCGCATCAGAGCTTCGGCTTCGCGAAAGGCGACTTCAACGCGTTCGTTAAAAACGCGAGACAAGACGTACATCTCAATCGTTTTACGGCCGAGTTCAGCGAGGCGATGTTCGTCTCTTTCAACGGCATCAGCAGCAGAGAACCCGGTCTTCTTTTTCGTCGCGTCTTTACTATCGCTATCTTTTTTCGAATCATCTTTACTGCTATCCTCGCCGAGTTTAGAACGCTTCGACGAGCGACCTTCGGCGGAATCGTCCAAGTCAATGTCATCGACATCGAACGCAGTTCCGTCCGCAGCGCGTTCCAACGCACACACTAAGTCACCAGTGAGTACACACGTGTTCGTGGCGATGGATAAAGCGGCAGAGCCGTGCGACAAATTCGCGCTCGCCTTGACGGCATCCGCCACAGACGTGGAGCCGACATCCAAGGCTCTGCATCCGCAATACAACGCGTCCATGACGAGCGTGGACGTCACTTCTTTCTCGTTGAAGAATCTCTTCACGATACCTTTCAATAGAACGTCGGCTTTTTCAGAGGCGAGTTGCGTTTTTTCGGCTAAAGGACGGTTGTTCCAAAAGTTGCGAAGATTTTCCCACTTCTCCGAATCTTTGCGCAAAGCTATGAGCTTTTCTCTCTTCTCTTCGAGAAATCGTCGGCAAATACCCTGTTTTTTGTGATGCAAAAGTGATGAAGCACGCGATGAGTATTCGAAAATGCAACGAGAGCACATCGGTTGCGCCTAAAAACGGTGCGCGCACGCAAACACACGAGCGCACAAAATAACCACAAGAGGCAAACGCAACAGTCTTTCGAGACGAAGCAGAAAATTTTTCATCGCTCAAATTCTATGGGTGTTCGTTTTGTCATTCACGAGTTGCTCAGAACGAGAAATGCTCTTATCGAATTGATCTCTTCACTGCGAAGGAAGATGTTTCTTTGCTTTGACTGCGTCTCTGCGATGTTGTCGATGCCACTGTGTTTGTGCGAAAGTATGTTCATGCGCGCGAGCGCCACCGCGTCGAAAAGAAGAAAAACAAAATAAAAAAATCGCACCTCGACGTTTGTTAAGTACACGCGAACCAACTCTCGTCTGTATTGCGGGTCCAAGCATCTAAACGGTCTCGCAATCTTCTCGTGGATGACTTGGACTTGCGCTTTAATGACTAAAGTATCCGCCACGGTAAACCCATCCAAAACTTTACCGAGTTCCATAAACTTCTTCCACCCCCAATCGTGTTCCTTCTTACAAAAACGGTGCAAAGTGTCCGAATACTTTGACTTTTTCGGATCCTTATTCACGACCGCGATCGTAAACTGCGCGAAGTGACTCCACCCCGGCAATAACTTATCGTAATCTGCCACGCACAAGAACAGCGACAAGTGATTGTGCACGTCGCAGCCTTGCGGGTACACGAGAATGTACCACTTGTATCCGCCGACTTCGAAGCACTTCGAGCGAAGCTCGCGTTTCGAAATCTCCGAAAAATTCTCGATTTTCCACGTGAACTTGCCGTACATGTCCGCCGGTTGCGGTCCTGTTTCGAGGAGAGGTGAGGCGAATCGTTGTCGGTCAGTTTTCTTCGGTGTAAAAAAAAATCTTCTTCTGCGTTTTCTTCTCGTTTGTTCGTTATTTTCTCTCTTTTTCTTTCTCTTCTCTCTCAGTGTGAAAATCAAACCTCGAGAGAGGCAAAAGAGAGCTCTTTCCAAAAATCGGAATTTTTAGCGGACGAAGAGAAAAAAGAAAGGAAAAGTCTCGGAATCGCGCGCGGAAACCACCTACCCGAACTATCTTCTTGCTTCCAAGGCCCACCACCATCGCTCACATCCAATGGTCCAGCTCGTGAACGCCACTCAGAATCCGCCGGCGAATCTGGAGTGGGCGTGAGTAAGCCATCGACGATGGCGTTGCCATCGGCATCCAGCATTTCCTCTCGCTTTCTCGTGCCCGAGGAACTCATTTTTTTTCTAAACTATATGTATATAAAAAGCCGCGACTATCTATCTATGTTTAAAATGCTACGCGCGAGGGAAGAATTGGATATATATATACTCTATTGGTGTAATTCTGCTCTCAATTCTCGCGCTGTTTAGTCGCGTTGCCTCTTTTTCGATGCGTTAAAAGTCTGGCGTCGTCGCGCGAATTTCCGCCTCTCCGGTTGTTTTTTTCTTTTTTCGTTGTTTTTGTGTCTGAGTGTGCGAATGTCTCGCGTCTCTTTCTCGGGGTCGTTGAGCCCAGTCGCGCGCTCCTTGATTTTTTTTCTTCGCTATTAAAACAACTACTTTTACAACCGCTACTATCACGTGCTACAAACTAAAACTCTCCTCTAATACGTATGCGCGTACTATTTGCTATATTCTCTTTTTAACTCACGTCGTCCGTCGTCCGCCGTCCCTCCTCGTCTCGCACTTTTTCACGATGACGGTGCCGCGAAACGGTTTGTTTGTTTGTTTGTCGATGAGCGTGTCGAGATCGACCGAACCAGTCAGAGCGGCGAGCGCGTCGTCGTCGTCGTCGTTGCGAACGCTCGTCACGTACGCTTGGACGCTCGCGCAATCGATGGAGGAGAGATTTGCGATGGCAACTGCGGATTGAATCTTACCGAGGATGCCGCCGGTCACGTCGTGCAAGCAGGTTGTCGTAGATATTTGCTCATCTTTTTTCCACGATTCAATGTCGCGTTCACTTTCAGACGCGCTGTACCGTAAACTATCGTTTGTTGCGTACGCGATATCTTCGACCTCTTTTTTCAAGTTACTCTTAACGCACGTCCATCCATCGATTGTAGTTTCAATCTTTCGCAATAACTTACACGGCGGTTCAGCATCGACAGCATCACCATCCGGGTCGCGATTAAACACGCCTCGCGCTCCAGTGATGAAAACAACTCTGATGACAACCTTTTCGTCTCCCGCGCTCGCGTACGCTTTCGCTATTTCAAGCGCGATTCTATCTCCGCTTAAAATCGAGCGCCCGTGCGTCGCGTCCTCGACGACGTCCCCGTGGAGCAATAGAAGCGACTTCTTCGAGGACGACGACGACGGCGAAGAAGTTGTAAAAGTTGCAGTAGAACGACACTGTTCTTCGCAGTATTCACGCACGGATGCGTAACCGACAACCTCTACCTCTCCTCTCTCGTTGAACCGCCACGCGTCGCCTAAGTGCTGTTTCCGAACGATAACCGTCTCGTTGGCATTTTTTTCTAAACTCTCCGCGACCATCGCGTTCAACTTTTGGACGCTCCTCCGGGTCGTCTCGCACCCGTCGAGAAACTCTTTCGTGTGCATCATGTTTCTCCTGTTCTCGTCGCCTAAACCGCAACGTTTTGCATCCATGTGCCCGAAAGATCCCGCACCGTGCACGACAATCGTTCTTCGCTCCTCCTCGTTTTCTCCTCCTCGGTTCGTTTCTCGATGTTGCTCCTGGTCGTTACGGCCTCGCGTCGTCGTCGTCGATGATTTCATCCGCGTAGTGCGTAACGAGAGAATAACGGACGACGAGCACTTCTCGAGCGCGACGGCATCCAACGTCTCGTAACTGGATTTATCGGTGATGCAGCGACCGCCGAGTTTGACGACGGTGACTATTTTCATTTCTCGTCGTCTCACTTTGTGCCGTCTCTCGTCGGATTATTTACTTTAACGAACGCTAAAAAAACGTAAAAAGTAAAAACGCGCGCGAGAGAGAGAGAGCACCCGAGAGCAAAAGTAAAAAAGTAAAGCTGTTTGTTCCCTTTGAGGCACGCGCGTGTTACAGTTTTGCAGATTTCGACTCTCGCGCTCACGACTTACTTCTTGTCGTTTGTTGTTGATGATGTCGGCGTTCTATTTTTTGTTCTTCCCGCCCGACTCCTTCTCTATCTTCTTGGCGTGATTTTCTCTCCACCGTTTCAAAATGATACTCATCGCCGCCCTTTCTTTCGCCAACGGCAACACGGATTCGGGTTGGTACTGTCGCCATTCTTTTCTCTCCAAAAGCCCGTTAGCCACATTCGCCGTATCCAAAGTTTCCTCCAATTTTTTTAATTTCGCCAACCCGGCGTTGGTGAGAATGCCCCTCGTCATCGAATTTTCACTCTCTAACGGCGGTTCCAAGTACTCTCGAGGCTGCATCGGTGTCGCTTCGTCCTTGAACTCATCATCCTCGGGACGATCGACGTCGCCGAGTTCTTCTACTTCTGCACCTCTTTTTTCCGCTAAACTCGCGCTCGCGGCGGCTAATCTCTCCCTCCTGGCTTCCTCGGCTCTCTCCGCTCGCGATTTGCGACTTTTCTCTTTATTTAAGAACGCGGCGCGTTTCTCTTCCCGGTCTGATTTATCGTGTAAACCGTAAAGCGGCGTTTTCAACGCTTGCTCTAAGATTCTGTGTGTTTTCATCATTTGCAAATAAGAAATAAGCGGTAGAGGGAGCAAATATACGCGAAATGTACCGGATTCGTATCCCATGGTCGGAATGCCAAGAATCATCACCAACTGCACGAAGATTAGCGTGAAGAACATTTTCCCAACGAGCCACGCCCACATATCACCTTCACCTGGGTGCGACTGATTGTAATGATATACCAACTGATGCTTGAAAAAGATGTACATGACGAGGAAAAACGCGCAACACGCGGGGAGAAGTATAGGCGCGATGACGGCATACAACGACCCGAGGAAGAAAATCAACATCGTGACGCCTGGGATGCGATGCATAGGCGTTTCCTCTGGCCGCGCCCATTCCAATATTTTCGCATTCGGCGGTGCGACTTTTGCGCGCATTTTGTAAGAGGTATACTTCAGAAAAAAGGAAAAGAGCTTCGGGAACCGAATCAATTCAAACGTCGTCGCTTGCGCCACGCGCAAGAGTACGAATTTGAAGAAAAACGTTGAACACGCCAACGTTTGACGCATGAACGTATACGCAAACAAATGCGGCTCCTGTATCCAGTCGTACATGTCCTCCCAAACATATCGACTGGACATGTTCCCGAGGACTAAATTGATAATCAAGACGTAAAAATACGTCGTCGCCCCAAACGTGTCCATTTCGTTCTTAGAAATATACCCGGTTTGTCTGGACAGATACAATGAAACGACGTGAGCGACGACGAGGAAAACCACCATAATCAACGAGATTATGATGGAATAAAACGTCTCGCCGTTCGTCCCACCAATTGAGTTCACAATATCAGTTTTGTAATCGTTCACGGCCGCAGTTATTACGTTAACTGGGCCTAAGAAAAATATTGCAAACAAAATCGCGACGATGCGAATGCGCATCGTTTTCCAACTTCGTTTACTGTTCGGAGAGGCGACGTTGTGCCAAACGATCGACTTCGGCGCCGGCGCCGGTCTCGTGTCCCATTTCCCAAAATCATCGTCAATCTGTACTTTACTGATGAGTACAGCGAGCGCTTGCGATTTGAGAACGACAACTGCTCCAGACGGTGGCGCTTGAGAATTGATAATTTTTTCCTTTGCCGCGTCCAACGCCTTGAGTTTAGAAACTTCGTCCGCTTCGCACGCGTCTCTGTGTTTCTTCGCGCTCTCCAAATGCGCCTCACGAGATGCCAAGTTTCGTTTCCACATCCCCGGATGATCTTTTTTCTCCGATTCAATCAAAGCTACTTTTCTGTTCGCTTGAACCGCGTTTTCTCTTGCTTTTTTCCACATTTCCGTTTTCTTCTGCACGAAGCGCAAATCGTGCGCAACACAAAGAAACATGATGTTACCTTTACCGACGATCGCTTCGATTTTCACCTTTAGCATGTGCTCAATTTCTCTCCTCGTTAACAGTCGTAAATTAGCCATCTCTTTACGTTCGCTTTGATCGAACGAGATGTCGTGCTTCATTTGCGCGTCATTCACCACGTCTTCTCTGAATTTCTGTTCAATCGCCGGCGAGCCTTCGTCTCTCATCCACCACGGAACGAGCGCGTTGAATATCGATTTTATCTTCAATGTCCTCCGCTTAAACGCGAGAACATCTTTCTTTTCTTTCGTCGCCTTATCTTTTTCCTCTAAGCTTTGAATCACGATTTGGCCAAGATTAGACTTGACACTCATGGCATCGATGGTGGTTGTCGCGTACCTCGGGATGTTCAAAATCGTAACCGTGTTCATTTTGATCCCAACTTCTTTCGGTTCTAACTTCCACATCAGAAGCGCGTATTTGATAGACTCTTTCTCAATCATGTATACTAAAACGAGCGAAAATACGTACATCATGATTGTTACTGTGACGAAAGTTTCTGTTCTTTTCGCGGCGCCTAACGTGTGTATCTTAATATCTGACCCGGTGTGATCGCTGGCCACATCGGAAGCGCTCGCCGTTTTCCCCACCGACGTTTCGTCGAGATAATCCTTCGCGAATAATTCCCACAACGTCGGGCAAATGACAACAGAGCAAATGGCAAAAAACTTCGCGCACAAGCGAAACCATCTCATTATCATAAACTCGTCGATAGTCGTAAACCTTCGAATGAACGCATTCGAAGACATAAACGCTTGGTACAACCAGCCGAACCCGAAATACCCCTCGATGGCCGGTTCCAATTTCGGGACGTTTTCGTACAACGCTTTCGATCTATCCAACGTTACTATCGGGTCCATGATTCGTACAATAAACGGTATCCGTCGCATCCAAGCGTAGAATAAATACAAAATTGCAAACAGAATTGTTGCGAACGCGAAATAATTAATAGCCTCGGCTCGATTTAAAGTCTCTTGACAATTGCCGTCTTCCGAGCACGTGTAGTGAAAAATACACGCGACACCGCTGCCGCTGTGCGTGATACCTTCTTGCAAATACTCTCCGGTAAACGCGGTCGCGTAATACCCTAACCCTTCGTTACACGAAAAGCATACCAACGCCGACGTGGGAGGACAACTCGTCATATCGATCGACGTCCCTTCCTTCGATTGGAACGCAAACGAGCTGTTCCCGTGCACCGGATCGAACGAAATTTTCGGCGGAGTGTCCGCCGACGTCAGCGTCCTCACCGTGTTATCGTTCGACAAAAACAAACTCCCATCTTGAAAAGCGCAGTTCGTGCAACCTTCCGGGCACGCGCACGACTGCTCCTTCGGTCTATTCGTCATCGGATCGATCTCCTCGCTCAAAGTTTTCAAAACCGACGCGACCCACACGCCGCCTTGCCACACATCCTCAAACCTTGGTGGTGCCGAAGGCGTCGGTGCAACTGTCGAATCAGCTCCTCCGGTTGGTCCACCGTCGTTCTCAGAGTACGTCGTCTGCACCGTCAACAAAAGCACGGTGATGGCTATGACGATGGTCGTGTTTTTAAACCATCGCGGCACCGTTTTCATGTTGTTGTTGTCGTTGTTCGTTACTCTTCGTTTTTCGATGACCTTTTTTTTGCGCACTTAAAAATCAGAACCCTCACGAGTATAAAAGCGTGTTCTTTTTAAAAAACGCGCGCGCGCTTCTGCGCGCAATAAAAAAGATATCGCGCGATGAGACGCAGATCTGTGCAGAACTTTGCGAAATTCGAACTCGGCTAAAGCGGGAGGGTCTTGGGGTGGGGGGGGGGGGGGGGGGGGGGGGGGGGGCGGTAACGCTGTCGTCCTTCGTCGTTTTCTCTCGTGTTTTTGTTGTTTTTGTCGTTTTTGGCGTTTAAAGATTTTGCGACATATGTTTTTTCGCCTAAAAATTTTAGTTTTCGCCTAAAAATTTTAGTTTTCGCCTAAAAAAATTTTGTGGGACAAAATACGAGAAGAGAAGAAAAACAACTCGACACACAATGTACTCCGCTATGTTTAGTATTCCCTCCGGGGGCCCTCCCGGGGGGACACACACACAGGAGCTGTGGTATTCCCTGCGGGGCACAGATGCGAGATTGCAGTCTGTTTCAAGCGCAGATAAGTGTCCTTGTCATGCATGTTGAGCGCGATTCTCAACCCCTATTTTTGTTGCTTTTCTTCTCGTATTTTGTCCCACAAAATTTTTAGGCAAATTTTTAATACGAACGAGAAAATAACGTACGAACTCTCACGTCACATTTTCACACGCACGCATCGCATAAAAAGAGAGAGAGAGAGAGAGAATGACAAACGCCTTCCGCCCGTCGTTTTCTTCTTCTTTACCACCGTCTACTCGGCGGCGGCGGCTGCGGCGGCGGCATCGTCCCTCGTTAAAGACGATAAAGGAGACGCGCGGCGCGATGGCGATGGCGGACAACGACAGCGAAGATTACGTAGACGACGACACGTGCGATAAAGACGAAAACAAAATGAAGATGACGACGGCGTCTGCGATGATGGCGATGATTTTGAGTGGTGGTATAACAACAGCAACAATCACATCGGCGGGGATGGTGCACGCATCGACGTACGACTACCGGGACGAAAACTACATGGAGAACATTGCTAATTCAGTCTCCTCGTCCGAAGGCGAAACGAGGAAACCGACGTTGAAATCAAAAGTGAAGGGCGAAAACGGGAAGAAAATCGAACGGTGCGCCGGGCAGTGCATAACGACGTGCGTGAGAGGGAGTTTTAATTCAACCTCGGGTCCCGGGTTGGGGCCTCTGACGAGAGTGCAGGAGCCGTTCGTGTTCAAAGACGGCTTCCGGTCTCGTCAATATTGCGTCGAGGAGTGTTTAGATTATTGCGCACTGACGGTGAATAAAAAAGGGGCGGTTCCGACGGCGGCACCGCCAATAGCGCTAAAGTAGTGGTGCGTTTAGCATATATACCCAGTATATATAGGACATAGATTTTATAGGTGTGTAGTAGGATACGTTATAGAGATGTTATATTGATTTTAAATAAAAAAAAAAGCTGAGTACTCGTAGTTTAAAGGTCACCCTCGGCGGCTTCTTCCGGCTCTTTCTTGTCGAAAACTTTCCCGAACCACGACTTCTTCTTCGTCGGCTCTGGCTCGTCCGGCATCGGCGGATCCGCAGTTGATTCTTCGCTATTCCCTTCGTCGGCGGCATCGACGTTCTCGCCATCTGCCGTCGCCGTCTCTCCTTCACCTCTTTCTCCTTCTTCCTCGGCGGAAGTATTTTCAACTCCTTCGTCAGCTCCCTCCGTCGTATCCTCCTCTCCTTTTTTGTCCTTCTTAGAGTTCTTCTTCGTCGAGTTCTTCCCGGTCGCGTTGCCAGTCGAGTTTGTCTTTGGCTTTTCCACCTTTGGCGCCGGTTTCGACTTTAATTTTTTATATTTTGTCATTCTCTTCGACAACTCGCTCTTCACCTCTTTGCTAGTAAACGCCGGGTCTTCGTGCGCCTCTTTCGCCTCTTGCTCTTTTTCTTTCTCCTCCAAGAACGATTCTAAATCCGCAATGTCTTGCAATAGCGGTTCAGTTTCGTTGGCAAAAATGTGTTTTTTCTTGTCCTTCCAAGTTCCAATCGCTTTGCGCGTATCTGCGATCCACTTCTTGGCGTATTTTACGGACTCTGGGCGCACGGAGGACTCTTGAGCTCTAAAGATGAACGCATCCGAGACGTCTTTCAAACCTTTGTGTTTGGTTTCGTACGCCGTCTTGTTGGCGTTCTCGCCTTCATCTGTGTACAACCAGTCTTCTGCGTCTTCCAACGATTGCAAGTGCGCCTCTCTTTGCTCTTCAGTGGTGACTTTCTCGATCTCTTCGTCTTGACGAACTTTCGAGCGCGAGGAGTAAATGTACGCTTCCAAGTTACTCTTCGCGGCTTCAGTTTCGCGTTTCGCTTGATCCTTCGCGTGGAGCTTTTCGAGCTTCTCAGTGGACGAAAGAATTTCCGCGCTCGTCATTTGTGCGATTGGATTGTCGGATTCGGACACGAGCAAGTCGTGCTTAAACTTTCGCTTTCGCTCGCGATACTGTGGAATGTAGATTTCTTCTTCCTCTTCTTCTTCCTCTTTTTCTTCCTCCTTCTCTTCTTCCTTCTCTTCTTTCTTCTCCTCTTCTTTTTCCCCTTCTTTTGCCTCCTCCTTCTCCTCTTTCTCACCCGTCGTCGACTCTTTTTCCTCGGTCGCGTCCTCGGTTTCCTTTTCTTCCTCGCCTTCTTTCTTCTCTTCTTCCTTAGCCTCCGGCGGCGTCTCGGCGTCAGCCTCTTTCTTCTCCTCCTCCTTCACCTCTTTTTCTTCGTCCGCGGTGGTGGATTCTTCTGCTTTCGTCGCGTTCGTTTCTTCAATCGTGATGTTCTTCTTCGAAACTTTTTCGTCCGCTTTCTTCGTTTTTTTTGGACGAGGAATCTCAACCATGTCCGTGACGATGACTTCGAATTGCGCTTTCTCCACGAAGAAGATTCCGCTCGGGTCCATCGCGAAAGTCACCGTGACGTTACCAGCTTCGGTGTTGTTATACTTTTCACGGAAATGATCGATACCGGACACGTTGAAAGTCGCGACGTCGGCTGAACTCCACGCCGGCGGTAACACGAGTTCTTCTTTGACGTTGTCCTCGCTCTCGTCGCCGGTCTGCATCGCGGCGATGAACGTCTTCAAAATGTACTCGTTCGCGGTGACGTTTTCGATCGTCACTTTCGAGCGCGACGGGTACGCGTCGAACCGATTGAACAAAGCCTTTTTGTTGTTTCCACCTTCTTCTTCGTCGTCGTTGCCGACCACTTCGTAATCGATTCCATACGGCAACGCGTCCGCGGCGCCGAATTTACGCATGCGAAACGTCGTGCTCATGTTCGCCGCGAACAAACCGGCGCCCATCGCGACGGCTTCATCCGCGTCCAGCCTCTTATCGATGGACTTGCCGGAATCTTTCAAAACTTCCTCGTCGATCATTCGTTGAAGCGCAGGAGTTCGGACGGTACCACCGATGACTTCAATCGCTTCCACGTCTTCCAAAGTCAATCCGAGTTTCGGCAACTCCACCTTCACCAACCTTCGCAACGGTTCCAACATTCGTTGGAACGTCTTCTCCGCCTTGGCTTCAAACGTCGCGCGATCGATCGTCGACCTGAAATCGATATCCTGAAACATTCCTTCCACGCTGACTGGCGCTTCTTTGTTCGCGGAGAGCATCTCTTTCGTCTTCCTCACCTGCTTTCTCAGCTTCGCGACCGCCCTCTTATCTTTCGTCACGTCTTCCCCGTTCGTTTCCGACCCGTGCTTTTCTTGAAACTCCTCCAAGAAATGGTTCACCAAGAGAACGTCTAAATCCTCTCCGCCGAAATTGTCGTTCCATTCGACCGATTTGACGACGAATGACCCGTACGTCTTCTTCGACCTTCGCTCGCTCAAGGCGCCGAATTCGACTAAACTCGCCGACGAGTGACTCGACCCGACGTCGTAAAAAATCACGTTCCTCGTTTCGTTCTTCGCGAAATCCTTATCGATCCCCCATTGCAACGCCGCGCAAGACACGTCGCTCACCAGTGCCATGACGTTCAACCCGGCGATATCTGCCGCGTCGTACAGCGCCCTCCGTTGCGTCTGCGAAAAATACGGCGGCACCGAAACCACGGCGTCTTTAATCGGCCCTTTCCCCAACGCCGTTCCTATCTTCATCGCGTATTGCAACGTCGTCGCCACCAACTCCTCGATCGTGTGCGATTTCGCTTCCCCGTCGTTGTTATTGTCGATTAAAACTTCCACCGTCGACCGATTCTCGCTCTCGCGGATTTCAAAAGGCAACTTGTACTTTTCTTTGTAATCCAAAACCAAATCCGAACTCGCGTCTTTCCCGAGTAACTCTCGCAATCTCGTGGTCACTTTCTCCGGATATCTCGCCTGATAATTCATCGCCTCTTCCCCTAACCACCTGTCTTCGTTCACAAAAGACACCGCGATGGTCGTTTTCCTCTTAGAAATCTCGTTGATGACCAAAGTAATCGGACTTCTCCCCGGCGCGACGATGGAAATCTTCAGAAACTCGGCGCCGTAATCGATGCCGAGCACGGCCGAGCGCGCACTCGCGATAAAAAGAGACAAAATTAGACACAGAAGCGACGAGAAGATCATCGCGGACGACGACGACGACCAAACTCTCTTTGTCACGCTGCATCCACCACGACGAGAACGCATCGTGCGATGTGCGTGACGTGTGTGTTTATCTGCAACAGAGGAGCTTCTTTTTTTGATGATCGACGACGCGTCTCGAAAGAAAAAAAGAAAAATTTTTCTTTTTTCTTCTTTTGCCTTTTGGAAATGTAAAATGTCGTGTTCTTTTCGTCGTTTTTGAATGAGCTTTTTGTAGTACAACAAAGACAAGAGAATTCTACGCGTAGTACTACTATATATTTGCGGACGACGAAAGCCTCAGCAGCAGCAGCATTCTCGTCGCACGACGCGTTTTTTCGGGTTACTCGTCGGTGATGTTGGAAACGAAGAAGAGCTCTAACCGTTTACGGTCGGCATCGACGGTGCCGACGCGAACGGTGACTTTTTCTCCCGCCCGAGCGACGTCGTGCGGCTCGATGTTTTTGCCTTTAAACGCGGATCGGTGGACTAAACCGCTCGTTTCAACGCCGACGTCGACGAAGATGCCAAATTGGCAGACGTTTTTAACGACGCCGGATAAGGTTTGGCCTTTTTCCAAGGTGGATAAAGTGAGCGCGCCGGAACGAATGTTTAAGCCGATTTGGGCGTTTTGGTGTTGAATTTTTGTCTTTGTCGTCGTCGCGTTTGACGCCGCCGCCGCGGTAGAAAGGCGCTCGTCGTTGCCGTCTTCCGGATTGGCGAGCATTTTTGCCAAGTCTCTGAGCGTGATTTCGTCGACGCCGATTTCTTTAGCGATATCTGCCGCGTTACCACCTCCTTTGGCTAACGTTTCCAACACCGCGGTATCGTTGGCGCATTTTTTCAGCAATTTTCTCGCCACGTCGTAACTTTCCGTGTGCACGGCTGTTCGGTCGAGAATGTCTCTACTTTCCGCGACTCTCAAGAAACCCGCGATTTGCTCGAACGTCTTCGCGCCGCAGCCTTTCACTGTTCTCGCGTCTATTTTCGAAGTGTACGCGCGACCTCGCTTTTCGCGCTCTTCGACGATGTTTTTGGCAACGTTTTTTGACATTCCCGGTACTCTCGAAAGTAACGATATCGACGCGGTGTTTAAATCTACGCCAACAGAGGCGACGGCGGATTCAACGACGTAATCGAGCTCTTTGTCCAAAGCGCCGCTTTTTGCGTCGTGTTGATACATACCGACGCCGACGTGTTTGGGATCGAGCTTCACTAATTCCGCGAGAGGATCTTGAACTCTTCGCGCGATGGATACCGCGCCTCGTAAGGAAACGTCCAAGTTTGGGAGCTCTTTGGTGGCAATTTCACTGGCCGAGTATATGGACGCGCCAGACTCAGACGTCACGACCCATCCTCGCAACGCGGAAGAAGAAGAAGAAGAAGCTTTCGCATCACCATTCTTAGTAACACTATTATTGACGCATGGAACAATGTTTAAGTTCGAGTTCGCCACGAGCGTTTCCGTTTCTCTCGATGCGGTGCCGTCTCCGATGGCTATCACGGAGACTTTATGTCGTTCGCACGTCTCTTTTATTTTCTTTTTCATCTCCATCTCTTTGTGTAAATAACACACGAACGTTTCTAACACGTTGCCCATCTTATCGACGACGGCGCATTTACATCCGGCTCTGTACCCGGGATCTAAAGCTAAAACCGTTCCTTGCGGTCGCAGAGGTGGTTGCAACAACAACGCTTTCACGTTTGCCGCGAAATCTAAAGACGCGCGTTTCAGCGCCTCTTCTTTCAACTGCGCGCGCATTTCGCGCTCCGCCCACGGTTTAACGAACCGTTTCACGCCTTCTTCGCAGGCTATTTTTATTTGGTCTTCGCAAATTTTGTTGTATCTCTGTTGTTGGGGGTCTCCTCCCGCGCTCCCCGTATTTTTAAACGAGCGCATGAATCGCTCCGCGGCTGGAACGACTTGTCTCGCGTAATCCAACTCTAATTTTACTCGCAAAGTCCCGTTCGCCTCGGCGCGATTCATCGCTAAAATTTGGTGCGGTTTCACGTGCATCACCGAAGCTGAAAAGTTATCGTACCGTTCCGCGGATTCCATCGCTTTCTGTTCCCTGCGTTCTTTCGGAGTTAACTTATCGAAGCGACTCTTCGTACTCTTCGCTCCATCTTCATCCTCTCCTTCCTTCTTAGTCTTCTTGCTCGCCTGCGACGACGACACTTTCGCGCACGTCACTCTCCCAAACCTCCCCATTTGTTCTTTCGCGCACTCTCTCACCGCGCTCTCGTTCCCGACCCACTCGCTCAAGATATCCCTCGCCCCTTTCCAAATCTCCTCCTCGTCCGTCTCGCGTAACCGTTTCCTATCCTCTCTCGCGCGCGCGACGACGTTCCAATCTCGCCTGGCGATCATCTCCGCCAACGGCTCCAAACCTCTCTCTCTCGCCTTTGCCGCGCGCGTGTTCGTCTTCCCGTCCGGTTTAATCGTTTGCCACAAATCTTCCATCTCCCTTAAGCTTTCGCTCCGTTCAATCTTTTCTCTCGTCTCTTCTATTTTCTTCCTCTCTCGTCCTCCTTCTCGCGCGTCGTCGTCGGTTGTCTTCGTCGTCTTCGTCGTCGTCGTCAGCGAAGAAGAAGACAACAACAAATCCTCGATCGCGCGTAAAATCCTCCCTCTCGTCTTCTCCTTCGTCTCTTCTCTCTCGCGCGCGTCCGCGATCGCTTTAACATCCACCTCGCTCAAACTTCCCGTTTGCTCTTTCCGGTACCGCGCGATGAACGGAATCGAATTTTCATCCTCGAGCAAACGCAAGACGGCGCGGACGTTCGCCGATGCAATTCGAGGCGAGAAGAGCGCGAAAAGTTTCTCGTCGACGCCGCCGCCGCCGCCGCTCTCAGAGCGAGTCGTTGAACTCGTCGAGAAGAACGAATAATCACCACCTTTCGGGCGTTTCGAAAAGCCTCCTCGGGCGTTTTGGAAGGCTTGACTCGATGGACGTTTACTCATTACCGTTACCGTTCGAGCGACGACGACGACTTCAACGACGACATGGCGAACAACGGCGACGCCAAATTTGGCGTTTCTTCTGGCGATGACGCGGTGCGCTGCTGCCGCTAAAATCTTTTCTCTCTCTCTCTTCTTGAAGTTGCACGGTTGTGACTCGCGTGTAAATGACGTGTGGTGTGAGTTGTTGACGATGCGTGTTTTCGTGTTTTAGAATTACAAAACTCCCTCTTAAAAGGCCTCGCCGCTCGCGCCTTCTAATGAGTACTTCATCGTGCGTGTTATACAGAAAGTGAGACATAAAAACTCCTCACGATCGTAAACTCTTGTTGATGATGTGTATTTTAAATTCGTATGTAGTACGCGCCCAATTGAAAGATTCACTATTTCAACACGCACGAACTCGCGGGACCTTTATCTGCACTGGTACAACTAAACTTGGCTCGGAACGCAGTTGCGCCGACAAACATCATGTTTTGCTCGGTTGTTGCGCCCACTCCGCTCCACGACGAAATGTCTGCGCTGAATGAAGAAGCATCAGTAAACATATACCGCATATCTGTTACTTTGCTGACATCCCAGCTTCCAATATCTTGGTTGAAACTAGTGGCTCCTTGGAACATCCTATCCATAGCCCGTGCCGATGATGTATCCCAGCTGCTGATGTCTTGATTGAAGGCAGCAGCTCCTTGAAAAAATTGAAAAAATGATTGTATTGACGACACATCCCATCTTCCAATGTCTTGGTTGAAAGTACTAGCACCCTCGAACATTGCCCGCATATCTTGAGCAGAGGACACATCCCAACCTCCAATGTCTTGATTGAAAGCGGTAGCAAACAAAAACATTCCATTCATAGACTCTACCGACGACGTATTCCAACCCCCGATGTCTTGGTTAAAAGCAGTTGCACTTCCAAACGTATATGTCATATCTTTTACCGACGACGTATCCCACTTTCCAATGTCTTGGTTAAAAGCAGATGCTTCATAAAACATGTTATTCATATTCTCTACCGACGACGTATCCCACCTTCCAATGTCTTGATTGAATGTAGCAGCTCTGACAAACATGCGTTCCATGTTCTTGACAGAAGACGTGTTCCAATTTGAAATGTCAGCATTGAATACACTATCGTTATCTTCTCCAAAAGGATCGTAATTGTATTCCGCACCGAAGGCAAAAGTCATATCCGTTACCATACTCACATCCCAATTCGGTATCGTGCCGTAATCATTATCAGAAGCCCAAACCTCACACTCGCCCGTATTCGGGGCCTCGGCCAAGCATGCTTTTACGAATTCAGAGAAATTCTCATCTGGAATTGGCGTAGATTTAATCCGTATGTCACATGAACTGCCACTCCACATATTCGAGACGCAAACGCACGACCAATTCTCTCCGTCAAACATGAGCCTATCTCCACCTGGAGGCATGCACTTGGGCGGCATCAAATTCGTATTCTGTATGAATAATTCCCCGGTGATGTTCATATTCCCATCAACAACCAAGTAGCTACTCTGCACTTTCACTGTGCCACCATCGTTCTTCACTCCGACCGTGCCGTTCGAATACTTTACAATCGGCCAGTTTGCGTTCACAAAGAAAATCTCAGAGAGAGTCCCGAAAACGAGCAGAAAGAGCGTTATTTTCGCTCGACGTAAAGAAGAAGAGGAGGAGAGAGGAGAAGAGAACCATTTTTGTTTCCTAGTCGTCGTCGTCGTCGTCGTCGTCGTCGTCCTCATATTTCTCTTCGTCAAACCGTTTGGTTTTGAACTAAGCTTACTAAAAAAAGAGAGAAACAAGTTAAATTAATATGACACCGCGACCACATGAACCTGACAAAACGCTCGATTAACGCACTTTACGAACTCTCGCACCATGAGCATTCCTCTAACCCTCACAGCCACTCAAGGACCCCCAAGCCCGCGAACTGCGGTAAGATCCGCAACTTTGGGAACTTTTCGCGACCCTTCGGAAAAAAAAAACAACCACGACACGACGAACGATTAAAATCGTTTTTTCTTTCTTCACCAGATTTCACTCACGAGAGCGTTGCAGAAGGCGACTTCCCGTTGATTTTTAAGAAGCGGGGCAGAGGGAGTCTCTTCGCACTCACCTTTCTCCGTTTGCGGGTGCGTGTTTTTGGAAGGGGTGTCGTCGT
>Ga0255753_1002211_pt1 | contig 21914 bp, 20 predicted proteins | sample 041ome_10_FD_179953 | JGI IMG/M metagenome (GOLD analysis project Ga0255753, IMG submission 179953) | Coastal salt marsh microbial communities from the Groves Creek Marsh, Skidaway Island, Georgia - 041412US metaG (version 2) | ecosystem: Environmental > Aquatic > Marine > Intertidal zone > Salt... | reverse complement strand
TGAATTAAAGATGCATTCTGCCATTCCTTTGGCATTTTTTGATATTCATGAAGATGAATAGAATCTTCTGAATTTCCAGTATAGGCTAGCCATGCTTCATCTGCTGTAAAGCACAAAATCGGAGCTATCCATGCAACTAGACTTTTAAAACACCTATCCATAATGGTTAGGGCTGCTCTTCTTGGCTTGCTGTCAAGCGCGTCACAATACAGCATGTCTTTTCGAATATCAAAATAGAACGCTGATAAATCGCTATTACAAAAATCATGAAGCTCTGTGAAAACTGCATGAAAATCATAAGCATTAACTTTTTCTGTGACAATTTTATCTAATTCAAACAAACGGGCCGCCACCCATTTTTCAAGCTCTGGCATTTCATCAAACGCAACTGGCTGCGAGATATCAAAGCCATCTAAAGCGCCAAGTAAATAGCGAAGTGTATTGCGAATTCGGCGATAATGATCTGATTGCCGTTTCAGTATTTCTGGTCCTATTCTAAGATCGTCATAATAATCAGAACTCACCACCCATAGGCGCAAAATATCTGCTCCGCTTTGCTGAATAATTTTCTGTGGTTGAATGACATTTCCAAGCGATTTAGACATTTTTCTGCCTTGCTCATCTAACACAAATCCATGTGTTAAAACGCCTTTATAAGGCGCTTTAGAGCGTGTTCCACATGATTCTAGCAATGATGAATGGAACCAACCACGATGTTGATCAGAGCCTTCAAGGTATAAATCAGCAGGTGAGTGCAAATCCTCGCGCTGCTCAAGTACAAATGCGTGTGTTGAGCCTGAATCAAACCAGACATCTGCAATATCATTCACTTGTTCATAAGAATCCGGATCATAATCATCACCTAAAAATCGTGATGGGTGAGAAGTAAACCATGTATCACAACCCTCTTCTTTGAAAATTTGGGTGATTCTGTCTACCACTGATTGATCCTGTAATGGTTTGCCAGACTTTTTCTCAACAAACACAGGTATAGGCACTCCCCAAGCGCGTTGTCTGCTAAGGCACCAATCAGGTCTATTCTCAATCATAGAAGTAAGGCGTTTTTGTCCTGCAGGCGGATAAAAGGTAGTTTCTGCTAATGCGGCAAGCGCATAGTCGCGAAGACCATCACTTTCCATGGAAATAAACCATTGGGCTGTATTTCGATATATTACCGGGGCATGAGAACGCCAGCTATGCGGATAGGAATGCGTTAAACTGCCTATTCCAATTAATCCATTATGCTCTGCCATAATCTCAGCTATTTTCTTATTATCTCTTAGCACATGTAAACCTGAAAACACTGGCAGATGTTCCATCAATGTTCCATTTTCATTTACGGTATCTGGAACAGCTATACCATGCTTTAGATGAGCCAGCTCATAATCCTCAGGACCATGACCTGGCGCAATATGAACAAAGCCTGTTCCTTGTTCAGTGGTAACATAATCGCCTGCTAGCATTGGAACTGAATAATCATAGCCAACACCTGCCATCGGGTGACTTGCTATAGAATCCTTTAATTGATGCCCCTTAATTTTGTGGAGAGTCTCATATTCCATAATTCCGCATTCAGAACAGATATTCTCAAGTAATTTCTCACTGACAATTATCACCTCCCTAAGTGATGCAAGGGAGCCTTCTGATATTTGTGTAATCTTGAGTGCGATGTAATCAATCTCATCACCATAGGCTAATGCGCGATTACCAGGCATCGTCCAAGGCGTTGTAGTCCAGATTACAACAAAACTTCCAACCAGCTCTTGAACTGCACATTCAACAAGCTTGAATTTCGCAAAAATAGTTGTAGAAATATGGTCACTATATTCAACCTCGGCTTCTGCCAATGCCGTCTTTTCTACAGGAGACCACATAACTGGTTTAGAGCCACGATATAGCGATCCCTGCGTTAAGAATTTACCTATTTCTGCTGCGATAATTGCCTCCGACTCAAACTTCATCGTAAAGTAAGGGTCTTCCCAGTCACCAAGCACTCCCAATCTTTGAAATTCTTCTGACTGAATATCCATCCAATATGCGGCAAAATCACGGCATTCCTGACGAAATTCCTTAATCGGGACTTCATCTTTATCTTTTCCTTTTTTGCGATATTGCTCTTCAATTTTCCATTCAATCGGGAGACCATGACAGTCCCAGCCAGGCACATAATTAGCATCTTTGCCTAACATAGACTGAGAGCGATTAATCACATCCTTTAGAATTTTGTTTAATGCGTGTCCAATATGTAAATTGCCATTCGCATAGGGCGGACCATCATGAAGAATAAATTTTTCTCTGCCGTGTCTTTCTTCTCGCAATTTCTTGTATAGATCTAGCGCCTTCCAACGCGCTATGATTTCAGGCTCCTTTTGGGGAAGTCCACCACGCATTGGAAAAGACGTATTTGGAAGGAATACGGTATCTTTGTAATTTTTAGCTGTCTGTTGATTATCTGACATCAGAATTTCTCATGATTAGCATCTCATCTTTATTTTATTTTTTATCTTCCAGCAAATCTCTTGCTGTTGCTGCATCTTTTGATATTTGGGCTTTTAGTGAATCGATAGAATCAAATTTTTTCTCTCCGCGCATATAATGATGCAGATTAACACATAATCTCTCGCCATATATATCTTCGTCAAAATCAAATAAATGTATCTCAACCATTACTTTTCTATCTCCAATGGTGGGTCTAATCCCAATATTGGCTACCCCCATTAACACTGGTAAATCTGGAACATCAATTATCTGTGTATCACCTTCTAATGAGGCATTCTTATCTTCAATAACAGCGGTAATAGCATATACACCATAAGCGGGAACTTGATATTCTTCTAAGTTGAAATTAGCAGTTGGAAAATCAAGTAAGCGTCCACGTTTATCGCCATGCTCTATCGTGCCACAAATTGTAGGAGGTCTGCCAAGCATTTCTGCTGCATCATCTATGCGTCCAGCCTGCAATGCAGCACGCACTCTGCTTGATGAGACGGTTGCCGATTTATTATCAACCTTTAAAGACACATCTATGATCTTGATATTATATTCACCGCCAATCTCAGACAGAAGGCTCATATCGCCTGCTCTTCCGCGGCCAAATGCAAAGTCAGAACCAGCCACCAGATGCGATACCCCCAATGGATATAACACGTCTGACACAAATTGCTGAGGCGATAATTGGCGAAGGGCATCATTAAAGCTCACATGAATAATTATCTCGACACCATGCAATGATAAGGTACGATTTTTTTCTGTTATATCAGATAGTAAAAATCCAGGCTCATTCGGGCGAAAATATCTCCTTGGATGCGGATCAAACGTTATAACACCTACTTTTGTTCCGTCATTTTTAGCTAATGAAAGCGCTGTTGAGATCAATTTTTGATGTCCTAGATGAACACCATCAAAATTTCCAATCACAGCTGTTAAAGAAGTGTCTTTAAGAGGGGCATCCCCAATAGACCAGTGAACAATTTTAGTTGCCATAATATCCCTATACAGATTTGGCGAGAATATAACGCTTTTTTATATCTAAATTCAATTGAAAGGATTAACAATTCCAGACTATTATTTACTTAGTGACTGTATGAAGCGTTATACATAAAATTTTATAGGGTAGCTGCACACATTTTTAATCAAACTATATCAATACAGTTACAAAGTATCAGCTCGTTTGACATGGATTATAAATATGGAATTTTCTACTGAAGGATTATCATTTTCTCAGATTTTATCAAAGCCTGAGTTTTCAATTTTTGTAAGCTATTTTTCTAGTTTTCTGTCTGGAATTGGGACATTAATTATTGGGTTTTGGCTATCTGGAAAAGCAGAGCATTCCATAAAGCACATGCTTGGCAGTGTGCCGCGTTTAAGCCCTATGCTTATTCCAATAAGTGGTAGTGTTACCAGATATGCTGGAATAACTGTCACACTTGTGGTTTCCCTTAGTCAGTTCGGCATACAAACCACGTCAATTATTGCTGTTCTTGGTGCGGCAGGTCTTGCTATTGGTCTTGCATTACAAGGCACATTATCGAATGTTGCTGCTGGCGTAATGCTGTTAATTCTTCGTCCGTTTGAAACTGGTGATTGGATTGAGGTTGCTGGCTCGTCTGGCGCTGTTCGGGAAGTTGGATTATTCACCACTAAAATAGATACATTTGATAATGTCTTTATTTCTATGCCAAATTCAACAATCTGGTCTTCAACAATAATCAATAATTCAAAACACACTCAGCGAAGATTAGATATTGAAATAGGGGTGAGTTATAATAGCGATTTAGATGTGGTAGAAGCAGCGATGCTTACGCTAGCTGATGACCCGCGTGTTCATACAAACCCACCACCACAATTTCACGTTCTCAATTATGCAGATAGCGCTATTCAAGTTCGATTGCGGGTCTATGTGGATTATGCCGATATGTTTACGTTAAATTGGGATTTGAACAAACAAATCAAAAAGCTTTTTGAAGCACATAATATTGAAATTCCATTTGCTCAACTTGTAGTTCATCAAGCACCTTAACACTCTACAATAAGTCACCCTCAGATTGGGCACCCTCTAAGTGATTATTTGAAATTTTTTATAGTGACGTAATGGCTGGCAAAGATAAAAACACATCTGTTGAAATCAACAGAGAAACATTATCTGGAGGAATTCTTCAAAAACTTGCGGCAGAACGTGCAGGTCAACCTGTAAAGCTTCTGAGCGAAGAAGAGCTGCTTCAATCACGCCGAAATTTCATCCAAGACACCCATTCAGGCGAGGATATATGGATTTTCGGATATGGGAGTCTTATTTGGAATCCATCTTTTGATTTTGATCTACGGGAGCAGGCACATTTATTTGGATATCATCGCCGGTTTTGTTTGAGAACAACTATCACCCGCGGAAGCCCCGAGAAACCAGGACTTGTTCTCGGCCTAGACCGCGGGGGCTCAGCCAAAGGCATAATTTTTCGGATGCCAGCTTCTATAGCCGCTCAGGAATGTGATGTAATCTGGAAGCGAGAGATGTTAAGCGGAGCTTACGCGCCAAGTTGGGTCAAGGTCAAAAACCAAGATGGCGAGGTGGTAAAGGCGATTACGTTTATTATCAGACGTGATCATCCCAGTTATGCTGCCAGTCAGCCAGAGCAATACGCTGCTAAAATAATCGCAGAAGCGTCAGGCATAATAGGCGCAAATTCTGAATATTTATTTAATACAGAAGCAGCGCTAAGTGCAGAAGGTATCCATGATTTCAGCCTAAAGCGACTTACATCTTTGGTGAAGCACTATCAGAACAGATAATGCCCCGCAATTTAAGCAAACATTAAAGCCGTTATCTTAGCTAGGCCAAGTACCGCCCAAAGCACGTGTTAATTCTTTTGCTGTACGAAGGGTAACTCTTCCAAAGTTTGGTAGCTTATGCTCCTCAATGCGAACAGACGGACCGCTTACAGACAATGCGCCAATAACAACAGAATTCGCATCGAAAATTGGAGATGCGATACATCTCAGTCCCTCAGAATTTTCCTCATCATCTATAGCATAGGCAATCTGTTTAGCTTTAGCAATCTGGCGCGAGAAGGATGCCTCATCCATGATACTTTTGCGCGTAAACTGAGTAAACCCTGCCTGATTAATAATCTGGCTAACCGCACTTGGCTTTGAAAAGGCAAGGCAAATTTTTCCAACTGCAGAGCATGTCCAAGGAGCTTTTGCCCCAGGCTTTGAGAGCGCTCTCATTAATTGTGGGCATTCCACCTGGGATACATACACAAGCGAATTACCATTATTGTCTAACAATGCAAGGTTCGAGGTCTCTCCTGTTTCTTGCATCATCATCCGCAAATAGGGGCGCGCCATATGGCTGATATCTCTTGAACGCATGTAGGACGAACCAACATTGAATGCTTGCACACCAACGAGCCATCGACCCTCTTCAAAACGCACAAATCTATCAAGCTGGAGTGTTGTTAGCAATCGATGTGCTGTTGAGGGCGCTAATTTAACACGTCTTGCGAGCTCAGAAAGGTTTAACCCATCCTGTTCTTCTGCTAATTTTGATAACAAACTTAATGCACGGGATACTGATTGCGTATGTCCGCTTCTTTTTTCTGAAAATCCATCTGGCACTTTATGTATCCTAACATGTTGTACCAGCCCCAAATTAAAGATGTGCTGTTTTCAGGTAAAAGGCAAGGATAAAGATTAATTAATTTTTTCTAATCTAATAAAATCAGTGTATTCTTGATGCTGTTTCTCAAAAACCTGACTATAATTAAATCAAACTAATTCATATTTTTATTTCTGTTTGTCCTAATAATGCGTTTCTATTTCATCCAATTATTTAGAGCTTTGCCTATAAAATATCTTTGACCTTAAACAATATGCTCGTTATGTAAGTATAGATTTGTTGCTATGAGTTTGTACCAGTATCTGCATGATGTTTATGCGGCAAACGCTTTCTTTTTCGGGGATATGGTGAAATTGGTAAACACGCTGGATTCAAAATCCAGTGCCGCAAGGCTTCTCGGTTCAAGTCCGAGTATCCCCACCAAATAGAATAAACCATATGACAAACAGAAAAGGACAAGTTGGTTAGCCATGGCTGGCTACGCGTATCAATGAACGCTAGGATGAATAAAACACTAACAAAAAATAAAGAACCCCAGAAAAAAATATCAATTTTTTTCTTTCCTGGATGACATTAGGGCTAGTTTGGTTGACGTTGATGCTGTGTTTTAGACATTTTTCCTGAACCGAGTTTTGTTTCCTTATGTTTTTTTGCTTAAAAAAATAGGCCAAAGATATAGGCTAAAGATATGAGATGTGTATAATAGTCGTCCGTTCTTTAATTTTTCTTTAATTTAATTCTCGAAACCAATTTTTGAGTTCCCCTTTCAACTCTGTAAATAATGAAGAGTGTGCTTCAGATAGCTATATCTCAAAAATTTACTTGTGTTTTCGCATGAGGCTATCTAACACCACACCAGAATGGCCGTTTCAGAGGAGCTAAAAATGTTAAAATGGGCGCCTTATAGCTCCAAACTGCACGCAATTTCATCATTTATTCAACGAAAAGCAGGTAGTCAGAAAGCGCGCTGGGGACTATATTTTTATTCTGCATTAGAATCCATTATAATTCCCGTGCCAACAGACCCCTTGCTAGCTGCATGCGTTTATGCTGCTCCAAAAAGATGGTGGAAACTTGCAATCTGGACGGCAATTTATTCTGTTATGGGCGGATTGATAGGCTGGGGATTGGGCTTGTTTATGGGCGATCTTATCAGCTTTATGTTGCAAAATGATACTATTCCATTTTTATCAGCCAAAAAATTTGAGGCTGTCTCCAACGGATTTTCAGAACATGGCTTACTTATTATAGTGTTGGGGGCTTTTACACCGCTGCCTTTTAAGCTCGTAACTATAACAGCAGGGTTGTTTCAATTTGGCGTTTTACCCTTTATTATCGCAGCATTATTCGGCAGAACGGTCCGGTTCTTGTTAGTAGCTGGATTAATAAAATATCACCAAAATCCAAAAATGTTAATTTTGATCAGCTCTATTATTGGAATTGTAATTACTGTGAGTTATATCTTTCTAGGATAGTAACTATATCGTAACAATAATCATCAATCTATATTGGGTATCCGTAATTGCAGATTTCTTATAAACAAGCGTTGATATTGTCTGCTTTGGCCTCTTTTGGCCTTCTAGCAGCGGCGTTCTGGTTTGAAATTATCGTTGGACTTCCTCCGTGTAATTTATGCATCTGGCAACGCTGGCCTCATGCTATCATTATCGCAATTGCTGGTATCGGCCTTGTCGCTATCAAACAAAATTGGATGTTATTATTAATAGTGCTGTCTGCGATTATCACAGCTCTGTTTGGGTTATATCATTCTGGGGTAGAACAAGGATGGTGGTCTGGCCCTTCTGGATGCAGCAACCAGTTGAATTCAGACACAGACATATCTAGTTTAACAACATCCCTTTTAGAGATGCCGGTAGTTAAGTGTGATGAAATTGCATGGTCGCTAATGGGAATATCAATGGCTGGTTGGAATAGCATTGCAAGCTTTGCTATTGCCGTATTTGCTTTTCTCTGTTGGAAGAAATTAACACAAACATATTAAAACAAGCACTGGGATAGTATCATGCATAACAAGCAGCAATTAGCGGAGTTTCTAAGAGTAGACCATGCAGGTGAGCGTGCTGCACAAACAATTTATAAAGGCCAGTTAGCTGTGTTAAAAAACCAACCTGAGGCAGCGGAAATACGGCATATGATGGAGCAAGAGCAAGTCCATCTTGATACCTTCGAAACACTCTTAAATGAATATCAGGTTCGTCCCTCACTTTTAGACCCTGTGTGGGGATTTGCTGGCTTAAGCCTTGGTATGGTTAGTGCTGCACTTGGGCCCAAAGCAGCAATGGCGTGCACGATTGCCGTTGAGGAAGTAATCGGCGGACATTATCAAAAACAGGTCGATGTGCTGGAGCATACTGATGTTGACCCTGACCTTGTAAACACATTAGCACAATTTCGCGATGAAGAGCTTGAGCATAAGGATTTTGCGGTGGCTAGCGAAGGCGAAAAAGCGCCTGCCTATCAGCTTCTAAAATTCGTGATACAGACAGGATGCAAAGCAGCTATTAAGGTTGCTGAGAAAATCTAAGAGCTTAGAAGAGACAAAAATCTATGATACCAGATACGCAAACCCTAATGAGATGGGCTGTCCAATTCTAATTCAACATCCCAGTAAAGATAATCTCTCCAAGTATGATGCAAATGGTTTGGGGGAAACTTCCTGCCATTTTCCTGTAATTGATAGGTGTTTGGTCTAATAGGAGGTTTGATAGGGCTGACACCTCCTTTGCTAGGCATTTTATTGGCTTTCTGCAAATTACATCTGGTGCAGGCCGCTACAACATTTTCCCAATTTGTTCTGCCGCCTCTAGAGCGTGGAATCACATGGTCAAATGTTAATTCACTCGCCACAAAAGGTTTGCTGCAATACTGGCAACAAAACCCATCTCTTAGAAAGACATTAAAGCGTGTGAATGCTGGATTACGAGACTGATGAACATATTCCTTTAATGCGATTACGGACGGAAGCTCAATCTGAAAACTTGGCGAAGATACGACACGTTCATATTTCTTAACGATATTAACGCGCTCAAGAAAAACAGCCTTTACAACATCCTGCCATCCCCATAATGAGAGAGGATAGTAACTTAAAGGTCGATAATCCGCATTTAACACTAAGGCTGGGGGAAGTTCACCAGCAGTGGAAAACACCTTTGGCGTAATAGCATTCATTCTAGAGCTTCTCTTCTTCAATAATCATATATTTAGTATTAATATAATTGAATCATAACAATATGTGGGTGTCTAGCCGAAATAAATGACAACCTTGTGACTATTCTTAAATAAGTCACTTCTCTTGTTATTTTTTAACTTAGGTGGCTATCGATAAATTGCCTTGCAGAATCAAGACCTGTCTCACTTATTGAGTGGCCAATGCCCTTCTCCAGAACCACCTCTACATCATATCCTTTCTCTTCAAGATGAGACTGTGCATCTATTAATGCAGTTGCTGGAACCACATCATCCAAGTCCCCATGTATCAGCAATATTGGTGGGCTCGAACCGGTCGCTTCGGCCAGTCTTTGTTCTGTTAGGAGCGCGCCTGAAAAGCTTATTAATCCAGCTAATTCATATGCTGGACCAGCCGCCAGCGTCATCATTCCCCCTTGCGAGAAGCCCCCTAATATAATTTGAGATGCTGGCAGCGAGAATTCGTTAAAGACACTGTTAAGTAGTTCATCCAAATCATCCATAGCCATTATAGCGCCATTCTCACCTTGCTGAATATCAAACCATTCTCGCCCATGGGGTGACGCTGCACATGGATATGGGGCGTTTGGCGCATAAAATGCGCATCCTTGTTTAACTTGTCCTAAAATAGGTGCAAGACCAAACATATCGGCGGCATCCGCTCCCCAGCCATGAAGCAGAATTATGAGTGATGTTACCTCATCTGCCTTGATGGGCGGTTGATAGATACCCTCAAATTTGCCAATTTTTTTTATTTCTGCCATGGATTAATCCTTTTAAATGGTCTCAGTCGTGACTTTCTGGCGCGCTTTTTAAAAAACGCCCTTGGGCTTTATTGTTGCATCTTTATGGCATCCTGCAAATACTATATGCATGGTCGTTAATCCTAAAACAACACATCATGCATTGTCATTGATTAAAGATATGGCACCTGTCATCACATCTGAATTATATGCTGATATTAAAGACAAAAACGGATGGCGCACCAGATTTGCACCAAGTCCAACTGGTTCCCTGCATATAGGGCATGCCTATGCTGCCTATGTCGTCTGGCAAATAGCTGGCGAAAACCCTGATAAATTTTTGTTACGTATTGATGATTTGGATTATACCCGCTGTTCCGATAAATATATCAATCAGCTGAAAAACGACTTAAGTTGGCTGGATATTAGATGGAATAGTCAAGAAATATATCAGTCTCAGCGCTTGAGAAGATATTCACAAGCACTTCAAACTTTACTGGAAGCAGACCTTATCTATCCGTGTTATTTATCACGAATGGAAATATCTGACTTCTTGTCACCGCCTAGCATAGCGCAAATATCACAACCTTGCACACGCGGAGCTCTTTCTCCTAGAGAAATCCATAAAAGACAACAACGCGGCATAAAACCAGCTCTAAGGCTGGATATGTCCAAGGCTATTCAACATGTTGGAGAAGTCAGTTGGACGCGTCTTGATGGAATTATTATAAGGGCAGAACCTGCCAAATTTGGTGATATTATCCTTGGCAGGCGGGATATAACAGCCAGTTATCACTTAAGTGTGGTTTTAGATGATGTAGACTCAAATATCGAAGTCGTGACGAGAGGGGAAGATTTGCGCTCAAGCACAGATATACATTGCCTGTTACAAAAATTATTAGGGCTTTCATCGCCTGTTTATTTTCACCATCCTGTTATTCTAGGTGAAGATGGGAAAAAACTCTCGAAAAGACACAAATCACCCTCATTACATAACTTACGAAATACAAATTTAACTCTCAAAAATATACTTAAAAAAGAATTAGTGATTAATTTTTAAGCTTTGGATAAATAATTGGTCAAACCCAGCTTCTCTTCTTGACATAAAAGATTGAACGTCACATATATTTGTCATATACGATTATGTTCGTATGTTTCCTCCCTAAACTTGGTCGTGACTCTGTCACGACCTTTTTTTAACTATATTATTGATAATTAGGAAATTTATTGTTTCTTTAATTGAATTAATGATCAGGGAATTTAAGCTGATTGATTTGTCAATTTTGGCTTGCCGATAATAAGCGCTACTGAAATTAAGAAAATCGGGGCAAATACTATCATCATCATAACCGCCCATCCTAATTCACTATGTGCCATACCAGACAACATCGAAGCTATAGCAACAACGCTAAAAATGCAAAAATCTGCAATACCTTGGACTCTGCCTCTTTCTTCTGGGCTTGCGCTATTTGCAATGACGGAGCTGCCTCCTACATATAAAAAATTCCAACCAATGCCTAAGAAAATCAAGGCACCCAGATAAATATAAAAACCAGTTCCACTAAGTGCTATAATTGATGCGGCAACATAACACGCTAATCCAGACCATAATATTTTTCCAACGCCTAATTTGGCAATCAGCACTCCAGAAAATAAAGAGGGTGCAAACATCGCTACCACATGCCATTGGATCACACGCGCATTTGCTTCATGCGATAATCGACTTACATCCACAACTTGAAGCGGTGTTGCGGTCATCAAAAACGTCATAATACAATAACCAAGAGCAGCCGCAATTAGCCCTGATAAAAAAGAGGGCATTTGAAAAAATTTAGTGAACGGTTGTCCTTGTTGTTTCTGTCTCTTAACTGGAGGTATATCTAATCCCCAGATTATAGGAATCGCTATCATCTGAACCAGACCAGTTACAATAAAGCAGCCAGCATATAGGCTATTTGGCAACAGATCTACAGTGCGATAGGCAATTTCAGGCCCAATAATAGCTGAGGCTAATCCTCCTAATAATACGAATGAGACCGCTTTTGCTTTTTCAGCGCCTTGTGCTACATCCGCTGCAGCATATCGATAGAATTGCGCAACTCCTTGACCTAATCCCAGTAAAAATGAAGAAATCACAAGAGGCGCAAAACTCTCTGTTAAGATAGATAAAGCTTGACCAAATGCACCGACAGTCACCATCAAAACGCCGATTAGGAAAATCAGCCGCCTGCCAAAATGCGCCATTAGTAATGAGGCTGGGATTGTGGCTACCATAACAGCAATGAATTGTATAGAAACTGGCAACGTTATGAGCCAAGGTAAGGGTGCTAAAAGAGACCCCACCAATGCCGTATTGGTTAAATTCACATTCATAACCGTCATCATTAAAGCTTGGCAGGCTCCCATTCGCCAAACATTGCCAGAAACACCTGTGAACATTTTCATAAATTAGGTTTCCCTTGGCGGTTAGATTCGCTGTTAATAGTGCCAGACTGAACGAATGAAACAGCAATATTATCAATTAGCCGGGTTGCGCCAACATAAAGGGCCACAAGCAATCTTGCGTCTTTTTTAAATGTGCTCAAAGGCTCAAGGGTTATGGGATCTCTAAGACTGAAATAATCAATTTTGGTAATGCCAACGCGCGCAAGCTCATTAATTGCATTTTGAATAGCTTTTGAGACCTCAATCCCTGATTGTAGATTCTCAGCTGCAATTTGCATAACCCTGTAAATATTAGCCGCTATCTTGCGCTCACTATCAGACAGATAGCTATTTCGAGATGACATTGCCAACCCGTCAGTTTCCCTGAAAGTCTGACCAGCAATAATCTGAACAGGTAAATCCAAATCACGCATGAGTTGTTTTATCACCAGTAATTGCTGATAATCCTTTTCACCAAAAATGGCTATATCAGGCTTTATCTGATTAAATAGTTTGATAATTATTGTAGCTACACCGCCAAAAAAATGTGGTCTAATCTGTCCTTCAAGGGGTTCAGCGACCCCTGTCGGCGCGATAATTGTAGCATGGCTTTCATGATACATCTGAGTAGGGTTAAAAACCAAATCACAGACCCTCAGTTCTGATAGTTTTTCCAAATCGTGGCTTAGTGTACGAGGATAGCTATCAAAATCTTCTGTCTGTGAAAATTGCTGCGGGTTGACATAAATTGAAGTTACAACCTTATCACAATTCTCGCGTGCAAGAGATATAAGTGACAAATGACCTTCATGTAGACTGCCCATAGTTGGCACTAGTCCAATTTTATACCCATTCTGCTGCCAGCCTGAAATCTGAGCTTTCAAGTCAGCAAGACTACTCACATATTTGATCATTTTTTTGAAGGCCAAAAACAATGCGAATCGTCAGGGAACCTTTGTGATATGACATCTTCGGCATAAGCTTGCGCTGCTTCTTGAATGATACTTTGAACATTTGCATATTGTTTAACAAATTTCGGAGTGAAATCTGAATAAAGTCCAATCAGATCGTCCGTGACCAGAATCTGACCATGACATGTTGGAGATGCACCAATCCCAATTAGCGGTATGGTAGCGCTCTGTGCCAGCGCGTGGGCAACAGGTTCAATAATGCCTTCCAACACAATTCCAAATGCGCCTGCATTGGTAACAGCATCAGCATCTTTTTGTAATTGCTCTGCCTCGCTGGCATCTTTTCCGGTAATCCGAAATTCAGATGTTTGACTAAATTTTTGCGGAAGCAGCCCTATATGGCCTAATACAGGTATTCCCGCAGAGGTAATTGCTTTAATCTGAGGCGAAATAGAGACACCTCCTTCCAATTTAACACCGCAAGCCCCGGTTTTCTCAATAACTGTTTTGGATGATTGAACTGCAAGCTCGACACTATGCTCATAAGTGCCATGCGGCAAATCGACAATAACCATTGCCTGACTTGAATGAGACATAACCGCTTTTCCATGTCGTATCATCATTTCAAGGTCAGCCCCTTGCGTGCCTTGCATTCCATACAACACCATAGCAACTGAATCTCCCACAAGGAGCATATCGCAATAAGGATCAAGAGCCATCGCCACCGGAGCTGTATAAGCTGTTAAACTCACAATCTTGCGCTTACTTGAAATAGATTGAAAATCAGCTACTGTCAGCCTGCCCTCAGTCATTGTCTCTCCCCATTATTTGCCGCTGATACGATACTTAAAAACTTGGAACAAGGTCTAGCAACTTATATCTCACAAAAACATAAAAATTTGATTTTGCTTTCAACTAATTGCGTTTTCAAACTTTCGGCTGAAAACTATCTTTGGTTACTCTAGACCAATAATTCTGTATTCTGGGATCTTCGCATATTGATTTTGAAAATACCACGCCCTGCTCTGCATCTGGATAAATCTGCGAGGCCAGCAAAATCTCAGACTGACTAACCCGGTGCACAAGATGTCTTCTTGTTAATTCATCTGGCGTATATAGTCCAGATGCTCCAACTAATTTAGCCAAGGCCTGGCGGGTTGTTTTCTGAAATTGAGCGATTGCTTGCGCTTTTGTGTCAACATCAATTGCCCGGCTTCGCTTGGGATCCATTGTTGCAATTCCTGTTGGACAATTGCCATTATGACAGGTTCTTGCTTGAATGCATCCTGTAGCAAACATAAATGGGCGTGCCATATTCACCCAGTCAGCCCCAAGCGCACAAATTCGTGCGATATCAAATGCAGATACAATTTTACCAGAAGCCGCAATTTTTATTGAGCTCCTCAAACTAGCCGCTCGCAGCGCATTATCAACATATACAATAGCATCTCGAAGAGGGCTTCCAACATGATCACTAAATTCTGTCGGAGCAGCGCCAGTGCCACCTTCTGCTCCATCAACTGTAATAAAATCTGGCTTAATTCCTGTCTCAACGATTGCCTTTACAATCGCCAAAAATTCCCAAGGATGGCCAATTGCTAACTTAAAGCCTATCGGTTTACCGCCACTAAGTTTTCTTAAGTCATCAATGAACCTAAGTAGCCCTTCTGGTGTGTAAAAAGCACTATGTTGGACAGGGGAGATGCAATCAACCCCTGAGGACACCCCTCTTATTACGGCTATTTCATCACTAACCTTTGGTGCCAATAAAACACCGCCATGACCAGGCTTGGCACCTTGGCTTAATTTTACTTCAATCATTTTCACCTGATCAAGAGATGCCTTTTCAGCGAATTTTTCAGCATCAAATTCGCCATTTTGGTTGCGACAACCAAAATAACCAGTGCCGATTTGCCAGATCAAATCACCATTATGTTTCTGGTGATATGGCGTAATGCCGCCTTCACCTGTATTATGGGAAAACCCACCTATAAATGCGCCCTGGTTAAAACTCTCTATTACTGGGGCTGATACTGCTCCAAAACTAGTTCCAGATATATTGATTACTGATATCTGATAGCTATGCGCCCCACTTCCAACCGAAATCCTAAAGTCACTATTATCAACTTTGGTAGGCATTAATGAATGATTTATCCAGACATGTTCTGTACCATAGACTCGCTCTAGCGTTCCAAAAGGAAGCGTGCCATCCCTGCCTTTGCTTCGCTCTGTTACCATTAGATGTTGCTGACGCGAAAAGGGCACCTCATCATCTTCTGATTCTATGAAATATTGACGAATTTGTGGGCGGATTTCCTGAAGCAAAAAACGCAATCTTCCTATTAACGGGTAATTTCGCAAAACAGGAGATTTTCTTTGCGTAAAATCAAAAACACCAACTGCAAAAATAGGAATTAAGAGTACACAGCCCCATCCAAAAATAGCCTTCTCTGGAAATAGCCAGAAAAGCAGGATTGAGCCAAACAAAGCAGCACCTACAATTAAAAATGGAATAAACCTTATCATAAACATACCCACATCGTTTTATTATCTTCCCTGTTAAGCTATTTTATAATTTCAAGCAGTTGTCTGCATCTGGCAGCGTTAGTCGCTTTTTTTCCAATCTAGTTAGATTTTGCTTCTCTGATAGTTCACGCTTCTTTGGCTAAAATTGTTTCTCCTGCGATGCATGTTTGTTTTACAATTCGTAATGGCGAAAAATGACTTGGAACATATAAGTCCATATGACCCCCAAATGACAGAAAACCAAACACTTGACCCTGTGATAAGGTGTCGTTGATTTCAACATCACATTCTGGATACAAGCGTGGAATGACAGAGCTGAAAACCAATATCAACTCTTCTGGTTCATTGTTTTGGGCAAGATCTGTTGTTGTCGTCGTTATCATAATCTTTCTAGAAGATGCATCCTCTAATTTTTGCTTATCTTTAATCTTTATCGATGTTGGCGCATGAAGACTGGCGGGATAAAATAGGCCACATCTTATTCCAATTTTTAAATATTGCCGCGGCGGTATAGACGCTATATCAGACGAATTTATCTGCTCTACAGCAGAGACTTTTCCACTAACAGGCGCTGTTATGATACCTTGATTAGTCGGAATTGTCGGCGTTTGGAACCGAAATAAATATATCCCTACAGCTATTGAGCCGACCATAACTAAGAGGGGGGCTTCCCAAAAAGCGCCGATGAGAAACCCGCCCATACATAATAAGGCTACAAAAGGCCAACCAGAGGGATGGATTTTTAATGATTGAACTTGTTTTAAAATACCCATGAAAAATTTGTTTTTTTATCTTATTTATCACATAGAAAAGAAAATTCTGTATCAAAAACCGATTTTGAGAAATATCATAAAGGCTATTTACTAGATTATGCTATATATTTTTTTATTCTGGATAGGTCTAATTACTAATTGACCCTAAAATACCTACAAATCATAATCTAATTTAGGTTTATGTTTATTTTACCATAAAGAATTCATGCAAAAGGGTATCTTGTATGGTCTTATGTTGATTTTTGTAATAAAATACGTCAGATTATCGAAAGATTATGTTTCTGTGTCTATAATTATGGCTAAAAACACAGGATTGTTTGCGATGTGTAAATAGGAGCCGGTTTTATGTTCAACAAATATGGGCTACTTTTGGTAGCAGCAATTTCAGTATCTTCGCAAATTGCAGTGGCGGGAGGAGATGGTTCTGAGTTTGATACGCTGGCAGCAGAATTGGCAGAATCTAGCATAGCTGCTGATTCATCAAACGGTGAAGCTGCATCAAACACTACCGGAGATGCAAAACCAGTAAATGACAGTGTGACCACAAGTAATGTTTTTAAACAGGAAACAGAAACTACTGTATCGCAAGCTCAAAAATCAAGCAGGGGCGTTGGGTTTGAAGCAATCGAGGATGTACAATTAGTAATTGATACCTCAAACATTCAAGATGGTGACGGTATAGGAAGCACCCAGGTCCAGTGGCAAATATCGGAAAATGGCGATGATTGGCAGATTATACCAGGCGCTATTACTCCGACCTTCACACCAAGGGATGCTCATGTAAATAAGTATCTACGTGTGGAAGTGTCTTATGTAGATGGACAAGGAAATTCGGAATCTATTATCAGCCAGAATTCCTCTGCTGTGCAAAATGTAAATGACAAACCAGTTGGTGTACCAGTTATTGTTGGCGAAGCGCGAGAGAATAGCACGCTTACCGCCGATTTAAGCCGAATTATTGATGAAGACGGTTTAGGGGTTATTAACATTGATTGGGAGCGTTCGACTACAAAAGCCAATTGGGAGCGCCTAACAGACAAAGCAAATTCTGTTATTAATCTTAGCCAATCTGATGTGGGATATAGCTTCCGATCAGTTATTACCTATATTGACGGTTTTGGAACAGCTGAAACATTAATTACCGAACCTACAGAGCTAGTCGCAAATGTGGATAATCCACTCACCGGTGAAATTGTCATTCGGGGCCAAGCTACAGAAAATAACGAACTTGTTGCAAGTTTAAGTAGTCTTGCAGATTACGATGGTATTGCTAGTACAGCCTTTTTATGGGAGGCCTCTACTGATGGACGGACGTGGGATGCGATAAATCTGCCTGCTAATTCACCCACCCTTCTTTTAGGTCAGGCGCTTGTTGGAATGAAAATACGCATTAACGCAAATATTATGGATAATTTCGGCGTTGAAACAAAAGTATTGAGCGCTGTTACCGAGCCTGTCCGAAATGTAAATGATAAACCAGTTGGAAGCCTCCTGATCAGAAGTGTGGGGAATTAACACCTAATTAAATTGGCCGAAAACTTAAGCAATAATATCTATATTTGTGAATAATAATAAATCCCTTCACGAAAATGTAAAATTATGCCTATACTATGTTTAGTATGATGAAGCTAATAAGAGCCACAATTTATAGATTTGTGTCAGAATTACTCTGGATTAGGCTTGATTTACCATTGTATTTTCCCAAGAAAAACCGATTTTTCTAATATATGGAGGCTTGTCGTGCAAAATACGGATAGAACTATAGTTGAAACAGCTAACATAATCCCTTTTTCTCCGCGCAAATCACCCGAAAAAGATGTCAAGGTGACAACGATAGCTGCGGTTATTGCGGTAACTGTTCTTCATAATGATGATGAAAACCCGGAAGAAAAATTGATGGCGTTGATAGAGTCTAGCGGCGAAGCTGAAATATTGGATGCGTTTGATGCTACCGATGATTTAGAAGCAGATGGCTATCATCAAATAAGCCTGACATTAACGCCTGCTAATGAAAACTAATCCGTGATTGCCTGTTTTTAATTAGATAAAAAGTGCGTTTATAGTCATCAGATTTTCAAGAGACAACAAACAACCATAAGAATGATAAAGGCAAACTAAATACGGTTTGTAAAACAATAATATCTGCCATTAGAGGCGCGTTTCCGCCTAATTGCTTTGCAAGGGGAAACGCGGATACAGCACATGGCATTGCAGCAAATACGGCCAATATTATCATTATATCTGCAGGCAAACCTGCCCAAATTCCAGCGGTTACTACCATTGCAGGAAATATAATGAGCTTCATTAGGATGGCAACAAAAAGAGGTGCTATTCGTGCAGCAGTAAAAGAAGGTGCAAGCCCTGCACCAACGCACAGTAATAACAAACTTAGAGCGCCATCACCTAGCAATTCAAAGGTTAAGGTAGCAAACGTTGGCAGCCCCATTTCAAAATAGTTAAATAGCAATCCCCAGAAAACCGCGATTATAAGTGGATTGCGTGTGATTTCTTTCAATAGAAACCGACTTATCTTCGTATTTGTGTCCTGCCGATTATAAACTATCATTACAATAACCGCTGCAATATTGGTAATAGGCACCAAAATAGCAATGCAAATGGCCGCAAGCTCTGTTCCAATTGTACCCAGCAATCCAGGGGCAATCGCAAAACCAATAAATCCGTTATGTCGGAAGGAGCCCTGAATTACAGAAGATGCGGAGCTTCGCTCAAATCCAGATAGATAACAGGTTAAGATTGACAGCAATATAATTAATATCAATGCCGATGTGAGAATCAAAATAATGGGTAGAACAACGCCACCAGAAAGGCTGGTTTCTGAGATGATATCAAATAATAATATGGGAAATAAAATCCAGTAACATAATCTGCTAACGCCAGACCAAAACGCCTCATTTTCCAAAAGAGTGCGGGATAAAATAAACCCAAGCAAAATCACCAGCAAAACAGATAAAATCGTGGGAGAGGCAACAGATACCATTAATTATACATCCTTAATCATATCTGCAGTGCTAGCGAACACAATGAAGGCCGCAGGTTAAATGCGGGATTAAAATGGATAGGTTGCAACCCTATTTCAAAAATCTGTCTACAACAGACCAAGCAGCTGGCATTGCAAATGAAGCAATAATGATTTTTAAAAAATCTGCATAAATAAATGGCAAAAATCCATTTATGATCGCAGCTTTAAAACCAACAAAGAAAGCTAGCCAGCTAACCCCAATTGTAAAAATAACGCCAACGCCTAATATCATCGCAATCGAAGTTGTTTGCCACGTTTTTCCCCAACCACTGCTAGCCAATAGTCCTAGCAAGATAGCCGATAGAAAAAACCCGACAAGATAGCCCCCTGTCGGACCCATCATATAAGCCAGCCCCCCACCCGTGGCAAACACAGGAAGTCCAATAGCCCCTTGAAATAAATATAGAAAGACAGTTGATGCTGCTAGTGGCGCGCCATAACTCATCCCTATCATTAATACAACTAATGTCTGCATTGTCATCGGCACAGGATAAAATGGGATTTGTACCTTTGCTGAAATTATAAGAAAAACAGACCCTATCAATGCTAAAAATAGGCGGATAAATAATCGATTTATGTTGTTGGCCCCTGTACCAGTATAGAGTGATAAAACTGCTGGAATCAATGGGGTAACTGTGCCCAAAATCTGCATGTTCTATTCCTTTTTATTTACAAAAATGATATGTGTTCATACCACCAATGTTAGAACGCGCAACAATTAAGATCAATTTTATTTGATCCTAATTGATAATTTCCTTTCCTTGAGACGTTATAGAAAGAGAGCCAATACAGCATGCTTCAAAATTTTTTCAAGCTTGATGAGAATAATACAACAGCACGAACAGAAATAATTGCTGGAATAAGCACCTTTTTTGCACTTGCATTCATAATTGCAGTTAACCCAGCCATATTATCAGATGCCGGGATAGATTTTGCAGCTGGATTTGTTGCCACCATTATAGCCTCTGCTTTGGGTTGTTTTATCATTGGCATTTGGGCTGGATGGCCAGTTGCAATCGCGCCAGGAATGGGCCTTAACGCCTATTTTGCGTATGTTGTTGTGTTAGGTCACGGGTTTAGCTGGCAACAGGCACTTGCTGCTGTTTTTGTTTCCTCGGTTTTATTTTTCTTATTCTCATTGTCAAAGGCACGAAGCTGGTTAATTTTATCAATTCCGAAATCTCTTCAAGCTGGCATTACTGCAGGTATTGGAATGTTTCTAGCTATGATCGGACTAACCAGTGCTGGGATCATAGTGGATAATCCAGATACCCTTATTGGAATTGGTGACTTTACCCAAGCACCTGTATTGTTATCTTTCATTGGATTAATTTTTATAGCAGGCCTTAGTTATCGTAGACTTACAGGTGCCATTTTATTATCCATCCTAGTAATTAGCGCTATTGGCTGGTCAATGGGATTGGCAGATTTTGGGGGCATAGCAAGCATGCCGCCTATAGCGACTGCCGCATTCTCATTAGATTTTTCCGCAATTGCGTCTGCTGGGTTCTTATCTGTTGTATTTGTCATGTTTTTTGTTGATTTTTTTGATACCACCGGAACACTTACCGCCATTGCAGAACCTGCTAAATTGCGTCAGCATGATGGTGCCATAAAAAATTTAGATAAAGCTGTACTTGCCGATACATCTGCCAGTATTTTTGGAAGCTTGCTTGGAACTTCTAATATGACAACCTATCTAGAGAGCGCAGCTGGCCTTAAAGCTGGCGGGAGAACAGGTTTGACAGCTGTTACCGTAGGCGTATTATTTCTATCTTGTCTCTTTTTTGAACCGTTTTTTGCGTCTATTCCAAGCTTTGCAACAGCGCCAGCCTTGATTTTTGTCGCTGCCGCGTTTTTAAGCAGCTTAAAAAATGTGAATTGGGATGATATGAGTGAGGCCCTTCCTGTTTTGGTGATTGTGTTAATCATGCCACTTACCTTTTCCATAGCTGCAGGAATAGCATTTGGATTCTTTGCCTATGTGGGAATGAAAGTCCTTGCAGGAGAGCACAAACAACTGCCTACAGGAGTGTGGTTGATCTCCGCTTTTGGACTTATTTGGTTGATTTTAAGCACCCCTTAGCCAAGCAGGAAAACCATACATGAAATACCACCTCATGAAATAATTGCTCTAGGTTGTAAATTTATGGTATCTGAATTGCAATATAT
>Ga0255753_1002208_pt1 | contig 21918 bp, 18 predicted proteins | sample 041ome_10_FD_179953 | JGI IMG/M metagenome (GOLD analysis project Ga0255753, IMG submission 179953) | Coastal salt marsh microbial communities from the Groves Creek Marsh, Skidaway Island, Georgia - 041412US metaG (version 2) | ecosystem: Environmental > Aquatic > Marine > Intertidal zone > Salt... | reverse complement strand
ATGTCGCCTAAAGAGGCAATGCGTTCTGAGCAGGAGTTGGTTCGACTGTATCGATTAAGAGATCGTTTCAGTGATTATCTTGAGCGTATGAGTTCATCAATTAAGCCAACAAGCTCTGAGTCAAGGCCGATGATGCTGATGTCGTATTCAATGGAAAATATGGAAAGGATCGATCTGTCGAAAACCTACAAGGTTCCTATGGACGATAAAGCGAGAGATTTCTCGAGCTTTATGAAGCGCTGGGCGTCAATTGATGATGATTTGTCGGGAGAGACCTTCAGGTCAGAAAGTCCATTTGGAATATCTATTAGGCAAGACTTTGTTGGTGCAGCAATGAATGGCTTCACTAAAAAGATAGAAGAGCAGCACAAGGAAGGTTACCCATTAGCGACGCTGTGGCTTGCGGAACATGAAAAGGACCAGTCGCGTGCCCAGGAGCTGTATGCCGAGGCATTTGAGCGTATAGCTCAGATACTGAAAGCGAGAAAAGACAAGTAATGCAAACGCCGATTGTTCGCTTCCTTGAAGGAACGGGTCCTGATCATCGTGGGCGATTTCTAATTACCATTCATGATCATGATGATCAGTGGTTAGAAGGTATGCATGACTATATTCAGTGGATGTTCCCATTGATGGAGCCTAGTCGTTCTGTCAATACATCGCCGGTGTTAACACTTGATGAGGTGGTTTTCATAAGGAAGTCGAACAATGCACAACATGGTTTGTCGTGTTCGGTTGAGCGAATGCAAATGTTCTGGGGCGAAAATGATTTTTGGATAAAGCGTTATAACCATAATCATTTGCGACTCACGCGGGTCATTAAGTCTCTACGTATGCTCTCCGGTCCAGAAGCCGCTGAAGAATTTAAGCAATGGTTAAATGACCGGTTAGGGTTACGTCGAAATGAAATTGACGAGAAAGCATTAAGTTTTTGGAGAGAAGCATGATAGGTGCCATCGTTGGCGATATGGTTGGCTCGGTTTACGAGTTCAATAACTACAAGGCCACTGACTTTGAGCCATTGTTCCATCCAAGGTCAAAGTTTACGGATGACACTGTCTGCACAATCGCTGTTGCAGACGGCGTGCTCAACAAAAAAACCGCAACCGATGCACTACGAGAATGGGGCCATCGTTATTGGTCTAATGGTGGATGGGGTCAGCGTTTTGCGTATTGGTTGGCAGCTGATGATCCGCAACCCTATGGTAGCTTTGGTAACGGTTCTGCGATGAGGATTTCATCTGTGGCTTGGCTTGCAACAAGTTTTGAACATGCCATGAAGTTGTCTGATGAGTTCACCGGCATCACACATGATCATCCTGAAGGAATCAAGGCTGCACGTGCAACGGTTTCTGCGATTTGGTGGGCGAGAGAAGGATGGTCTGCGATCGATATCAGGAAGGCACTCGAAACTGAATTTGGGTATGACATGTCACGTGACACGGACTACATACGTCCACATTATGGGCATACAGAGGCCGCTCAATGGTCTGTTCCTGAGGCATTAATCTGTGCGTTAGAGGGTGATTCCTTTGAGGGAGTTATTCGTCTTGCGATTTCGATTGGCGGGGACAGTGACACGATTGCAGCAATTGCAGGCTCAGTGGCTGAAGCACGCTTTGGTATACCTGGGCACATTCAAGATGAAGCTATCGCTAAATTACCTGAAGACATGCAGCAAGTTGTCAAAAAGTATCGAAAGGCGTTGAGAGGTTAACCTGTGCCACTTCTATCATCAGGAATTAATGTTTACATCTCTGTAAATCACATCCTTGAGCCAGATTTAAATTGGTTTAAGGCTCCCGAGGGTCACTTTTGGTACACAGGGTCTGATGAGCAGTGTCCGCCGCCGTATGAGCCATATGGTGATCAGACATTCCCGTATAAACACTCACCAGTACCTAAAGACCGCGAGGAAATGAAACAGTATGTTCAGATCTGTTTTCAACGTGATGACGGGATGGTTTATTGGGTGGGGGACTATCTCAGTGACTTCCCATTCTTTATCAAACTAGATGAGCAAGATCTTGCTGATTGGAAGGCGTGGTTAGCAGAGAAGGAAGACGATATTAATGAGTTCTTAGATGAGGCGATTAAACGATGCGCCACTCAAGCTGAAATCATGAAGGATGCTAAGGGATATGTGACGATGACTAGCTCAAGCGAGAAAAGAGAGGATGGCTGGGCTAACGCTGAGAAAACTATCGATAATCCTTTAAAAGATAAGCAGTAGAAAAGTGCAGTCAAAAGCACGCTATTTAGCAGGGGAGTGAAAAGAGCATTTTATTTTTAGATTTAGAAGTTTTTGCCTAGGCTTAGAACTTACGAATAAGTATTAAATTAGCCATAAAATAAATCGTAAATTATTGATTATTAAATAATAAATCAATGTTCTGACATCATTTGATCTTGTTTCATTTCAGGAGTATGTTACATAGCTATGTTACATAACATAGGGTCTTTTAAATGCCTCGTGGAACAAGCGGTCGAATAGTTATAGAGGTCAATCCAGAGCTTAAAGATGAACTTTATTCGGTACTGCAAGAGCAGGAATTAACTCTCAAGGATTGGTTCATCAGCAACGCTAAAGAGTATCTCGATACTAATCATTCCCAATTGGGTTTTTCTTTTCCTAAGGGGATGAGTGATGGCTAAAGATAAGACAGTTATAGCCTTTGCTCAGGCCTTCGATCCTGAAACAACGGCGTTCGGTCGACATGAAACCTTCCCGCTACGTTATAGCTGGTTGACAAAGGGTGTTGATGCGATTGATTCAAACCCTAATGTATTTACCGATGATGCAGCCACGGTCAAGCTAGGTGTTGGTAACAATATGGTTAAAGCCATTCGTTACTGGCTGTTAGCGACTCGTATGGCAGAGCGTAATGATGATGGGTCAGTCGGCGTAACTGACCTAGGGAATTTATTGATCCTAGGCGCGCCAGGCCGTGGTGTAACCAACCCTATGGATAAATACCTCGAGGATGAAGGAACGCTTTGGTTGTTACATTGGCTACTTGCGACAAATAGTGAACTAGCAACAAGCTGGTATTGGTTCTTTAACCATTTTCATAAGCGTAGCTTTACAAGCCAAGAAGTGACCTATGCCTTAGAGCAATTTGTGTCAGAGAAGATTGCGATAAATGTCGCAAGTAAGACCATTGGGAATGATGCTCAAGTCGTCCTTCGAATGTACAGCAAGGCTATTCTTAACAAAAAGGTGTCACTTGAGGATGTGTTGGACTCGCCACTGTCTTTATTGAACCTAGTGTCACCTACTGCTGACGGTAAAACGTACACAAGCGCGTTAGCTGATAGAGATATCCCTGTGGGTATTTTTACTTTTGCTGTGCTTGATTTATTGGCATTACAAAACCTGACTCAAGTCCCGATTCGGGACATGATTCACGCCGAATATGGTCTGTCATTAGCGGCAATTTTCCGATTGACTGAGAGTGCGTTAGATCGTTTGTTAGAGCAGATGGTCATGGCCTGGCCAAAACACTTTGAGTTGCGTGAAACAGCGGGTATTCATCAGTTACATGTCTTGGAGCCGCTCGACATTGAGAAAGTGTTGAAAGGTCATTACGCATCACTTGATGCTGAGGAGGCGGCATGAGCTTCGTAGATAAAATCAGCGTTAGTGCGCAATACACACGTTCGGTTAATTTGGAGCGTGACTCGGGTTCAGAGTCTGTTGTTAAAGGCTATATACCAACCTCTCGCGCACTGCAGACTTTAGAGCGAATCGGAAACACCTTAGATGGACTAGATCAGCCACGTGCTTGGTCATTAGTGGGTCCATATGGTTCAGGTAAATCTGCCTTTGCGGTCTTCCTTAATAATTTGCTGTCTATTATAGACAGCTCAGCACATAAGGCTGCGCTGTCGGTTTTGGATAAATCGAACAAGAAGATTGCTTCTGGCTTTAGGTCGATTGCTAAAGGTAATGGTCATTGTGTAGCAATGCTAACGGGTAGCTCTGAAGCACTCAGTCAGCGTCTTGTGAAAAGTCTATACACCTCAGCGGATCGCTACTGGGAAGGGCAGCGCGGAAGAAAGCCAGCTGTGATTGCGCAACTCGGAAAGCATATTGGTAAGCCTGTTGATCACAGTCAGTTATTAGAAATGATTGAATCGCTTCAAATAGCGGTGGCGAAAGCTGGCGGTAATGGCGTACTGATCGTCATCGACGAGCTTGGTAAGTTTCTTGAATATGAAGCAAGAGAAACAGGCGCCACCGATATCTATCTATTGCAGATGTTGGCTGAGCATGCATATAAAGGACATGATGCGAATCTGACAGTTATTGCGATGCTTCACCAGTCATTTGAGCAATATGCGCGCAGTCTAGGTAAGTCCATCAGAGATGAATGGTCAAAGGTACATGGCCGCTTTGAAAACATTCCATTTATTGAAAACTCAGAGCAGGTCCTGCGTATAGTCTCGGCAGCATTTGATAGCCAGGTGACAAAAACTGATAAAAACGACATCGATAAGCGAGCAAAAGCGATAGTCAAAGTGCTTGATGATGAGTCTGCATTGCCGGGCGTGATGAATGCTTCTGATACAGCATCATTACTTGGGCAGTGTTATCCGCTTCATCCCATTTCATCTTTAATTTTGCCGGCGCTTTGTCAGCGTGTAGCTCAGAACGAACGAACATTATTTAGCTATCTCGGTAGTGCTGAGCCACATGGCTTCAAAAGTAGCTTAAGAGAGCTTGAGAGCATCAAGCAATGGATTGAGCCGTGGGAAATCTATGAGTACTTCTTGCTTAATCAGAGTGCAAGTTTGCTTGATCCCAACACTCACCGTGCTTGGTCTGAGGTGATGACGGCTGTTGAGCGTTTAGGTGATGCGCCAGAGAGCGAGATTAAGCTACTTAAAACGATTGGCCTGTTTAACATCCTTGGGGCTAAGGGTGGTTTAAAAGCATCTAAAGCGATTTTGGAACTTTGCTTAAACACCAAGAAGTCTGCGCAAGATGCTTTAAAAGCTTTACAAGAAAAGTCATTGATTAATTACCGCAAGTTTAGTGGTGAGTATCGTGTGTGGCAGGGTAGTGATTTTGATTTAGAAGCGACGGTTCGTGAGCGACTCGAGTCGGTTATCGAGACGAGCGTTGCAGATTTGCTGAATATCGAATATCAGATGCAGCCAGTAGTTGCCCGTCATTACACAATTACGACAGGCTCTCTTCGTTACTTCGTACCTGTATTTGCAGACGAGACCAACATTAATTCGATCATTACTGCTGAGTCAAAAGAGCCCCGGATCATCTTTTATCTGAGCTCTGAGAAGAATGCTAAAGATAAGCTGCTTGAGTTATCAGCTAGTTCATCGAATCCCAAAGATATTTACGTGTCTTGTCATTCAACAGAACAAATCGTAGATGCGGTTAGAGAGCTCACAGCGCTCCATGTAATTGATAAGAGTGCCCCCGAGCTCGGCTCTGATCCTGTTGCCCGCAGAACTTTTAACGATCGATTGAATTCGGTATCTGCTGAGCTAGATCGTTTACTTGGTGACTTGTTAGCTAGCCCAAGAATGAGTACTTGGATTGCTTTTGGTGATCAGGTTCACATTGCATCACGCCGTGGGTTGCAGGGTGCTTTATCTGAAGTGCTTCAGAAGTGTTACCACAAAGCGCCATTGATTAAGAATGAGCTTATTAATCGCGATAAGGCCTCGACGCAGGCAGCGACCGCTAGAAATAAATTGATGGCGGCAATGGTTTTGAATGCTGATCAAGAGGAGCTTGGATTTGCGAGTGATAAGTATCCACCTGAGAAGGCGATCTATCGTTCGGTTCTGAAAGCAACAGGATTCCATCAAAAGATAAAAGGGCAGTGGATATTAGGTCCGCCAACTGATGAAAGCCTAAAGGCGGTATGGGCTCACATTGAGGATTTCCTTGATAGAACAGAAGATCAGGCGTTGAGCTTAGAGGTGCTGAAGAATGAACTAATCGCTCCACCTTTCGGAATGAAAGAAGGCATTCTGCCCATTTTCTTCTTGCTCGCGATTAAGATTTATCAAAATGAAGTATCCATTTATGAAGATGGTGGTTACACCCCTTACTTTGGTGTTGAAGAAGCCCAGAGGCTAGTTAAACGACCTGATCTCTTTACCGTTCAGCGTGTAAAGATGAAGGGCGCAAATGCAGAGCTGTTTGAGCAATATTCAAAGGCCTTGTTTGATGATAATGTCAGCCGCGATCTGCTAGTTCTCGTGAAAAAATTGGCAACCTCCATAGGGCGCTTGCCAAAGTATGCGAAGACAACGGCCCAGGGGCTGAGTGCTGAGGCGATAGCCGTAAGAAAAGCTTTTGATCTTGCAAGCACACCGATCAAGCTCCTTTTAGAAGATATTCCAAAGGCTCTTTGCATATCCATCGATAAAAAAGATGGTGGTAAGTCGATTGCTCGATTATCACATGAGCTCAAGTCAGCCCTAGATGAGCTAGTTAACTGCTATCCGTTAATGAAGGAGCAGATGCGTATAAAGCTCTGCGAGAGCTTTAAGTTAAAGCCTGAAGACTATGATTTGGCTTCAATGCGCCATGCCCTAAGAGGCAAGCTCGAAGGGCTTGAGGCTTACACAATAGATACTCATGGCCAACGGGCGTTTATTCAGCGTGTGCAAATGACGCTGAATGATGATGAGACTTGGTTTGATGAGTTACTTATGTTCCTTGGAAAGATCCCTACCGAAAAATGGTCGGATCAAGAGGTTCTTGTTGCTGATATGCGCCTGCGTGATTTTGCTCGAAAGCTTGATGATCTTCAGGCAATCCGTATCTACGAAACACGCAGGGAAATAAATGCAGACGAAGATTTCGAGGTCTATCTGCTGAAGTCACTTCGTAAGGGAAGTGAGCCTTTTGACGAAGTAGTGTTTGTCGAGAAGTCGCGTAGCTTGGGTTTGAGTGGATATAAGGCAACTTTGCTCGAGGAGCTAGCGAACCTTTCATCTGATGACAAGAAAGCTGTTTTAGCTGAAGTTATGGATGAGTTATTTACTAAGTCGAAGCAGCTCTCAACTACTGAGGAGGTGAGTGATGAGCAAGTGGTATGACATAGCAATGAATGCACCGGAAGGAACCCGCCATGTACTTGGTCTTTCTGGAGGTAAAGACAGTGCTGCCCTCGCTGTATACATCAAAAATGAGTACCCAGATCTTTCCGCAAAGATGGAATACTTCTTTACTGATACTGGGGCTGAACTACAGGAAGTTTACGACACTCTAGAGCGGCTTGAGGGTTACTTAGGTAAACCGATTGAACGGTTGAGTTCAGAGAGTACTTTTGAGCATTGGTTGAAGCTGCATAATGATTACTTACCCTCACCACGACAGCGTTGGTGTACCCGGAAAATGAAGATCGAGCCTTTCGAAGGTTTTGTTGGAGATGACCCTGTCATCAGCTATATCGGTATTCGTGCAGATGAAAACCGTGAAGGCTATATCAGTAATAAAGCGACCATTAAGCCACTGTTCCCCTTCTCTGAAGATGGCATTGTGAGAGATCAAGTCTTCCAAATGTTAGAAGATTCCATCGGCATTCCTGAGTATTACGAGTGGCGAAGTCGTTCTGGCTGTTACTTTTGCTTCTTTCAGCGCCAAGATGAATGGTTGGGTTTGAAGAGGCGTCATCCCCATTTATTTGAGAAGGCTAGAGAAATAGAACAAGTATCCGGTGGCGGTTATACTTGGGTTCAAGGAATGCAGCTAGATGATGTTGTTGCCCGCGCAGAAGAACGTGAACGCGAGGCCTTAGCTGAAGGTAAAAAGTTTTCCGCCAATAAGAAATCTTCAAAGCGTTGGCAAGATGTCTTGCGATATGACGACGACGACGATGACGCCCAGGCATGTACAATTTGTTCACTTTGATTAGATGATTAAAATCCCATTAAAAATAGACTCTGATACTAAGCAGCTTGCTATTGAGCATTTTGAAGAAATTATGAAAGCTCTTGATCTAGAGCGAATGGAGTTCATCCAAGAAGAACTGCCAAGAGTTTGCCGGCGATTTAAGCGACATCAGTTTGAATGGACTTATGCGTTAGGAGTTTATGCCGAAGCATTAGTGAGATCAGTTGAATTTGTAAAAAATGGAAGTTTTACTCTAGAGGGTAAAGTTGCGGCTGGAGCACTATATTATCTCTGTGATCAAGATGATGTCATTCCAGATCATGACCCCTCAATGGGTTATGTTGACGACGCAAGTGTTATGAATGAGGCGTTGAAACGTTTAAGAAGGATTAATAAAAGTTTGATTGAAGAAATTGAAGCTTTAGTTGATGAGTAAATGAGTTTAGATCCTCTTAATCTTTGGTTAAACGTAACTGAAAAGATAGGCTTTTATCCGCCAGGATCCTGTCAAAATATTCCGGATGCGCCAGGTATCTATGCATGGTATCTGCCATTATGGATTTATTTTGACGATATGGAGGAGTTTGTCTCTTTTGTGCAAAGTGTTTCTTTTTATCCAGGGGAGGATAACGAAGGGGAGCTCATCAAAAATAGATCACGTATAGATTTCAGGTGGGATGGTGTAGAGGTTGATGTAAAAAAAACGCCAAAAACCCCTAATTACGAAAATTGGGGTGTTAAATGGGATGCCATGATGGGGGACTCCGAGTCTAAAGCATCTTTTGAAGAGGCCTTAATGAAGGCTTCTATTTTTAATCCACCCTTATATATTGGACGTGCAGATAACTTAGCCTCAAGGTATCAACAGCATGTTGAGGGTGTATATGAAAAGAATACGTTTAATAAGCGTTTTACTTCTCACATGGAAAGACTTAACAGGAACTTACTTGTTTCTGATCTACTCTTTGTTTGTGTGCCTATATCTGTCAAAGATAATATGCTTTTCAACGACAGGCAATTAACTGAATTACTAGAAAAAATTATGCTTCACACGGGAAGGCCCCCGTATAGCGAAAGATAAATAAGGGATGGAAATGGCAAAACCACCAGTAAAAAAACAAGTTACATATAACCAGTCTGTTGACGGCTTTTTTGGTGAATTTGGCTCTGGAGCCAATTCACAAATCTTCTTTCTTCAGTCAGCTATAAAAGGACCGGACTTAGATCAAATTTCGCTTGTGAGTGACTTGCCTGGAGCTGAGCAATGGTCTGTAAGAGATCTGTTTCAGCGTGACGTCGATCAAACACGAGTGGATGAATCGATCATTCCTTATTTTCAAGATACTGGAAAAGTGAAGTTCTTTAATCCCCTGACTCTTACATTGCTTCCTGTTGATGAAACAACCCGTGAAGTGAAGTCTGAGATGCCAGATGCCGAGGTTACCGTACAAGAAATTGAGGGTGATATGTGGAGCTGTATCGAGGCCCCAGGTCTTTTCAGGGCTAGGCATTTAGAAGGCAATCCACAATATGGAACGTTTGAGTGGAATGATAAGAAAATTAAAGTTGTAGCGATTGATGGTCAGCACCGATTATCAGCATTAAAGAGAATGTCTAGAAATGCAGGACCTACAATCCCGCAAGAAGAATTCAACTCATGGTCAATACCTGTTGTTCTCTTTTCATTAAGAGCCCTTGATCAAAATCATAAAAAAAGTTCTGTTTTAGAAATCATTAGAAATATATTTGTATATATAAATACTGCGGCTAAACCGCCTAATGAGACTCGTCAGATTCTACTAACGGATGAATCAGTAAATGCTGTATGCACCCAAGAAGTTCTCGATTACTCACACATGAATGATGTGAAGCCGCGTGCCGAGAGAGATTTGAAAAAGCTTCCGCTCCTATTTTTTGATTGGAGAGGTGCGGAAGATTCAGGACGAGAGATTGTCAATCCAGGCTCGTTGAAAAGTAACGTAGAAATACGTGACTGGCTTCAAAATTACATTCTTAACAAAGATTTTTCTGCTGAGCAAAAAGCGATTTTAAATATAACTCCTAACCATCCATTACATGATGCATTTTCTAGAAGAACGGGCTCGCGTACGCTTACTGTTGAAGAATCTCGTCACTTGCGTAAGCAATTTAATGAAACAATCCTACCGGGATTGACGTACTTTCTAGAGAACTATGAACCATTAAGTAAATATGTTGAACGTCTCAGAACTATAGAGCATAGATACTGTGAGGAAGGGGATATTTCTGAGTATGCATTCCATAAGTTACGTTTTGGTACACATACGGGTAGTGACGATATCCAAGATAAAGTTAACAAAGCGTATAAAAAAATAATTGGCGATATCCTAGATGAGATTAACGATCTTCCATCATATATTCGTTTAGATATTGGTCTGCGTGGTGTTGTATTCGCATTTGGTCATTTGAAGAGTGTATGGGTGAAGGTCGCAAAACCTGAAGATCCACATGATTGGCTAGGTTATTCAAAATGGTTTACAGAAAATCTTAATAAAGCTTTTTCTATAGGCTGGCTAGCTAAAAAACCTGTAAAGCAGGTTGCTGATCTTATGCATCAAATCACAATGGATCATGGTGGCGGGATAATTAACTATAGGATTCAAGATGCTAGTGGTGCGCTAGGAGCTCTCATGGCTGTTGTGGTTTCTGCTATTGGATTTAATGGGAAATATTCTGACGGTTACAAGCACATCAAAGAGGATTTATTGGATTCTATTGAAACAACATTAAGAAGCGGCTATCGCCGAGAGTCTAGAGTGTTGTTAAGAGAGGAATTCCCACAAGGCGGAAAGCCATTGAATGAAGCAGTAAACAAAGCCGCCCAAGAGAAAGTGAATGCACACTTGAAGAAATTAGAGAGCTATTTAGATAAATTAAATGCAGCTTAATTTCTTAGAGGTTATTCCAAAAAATGAGTTGGCTAGACTGGCTCGAGGAAGAGCGCATTTAACTCAAAGAGAGTTGATTGATTCTTTAGAGAGAGTAACGCTTCATAATGTTTTAAATTCTTTATTTTCGTTCTCAGTGTTAAATGATGAGGCTGTTAGGCAGCTTTTTTTTCAATTCGCAGAAGAACAAAAAATACTCGAATTGGCCTCGCGTATGGAATGTGATATCACTAAAAGTCGGTATGAGCTGTCGCTTGAGCTTTCAACCAAAACTTGGGGATTTGGCTCTAAATTAGTCCAAGAGTTTAAGCGCCTTTTCAAGATACCAAGAGAGTATCTCCCGCATCGCTCTTCCTCGGCAGAAGCTGTTGATGATTTATTAATTAGAGAAGCATTAAGCCCACTTTTTGATTACCAGGAAGAAGTGTTGGAAAAAGTGCATACGTTTTTATCTTCTGATGATGATAAAAGGGCATTAATTCAGCTTCCAACAGGCTCAGGTAAAACTCGAACCGCTACAGAGGCGATCACGAAATTTATCTCTAATAATCCGGATGAAGACTATCTCTTGGTTTGGATGGCTCATACAGAAGAGCTATGTGAACAAGCTGTTGAATCGTTCTCTAAGACTTGGCGTGAGTATGGGCCTAAAGATGCAAAAATTGGTCGCTTCTGGGGAGCTTACAATGCAATTAAAGAAATAGATGATATTGATATTTTAGTTGCTGGTTATCAAAAGATAGTGCGTTTAGAGCAAGAGAGTATTGAAGCTTTCTTCGGCACACGGAAGGTAATTTTAATTGTTGATGAAGCACATAAAGCTTTAGCTCCTACCGTTAAGCGCTTTCTTTTAAAAGTTCTCGAACTAAATGAACATGCAAAACTTATAGGCCTTACTGCGACACCAGGGCGGTCGTATTGGGATGAGTCTGAAAATAAAAAACTTGCCAAGCTATTCAATCAAAATCTTATAACTGCTGATTCGTTAGGTGATGAGCCGATAGCTCATCTACAGGAGCGAGGTATTCTTGCTGAAATGGCTCCGATTACCCGTATAGAGTATCAAAATGAGATGGGTGTCGATTTTTCATTCGATGACGTAGGCGACTTTTCGGCCAAAACACTTAATCGATTAGCATTAGATGAAGCAAGGAATGATTTTATTGTTGAGATAATAAATAAAGAAATAAAGCTTGGTCATCGAGTTTTAGTCTTTTGCTGTAATGTAGAACACAGCAAGTTATTGTCGGTACGACTAGCCTCAGAAAAAGTTAATTCCTTATCCGTGGATTGCACGTTGCGTAGAAAAGACCGTAAGAGCGCGATTGATTCATTCAAGAAAGGTAAAGTAAAGGTGCTAACTAATTTCGGCATTTTGACCACCGGTTATGATGATCCAACTCTTGAGACAATTCTCATCACAAGGCCAACTCAGTCAATTGTTTTATATAGTCAAATGCTTGGAAGAGGCTTGCGCGGTAAAGCTATGGGCGGATCAAATGAATGTCGAATTATCGATATAAGTGATTCAGCTGCATCATATGGTGGGGCTGATAGTATCTACGAGTACTTCACTAGGAATTGGCAATGAGTTACTTGCCCAATAGTTTTTTTATTATTGACCCTTTACTTTCTTCCCCTGCATTTATTTTTTCTTTTAAGCGAAGAATTTCCTTCTCGAGCCAGTTAATTCGAGATTGTTGATGAGCAATTAGCTTTTCAGCATCACTTTGGGCTAAAGGTGGCGGAGCCTCTTCTTTTATTTGGCTAGCTTTTCGGGCTAATTTTTTATTGTCCTTCTCTAAGAGCTCAATCCATTCTGCCTGCAAGCGTATTTTTTCTTCTGGATTAGCTTGAGTAAGTTTCTCTTCAGAGGGTTTTTTGTTTCGAAAAGCTTTTAATTTAGTTTTTAGTTGAGCTTTAGATTTTATTAGTAAGCTGATTTCCGCCTCTTTCGATTCAAGTTTTAGATTTAAATTTTTAATTACATACCTAAGATGTTGTATCTCAGGTATGACATTTTCAGGATGAACTTCATCTTTTAAAGCTATAGGTGCAGCTTTTGCGAGTTTTGTAGAAGCTGTTTTAATCGCATCTTCTAAAGCTGCTGGCTCATCGGACGCTGCCTCTTCGACCTTCACTAATTCAATCTCTGAGCTTGGTGTTGCGTTGATGACCTTTTTAACGCGAGACCACAAATTTTCGCCACCGATAGTGGCATCAAAGGTAGAAAGTTTTTCTGCCTTCTCATAGAAATCGAGTAGCGGCACCATCGCCATATCGTACAAACGGATACGGTTACTAATGTTCTCTTCGTAATCGCCAGGAGGCTGGGCACAACGCGCACCACATACATCACAAACGCCTTTAATCATTGGTGGATTTACATAGTTGTTATAACTGGTGCCACACTTGTCACATTGGATGTGTCCAACTAGGCGCTCTATAAGGTCGTCGGTATCAACCTTAAGCTTAATTGCTAAATCGACCGGGCGCCCCAGTGCGCTTAAGGTTTGATCTATATTGCGGGCTTGCTCAAGACTTTTAGGTATATCAACAATTATGTAGCCTTTTTTCAGGTCCATCTTTGGTAACTGAACGCGCAGTAATGCGGTCAACAGATCCTCAGAAACCCGGCTGGAATCCCTTGCTTCACGAGCCAACTTACCCAATTCGCTATCTTCAGCCGCTGCTGTATCAACGACGCTGCGCTGAGTGATCACTGGAATTGTGTATTCTTTTGAGATTTTTTGAGCGAGTTCCGCTTTTCCGGAACCCTGGGGGCCAAATAAGATAATACCAATGCCGTTATTGTTTTTATTTTCCTCGAAAGCGGTTTCATTCTCCTTGCGTTGAACATCACTTTTTTTATGCCGTAAATTATTTTTTCTTGTGGGAGACGTGACGTTTCTATCTTTGTGTAATTCCCGTCCTATAGGAATTCTAATTTCTGAGCATCCTAGCCAGCTTTCTAATGCCCCCTTGTTTATGAGGGTCGACTCATATTCATTGTAAATATGGTTGGGTAGTAGTTTTAATAAGTGAAGTTCGATAATTGCAGGGTTAATGTTTTCATCTAAATTAAGTATGTCTATACATACATCTTCTTCAGACGGTATGGCATCAGAACTAAAGCTTAGAAGTGCGTCTCTAGAGAGTAGATTTTTTGAGTAAAGATAGCCATCAACCGTGTGCTTATAAAAATACTTCGGCAGTTTGTTTAGGCGTGAAGAGGGTAGATCTATATTTATGGCATTTAGAAATTCATTAACGTCTTGCTTCGGTATGAATTCCTCATACATCTCGATACTTTTAATATCCTTTTTTCTGATCAATAAGAATAAATTTAACCAGGCCTCCAGAGGCTTAAGATAAACCTCGTTTTTTAAATTATCTGCGTCCTTATAAATGAAATTAGGGATAAGTAATTCATGATGAAGCTTGCTTATTAAGCCTTGTGATATAGGATTACTTATACTCTCTGTAAGTTGAGATAGGGGTATTAAAAGATTGTCTGCCCAGTTGGTATCAAATTCATAAAATCTCCAAAGATCGATCCCTTCCCTCAAAATTTTAGTTGTAGTTCCTTGGGTTATGCATTTTGGTAATTGCTTTTTTTTCTTGAGGTCGTATAAGGCAGACGAGCCCTCCAATTCCGCATAGTAAGCAGCATCGTAGTAATTAAGAATATCCCTTTTAGCAAGCCTTAATCTGTTAGACGACCTAGGTTGTGAACCGGTTATCTTAATAAGGTGGCTTGGTTCTGAGTTTTTGATTTGAGCAGAAACAGTTGGAACGACTGCATCAAATTCGTCATCCACCTGAACCTCATTTTGTTGATTTGTTTCAGGAGATAGTAAGGATACCCAGTAAGCTAGTATGTCTGATATTGTTTCGTTTCTGATCATTTAGACTTATGCAGCATTTAATTACAAATTATTACACATAGACCTATATTAATATCGTTCAACTTAATAATTTACAAACTGTCATCAGTTTTCCATTTTTCACCCCGTTTTCTGACAAATTGACTCCGTAACCTTCAAGCATGGGGGAATGATCCTCCTGATCGCTTGGAGGATTTATGCGGGGCATTCACTCACGACTTTATTACGCACTATTAGGTGCATTCGCCATTATTCTGCTTGGCATCACCTCAATCACTCATGCGATACCCAAGGTCGATGTTGATAGCGGCACTTTAGTCGCTGAATCTGCCTCTGGTGATGTGATCGCTATGCCTCTAGTCTCAACGGATGTGGATATCTATGTTACCGGTCCCATCTCTCGCACCTCCGTACATCAGACCTTCCAAAATGACAGTGATCAGTGGGTAGAGGCCTTATATCTTTTCCCATTACCTGAGAATGCAGCGGTTGATCAGATGAAACTGATCATTGGTGATCGCGTTATTGAAGGTGATATTCAAGAGAAGGAGGAAGCCAAGAAGACTTACGAGAAAGCAAAGCGTGAAGGGTATAAAGCAGCGCTAGTTGAGCAGCATCGTCCGAATCTCTTTCATACCTCTGTGGCTAACATTCCACCACGTGAGCAGATCAGTGTTCAGATTGAATACCAGCAAAGCCTACTGTGGCGAAACAAATCTTTTGATCTACGCTTCCCACTAGCAATCACACCACGCTTCACTCCTGTGACACAGCAGATTACCGAAGAGGCTGATCTATCAACGGGTTGGGAAATGCTCCCGAATGAGGCGCCACAAGTTCTCGATATCGCAGGTCTTTCTCAGCCAAAAACCACTATTGATGTCACCTTGGCACCAGGCTTTGAAGTGGGTGAGCTAATCAGCAACTCACATCCTATTAACGTTACATCACGTGATAACCACCAAGTCATGCTCACCGTGGGACAGGATAAGTCTCCCTTGGCTCCGCGAGATTTCGTCCTGCGTTGGGCACCAACATCACTGGCCATGCCAAAGGCAGCTTTCTTCAGTGAGAAACACGAGAAAGGACATTTTGGTCTAGTCACTCTGACGCCACCTGAGTCACAAGCGTCTCAGAAGATCGCACGTGAGGTGATCTTTGTGATTGATACCTCAGGATCGATGAATGGCTATTCGATGGATGCCGCTAAAGAAGCGCTACTGGCTGGAGTAAATGACCTCGAGTCAGGCGATACCTTCAACATCATTCAGTTTGATAGTGAAGCCTCAGCGATGTTTTCTGATGCGGTCGACGTGGATGTTAAAAGCCGCACCCGTGCCTATCGCTATATCAACAGCCTAACCGCTGATGGCGGCACCAATATGCAAGCCGCCTTAGATCTAGCACTTACTGGCAAGACCTCGCCGGACCAGCGTGTTCGCCAGGTGATCTTTATTACCGATGGCTCAGTGGGTAATGAGACAGCCTTGTTTGATCAGATCCGTAACGATCTGGGTAGCACCCGTCTGTTCACCGTAGGTATTGGTAGCGCACCGAATAGTTATTTCATGACTGAAGCGGCCACAGCGGGTCGTGGAACCTACACCTATGTCGATCGCATTGAGCAGAGCAAGGAAGTGATCTCAACGCTGTTTAAGAAGATCAGTCAGCCTGTGCTGACCAATGTGCAGATCACTGGCCGTGGTATCACCGATATCAGCCCGAGCTTTATCCCGGATCTCTATGTTGGAGAGCCATTAGCGTTCTCAGTGCGTATGGATCAACCCGTCGGTGAGATTCTGGTTACCGGCCGCTTAGGGCAGGTCGAATGGAAAAAGACCGTGAAGGTACACGCAGCTGATACCCAGAAGGGTATTGCGATTGATTGGGCAAAACGCTTAATCGACGAGTGGCAGCGTAGCTACTTACACGGCGTACCTCGTGAACAGGCTAAGGCAAAAATCACCGAATTAGGCCTCGATTATCACTTGGTGACTAAGTACACCAGTTTGGTCGCAGTGGATAAGACACCATCACGTCCTATAGATGAGCCTGTTGCCACTAAAGCGATACCCAGTCAGATGCCAGAGGGCTTGCTACTGAAAGAAGTGAAGTACGCCGGTTCCCAACCAGCCCGTTTTGCCTTTATGAAAGATCTCTCTAAAGGTCAGACGATCACTTTGGCTCAAACCGCTGCGGGTTATCAACAAACTCTCTTGGCGGGTGTTTTTATACTGCTTGTCTCCGCGTTACTTTTTGTTCTCGTGCGTCGACTTGAAGGCGCACGAGTATGAATACCCGTCTTTTTTATGCCCTCTACCTCATCGCTGCGTTAGCGGTGATTGGGTTGATCATGATGCTCACCAGCTTGTGGGTTCCTGCTAAAGCAGCTGTTGCTCAATTGTTGCTTGAGGACAGCTGGAGCCACTACCAAGTAACGGGTGAGCATAAGAAGCCTTGGCCGTGGGCAGATCATCATGCAGTTGCCCGTCTGGTAGCGCCTCGTCAAAACATCTCTCAGGTCGTTCTGTCAGGTGATACGGGCCGCTCATTGTCTTTTGCACCAGGGTTGACCGAGGGAGTCGATAGCAGTGCAGCCAAAGTCATCAGTGCGCATCGAGATACGCATTTTCGATTCTTAGAGGACGTGGCGATTAACGACACGCTGATCCTCGAGCAAGGCAAGGGTGCAATTCAGTACACCATTCTGGCTACTGAGATTGTTGATGCCACCAAGGTCAAAGTGGATCCCTCGGTCATACCCAACGGATTAATTCTAGTGACCTGCTATCCCTTTGATGCCCCAACAGCAGGGGGTCCGCTTCGCTATTTGGTCTTTGCAGAGAAAACCACACCCACCATTCAGCAATACGTCATGTAAGGAGGCGATATGAGTGCCGTAATGAATGAACACCGAGAAGATCTCACACCATTGCGCTTAACCCGTGTGAATAGTTGGCTTGATCGAGCACGAGCGATGGACCTGGAAACCGAAAAGTTCTTGTTCTATTGGATTGCCTTCAATGCAGCCTATGCCAATGCAACACCAGAAGCCTCAGTCTTCACGGAGCGAGATATCTTTAATCACTTCATCGATCGAATAGTCGAGCGGGATAAAGAAGGGCAGTTAGATCAGGTGTTGTGGAATATCTTTCCTAATCATGTGCGTATCTTAATGTCGAATAAGTACTCCTGCCTGTTCTTCTGGGCTGATCAGATGTCTGAGAAGGATCAATATGACTGGCGAGAGGCGATGGAAAAGGAATGTTCGGCGCTTAATCGTGCCTTTTCAAAAGGCGATACGGCAAAAGTGCTCAAGATTATTTTTGGTCGGCTCTACGTTTTACGAAACAGAATCGTGCATGGCGGAATGATCTTTGAGAATAGCTATAACCAGAAGATTCTCGAGAACGCCGCATGGTTGATGGAGTCAGTGATGGCGCCAGTAGTGAAGATTATGTCTGATCCGCAATATAGCTGGGGGTTGCCACTGTATTGCTTACGAATGGGTGATAAGCGAATTCACCCAATGGCACATTGATATGACCGAATATCAACAAGCATTGAACTCTATGGGTGAGTCGGGTGTCGTATGGATAGACACTGTGTTTCGATATTGTGTCTATATTCTCGTCGAAGCTGCTAAGTGGCTTGGTACTAGTTACGAGGCGCTTAATGTCTGGCTCTTTGTCTTTATCTTGCCCGGTCTTTTAGCCGCCTCATTAGTCACAAATGTGGTGCTATGGAAGAAGCAGTTAAATTTATCTGGGCAACGACCTGCTTAATATTTGTCTCAGTAAATTCGAATGCGCATGAATCCATTGAGGAAACTACAGCGCCAAGCTATTGGGGATGCTTGCCAGTGTATGTAGAGATTGATTATTCCTACCTTCGAGTGGGCGAATGGATTGGAGAGGAGTTAAGAGAAAAGATTAGGGTGACTTTCGCAAAGATACATAATCAGCCAAATGATGTTGAGGGAACTTGGGGATTAGTAAATTGTATTAATTAGAATTTTTTTCTTTTTTTATAAGACTTAGAGGAATAGCTTAATGAATGAATGTGATTACACTTTGGAAATTGATCGCAGGCGTAAAATATAGACCCTTTAGATTTTGATTTTTTTTCGATAATTTTCCCATTGCTACATACTGGGCATTTTAACTCGCCAATAAAATTACATTTTGGGTAGTTACTACACCCTATAAAAGGCCCATATTTACTTTTTCTCGCACCAAGCTCGCCGCTACCGCATTCAGGGCAATGGTCACCTTCACGCCTAGAGAAAATAACTTTGCCAGATGATTTTTTTGGGTTGAGTTCATTTAGCTCATCAATGAAAACAGATGAACTGTTCTTGTCATAAAGAATGAACACCGATCGTTTTGCTCGGGTAAGTGCTACATAAAACAGTCGTCTTTCTTCTGCGTGTGGAAAGATCTCTGGTTGTGGAAGAACAAGGTTTAGAAGAGGGTCATCAACGATCTCGCTAGGGAAGCCATATGTATCAGAGTTAACATCCCTCAGAATTACATAATCAGCCTCTAAGCCCTTTGAGGCATGAATGGTTTTCCAATCTATAGATAGGTTTGAACCGATAGCTCTGAGTTCATCTAGATTTTCAGGCTTTCCTTTGGTGTATCTCGAGAGAATGAATATTGAAAGTTTTATCTTGTGTGTTATTGCAAGATTATTAAGGCTTCTGATTGTTCCAGTTAATATATGTGAGTCATTACCATTATGAGGGTGGAGAAAAACAGCTTTCTTGCCAATTGACTCTCTCGATTTAACTCTCTTATTTAATTGAGCTGGGTTTTTCTGAACAAACTCTGACGCGACATCATTTATTTCTTTGTAGCTTCTGAAAGTTTCAGTGAGTTGTAGTTCTTTTGTATGTCCAAAGCGCTCACTAAAGTGAGTCATAACACTAAGGTCAGCACCTGAAAAACGATATATGGACTGCCAATCGTCACCAACAGCAAATAATTTTAAATCAGGTTGATTCTTTCTTAATGACTCAATAAGTCTAAGCCTGTCATTACTCGAGTCTTGGAACTCATCTACAAGAAGGTACTTGTAAGAGTGGGTATCCGGATTTTTATCGATGATATCGGAGGCTTCATGAATTAAATCTTCAAAGTCCAGAGCCTTTTCATTAGCTAGATATTTCTGATACTCATTATAAAAGGGTTCGTAAATTTGGATAAAAAGATTGGAGCGTAGCTTGAATGCACTTTTATTGGCATTTGATTTTATGGTTGCTAACGATGCTTTATTAGTCTTGTGGTGCTTTAAAAATGTTGAAAAAATCTCAATATCTTTATTTGGCTCAAAAGATTTTTTAATCAAAGCATCTAAGTCATCTTTGGTAAGGGGCTTCTTTTTAATTTTGTGTTTATTAAGTAATGATTCTAAATGCTCAAAAACTTTGCCTGATTTAAAGTGAGAGGAGTGCGTTTCGATTAGCTTGGTCTTGTGTTTTTTGTGAAGAGCTCGCTTCCATTCGACAGATTCAAGATAGTTTTTAAAGTACTTAGGGGGATTGCCATTAATGTCTAGTGCGAAGTGCTCATGCCAAAGATCTGCTTCAGGATAGTAAAAATCTGGATAGTACTGTCTGTGAAATTGATCAGCAGTATCATGAATGTACCTTTCTTCATATCTGTATTCGATACCGTTGATAAAAAGCCAATTTGCAATTCTTAGTTCTTCTAGGCTCTTTACTTCTGTGACCCCGTCCATACACATGAGAACAACATGCCATTTGCCTGTACCTTCATTTTTTTTAAATTTCCCTTTAATACTTCTTAAGTATTTTTTGTAATCTTCTAAGGAGGATAATTCTGCATCAGGTTGTTCTGGGTTTTTATAAACAGCTTGGAAAAGTAAAAATGCATTTTTTAATTCAGTATTGCGCAAGAGGCATGACTGTAATATTTCATTAAGTTTTGATGAGATATAACGCTTAGATCCAGTGGCGAGCTTAGATATGGATGGCTTTTCTTTATTATGATCAGCTATAACCTCCATGCTGAACCCATGGAATGTTTTTGCTTCCACGGGGGAGCCATTAATTTTGAATTTTTCAAAAAGCCTATGAATTCTTGAGGTAAGCTCTAATTGGGCGTCCTTGTTATATGCAAAAGCAAGTATTTCACTTTGTTTATAACGCCCTTCCTTAATTAGGTAATATATCTTCGCAATAAGTGTTGATGACTTGCCAGAACCAGCTGAAGCAATTAAAAGTATGTTGTCCTCTTCATGAACTACAGCTCTTTTCTGTTCTAAAGTAAGAGGGTATCTCTCGATAAGGTCAAAATCTTTTGAGTAGTCGGAAATTTTTTTATTTACAAACTCTTCATTTCTTTGCTCGTATATTGAGCTAGTGCCATTAATTAACTGGTTGTAGTTATCAATTTTTGATTCTAGCCCGCCTGGAATTTGATTAATCGGGAGAAGAGGGTGAGAAAACATTGACTTTTCAATAGTGCTAGATCCTTTATAAAACTCCTTGATTTCATTTCGGCTTAAATAGTGATTTTGCGACAAGAAATTATTTGATGAGTCTATCTGGCCTTCTATTTTTCGAATTAATGGATCGTAACTAATTAGAATTTTTTTTTGAGCGGCTTCTAGTATTAAATTTTTTGCTGTAGTTGCTGAGTCTGGCGATAACCCGGAAATTTTATAAGTTCCATTTTTAGACTTTACTGTTAGGCGGCTTCCGATTAAGCCAAGAGTAGCCTGCACGCCTGTTATATTCTCATGATCGATGGTCTGGCTAGGTTTATTTTCTGTAGCGATGAGTATATTTTCTGAGCTGATCTCAATCGATTGAGTTTCGCCAAAAAAACTTCGCAGTTTGCTTGATTCAAAACGCATGTCTAAATTTTAACTCAATACAAATCCATAAGGTAAATATGAGTAAACCGAAAAGACACCGTGGTGTATATAAACCCGATCACGATTCACCATATGAGTTGAGTCGCTCAAGAGTCGAAAACTTTGTGAGATGCCCAGCTTGCTTTTACTTACAGCAGGTGAAGGGTGTACAATTTCCAAAGATTCCTGGTTTCAACATCAATGAAGCCACTGACATTCTGCTTAAACGTGATTTTGATCGTTACCGCGGAATATCTACCCATCCGTTTCTTGAAAAGCGGGGCATGGGGCACTTAATCCCTTATCAACATGACGATTTCGAACTGTGGACACAAAGCCTTCACTT
>Ga0255753_1002196_pt1 | contig 21974 bp, 28 predicted proteins | sample 041ome_10_FD_179953 | JGI IMG/M metagenome (GOLD analysis project Ga0255753, IMG submission 179953) | Coastal salt marsh microbial communities from the Groves Creek Marsh, Skidaway Island, Georgia - 041412US metaG (version 2) | ecosystem: Environmental > Aquatic > Marine > Intertidal zone > Salt... | reverse complement strand
AGCCGTTGGTCAACACGCTCGTTTGCCCCGTGTTGCAGCAGCACACGCACCGGCAGGCCGTGCAAGCCAGGCGCAAGCCAAAGCGTGGCTTGGGTATCGCCCTCGCGCCGTGGGCGGCGACGCATGGGCTGGGTTGGCCAGGCGCCGCTGGGGGTCTCTTGGGTGCTGGGGGCAAGTGCTTCGAAGGTCCAAAGACTTTGACCCGTGGCGTTGCTAACGTAACTCTGCCAAGGCGCGCCGGGCTGCTGCTCGAGCGCGCGTGCCATGGCGAAATAAAGGCTGATCTCGTCTTGCATGCCGGGGTGCAACGGCGCTTGCCCGCCGTGGCTGTAAACAACACGCGCCGCCGCTGCGTCAAAACGCGCCTCGCTGCCATGGCCTTTGCTGTCGGTGAACTGGCGCGGCTCGAGCATGCTTGCCCCAAGGGTGCCTTGGCTGGTTTGCTCACGGCTTAGCCACAACACCTTGACCCGTAGGCTGGCCACGTAACGCCCGCCGCCGTGCTGCCAATGCAGGCTGCCGGTGGCGCGGTAAGGCACGGTGCCGCTCTGCCCTTCAATGTCGTATGTCAGCGCCATGGAGGGTGGCCAGCCTGAGCTGCCCCAGCCCAAGCGCGGCCAGGTGAGTGCGGCCGCACCCAGCACGCCTAGGGCTTGCCGACGGGTCGGTGGGGTTTCTGCTGCCATGCTTAATGCCCAGGCGCCGCCGCGCGGGCTTGGGGCGCACGGTGGCCTATGTCTTGGCTTAAGGCCGCGCACGCGGCCTTGACTTGCTGCGCCAGCTCGCCATTGGGGTTGGCGTTGAAGCGGGTACTTTGCCCCAGCGTAACCACCCCCAGCGCCAAATGGCCTTGAGAGTCAAACACCGGGCCGCACAGCCCGCTCACCCCCGGTATCAGGTTGCCTTGAACGCTGGCAATACCCGCTTGCCGGGTTTGCTGAATCACCGCTTCAAGGTCGGTGGCGCGAGCCTCTGGTTGGGCCACCGCATCGGCTTGTTGCTCGGTTTGCAGCAGCGCTTGTTGGGTGCTGGCGTTGCGGTCGCTGGGGGGCATAAAACTTAAAAAACACCGCCCTGTGGCCGAGTGTTGCAGCGGCATGACATCGCCCAGGCGAAGCGCCACGTGCACGCCATTGGGCGCCGCGGCCCAATGCACGATGGTTGGCCCATGGTTACCCCACACCGCCAAGGCCACGGTATGCCCCCACCGGGCAAGCCAAGACGGAATGCGTTGCCGAGCCAGTTGCACCGCGTCCACTTGCGACAACGCCGCCAAACCCAAACGCAAGGCCACTGGGCCCAGCGCATAGCGGCTTTGAGGGTCTTGCGCCACCATGCCCAGCCGCTGAAAACTCACCAGGTACCGGTGCGCCTTGGCCGCGCTCATGTTGGCCGCGCGCGCCAAGTCGCGCAGCATCAGCGGCCCGGTGGCCGCCGCCATGGCCGTGATCAGTCCGTAGCCCACCTCCACCGACTGAATGCCGTTGCGTGCTACCGTAGAATGATCCGTTTTCTGCATGGTGCAACGAATTTTACCAAGCGTAATTCAATCGCGCCTGCCAACAGGTGAGGTCAAACATGAAATTGGCAACGTATAAAGACGGCTCGCGGGATGGGCAATTGGTGGTGGTGTCGCGCGATTTAAGTACGGCCCACTACGCCACCGGCATGGCTGGCACGTTGCAGCAGGCGTTGGACGACTGGAATTTTGTGGCGCCTCAGCTCGAGGATTTGTCCGCCACCCTGAATCACGGCCGAGCCCGTCACGCCTTTGCTTTTGACCCCAAACAGTGCGCCGCGCCCCTGCCGCGGGCCTATCAATGGGCCGATGGCTCGGCATACATCAACCATGTGGAGCTGGTGAGGCGGTCACGCGAGAGCGCCGTACCCGAGAGTTTTTATCACGACCCCTTGATGTACCAAGGCGGCAGCGACGATTTTTTGGGCCCTTGTGATCCCATTGTGTGCCGCACCGAAGACCACGGCATCGACTTTGAGGCCGAGGTGGCGGTGGTCACCGGCGATGTACCCATGGCCAGCACACCCGAGCAAGCGCTTGAGGGGATAAGGCTGTTGATGCTGGCCAACGACGTGTCGCTGCGCCGCCTGATTCCCGACGAACTGGCCAAGGGTTTTGGCTTTTTCCAAGGCAAGCCCGCCACAGCCTTCAGCCCAGTGGCGGTGACCCCAGACGAATTGGGTGACGCATGGCACGATGGCCGTGTGCACTTGGTGATGCAAAGCACGTGGAACGGTCGCAAAGTGGGCATGTGCGAAGCCGGCCCTGAGATGACGTTTCACTTTGGCCAATTGATTGCGCACATTTGCAAAACGCGCAACGTGCGTGCCGGCAGCATCGTGGGCAGTGGCACGGTGAGCAACAAGGATTGGGCCAATGGGTACAGCTGCATTGCCGAGCGACGCGCCATTGAGACCATTGAAGACGGCAAGGCCAGCACCGACTTCATGAAATTTGGCGACACCATACGCATTGAAATGAAAGGGCTTGACGGCCACAGCGTGTTTGGCGCCATTGACCAAACCGTGGCGCCCCTGCAGCCCAGCGAGTAACCCCACGCGCCGCGCCAGATAGCCATTGCGCGCACGATTTCAGCCATACTAGGAGCCGCTATGGATTACAGCGCCTATCAAACGCTTCGTATTGCCTACACCGGTGCCGATGGCGCGGTGCTGGATGTGCAAATGCGTGCCGACGTGGCCGGAGGCAACGGCAAGTTGCCCACCGCCGGGCACGTGGGCCACCGCGAATTAAGCGAAATTTGGCGTGATGCGCAGCGTGACCCGCAGGTGCGCGCGGTGTTGTTACGCGGCGATGGCATGGGTTTTTCGGGCGGTGGCGACCTCACCCTGGTGCAAGACATGGCGCAAGACTTCGCCGTGCGATCGCAGGTGTGGCAAGAGGCGCGCGACCTGGTGTACAACCTGATCAACTGCGACAAGCCGGTGGTAAGCGCCATCCACGGCCCTGCTGTGGGCGCGGGCTTGGTGGCCGGGCTGCTGGCTGACATTTCGGTGGCGGCGCAAAGCGCGCGCATTGTGGACGGCCATACGCGGCTCGGCGTGGCCGCTGGCGACCACGCGGCTATTGTTTGGCCGCTGCTGTGCGGCATGGCCAAAGCCAAGTACCACCTGCTGCTGTGCGAACCGGTGGATGGGCGCGAGGCCGAACGCATTGGTTTGGTGTCGTTGGCGGTGCCCGATGAAGAACTGCTGCCCAAGGCGCGCGAGTTGGCTGATCGTTTGGCACAAGGCAGCGCCACCGCGGTGCGTTGGACCAAATACGCGTTGAACAATTGGCTGCGCATGGCCGGGCCAACTTTTGACGCCAGTTTGGCGCTGGAGTTCATGGGGTTTGCTGGCCCCGATGTGCATGAGGGCGTGGCCTCGTTGCGCGCCCGGCGCGCGCCGGATTTTCATGTCCCCAACTCGGCAAATAAGGATTCGTGATGACCGACCCCCAATCCTCGAATGGTCCCAGTGGGTTTGCACCAAGCTGGGATTTTTTTCAAAACCTCATGCAGCAAGCGGCACAAAGTTGGCAGCAAGCCGCCCCAGCCGGTGCCGCCGGTGTGCCAGGCATGAGCAGCTGGCTAACCCCGACCATGGACGTGCAAGAGCTGGACAAGCGTATCCGTGACCTACGCACCGTGCAGTTTTGGTTGGAGCAAAACGCCAAGATGCTGGGCACCAGCATTCAAACCCTTGAAGTTCAAAAAATGACCTTGGCCACGCTGCAAAGCATGCAGCCAGCGGCCGATGCCTCCAGCGCGCCCAGCGCCGCTGGCAAGGCCACGCGCAAGCCGCGACCCCGCCGCTGACGGCACCACGCCCATGTTTGTGCACGCCCACGCGGGCCACCCCAAATGGGACATGGCGTTGGCCTTGGTGGTGGCTCAGCTGCGTGCGCAGTTGGTGTTGCCCAAACACCGGCTGCAACATGGCCCCACGCCCACACTGGGCTTGGTGTACCTAAGCGATCGCTTGGCCGGCGACGCGCCGGCGCTGGTTGCGGGCCTGCGTGAGGCGTTTCCCAACGTTGGCCACTGGGCCGGCACCACCGGGGTGGGCATTTTGGCTACCGAGGTGGAATATTGGGACGAGCCCGCTTTGGCGGTGATGCTGTGCGATCTGCCGCCAACCGGGGTACAAACCTTTCATGGGCGTGCGCCGCTGCCGCCGGCCGGCGGCGATGCGACGGTGTGTACGGCGTTGGTGCACGCCGACGGTGCCACGCCCGACTTGGATGGACTGATTGCTGAACTGGCCGATCGCACCGCGCAGCGGGTGGTGTTTGGCGGCTTGCTCTCCAGCCGCGATCAAGCCTTGCAATGGGCGGTGTCGGGCAACGACGACCAAGCGGTGTGGGAGAGCGGTTTAACCGGCGTTGGTTTTGGGCAAGACGTGGCGTTAACGGCGCGCGTGACCCAAGGCTGCACGCCGGTGGGGCCAGCGCACGAGGTCACCGCCGTGCACGGCAACGTGGTGCTGTCGTTGGACAATCGCCCAGCGCTGCGGGTGTTGCTCGAAGATTTGGGGCTTGATCTAAACCAATCGGCGCAGACCATGGCGGCGTTGCGCCAAACCTTGGTGGGCCTGGAGTCTGCGCGCGACGAGGGCCAAGCCACCGCCAGCCCCATGGAGCGGGCGCAGGGGTTGTTGGCGCGTCGCGCCGGGCAGTTTGGTGCGCAAACCCGTGTGCGGCACGTGGTGGGTTTGGACATGGCCAACCGAGGCGTGGCCATTGGCGACCACGCCTGGGTGGGCGACACCTTGCACTTTTGTCGACGCGACGCGGCCGCGGCGCGGGCCGACTTGATGCGGGTGTGCGCCGAGGTGCGCGATGAGGTTGAAGACCCCGATGGCCCGCACGGTCAAGTACGCGGGGCGGTGTACATCAGCTGTGCCGGGCGGGGTGGCCCGCACTTTGGCGCGGCGCACGCCGAAATGAAGATCGTGCGCCACGCCTTAGGCGACGTGCCTGTGGTGGGGTTTTTTGCTGGGGGGGAAATCGGTTATCGCCATCTGTACGGCTACACCGGCGTGCTGTTGGCGTTTCACTGAGCGCCGCGCAGCGGCTTTACACACCGCGTTGACGGTCGGCGTGGAATTGCTGGCGCCACGCGGCAAAACGCCCCTGCGCAATGGCTTGGCGCATGGCTTGCATCAATTCCAGGTAGTAATGCAAATTGTGAATGCTTGCCAGCATCGCCCCCAGCATCTCGCCGCAGCGATCCAAATGATGCAGGTACGCCCGGCTGAAGCCGCCGTGGCTGTTGCCTTGGTCGTCTCGGTGGCCGTGGCAGGCGTAGCAACCGCAGCTTGGATCCACCGGGCCAGTGTCTTGTTTATGGCGGGCGTTGCGAATTTTTAGGTCGCCGTAGCGCGTAAACCAATGGCCATTGCGGGCATTGCGAGTGGGCATAACGCAGTCAAACATGTCCACGCCTTGCGCCACGCCCTCAACCAAATCCTCTGGTGTGCCCACCCCCATCAAGTAGCGTGGCTTGTTGCTTGGCATGCGCGGCGCCACGTGCGCCAATACCCGGCACATGTCCTCTTTGGGCTCGCCCACGCTCAGCCCGCCAATGGCCAAGCCGTCGAACCCCAAGGCTTGCAGCTGCTGCAACGATTCATCGCGCAGCGACTCGAACATACCGCCTTGCACAATGCCAAACAGCGCGTTGCGGTTACCCAAGCTTTGCATGGCATCTTGGCAACGTTTCGCCCAGCGCAGACTGAGCTCCATGCTGTGCCGGGCTTGGGCCTCGTCAATCGGTTGGCCTTGCTGCTTACCCTCCAGCGCCAGGTAGGGTGTGCATTCGTCCAGCTGCATGACCACGTCTGAATTGAGCACCGTCTGAATCTGCATGCTGACTTCGGGCGACAAAAACAGCTTGTCACCGTTGATGGGCGAGGCAAAGTGCACCCCTTCTTCGGTGATGCGCCGCATGGCGCCCAGGCTCCACACCTGAAACCCACCCGAGTCGGTCAATATGGGTTTTTGCCACTGCTCGAATTGGTGCAAGCCACCAAAGGCCTGCACCACTTCAAGCCCAGGCCTAAGCCACAGGTGAAAGGTATTGCCCAAAATGATTTGCGCGCCCATGTCGTGCAGGCTGCGTGGCGTGACGCCCTTGACCGTGCCGTAGGTTCCCACCGGCATAAAAATGGGCGTCTCCACCTGGCCGTGCGCCAGTTGCAACACGCCGCAACGGGCGTGGCCGCTGGGGTCTTGCGCGGTGGTGTAGAACATACCCATGGGTTGAATTGTAAAAACCGGGCGCAGCCTTAGGCCGAGGCGCGCTGCAGCAGCATGGCGTCACCGTAACTAAAAAAGCGATAACGCTGGGCCACCGCATGCGCGTAGAGCTGCATCACGTGGTCGTGCCCCGCCAATGCGCTAACCAGCATCATGAGGGTGCTTTTGGGTAAGTGAAAGTTGGTGACAAGCCAATCCACCCATTGAAACCGAAAGCCCGGCGTGATGAAGAGTTGGGTTTCGCCCTGCGCTTGTCCGGTGTGCGCCCAACTCTCCAGGGTGCGCACGCTGGTGGTGCCTACCGCCACCACGCGACCGCCGCGGGCACGGCACTGGGCCAAGCACCGCTGGGTGGCCTCGGGCACCTGGTACCACTCGCTGTGCATGGTGTGGTGGCGCACGTCAGCCGTTTTGACCGGTGCAAAGGTGCCAGCGCCCACATGCAGCGTGACGTAGGCCAACTCCACGCCTTGCGTTTGCAAGCCTTGCAGCATGTCCTGGTCAAAATGCAACGCCGCGGTGGGCGCCGCCACCGCCCCGGGGTGCTTGGCAAACACGGTTTGATAGCGTTGTTGATCGGCCTCGCTGTCGGCGTGTTGAATGTACGGCGGCAGCGGCACATGCCCCACATTGGCCATGACTTTAGCCAGGGGCGCATCAAAGCGCAGATGAAACAACGCGCCATCGCTGTCTGGCCAGCGACCCAACACGGTGGCTTGATACGCCTTTTCTGTGGCGTCATCCAAGCGGGCAACGTGCAAGGGTTCGCCGACTTTTGGTTTGCGGCTCACCCGCATGTGCACCGCCGCCTCTAGGCCGGCTTCGCCCAGCACCCGCTCAACCAGTAACTCCACTTTGCCGCCACTGGCTTTGTGCCCCCAAAGCCGGGCTTTGAGCACCTGGGTGTCGTTTAACACCAGCACATCACCGCTGCGCAGCATGGCGGGCAAGTCGGCAAACCGCGTATCGCGCGGCATGGCGTGGCGCCCATCGAGCAAGCGCGCGTCGCGCCGTTGTGCCGCAGGGCTTTGCGCAATCAGTTCGCTGGGCAGGGCGTAGTCGTACGCGTCAAGATGATGCAGATTCACGGCCGGTCTCGGTGCAGGGCACAATTGTCCCATGCCCACGTCACGTCGCGTTGCCGCCCAGCCGTCGCCGCCTGAGGCCTCGCGATTAAGTGTGCCGCAGCGCGCCTTGCGCCGCTTGGGATTAACGCAGCCCATCGAGCTGGCCTTGCACGTGCCGCTTAGGTATGAGGACGAAACCCAGTTGGTCTCGTTGGCGCACGCGCCGCTGGGGTTGGTGGTGCAGTTCGAAGGCGAGGTGGTGGCCAGCGACGTGGTGTTTCGTGGTCGACGCCAGTGGCTGCTGTGGGTAACCGACGCCGAGACACGCTGCGCCTTGCGCTTTCTTAACTTCTACCCCAGCCAACAAAAGGCATGGACGGTGGGCCGGCGCGTGCGCGTGCGTGGTGAGCTGCGGCGCAGCGCCCATGGCTTGGAGATGGTGCATCCCACCTTGCGTGACGCCAGTGAGCCGTTAGCCCATGCGCTGACCCCGGTGTACCCCACCACCCAAGGCCTGCCCCAGGCGTATTTGCGCAAAGCCGTGGCCAGCGGCCTACGCCAAGCGGCGCTCGAGGACATCTTGCCCCCGCGCTGCTGGCAGGCGCTTGGGTTGGACGCCCAATGGACGCTGCGCCGCGCGTTAACTTACTTGCACCAGCCGCCACCCGAGGCGCCCACCGACGCCTTGCAAAGCCGCCAGCACCCGGCGTGGCAGCGGCTCAAAGCCGAAGAAATGTTGGCGCAACTGATTGCCCAACGCCGCGCGCGCGCGGCGCGTCAAAGCCAGCAAGCGTTGGCCCTGCCCGCCACCCCGGGTAACGGCTTACCACAGGCGTTGTTGCAGCGTTTGCCGTTTGCGCTCACCCCAGCCCAGGCCCGGGTGCTCGAAGAAATTGCTGCCGACTTGGCGCGCGATGTACCCATGCATCGGTTGTTGCAGGGCGACGTGGGGTGCGGCAAGACCGTGGTCGCCGCTTTGGCGGCGTGCATTGCGATTGAGGCTGGCGCGCAGTGTGCATTGATGGCACCAACCGAAATCTTGGCACGCCAGCACTTTGTCAAACTCGCGCAGTGGCTCGAGCCGCTGCTGCACAGCCGTGGCCAAACCGTGGCCTGGCTTACAGGCTCGCAAAACAAAACCGAGCGGCGGCGCATGCAAGCGCACATACAAAGCGGCCAAGCGGCATTGGTGGTGGGCACCCAAGCCCTGATTCAAGACGATGTGCAATTTGCCCGCCTCGGCTTGGTGGTGGTGGACGAGCAGCACCGGTTTGGCGTGGCGCAACGCCTCACCCTTAGACAAAAAAACGAGCATGGCCAGCAGCCGCACTTGCTCATGATGACCGCCACCCCCATACCTCGAACGCTGGCCATGACCCTGCTGTCCGACCTGGACATCTCCACCATCGACGCCCTGCCACCGGGCCGCACGCCGATACTCACCAAAGTGATTGATGCGCGGCGGCGCGGCGAGTTGATGAGCCGCTTGCGCGAGCAATTGCAAGCGGGACGCCAAGCCTACTGGGTGTGTCCGTTGATTGAAGAAAGCGAGGCCTTGGACCTGCGCCATGCCACCCAGGTGTTTGATGAACTCACGCTGGCATTGGCGCCGGCCACAGACGCGCCCGCAACAGAGGGCACGGAGCCTTCGGGTGTGGTGGGCTTGTTACACGGGCGGCAATCGGCGGCAGAAAAAAAAGCGGTCATGGACGACTTTGTGGCGGCCAAGTTGCAGGTCTTGGTTAGCACGACGGTGATCGAGGTGGGGGTTGACGTGCCCAACGCCTCGCTGATGGTGATTGAGCACGCCGAACGCTTTGGCCTAAGCCAGCTGCACCAGTTGCGAGGCCGGGTGGGGCGCGGCAGCGCGGCCTCGGTTTGCGTGCTGTTGTTTGAGCCGCCCTTGGGCGAGGTGGCGCGGGCCCGGCTGCAGGCCATGGCGCAAACCCAAGACGGCTTTGTGTTGGCGCAAACCGATTTACGCTTGCGCGGCCCGGGTGAATTGCTGGGTTCACGCCAAAGCGGCACCGGCATGCTGCGCTTTGCCGACGCCGCGGCCGATGATGCCCTGGCCCAATGGGCGAGCGAACAAGCCGACTGGCTGTTGGCTGAGCACCCGGGGCTGGCGCTGCAGCATGTGCAGCGTTGGTTGGGCGCCCGCGCAGGTTACCTTGATGCGTAACCCGCCTTGGGCGCGCGGCACAATACGGGCATGACGTTGACCGAACTTAAATACATCGTGGCCACCGCGCGCGAGTTGCATTTTGGCCGCGCCGCCGAGGCTTGCATGGTCTCGCAGCCCACGCTGTCGGTGGCGATTAAAAAACTCGAGGCTGAGCTTGAGGTGCCCATTTTTGAGCGCCGCGCCAGCGACGTGGTGCTGACGCCCGTGGGCGAGGCCATCGTGCGTCAAGCGCAAGTGGTGCTGGAGCAGGCTCGGGTGGTGCGCGAAATCGCGCAGCGTGGCAAAGACCCGCTGCAAGGGCCGCTGCGCCTGGGGGTCATCTACACCATTGCGCCGTATGTGCTGCCCGCGCTGGTGCGCGAAGTCATTGCCCAAGTGCCCAGCATGCCGCTGGTATTGCAAGAGAACTACACCAACCGCTTGCTTGATCAACTGCGCGCCGGCGAAATCGATTGCGCGTTGCTGGCCGAACCGTTACCCGAGCAGCAGTTTGCCACCCGCGCCCTGTACGACGAACCTTTTTTGGCGGCTGTCCCGTTGCGCCATCCGCTGGCCAAGCACCAGGCCGTGACCGTGGATATGTTGCGCACCGAAACTGTTTTTTTATTGGGCAACGGACACTGTTTTCGCGACCATGTGCTTGAAGTTTGCCCAGAATTTGCCCGGTTTGCCTCAGACGAAGATGGCGTGAGACGAAACTTTGAAGGCTCGTCGTTGGAAACCATTAAGCACATGGTGGCCGCCGGCATGGGGGTCACGGTGGTGCCGCGTTTGAGCGTGCCCGACGCCGCCCTTTGCCCCAGCCCCGACGCCCCGCCGTGGAGCGACGCCCATTACGTGCGCTACCTGCCGTTTAGCGATGTCAATCCGCAGCGGCGGGTGGTGTTGGCGTGGCGACGCAGTTACACCCGTGTGGAAGCGATTGAGGCCCTGATTCGTGCGCTGCGCACGTGCGGCCTATCAGGCGTGCGTTGGGCGGGTGGGCACTGAGCGTGCGGGCTCGGCTGGCGCGCTACCTTGAGCTGATCCGCTGGCGCCGCCCCGCCGGGTGGTTGCTGCTGCTTTGGCCAACCTTGTCGGCGCTTTGGGTGGCCGCCGACGGCTGGCCGGGCTGGTACCTGGTGCTGGTGTTCACCGCCGGCACGGTACTGATGCGCAGCGCGGGCTGCTGCGTGAATGATGTCGCCGATCGCGACATCGACCGGCACGTCAAACGTACCGCGCAGCGGCCGGTTACCACCGGGCAAGTGGCCCCGCGCGAGGCCCTGTTGGTGGGTGCGCTGCTGGCGCTGCTGGCCTTTGCCCTGGTGCTTGGCACCACGCCCGCGGCGGTGGCCTGGTCCGTGGTGGCTTTGGTGTTGGCGTTGTTGTACCCCTACGCCAAGCGCTGGGTGCGTTTGCCGCAAGCGGTGCTGGGCGTGGCCTTTAGCTTTGGCATTCCCATGGCGTTTGCCGCCGTGGGGGGTGAGTTTGTCCTGCCGTGGTTGGCGTGGGCCATGTTGGCGGGTAATTTGGCCTGGGTTTTGGCTTACGACACCGCCTACGCCATGGTGGATCGCGACGATGACATACGCCTAGGCATACACACCGCCGCGCTCACCTTGGGGCGTTATGAGGTGCGTTTTATTGGCGTTTGCTACGTGGTTTACGGCGTAAGTTGGGTTTGGCTGTTGGATTTGTTGCGCACGCCCTTGAGCCAATTGGCTGTGGCGTTGGCGGCGCTGCAGGTGGTGTGGCTGTTGCGGCACATTCGCACCCGTGAACGTGACGCGTGTTTTCGCGCCTTTGGCCTTAATCACTGGTTGGGCATGACCATGTGGCTGGCGGTGGTGGCCAGCCGCGGGGCTTAACCGGCCCGGCCCAGTTCCTGGGCGCGCGCATGCGCCGCGGCCACCGCCTTGCGCAGGGCCTGGCCCACCCCGTCGGCCTCCATACTGGTAATGGCCGCGTGCGTGGTGCCCCCCTTGGACGTGACCCGTGCACGCAACGTGGGCGCTGATTCCTCGCTGGCCAGTGCCAGCGCGCCAGCACCCGCCACCGTGGCGGTCGCCAAGCGTTGCGCCACCTGCCCCGGCAGCCCCAAGCGGGTGCCGGCCTCGGCCATGGCTTCGATTAAATAAAAAGCGTAGGCTGGGCCGGAACCCGACACCGCCGTGACCGCATCAAGTAAGTCTTCACTTTCAATCCAAACCATTTCACCTGTGGGCTGCAGAATGTGCTGCACCCACTCGCGTTGCGTCTGACTGACCGCCGGACAGGCGTATACGCCGCTGATGCCCTGGCCAATCAGCGCGGGCGTATTGGGCATGGCGCGCACCACCTGGTCGCTATGCAACCATTGCTGCAGACTGGCGGTGGTTACCCCAGCGGCCACGCTGATGTGCAACGCGTGCGGCACATGCCGACCGGCGCGGGCGGTGGCGTCGGGCATCACCTGCGGCTTAACCGCCCAAAGTGCCACCTGTGCTTGGCTCAACGAGGCGTCGGCCTCGGCCAATGCAACCACGCCCCACTCGGCCCAGCGCGCCCGGGCGGCGGCATCGGGCTCGACCACCCATAAGAACGACGGCGGCCAACCGGCGCGCAGCAACCCCTGGGCGATGGCGCTGGCCATGTTGCCGCCGCCGATGAATACCAATTGAGGCACGTTGGGTCTGGCGGCTGGCCCGCCGGCGGGTGCGGTCATGCGTGAATCCTTCATTCAGAGCGAGTGCCTTGCAAGGCAAATAAAACTGTGCCATAATAGCCGGCTCTTTGCTTCTTGAAGCAGGGAGACACGGTTTTTGTTTGGTGCAGTGGCAAGCTTGGCTTTGGGGTTAAGCGGGCGGTGGCAGCAAGCAAATGTCAGCCTAAGCGTAAGCCCTTGGCTTGCGACAGGCCCAAGACTGATTGCCTAGGGGCGTGGCCCACGGGTGGTTCAAGTTGGGACAACAACATGATACAAACGCAATCGCGACTTAACGTCGCCGACAACACGGGCGCGAAATCCGTGATGTGCATCAAGGTATTGGGCGGCTCCAAGCGTCGCTATGCCTCTGTGGGTGACATCATCAAGGTAAGCGTCAAAGAAGCCGCGCCGCGTGGCCGGGTTAAAAAAGGCGAGGTCTACAACGCCGTGGTGGTGCGCACCGCCAAGGGTGTGCGTCGCGCCGATGGTGCGCTGATTAAGTTCGATGGCAACGCCGCGGTTTTGCTCAACGCCAAACTCGAGCCCATCGGAACCCGTATTTTTGGGCCAGTCACGCGCGAATTGCGCACCGAGCGATTCATGAAAATCGTCTCGCTTGCGCCCGAAGTGCTCTAAGGGGTCGGTTATGAACAAACTACGCAAAGGCGATGAAGTGATTGTGGTGGCCGGCCGCGACAAAGGCAAACGTGGGCGAGTGGCCCAGCGCTTGGATGCCGAGCGCTTGCTGGTTGACGGTGTGCAGACGGTGAAAAAGCACGTCAAGCCCAACCCCATGAAGGGTATCACTGGCGGCATCGTGCAGCAGTCGGCGCCGATTCACCAGTCCAACGTGGCGATTTACAACCCCGCCACAGGCAAGGCTGATCGGGTAGCGATTAAGCAAGCAGAAAACGGCAAGCGGACGCGTGTATTCAAGTCCAGCGGCGAAGAAATTAAGGTGGCATGATCATGGCGCGATTGATGCAGCATTATCGAGAAGCGGTGGCCCCCGAGCTGATGACCAAATTTGGCTACGGCTCGCCCATGCAGGTGCCGCGTATTACCAAAATCACGCTCAACATGGGCGTGGGTGAGGCCGTGGCAGACAAAAAGGTCATGGACCACGCGGTCGCCGATCTCACCAAAATCGCTGGCCAAAAGCCGGTTGTTACCAAGGCGCGCAAGGCCATTGCAGGCTTCAAAATTCGCGAGCAGCAGCCCATTGGTTGCATGGTGACATTGCGTGGCGTGCGGATGTACGAATTCCTAGACCGTTTCATCACCGTGGCCTTGCCGCGGGTGCGTGACTTTCGCGGCATTTCAGGGCGGGCCTTTGATGGTCGCGGCAACTACAACGTAGGCGTGAAAGAGCAAATCATCTTTCCAGAAATCGAGTACGACAAGGTCGACACCTTGCGCGGACTCAACATCAGCATCACAACCACCGCAAAGACCGACGAGGAGTGCAAGGCGCTCTTGGCGGGCTTTCGTTTTCCCTTTAAGAATTGAGGTGACGCGTGGCTAAACAAGCACTACTGCAGCGTGAACTCAAGCGTGCCAAGCTCGCCGAAAAGTACGCCAAAAAATACCAAGAACTGCGCGCCATCGCGGCCGACGCCAAACGCTCCATTGAAGAGCGTGACGCCGCCCGTGCCGCTTTGCAGCGCTTGCCGCGTAACGCCAACCCGACCCGTCAGCGCAACCGTTGCGAAATCACCGGTCGTCCGCGCGGTACCTTTCGTCAATTTGGTTTGGGCCGCAGCAAGCTGCGCGAGATGGTGTTTCAGGGCAACGTCCCTGGCGTCATCAAGGCCAGCTGGTAAGCAGGAGTTAATCCATGAGTATGAGCGATCCCATAGCCGACTTGCTAACACGCATTCGCAACGCCCAAATGGTGGAAAAAGCCACCGTCAACGTGCCTGCGTCCAAGCTTAAATCGGCCATTGCCCAAGTACTAAAAGACGAAGGCTACATCGACGACTTCCGCCAGGTTGACGTCAACGGCAAGCCCGAGTTGGAAATTGCCCTCAAGTACTACGCCGGCCGGCCGGTGATTGAGCGCATTGAACGCGTCAGCCGCCCCGGTTTGCGGGTTTACCGTGGCTCCAAGGCCATACCGCAGGTTATGAACGGCATGGGCGTGGCAATTGTTACCACCCCCCGTGGCGTCATGACCGACCGCAAGGCCCGTGCCGCCGGCGTGGGTGGCGAAGTGTTGTGCTACGTGGCCTAAGCCTCGCGGCGCACAGGAGAAAACATATGTCTCGTATTGCAAAGTTGCCGGTCTCCATACCCCAAGGGGTGGAGGTGGCTGTGCAGGGTGAAGAGGTTGCCGTCAAGGGTGGCTTGGGCTCGTTGCGCATGGCATTGCATAGCAAGGTTGCCATGAAGCAAGATGGCCAGCAACTGACCTTTGCCCCGGTCGAGCCCGGCGCCGAGGCCATGGCGCTAACCGGCACCATGCGCCAACTGGTGAACAACATGATTGTGGGCGTCAGCAAGGGTTTTGAGAAAAAACTCAGCTTGGTTGGCGTGGGCTACCGTGCCCAGGCCCAAGGCGCTGCCCTGAATCTCAGCGTGGGCTTTTCTCACCCGGTGGTGATTCAGATGCCCGAAGGCGTCAAAGTAGAAACACCATCGCAAACCGAGGTGGTGATTAAAGGCTCCGACCGTCAACAAGTTGGCCAAACCGCGGCCAAGGTGCGCGGTATTCGTCCGCCCGAGCCATACAAGGGCAAGGGTATTCGTTATGCCGATGAGCGCGTGGTGCTCAAAGAAACCAAGAAGAAATAAGGAGTCCAGCCGTGTTGACCAAAAAGGAACAACGTTTGCGCCGGGCTCGACAGGCTCGGATTCGCATCGCCAAGCAAGGCGCTGTGCGTTTGGCCGTGCACCGCACCAATGGCCATATTTATGCCAACGTGATCTCAGCCTGCGGCACCAAGGTGTTGGCCTCTGCCTCCACCGCCGAAGCCGAGGTGCGCGCCCAGTTGGGTGCGCACGGCAAGGGCGCCACGGTGGCTGCGGCCCAGTTGGTGGGTGCTCGAGTGGCGGGCCGTGCCCGTGACGCGGGCGTCGAGCAAGTGGCCTTTGACCGGGGTGGATACGCCTATCACGGTCGCGTCAAGGCCCTGGCCGAAGCTGCCCGCGAGGCAGGTTTGAAGTTTTAACCGTCCGGAGTAGCAAGCAATGGCAAAAGTGATGGCTCGTGCACAAAGCCCCGCCCCCGAGGACGGTTTGCGCGAAAAAATGATTGCAATCAACCGCGTTACCAAAGTTGTTAAAGGTGGACGCATTCTTGGCTTTGCCGCACTCACCGTGGTGGGCGATGGCGATGGCCGCATCGGCATGGGTAAAGGCAAGGCGCGCGAGGTGCCGGTGAGCGTGCAAAAAGCCATGGAGCAGGCGCGCCGCAATTTGGCCAAGGTGCCGTTGCGTGATGGTTCCGTACACCATGCGGTGCACGGTACCCATGGTGCCGCTCGGGTGATGCTGCTGCCAGCCAGCAAAGGTACCGGCATCATTGCTGGCGGCCCGATGCGCGCGGTTTTTGAGGCCGTGGGGATCACCGACGTGGTGGCCAAAAGCCACGGCTCGAGCAACCCCTACAACCTGGTGCGCGCCACACTGGATGCGCTGAAAAATTTGCACACCCCAGCCGAAGTTGCCGCCAAGCGTGGCAAGTCGGTTGAGGAACTGTTTAACTAAAAAGGGCAAGCCATGGCCGCTGACAAAACCCTCAAAGTCCAGCTGATTCGTAGCCCGATTGGGTGCAAGGCCTCCCATCGCGACACCGTGCGTGGTTTGGGTTTGCGCAAAATTCGCTCGGTGCGTGAGCTCGAGGACACGCCGGCCGTACGCGGCATGATCAACAAAATCAGTTACCTGGTCAAGGTCCTGTAAAAGGAATCGCGATGCAACTCAACAACATTCAACCCGCCGCAGGTGCCAAGCACGCCGCGCGCCGCGTTGGCCGTGGCATTGGCTCGGGCTTGGGCAAAACCTCAGGGCGTGGTCACAAGGGCCAAAAATCGCGTGCGGGTGGCTTTCACAAAGTGGGTTTTGAGGGCGGTCAAATGCCCATGCACCGTCGTTTACCCAAGCGCGGTTTTAAGTCCATGCATGTGCCTTATGTGGCCGACATCACCTTGGCCGACCTCAGCCGATTGCAGGTCGCTGAGGTGGATTTGGCTGTTTTAAAGCAGGCCGGCCTGGTGGGTGAGTTGGTCAAGCGCGTTAAGGTGGTAAAAACCGGCGAACTCAAGCAGGCCGTCACCCTGCGTGGCATCGGCGCCACCGCAGGAGCCAAAGCAGCCATCGAGGCCGCCGGCGGGTCGGTGCAAACCACCGTTAGCTGAATCAAGAAAAGCAAGTAGGCATGGCGACCGCATCAGCAAACAAGAATAACTATGGCGACCTCACGCGTCGCCTGGTGTTCTTGTTGCTTGCGCTGGTGGTGTACCGCCTGGGCGCACACATTCCGGTGCCGGGCATCAATCCGGATCAATTGCAACAACTTTTTGAAGGCCAGCAAGGCGGCATTCTTAGTTTGTTCAACATGTTTTCGGGTGGCGCGCTGTCGCGCTTTACCGTGTTTGCGCTGGGGATCATGCCCTACATCTCGGCGTCCATCATTATGCAGTTGATGACGTACGTGGTGCCAACCTTTGAGCAGCTGAAAAAAGAGGGTGAGGCCGGGCGTCGCAAAATCACCCAATACACCCGCTACGGCACCTTGGGCCTGGCGATTTTTCAGTCGCTGGGTATCGCGTTGGCGCTTGAAGGTACGGCAGGCTTGGTGTTGGCCCCAGGCTTTGGTTTTCGCTTAACCGCGGTGGTAAGCCTCACCGCCGGCACCATGTTTTTGATGTGGCTGGGTGAGCAAATCACCGAGCGTGGTCTGGGCAATGGCATTTCGATTTTGATTTTCGCGGGTATCGCTGCAGGTTTGCCCAGTGCGTTGGGTGGCTTTGGTGAGTTGATTCGCACCGGTGCCATGAGCATCTTGGTGGCCTTGTTCATCGTGGCTGTGGTGCTGTTGGTGACCTACTTTGTGGTGTTTATCGAGCGTGGCCAACGCAAGATTTTGGTTAATTACGCGCGCCGCCAAGTGGGCAACAAGGTGTATGGGGGGCAAAGCTCCTATCTGCCGCTCAAGCTGAACATGTCGGGCGTGATTCCGCCCATTTTTGCGTCGTCCATTATTTTGTTACCGGCCACTGCGGTTGGTTGGTTCAGCACCGGCGACAGCATGCTTTGGCTGCGCGATGTCGCTGGCGCGCTGTCGCCCGGTCAGCCCATCTACGTAACTTTTTACGCCGCGGCCATCATCTTCTTTTGTTTTTTCTACACGGCGTTGGTTTTCAACAGCCGCGAAACCGCCGACAACCTGAAAAAATCCGGTGCTTTGGTGCCGGGTATGCGCCCAGGCGATCAAACGGCGCGCTACATCGACAAAGTATTGATGCGCTTGACGCTGGTGGGTGCGGTTTACATCACCTTTGTGTGTTTGTTGCCCGAATTTTTGATTTTGAAGTACAACGTGCCGTTTTATTTTGGCGGCACCTCGCTGCTGATTTTGGTGGTGGTCACGATGGACTTCATGACCCAGGTTCAGAATTACATGATGTCTCAGCAATACGACTCGTTGCTGAAAAAGGCCAACTTTAAAGGAGCCCCGGCTCGATAAGGTATATGGCCAAGGACGATGTGATTCAGATGCAGGGTGAGGTGGTAGAAAATCTGCCGAATGCCACCTTCCGTGTGAAATTGGAAAACGGCCATGTGGTCTTGGGACACATTTCCGGCAAGATGCGGATGCACTACATCCGTATCTTGCCAGGCGACAAAGTCACCGTGGAGCTCACGCCCTACGACCTAAGTCGCGCACGTATCGTATTTCGCGCCAAGTAGGCGTGGTTGGAATTTGCAAGGAGTAGTTTATGAAAGTATCGGCGTCAGTAAAAAAAATGTGCCGTAACTGCAAGTTAATTCGCCGCCATGGTGTGGTTCGGATCATCTGTACCGATCCGCGTCATAAGCAGCGTCAAGGTTAAACCCAAGCACTCAAAGGAACGTCATGGCACGGATTGCTGGTATCAACATCCCACCGCATAAACATGCGGAGATTGGCCTCACGTCGATTTTCGGCATTGGCCGTTCGCGCGCTCGTAAGATTTGCGAAGTGTGTGACATCGCCTACGAGAAAAAGGTTAAAGACCTGTCCGATGCCGAAATCGAAAAGCTGCGCGAGGCGGTTGGTCGGCATTTGATCGAGGGTGACCTGCGCCGAGAGGTAACCATGAACATCAAGCGTTTGATGGACATTGGGTCTTACCGTGGCTTTCGCCATCGTCGTGGCTTGCCCACGCGTGGTCAGCGCACGCAAACCAACGCGCGTACCCGCAAGGGGCCGCGTCGCGCCGCTCAAGCCCTCAAAAAGTAACAGAGTAAAGAGAACTGCATGGCCAAGACCGCAAATTCCGGCGCACGGGTGCGCAAAAAGGTACGTAAGAACATCGCCGACGGCGTGGCGCACGTGCACGCGTCGTTCAACAACACCATCATCACCATCACCGACCGGCAGGGCAATGCCTTGTCGTGGGCCTCATCGGGCGGTCAAGGGTTTAAAGGATCGCGTAAGTCCACACCCTTTGCGGCTCAGGTGGCGTCGGAGGTGGCAGGTCGGGCGGCGATTGAACAAGGCATTAAAAACCTTGAAGTTGAAATCAAAGGCCCAGGGCCAGGGCGCGAGTCCTCGGTTCGGGCGTTGGCGGCATTGGGCATTCGCATCACGCAAATCTCCGATGTCACACCGGTGCCGCACAACGGTTGCCGGCCCCCCAAGCGCCGTCGTATTTGATGGCATCACTTCCGGAGCCGCATTGCAGGTTCCGGCATAAGCCCACCGCTGGGGCCCCATGGGGTTCGCAGCTCCTGCAACAAATGGTTGCAGCAGACACAGAAAGAGGAAGCAAGTGGCACGTTATTTAGGACCTAAAGCCAAGCTGTCGCGCCGTGAAGGCACCGACCTGTTGCTAAAAAGCGCGCGTCGCCCTATCAGCGACAAAGCCAAGTTTGAATCCAAGCCAGGTCAGCATGGCCGCACCTCGGGTGCGCGCACCTCAGACTACGGCAAGCAATTGCGTGAAAAACAAAAAGTCAAACGCATGTATGGCGTGCTTGAGCGCCAGTTTCGCCGTTACTTTGCCGAAGCCGATCGGCGTCGTGGCAACACCGGCGAGAATTTGTTAAGCCTACTCGAGTCGCGTTTGGACAACGTGGTTTATCGCATGGGCTTTGCGTCAACCCGCGCGGAGGCGCGCCAATTGGTGTCGCACCGTGGGGTGACGGTGAACGGCGCGTCGGTCAATATCCCGTCTTACATGGTTAAAACCGGTGACGTGGTAGCGGTGCGCGACAAATCGAAAAAACAAACGCGCGTACAAGACGCCCTGCAACTGGCAACCCAACATGGCTTTCCGTCGTGGGTTGAAGTGAGCGCCGATAAGGCAGAGGGCGTGTTTAAGAAAACCCCTGATCGGGACGAATTCGGCGGTGACATCAACGAGTCGTTGATTGTCGAATTGTATTCGCGCTAAGCACGCATCAGTTCCCGGCGGCACTGCGGGGTCGTTCGGGTTTGCTTCGTCAGCCTTATCGGTGTAACGAGCCGAGGGTATTGAGGAAAGTTTTATGCTCAGTTCATTGTTAAAGCCAAAATCCATCCAAGTCGAAACCCTGGACACCTACCGTGCGCGGGTTACGCTGGAGCCCTTTGAGCGCGGCTACGGCCACACGTTGGGTAATGCCCTGCGCCGGGTGCTGTTGTCTTCTATGGTTGGGCACGCGCCAACTGAGGTTACGATTGCCGGCGTGCTGCACGAGTACTCCACGCTTGACGGTGTGCAAGAAGACGTGGTGAACGTGCTGCTGAACCTCAAGGGTGTGGTGTTTAAGTTGCACAACCGCGACGAAATCACGTTGAGCTTGCGCAAAGACACCGAGGGTGTGGTGTATGCCAAAGACATTCAAACCCCCCACGACGTTGAAATCATCAACCCCGACCACGTGATTGCCACGCTGGGCGCGGGTGGCAAACTTGATATGCAAATCAAGGTAGAAAAGGGCCGTGGTTACGTGCCGGGCAACGTACGGCGCGACGAAGAAACCATGCGCTCCATTGGACGCATTGTGTTGGATGCCTCGTTTTCGCCGGTGCGCCGTGTGAGCTACACGGTTGACAGCGCACGTGTGGAGCAGCGCACCGACCTAGACAAACTGGTGCTGGAGATTGAAACCAACGGTGCCATTGGCCCAGAGGAAGCGGTGCGCGCGTCGTCTCGCATTCTGATGGAACAGTTGGCCACTTTTGCGCAGCTCGAAGGCGGCGCAGACATGGTGGCGGCAGCTGCAGGCGGCACCTCCACCGGTGGTGCCGGTGAGCCCTTTGACCCGATTTTGCTGCGTCCGGTGGATGAGCTTGAACTGACGGTGCGTTCGGCCAACTGCCTGAAGGCCGAAAACATTTATTTCATTGGTGATCTGATTCAGCGCACCGAAAATGAGCTGCTCAAGACGCCTAATTTGGGGCGTAAGTCACTGAATGAAATCAAAGAGGTGTTGCAGTCGCGTGGCTTGAGTTTGGGTATGAGACTCGACAACTGGCCCCCTGCAGGACTGGACAAGAACGCGTAAACGCGTGTTGGCACCCACCAGTACCTGATACGGCTGGTGGTTAAAAAACTTAAGGAGAAATGCCATGCGACACGGCCACGGCCTAAGAAAACTCAATCGCACCAGCGCCCACCGACAGGCGATGTTGCGCAACATGATGAACGCCTTGTTGACCCATGAGGCCATTAAAACCACGGTGCCCAAAGCCAAAGAGCTGCGCCGCGTGGTTGAGCCCATGATCACGCTGGCTAAGAAAGCCACCGTGGCCAACCGCCGCTTGGCGTTTGACCGGCTTCGCGACCGTGCTGTGGTGGTGAAGCTCTTTGACGAGCTGGGCCCGCGCTACGCGGAACGGCCGGGTGGTTACACCCGCATCTTAAAAATGGGATTTCGTGTTGGCGACAACGCACCCATGGCGCTGGTTGAGTTGGTGGATAGGCCCGAGGTGCAGGCAAGCGAGGCCGCAGGCAGCGAGTCCGGCACGGGCACCGAAACGTGATACAATTCGGTTAAATTGGCGCGCGGTGGAGCAGTCTGGTAGCTCGTTGGGCTCATAACCCAAAGGTCGCAGGTTCAAATCCTGCCCGCGCAACCACGCCACGATTGAAAGGCTTTCAAGTGAATCGCTTGAGAGCCTTTTTCTTTTGCTCAAGGGCAAACGGTCTCCCTTGCACCGCCGCCCAGCCTACCTGTATTTGTAAAAACACAACGATTTGCTACAGCCAGCGCCAGGGGATTGGGTGGCGTATGAACAAAAACAGATGGTTGCCACTTTCGCCATGACGGCATAAATAATGAATACAAAAGTGGTTAAAAACTAAAGAATTAATCCTGAAATCAAAATCAATAGGTACTTTAAAGTTATAACAGAGAAAAAACGAGCGCTTTTGAACAACCTAAAAATGAAGTACAAAACAGATTGGCACTGAGCACCGTACGCTAAGCTGTTGTTTGCAAACTGAATATGCTCTGTTAGTATCGCGTCTGCTAAAAGTAAGAAGTGTGACGGCAATCTGGCAACCCACATGCCAAAGTTTCACTTCTAGCAACCCATTTCCCAGGAGTACGCATGGCTGGACCGAACGAATCGCATGAAAG
>Ga0255753_1002194_pt1 | contig 21983 bp, 26 predicted proteins | sample 041ome_10_FD_179953 | JGI IMG/M metagenome (GOLD analysis project Ga0255753, IMG submission 179953) | Coastal salt marsh microbial communities from the Groves Creek Marsh, Skidaway Island, Georgia - 041412US metaG (version 2) | ecosystem: Environmental > Aquatic > Marine > Intertidal zone > Salt... | reverse complement strand
AGGTTATTTATCGATCGTTTATAAATACTAAGCAGCATTCTTTTATAAATAAAGAAAATAAAGGATAATTTATCAACATGGCTCAATACGAAGATTTTACAATTGATCAAGGTACGGACGTGGCAATTGAGATCCATGTTGTTGATGCTTTGAATGCTACTAAAAATTTGACAAACTATTCTGTTTCTGCTAAGATGAAAAAGACTTACAACAGTGATAGTTCAGACACAACTAATTTTACATCAATTGTTTCTACACCACCTACTGATGGGATTGTTACTCTATCACTTACCAATACCCAAACAGATAATTTAAAATCAGGGCGATATGTATATGATGTAGAACTTTCCTTTGTTGATAGCGCCGGCAGTACAATTGTCGAAAGAATACTAGAAGGAAAAATTTTAGTTACACCATCTGTTACTAAATAGAGGAAAGAATGACAGTTAAAGTTACATCTTCTCAAGAAGCTTCAAAAGTAAAGGTTATATCGACCGATCAGACTACAATTGTTAAACAAGTTAAAATAGGAACACCAGTAAGACGAGTAACTGGTGGTTCATTTAGTATTAATAGTATCGACGGAGTAAATACATCTGGAAAACAAGATGGAAGTGTACTCGTTTATAATGCTACCACTTCAAACTTCGAAGCAACATTAAATTTAGATAAGCAATTAGTTAACGGGGGCAACTTCTAATGGCCACAATAATTCGAATTAAGAGATCCGGCACCACGGGATCTCCAACTACCCTCAAGCTAGGTGAACTCGCGTATACCTATCTTGGCGGTACTCAATCCAACGGTGGTGATAGATTATATGTAGGAACCGGCGGCGTTGATTCGAATGGTGACGCTCTTACCTTAGACGTTATAGGTGGTAAATATTTTACTGATAAGTTAGACCATGTACCTGGTACACTAACAGCATCAAGTGCTATTATTACCGATGCTAGTAATAAAATTGACGTATTGAACGTTGATAATATTACTATCGACGGCAATGCTATTACCTCAACAAACACCAACGGTAATATTACAATTACTCCCGATGGTACTGGCGAGATTATTGCTTCTACCCTAACAGTTAGTGATTTAACAGATAATCGTATTGTTCTTGCTGGAGCTAGTGGTGCGCTCGAAGACGATACTAATCTGACGTTCGATGGTACAGACTTTATTATTAATACAACCAGCTCTTTACAAATTCCAGCTGGTTCTACTGGTGATCGTCCTACTCCCGTTACCGGACAAATTCGCTTTAATACTACACTTGCAGCCTTTGAAGGTTATCATGGTACTTCTTGGAACAGTCTTGGTGGAATTATTGACGTTGACCAAGACACAAAAATTACTGCTGAAAATGCCGCTGGCGCAGATTCCGATGCACTAAAATTCTTTACAGGTGGCGTCTTAAGGATGACACTTGATTCTGCAGAATTATCATTGGATGGTATTAACTTAATTTCAAGTAAGTCTGGTGATACATTAACAATTGATCCAAATCCAGTAGGTGATTCTGGAACATTAGTTATTCTTGGTAACTTGAAAGTCGAAGGTACACAAACAATTGTTAATTCGACTGCAGTTTCTATTAATGACAAAAATCTTGTTCTTGCAGATTCTGCAGTAGATTCAGCTGATGCAAACAATGCTGGTTTTACTATTAACGGTCCTGCAAATCCAGTTACATTCCTTTATAAATCAGCTTCTGATACAATCCAGATCAATCGCCCATTTACGACTCCTGGTGGCGGTGTTACCAATATTCTTGATAATTATACAACCGATGACCTAACAGAAGGTTCTAATCTTTATTATACAGACGAACGTGTTGATGATCGACTAAGTAACCTCTTATTAGCAGGTGAAGCAATTGATCTTACATATGACGACAGCGCAAATACTTTACAGATCGACGTTGAGCTTGCAACAGTTAGCAATCCTGGTGCAGCTTTCTTTGATTCTGATCAGATGACTGTTACATCAGGATTTGTAACGATCTTTGAACTTGATGGTGGTGTATACTAGTAATTGATAAGAAGTTTTTACTTCTTCTATATTACCTTTTTTAAGGACTGACAATGTCAACAACTATTTTTAAACTTAAAAAGTCTTCTGTTGCGAGTAGAGTACCTGGTACTTCAGATCTAGCTTATGGCGAATTAGCTATTAACTATGAAGACGGTGTAATCTATTATAAAAATAGTTCTAACTTAATACAAAAGATTGCTTCTAATAGCTACCTACAATTTCCCCATTCTACAACAATTACCTATACAGTTGTTGTTGCCAGTAAAGATGCTACACATCGATATAATGGTACCGGATCTGGATCTGGATATAAAATCGATGGTGTCTTTTCACCTTTTCTTACATTAGTACCTGGAAGAACATATAGATTCGACCAATCGGATTCTACTAATGGTGGTCATCCGCTATTATTTTATTATGATGCAGCAAAGACTGCTTCTTATACAACTGGTGTTACAACCAATGGTACACCTGGAAGTGCCGGCGCATATACAGAAATTACAATCAGTGATTCTACACCTTCCGTACTTCATTACCAATGTTCAGCACATGGGTATATGGGTAATGCTGTACAAACAAATTCCCGTAATTTAACTGGATTTGATACAGACGATCTTACTGAAGGTTCAACTAATTTATATTACACGGACACGCGGGCTCGCGCGAGCGTATCTTTAGGTACGGCTGGATCCCAGGCATATAATAGTAGTACAGGTGTATTTACTATTCCTGGTACAACTGATCATATTACTGAAGGTAGTAATCTATACTATACAGACGCAAGAGTATCAACATTAGTCGACTCAGCATATGTTCAGGCAAGACAAGTTGATCTACAGAGAGATTCCGCATTTATTACTGGTGTTGTTGATTCTGATTATATCAAAACCGTTAATTATTTAGATAATGAAAAACTAATATTTGGAAACAATACTGATCTTCAAATCTATAGTAATGGTACTAACTCATTTATTACCGAAGGCGGTACTGGAGATCTTGTCTTACAAGGTGGTAACATTAGATTTGAAAACGGATCTGGTGAATACTATATTCGATTATATAATAATAGTAAAGTAGCTTTATACCATGACAATAGTGTTAAATTAGAAACATCAGCTACTGGTATTACAGTTACAGGTACTGTTAATGCCGATTCTGCCACATTTACTAATCTTACATTAAATAATGAGCTAGTAGATTCTTCTTGGGTACAGGCAAGACAGATTACCTATGACTTCCTAGACTCGAGTGAAGCAATTAATCTTATTGATTCTGCGTACGTACAAGCAAGGCAAATTACATACGATTTCTTAGATTCCGGTGAAGTTATTAATCTTATTGATTCTGCTTATGTACAGGCTAGACAGTCTATTACTGGCGGCACTGATCCTATCTTTAAAACAATCTCAGTTTCTGGTCAATCTGATGTAGTAGCAGATCTTGTAGCTGATACACTGACATTAGTTGCTGGTACTGGTATGACCATTACTACTAATGCTGCTACTGATACTATTACCTTTACTTCTGCAGCAGCTGGTGTAGATTCTGCAGCAACAATTGCTTTAATTCAAGCAAATTCTGTTGATTCAGCTGAAGTTATTAATCTAATTGATTCTGCATATGTACAAGCACGCCAATCATCTACTTCTTCGGTTAATACATTTAGTACAATTTCAATAGCTGGTCAATCGGATGTAATTGCAGATAGTACTAGTGATACGTTAACATTAGTTGCTGGTTCTGGTATTACACTCTCAACGACCGCTGCATCAGATGAAATTACAATTACTTCTACCGGCGGTGCTGGAGGTGGTGGACTTGTTACTGGTACAACTTTAACGGCATCAAATAATCTTTATACTGGTGATAGTTCTACTACAACATTTACTTTATCAACTGAACCATCAGATGAAAATAATGTAATTATTTCAATTAACGGTGTTGTCCAGCAAGCCGATACATATAGCTTAACTGGATCAGTTATTACTTTAGATTCTGCACCTGTTACTGGTGACGAAATTGAAATGAGAGTGTTTAATCACTTCTCTGCTAATGTGTCACTTAGGGATTATCAGAATTATGTATACCAACCATCATCTTCAACTACAGCATTTAGTGGTACAGATATAAATGGTAATTCACTTACATATGATGTAGGTAAATTAGAAGTATATGTCAATGGTGCTAGATTAGTAAATGGATTAGATTATACTGCTACTAGTGGTACATCTGTAGTTTTAATTAACGCAATTGATAATGGAGATACTTTAGAAATAGTATCATTGGCTGCAGCAACTCTTGTTAATCCGGGAATTGCAATAGTTGATAGTGATTTATCTACAACAACTGTAGATCAAATCGTAGATACATTTTCGAAAACTCAATATAGAACTGTTAAATATGTTGCACAGATTGAACACGATTCTAGCAGCTCTTATCATGCAGAAGAAATTTTGTTAACACATAATGGATCAACCGTTGCAATGACTACATATGCTCAAATATTATTAGATTCTAGTTTAGGAACATTTGATGCAGATGTAGTAGGTGATTTAATTCGATTAAAATTTTCACCAACAAAAACCAATACTAGCACTAAGCTTAGAAAAATACAGGTGATTGCATAATGGCTACTAAATTAAGAAGATCTAATTTTCATACTGATGCAGATAATCATGTAAATGAATCTATTAATGCTAAATTAGCAGCAAATTTAGGAAATATATCTACTGGAAATATTACTACTACAGGTTATATTGCTGGTCCTGCTACCTTTACAATCGATCCAGCAGCAGTCGGTGATAATACTGGAACATTAATTGTTGCAGGTAATCTACAAGTTGATGGTACAACTACTACTATTAATAGTACAACGTTGGAAGTTGATGATCTTAATATTACATTAGCAAGTGGTGCAGCAAATGCAACTGCAGCTAATGGAGCAGGTATTACAGTAGATGGTGCCAGTGCAACTATTACATATGCATCAGCTAGTGATGCTTGGTCATTTAATAAAAACGTAGGTATTGGTGGAAATACCGCTAGCGCAACGGGATTTGTAAGGTCGCTAAATTTAGAAGGCTCTGATGTTTCTCTTCAGCTTCGTGAAACCACAACTAATTCAAGTTGGGAAATAGGTAACGATAATACTGGTTTATTTAGAGTTTTAAATAACGGTGCTAATAAATTAGTTATAAACAGCACTGGTAACGTGGGCATTGGGACGAGTTCGCCAAGCACTGCCTTAGATGTCACCGGCACTGTGACGGCTGATGGGCTGACTGTTTCACCTAGTTCTGGTGCGGCTATAGGAACAGTTAAGGCTATAGCTGGACAAAGCGCATATGTTTCCATTAGGGGAAACAACACCACATTTTTAACTGACTCATTTGATATCAACCAGTTGTCAAATGGTTCAGCCGAAGTCATGCAAAGAGCCAATCATCCATTGATTATTGGCACTAACAATACAGAACGCCTCCGCATCGACAGCAGCGGAAACGTGGGTATTGGGACGAGTTCGCCAACCAACGGAAAGCTAGAAGTCACAAATGCTAGTAGTACAGTCCCCACTGGTTTCTTCAGAAACACAAGTACCGGTGGTGATAGCCCATCGTTAACTGTGCAGGGTGGTGCAAACAATGCTGCTCCAAACTTTAGTGTCCTTGATTATAACGGAAACACTGATTTTGTTGTTCAAGGCGCAGGTAACGTGGGCATTGGGACGTCGAGTCCAGTATATACTTTAGTTGTCTCTGAAGATGGTAATGATAATATTGAAATTGGCGCTGGAATTATTCAAAGATATAATAGAGCTACTAGTAGTTATGGAGCAATGAATTATTATTCCGCTAGCCATAATTTTTATACCACTGGTGGTGGACAACAGTCTTTGTTTATTAACAGTGATGGCAAAGTGGGCATTGGGGCGAGTTCGCCTTTTGACGCATTGCACGTTGAAGGAACAATTCGTGGAAATGTTAGTAGTGCCTCAGATGAAAATATACGTTTAACAACAACAGGCGGCGGCGGTTTTGTTGTTGATGTTGATGATGCAACTGTAGCCAATCCAACTTGGTCTATCCGAACATTTGCGTCAGAACCATTGGCGTTTGATATTGGCGGTACAGAACGTATGCGTATTGACTCCAACGGCAGGGTCTTAATCGGACGAACAACAACGCTTGGCTACAAACTAGACTTGCTTGGTGATATGCGGTCAGAGCGTTCGGCCGCCAGCGGAACGCATATTGTTTTCACAAACTCTGGTGGAAATAAAGGTACTATAACAACAGATGCAGCTGGTACAACATACAACACCACATCTGACCGTAGACTCAAAGAAAATATCGGATTGATTACAGATGGTAAAGAAAAGCTGCTTGCGATGAAACCATCTACATTCAATTTCATAGAAGATGAAAACAAAACAAAAGTGCACGGTTTCATCGCTCAAGAAATGCGAGATATTGTACCTGAAGCAGTGTCACAAGGTCAGGAAGAAAATGATACTTGGTCAATGGACTATGGTAGAATTACCCCAGTCATTGTTGCTGCATTACAAGATGCACTAAAAGAGATAGATATGTTAAAAAATAGAATTACAGAATTGGAGGCTAAATAATGTCTTTTAGTATAGGCCCAGAACAAACTATATATAAAGCACCGTCGACTAATAGTAATACACATTATATTATACATGAGGTTGCTGGTATCTCTAACTATCAGTCATCGGGAACTATGAGTCACTGGTTTAGAATAAATCTATACGCTAGATATTATAATGCGGACGGACAGGGGGGAAAAGTTGTTCTATTTTTTACAAATAATCCAACACATGCGACAAGAGCAGTTTATAAAGAAATTGAAATTATGTTTACGAGTGGTGTTGGTGGGGGTTACACCACGACATCAGATAGTAGCGCCATGACTGCAAGGTATCTAAAAGATTTATACATGGGATGGAATTATTATGGCATAACATATACATGTAATTTATATTATCCTAATAGTGGATTAACTATTGCTAATTCCAGCGATCCTAGTTATCCCTTACTTTTGAAGATAGATGAAAGTGGGAACGGAAATTATTCTGGGGGTAAAACCCTACATACTTATGCACAGGTTGCAGGTTCAAATATAGCCATTAGAAATAAAGTAACAGAATACTTAGGTACATCAACCCCAAGTTATTATTCTGGAAACTATACACAACTTACTATTACTTAATAGGGATAAAAAATGAACGAAGAATTACCACCAGATATACCAAATGAAGAATTACCAGAAAATTGGTATCTTGATCCTACTCATCAAATCCCAACGGAAGCACAGCTTCAAGAGTGTTATACAATGCGTAAAATGAATTATCCATCTTTAGAAGATCAACTTGATGCATTCTGGAAAGGTGGAGAAGATTCAGAGATAATGAGACAAAGGGTTTTAGAGGTAAAGACTAGATTTCCTAAACCGGAATAATATTATAAAACTAGATAAATAGAGATATAGATCTCGGAGTAAAGAATGGCAACAACAAAAGCAACTGAACTATCCCAGTTCTCCAGTACCCTTACTGTTGATAGTAGTGGTAATGTAGTTCTTACTGGGTCAGTTACTGCATCTAGTTTTCTAACTGGAGGTACTGCCTTACTTGATTCTTCGCGAGCGACGTCGCTTATCGATAGTGCGTATGTTCAGGCAAGACAAGTTGATCTACAAAGAGATTCTGCATTTATAACTAGTATTGCTGACTCTGCATATGTACAGGCAAGGCAGACCGACTTCCTTGATTCAGCCGAAGCTATTAATTTGATTGACTCTGCATATGTAAGAGCAAGAGTAAAAACAAATCAGAATCTACAGACTTCAGATAATGTTACTTTTGCAGATTTAACATTATCAGGAAATTTACAGGTTAATGGTACTACAACTACTATTAATTCAACTACATTAACAATTAATGATAAGAATATAGTACTTGCTGATTCTGCTGCAAATGCTGCAGCTGCTGATGGTGCAGGTATTACAATTAACGGGGCGAGTGCAACATTAACATATGCCTCAGCTGGTGATAATTGGGTATTTAATAAAGCCCCTTATTATAGTTCAGCTAGGTTAATTACAACGGACGATAAGTTAATCGATTCAGCTCTTACAACGCAACTTATTGATTCAGCATATATACTAGCAAGGGCACCTGAACCCGATGGTGACGGCCTTGCTTATGCTATTGCATTAGGATAAAGGTTAGGAAATGGCAAACACATTTAGAACATTTACAGATACCGCAGTAGGTACAAGTGCTGCAACCATTTATACTGTTCCTTCTGCAACAGCAACTACGATTATCGGTTTGAATATATCAAATATATTAACTGTAGGAATTACAGTAGATATTCAACTTGAAAATAACGACGGTGATAATGTTTATATTCTAAAGGATGCACCAGTACCTGTAGGTGGTGCACTAGTTGCTGTTGGTGGAGATCAAAAGATTGTTATGAATGCTTCTGATGTATTAAAAGTAACAGCAAGTCAGGCATCAGCTGCTGATGTAATCGTATCGGTTCTGGAGATTACTTAATGGCTTTAAGCGATATTGATAAATCCCCATTATACATCGATAGTACAAACGGTCGGGTAGGTATTGGGACGAGTTCGCCAAACGAAGCGCTAACGATTGAGGCACCGTTATCAGGCGACACTGGATTGGCGATCAACTATAACGGAGACAATAAAGCTGGCATTACAGTTAATCCAACCACGGGTCAAATCCAAGTTGGCGCACATCCAGACTTAACCAGTGCTAATGCTTATTATTTAAGTTTTAACACCGCTTCATCAAACACTGTTTATGAGCGCATGCGCATCAACAGCAGCGGTAACGTTGGCATTGGTAGTTCAACCCCTTCATTTCGGCTTGCAGTAGAAGACGGCAGCGGCGCAACACGAGTTAATGTAAGAAACAACGCTAATGCGGCGGCTGGTTCCGGCATTTACTTTGAGGTTTTAAACGGTGGTAGCACTGTTGGAAATGGAACTATTGCCACTCAAAGCAATGGCGATATGGCGTTTTTTACCGGAACATCTTCTGGCGCAGAACGTATGCGCATCGACAGCAGCGGCGTCGTAGGCATTGGTACGAATTCGCCATCTGGTGCAAAGTTAGAGATCTTTACAGCTAGTACAGCAGTAGATGGTCTGAAAATATCTAGATATACCCCGGGAAATTACTATTCAACTTTACGTCAAGACAATCACGGCTTAGCTATTCACGTTGGAACTGGCGGCACTGTTTCTGAACGAGTAGCAATTACACCAAATGGTATTACCTTCAACGGAGACACCGCTGCGGCAAATGCGCTGGATGACTATGAGGAGGGGACTTGGACGGTTCAGGAACGTCATGGTCAAGCGACAATAACAACAAACAGGGCTAATTACACCAAGATAGGGCGTTTGGTTTACGCTTCTGCCTCAGTAAATATTAGTTCGACAAATACCAACAACCTCAACCTTACACTACCATTTGTCTCCTCCATTTCCAGTTATTACGCAGGTAACGGCTCTGCGGGTTACCACAGCCTTAACAGCACTTATGCCGACAACCTCCGACCTGTAGTTGAAAACGGCGCAGACAATATAATGTTTTACTACGGCACCGGTAGTCTTGTTCCTTGTAATGGCGCTTCAGGAACTCGCATAGATTTTACAGTAATGTATATGACTTAACCAGCTGCAGTCCAACCATCACAGGAGATAAACGATGGCACTAACAGAAGAACAAGTAGAAGACAAACAGGAATTACCGGAGTAAATAAATGCCTCTTAGCACCATTACCACTAACAGTATTGCAGACGATGCTATTACTGTTCCAAAGGTAACAGATCAGATTCTTACAAATAGAAATCTGATTATCAATGGCGCGATGCAAGTGGCACAGAGGAGCAGTGGTCCTATAACTGTTTCTGATAGTAGTAACGAAGGCTATTCAACGCTTGATAGGTGGTATTTGAACTTTAATGCGGCTCCCGGAGGAGCGTTAGATTTTTCTCAAAGCACAGATGCCCCAGACGGGTTTGCCTCCTCTGTTAAACTAGCTTGTAGCACTGCTGACGCCTCACACACCGGAACTGAGCAAATATATCTAACCCATTATATGGAAGCGCAAAATCTTCAACAATTTGGGTATGGTACTTCAAGTGCTAAAACAATAACTATTTCTTGGTACATGAAAGCGGTTAATTTTACTGGTCCAATTACTCTAGCACTTGCAACGATTGACGGAACACAAGAATACTATGTTGTAAGTAAAACCCCAACATCTTCTTGGGCAAGATACAGCGTAACAATTCCGGGCAGTTCCTCTGCAACTATTAATAATGATAATGGCAACGGTCTTAGTGTAAAATTTGTTGTAGCTGGCGACTCTAGTGGCACTTATGCGGCGGCATCAGACAGTACGGCTTGGTCAACAACCAGAAAAGATTATAGAAATGATATTGGCAATCTTGTATCAAGCACCAGTAATGAGTTTTACATCACAGGCATCCAGCTTGAATTAGGCGACACAGCCACGCCGTTTGAACACCGCAGCTTTGGCGATGAGTTGGCTAGGTGTCAGCGGTATTATCAAAAATCATACCCATACACAAATTATGCAGGCGAGAATCTTGGTTCGGGATCCCATGGATTCATTCCTATCGACCTCCTAGATGATGTAAATATTCACTTCAAGCAGACTATGAGAGCTACCCCCACTTTAACAATATATCGAAAAAACGGCACTGCTACTTCTTCGGCTCAAAGAGCAGATAATGCTGCCGCCTACATGACTATAACTGTAAGTGCAATCAGAGATAATGGTTTTCAGTTTAATCCCGGCTCATCAGTTAGTAGGCGTTATAGATTACATTATGTTGCCGATGCGGAGATATAAAAAATGGAAAATGAATTAAATATTACATCAGCTAAATATATTGCAAAAGATGGTATCAGTAGTTGTATTGAAATAGTTATTAATGAAAAAACTATGTCAGTACCCCTCAACCCTGCCAACCGCCACTACGCAGAAATTATGCGTCAGGTAGAAGCTGGCGAATTAACAATACAGGAAGCTGAATAATGGCATATATCGGATCTCCAGTTCAACAGGTATTATCAAGACCAACTAGCCAAAGCTTTAATGGTGATGGTTCAACTACCGTATTTACGTTAAACCGTTCTGTTAACGTAAGTGAAGAACTTGAGGTTTTTGTATCAAATGTACAGCAGGAGCCAGGCGTAGGTAAATCCTATACTGCAAATGGTACTAGTCTAACATTTGACGAAGCACCGCCAAGTGGTACCGGAAACATCTATGTAATATACCGGGGCTTGGCAGAGGTAACACGTGTCTTAGAACATCATCCTAATAATCCTCTTGCTGCTACAACAGGAACATTTAGTGATGACGTTTTTTTATATAGAGCTGATGGATTAAATTTTAGTAAAATAGTAAATCCTGAAGGCGCGGCTAATGTAAGTCCGTTAGAATTTCATGTTGGTGGCGGTATGGCTATTCATATCGACAATTCTACTAATGTCGGTATTGGTACTACTGATCCGGGCGCAAAATTAGAAGTAGTTCGTGGCAGTGCGCCCTTTGCTGCAATTTTTGGTGCACCGCAAGGTTCTGGTAGAGCAGTATTATTTAAAGATAACCATGCTTCACCCAACAGATATAACTACTTAATTGGTTCGCAGTATAATATTAACAATGGTTTTGAAATAACTCCTTCAACAACCGTCGGGGGAACCACCTTTAGTAACCCTGCAATTGCTATCTTGGAAACGGGCAGAATTGGGATTGGAACGAATTCGCCGGGCCGGCAGCTAGAAATAACAGACGGCAATTCAGGTAAAATACGGGCTTCTGGGCCAGATGGTGGTTTTATCGAATGTTGGAACGGATCTCACGGTGTTTACTTTGGATCAGGCTCGTTAGTAACCGGTACCGGAAATAGTCAAGATAGTGTTATTTTCGTAGAAGGTGGCGGCAGCCAGCGATACTATACAAGTGGTTATGAACGCATGCGCATCGACAGTGGTGGCAAAGTCGGCATTGGCACGACAACCAACACAACACACAGTTTGTTTATTCACAATAGTGATTATCAACAGCTAGGTTTGTCTGGAAATACACCTACAATCTGGTTAAAAGAAACAGACGGTAATGCAAATGAAAATTATCAAATCAGGCTAGGTAATGGTGCCTTACAATTTCAAACGCAAAACGATGCCCAAACAGGTGCTGTGTCTAGGGTTATTTTCGACAGCAGCGGTTCTGTAAGGATAAATGCTACTTCTGATGTTGTAGGTAGTGGGGAAAAGTTAAGTGTTGCAACAGGTAGCGGTTCGGGTGGTATTGGTTTTGCTGGTACAAGCGGCACTATTTTGAGGATTTGGCAACAGGGCAGTGGTGGTGGTACTGCCATACAATTTTATTCCCAGCCTGCTGGAAATTTTGTTGGAAGTATTACAGTCACAACTTCAGCAACATCTTACAACACCTCATCCGACTACCGCCTGAAGGAAAATGTAACGGCAACTTGGGATGCAACCACACGCCTCAAGCAACTCAATCCTGTGCGGTTTAACTTTATTGCTAACGCAGACAACACAGTCGATGGCTTCCTTGCTCACGAGGTACAGGCCGTTGTTCCAGAGGCTGTCACCGGCACACATAATGAGGTAGATGACGATGGCAATCCTGTGTACCAAGGCATTGACCAATCGAAACTAGTACCATTACTAGTTAAAACGATACAAGAACTTGAAGCCCGTATTACGGCATTGGAGAATAATTAATGGCATATATAGGATCAGAGCCAAATTATGGTACTATAGCTTCCCAGAGATTTACTGGTGATGGTTCAACTACTGCATTTGGTCTAACACAAACAGTACCAGATGGTGAATCGATTCTAGTTACTATTGGTAACGTAGTACAAGAACCAGGTGCAAGTGCAGCTTATGTAGCAGGTGCAAATACTCTAACATTTAGTTCTGCACCTGCAAATGGTGATGTAATTATTGTCAGATATCTTGGTAGATCAATTGATACACCATCAAGTTATACTAATGTTATACGTTTTAAATATGTAGCAACTTCCGGACAAACAGTCTTTACAGGTTCTGATGTTAATAGTGCTATCCTTTCATTTTCAGGTTCGATTGTAAATGTATTTCTAAATGGAGCACATTTGGATGAAACAGATTATACTGTTAGTGGTGGTGATACAGTTACTTTAGTTAGTGGTGCAACAACAGGTGATGAATTAGTCATTATCTCTTATAGAGATCAGACATTTTCGGATGTTGTAGCAGCATCGACTGGCGGTACCTTTACAGGAGGACTTACAGCACCAAATTATCAGACAACAGCTACAACTGTACATACAGCAGTCTTTAGAACAAATAATCAAACTGTAACTCAAGATACTACTATAGATAGTGCAGAGAACGCATTAGCTATCGGTCCATTGACTATAAATAGCAGTGTAACTATTACAGTTGATGGAAATTTAACAATACTGTGAGACATATATGGCTTCGATATTAAATGTAGACCAAATCAATAACGCCGCTGGGACAGGTGCTATTACGATTGACGCAAGCACAGGCAAGCCATCGTTTCCAAACAGTGTCACCATACCAAATGGCGCAACGATGCCAGCGGGTAGTGTGGTTCAGGTTCAAAGGGTACAGAACGCAGGCATTAGTATCGCTGTTGCCACAGCAACTTGGACAGACTTCTTTACCTTTAGTCTAACTGCAACTGCTGGAAATATAATCCATGTTTCTTCAGTAGTTCCAGTTAGAGGATCAGGGACTAGCGGTTATTCGCTTTCTTTGATGAGAATACTGGCAGGCGGAACGAATGTGTGGGGCAGTGGTTTTGCTGGTGACAACAACTATTCTACCATCAACGAGCCATTGACTCATATGCCTATCAGTGCCTCATGGGTTTGGACAGGCTCGGGGAGTAATACTCAAACTATTTCTGTTCAAGGTTCCACATATAATTCGGTGCAAAAATACTTTGGTACGAACAACCAAAACAGCACCACAACCACTCCTATATTTACGTTTATGGAGATTGCACAATGAGTACGCTATACGTTGATACAATCACCGAAAAGACGAGCGGCAACGGTGTGCAGATTCCGGGTCATGTGGTTCAGTTTGTGTATAGTCCACGAACAAGTTTAGCAAGTGGGGTATCTGGCTCTACCTCAAGCAGTTTTATCGATAGCGGTGTATCAGCTACAATTACCCCAACAACAAATAGTAGTATTATCTATGGTGTTGTGACTTATAATTATTGGTTCAGCAGTTCAACTGTAACTGATTATATAGTTTCTACTATATTCAGAAATGGGACGAATATAGCGGGTCTATCTGGTTCAGGTCCTCCCACTACAAATAACAGCATTTATAATATGCAGTGGATGCAATCAGGCAACCCAATGGCAACTTATAACAACGGTGTGACGCATGACTTTAAGGACGCTCCTGCTAGCACTAGCGCATTAACCTACACATTATATTTAAGGTCATACGCTGGGGGTACTTGGTCAGCTAACTGGAACGCGCAACTCTGTTCAATGACCCTAATGGAGATTGCACAATGACGAGCATATTGAAAGTCTCCGAAATCCAAGATCCAACGAACAGCAACACCGCGCTGACGATTGATGCTAATGGGTATGTGTCTGGCAAAACAATCAGCCCAGCCTTTGTTTGTCGTCAGTCGGCTGATGCTACATTAACAAGTGGTATTTTCATGTCATTGTCGTGGACAGAAGAACTAGATACTCATAGCTCAGTTTCAAATGGTGTGTTTACAGTGCCTTCAGGACAGGCAGGATTATATCATTTTAGTACAGGTGTTACAGTAAATGGAATTGGTGGCAGCACATTTATTATTACTACTCTTTTTCTTAACGGAAGTCATACTAATTTATTTGAAGTATATAATCCAACCGCGATTACAAATCAGGCTGTAAGACAAGTAAATATAGCTAATTTATCGGCAGGTGATACAGTTGAATTTAAAGTGCAACAATCTAGTGGATCAGATAAAACTACTGGATTTCCACAGAGTAGGCTAGCATTTTTCTGCGGATTTAGATTAGGATAGGAGTAAACAAAATGGCATCAATATCAGAGGCTTTAACCGAACTAGGCATCACCGAATGGGTGTTGCGCGGTGAGCCAACAAATGAAGCAGAGTTCAACGAGATGTTCCGTAAGGTTACGGGCGCTGACGAAAATGGCTCGGCTATCGAAAGCAGCAACGTAGCTGACTGGGGATGTAGCTGGGCAACCGTCAATGCAAAGCTAACCGAGCTTAATGCAGCGGAGCCTTTGAAGCTGTTACGCGCCGAGCGTGACCGCTTGATTGCGGCTACCGACTGGTGGGCATCGTCTGATCTTACAATGAGCGCCGAGCGTACAGCATACCGTCAGGCACTGCGTGACATCACTGACAGCTACACCTCGCTTGACGATGTAGTGTGGCCTACAAAGCCGGAGTAAGTAAATGAGCAACGCCCGTAATCTAGCAAACCTACTTGGTACTGGAACGCAGATAACCACTGCCGATATTGCTGATGGGGCGTTTCAGGCAAACAAGAACCTCGTCATCAATGGTGCTATGCAGGTGGCACAGCGAGGGACGAGTTTTACTTGTACTAACACTAATTTTATAACGCTAGATAGATACAATGTTTATGAAGGAGCAGCAGGTACTACTTATACAGTAACGCAAGATTCAGATGCTCCCGCAGGATTTAGCAAAAGTTTAAAAATAGTCAATTCAACTGCGGTTTCTGTTACGGGTGAGCAATATGGTGGAATCGGGTATGCAGTTGAAGGTTATGACAACGTTTCAACAGGAATGGGTACGTCATCAGCAAAAGACGTTACATTGTCTTTTTGGGTTAAATCTAGCTTAACAGGAACATTTGGGGTGACGCTTAGGGCATCAGGAAGCAGTAGTGCTAATTATGTTTCGTCCTACACGATTAACTCAGCAAACACTTGGGAATATAAGACAGTTACCTATCCTGCTACTTCATTAGGCACTTGGAATACCACTAATGGCATAGGATCAGATATTGTTTGGAGTTTAGGAACCGGACCAACATACTCAAACACTGCGGGCTATTGGAATACAGGGTCAAACAAGTTTGCTCTAACAGGTGAGACAAAAATAAATGGCACAGCAGGTGCAACATTTCAAATCACCGGAGTCCAACTCGAAGTCGGCAGCGTAGCCACGCCGTTTGAACACCGCAGCTTTGGCGATGAGTTGGCTAAGTGTCAGCGGTATTATACAGAAGCAACACCTCAAATGGTTCACGCTTATTCTACGACAAATGTTTCGGGGAAACTGTCGTATCCTGTGACAATGAGGGCTACCCCAACAGGGACTCTTAAGTCAGGAACTGCTTTTGTAGACCCGATTGCAGGTGCCTCAATCTTCCCCAGTTCAATAGATACTACTGTTTATGAATATGGGCTAAATGATTCCCTTATAGTTTCTCGAAACTATTCTGGATTAACTATAAACAAACCTTATTGGGTCATTACTACCAGTATGATATTTGGTATGGATGCTGAACTATGATAGAAATGAATATTACATCGGCTCAATATTATGCCCACAGCGAAGCAAATGCGGGAATAAAAGCCACCATTGACGGTGTTGAAATGTCCGTACCCCTCGACCCAGCCAACCGCCACTACGCGGAAATCATGCGTCAGGTAGAAGCTGGTGAATTAACCATTGCAGATGCAGAATAATTTATATAAATAAAGTTATAATTAAAGCCTATCGGGGAGAGTGAACTGAATGGCTAGTCAAAAAGATTTCAAGATCAAAAATGGTCTTGATGTAGCTGAAAATGTAAATATTGCAGGAACACTTACAGTAGGAAATACTACTGTATCTTCTGTAATTGATTCTTCCCAAGCAATTAGTTTAGTTGATTCTTCTTATGTACAGTTAAGACAAGATTATTCGTATAGTTCTCTTACTGGTACACCTAACGTATTAGATTCCGCAAATGTTAATTCATTAATTGATTCTGGTATTAATGTATTAATTGATGGTGCGCCTGGTGCACTTAATACATTAAATGAACTTGCAGCTGCTTTAAATGATGATTCCAACTTTGCTACTACTATTACAAATCAAATTGCAGCATTACCAGACTCTGCTCAAGTAATTACTTTAGCAGGAAATCTAGTAGATTCTGCATATGTTCAGGCAAGAGAATTGGGTGATGCAAGTCGAGGCTTTTCAATTGCAATGTCAATAGCACTTTAGGGTAAAAAAATATGGCACAGAATTTTAGAAGATATACTAGTAACGCTGTTGGCACTAGTGCAGCTACTTTATTTACAGCAAATTCATATGATACAATTGTAGGTATTCATGTATCAAATATTGTTACCTCACAGATTACAGTAAGTGTATATATTAATGATGGATCAAATGATATCTATCTTGTCAAGGATACACCTATTCCAGTTGGCGGTGCGCTTCAGGTATTAGACGGAGGTGCTAAGTTTGTTGTAGAATCAGGTGATGCATTAAAAGTAGTTACCGATACAGCATCTAGTGGCGACGTCTGGGTATCATGCGTAGATGACATTAGTACATAAGGTTTAAAAATGGGATACGTAGGAAACGCTCCGGCGGAAAAATATACTACTATAGACAAACAGACCCTGACAGGTAATAGTACTGTTGGTCCATATACTCTTACGCATTCTGTTGGAAATGAACAGGAAATAGAGGTATTTGTCAATAACGTTCGTCAAGAGCCGGGTGTATCATATACCGTAAGTTCAAACCAACTTACTATGTCGGCTTCAGTTGATTCTGCAGATGACTTTTATGTTATCTTCCAGGGTAAAGCAAAGATGACTGCTACCCATCCACCTACCTTTGATCTAACAGCAGCAAATGGTACATTTACCGGTACAGTAACAACTGGTGGATTGACCGTTGGTTCTGATACTGCAAAGACTAAATTTTATTCAAATAGTATCTATAATGGTATCTACAATGGTTCAGCCCTAACAAATAATGAAAGTATATACATGGGCTCTGGCACCCTATTCTTTTATAGCGGTGGTGGAGAACGCATGCGCATTAGCAGCAGCGGCAACTTGCTGGTGGGAACAACAAGCACTATTGATGGTGCTAGAATTACTTCTGTTGCTTCTGGTTCTGTATCGCTTGGGCTAAATGGTTCAGGTGGGGCGGCTATGATTGTTCGTCATCCAGCAGCAAATCAAATTGACTTTACAACAACTGCTACAAATTCGTTTTTTACTTTTAGTAGCAACACGGTAGAACGTATGCGCATCGACAGCAGCGGCTTTGTGGGCATTGGCGAGTCAGCCCCCCAGAAGATGCTACATATAACCAGAAATGACAGTGATGGAATAATTGTGCTAGATGCAAACGGCACAACTACTGACCATCAGATTTGTTTTAGCAAGGATTATGGTACTGGCGGCACTACCGGAGGAAATTATTGGGGTATCGGTGTTGATGGCTCTGAAAACAAACTTGTCTTTGCTTATGACCCCAACGCCCAAGCAAGCCTTTCGGTTGATGCTAAAGTAGTTCTGGACAGCAGCGGTAACTTGCTGGTTGCTAAAACTGCTGCAAACTTTGCAACGGCTGGTACAACTTTTTATGGCGGTTCGTTTGCAGGGTTAATTCATTCGGCTAGAGATAGCAATGTTGTATTAAACCTGAACCGACTAACCAATGATGGTGAAATTGTCGCATTTAATAAAGACGGCACCACTGTGGGTACTATCGGTGTAGCCGCAGGAGATAATTTATATATTGGCGGTACTGCCACTAATCACGCAGGAGTATATTTCGGAACAAGGATAGTTTACCCGCTTGAAGCAGGTAGCTTTTCTAATGGGAATGTTGATTTAGGGCATCCTACTGTAGCACGTTTCCGTGACCTTTACCTCTCCGGCGGTGTCTACTTGGGCGGCACTGGTTCGGCTAATTATCTGGATGACTATGAGGAGGGGACTTGGACGCCTACTGCTGTTCAAGGGGTCACCGGATTTACCATTAGCTCTGCTGGTTATACAAAAGTTGGCAGACTTGTTACAGTAAACTTTTATCTTAATAGCTTTACAGGGGGGGATGGAAATCGTCTGGAAATCGGAGGATTACCTTTTACCTCTAAAGCCAGCACCTATTACACCGCTATTTTTGAAGTGAACGATGAACAACACGCTCAAGGAAGAATTGGCACTAATGCCGCAAAAATACTTTTCTGGGATGTAGGTAGTGATACTAGAGCCAGCTATACTGGTAATACCCTTACAAGTCATTTAATTGGTTCTATAACTTACGAAGCTGCATAACCTGATTGGACATCAGGTCGGACAGTCCAGCCATAAAGGAGATAAAAATGGCACTAACAGAAGAAACAATACAAGACAAAATCGAAATCGTAGGTGACTACAAGCACGTTCAAGTACGCACCGCAACGGTCATTAAACGTGATGGCGTTGAGATTAGCCGTAGCTTTTCACGGCACGTTGTAGCACCTGACGCAGACATTACTGGCGAAAGCGCAGAGGTTCAAGCTATTTGTGCAGCGGTACATACACAGGCTATAAAGGATGCATATGCAGCACACTTGGCAGCACAAACTGCTGAAATTAATCCGGAATAAATACTAAGGTCTAATAAAGGAGAAATATATTATGACTGAAGAAAACAAATCAAATGTTATTACTATTAATGGTAAAGAATATAAGCAAGAAGATCTGAATGATCAACAAAATTATGCAATTGCTCAGATTAAAGATCTACAGGGAAAAGCAAATGATCTAAAATTCCAATTAGATCAAGTACAAGCATCACTTGATGCATTTACAAATGCTTTAATTAAATCTGTAGAAGAATCACCAGAAGAAGAAGCAAAACAAGCAAGCTAAGCTAAGGAAGTACCGGAATGACCAGAGCAAGAGATTTATCCAGCATATTAGCCGCTGACGGAAGTCTGAATATCAGTACTTCTGTAAATCTTGCTGACAATGAAAAGGCTTATTTCGGTACTTCTAATGACCTTCAGATTTATCACGATGGGTTGAATAGCTATATTCACGACAACGGCACTGGCGATTTGTTTATTCGTGGAAGCAGCAACGTATATATTCAAAACTCTGGCGGCGGTTCTTCTGGCGCACAATTTGTAGCTGGCGGCGCAGCAAATATAAATTACGCCGGAGCAACCAAACTCGCCACTACCAGCACAGGCGTGGATGTCACTGGCACAGTCAACATAACAGGTGACGGTGATGACCTGATTGTCAACTCAGCCGACTATGAACTGGTTTTGCTAGGCAACAGAGGCAGTTCAGGTGTAAATTTAGACCAAGCCTATTTAAGAATGAAGGCTGAAGGCGTAAATACTATTGCGTTAGATACGGCGGGTAGCAGCTATTTTAACGGCGGTAACGTTGGTATTGGGACTACAGCTCCAGATCTAGCACTTCATGTTGAAGGTACAAATGGAGCGCCGGCATCTTCTGGGAGCACCCCAACGGGATTTCTTTCTCTGAGACAAAAGGATGGAGGTGCTAGTCACGGTGCTAATATAGGGGTACTTGGTGTTCCTCCTTGGGGGACATGGATCCAAGGGCAAGATGCTAACAATTTAGCAACTAGTTACCCTTTACTTTTAAATCCCAACGGCGGCAACGTGGGCATTGGGACGAGTTCGCCAAGCGATGCCCTAACCGTTTCGACCAGCGCAGTGAATGGTGGTGTTACAGTATCGGGGTCAACCGACCCACAATACTTCCTAAATTCATCAGGTGGTAATCAAGCACGTTTTAAGATTAATGACGCTAGTTCAATGATACAAATAGGGTCGTGGACGAATATTCCAGTTGGGTTTTATACAAATGGAACTGAACGCATGCGCATTCAAACCGGTGGTTTTACTTTAAATCCTGCTACAAGTAATCTTTATACAGTTTCTGGCACACTTAGTTACTGGGGGACAACCAATAATGTTTATCTAAATGGTGCATCATCCGGCGGGATGATTATGAGTGGTAACGGAAACCGTTATCAATATGTTTATTTAAATTCTGTCTCCGATAGTGTTATGATAACAACTAATACCGTAGAGCGGTTAGGAATAGACAGTTCAGGCCGTGTCACGATGCCGTATCAGCCCGGATTTTCAGTTAGGCAGCTAGCGCAAAGTGGCATAAATTGCAGCAGTTCTAACTACATAGCATTCCGACACATTCATACTACAAACTTTAATACTGGAAATCACTTTTCTTCTTCAACTGGTAGTTTTACTGCGCCTGTAGCTGGTAATTATATCTTCGGCACTACCATTCGATACGACGGTTTTTCTGGTAGCTACTTTTATGTGACAATCTTGAAGAATGGCACCGGTTTTTACGCTAGGGAGTTGACCTCACTTACAGGTAGTTACCTCCACGCTTCAGTCCACACAATAATGAATATGGCGGCTGGTGATTATTGCAATGTAGCCCTTCGTAGTGTTGGTGATAGCAATATTGGACTTGACGGCGATAGTAACTTTTATGGATACCTGTTGGGATAGATAAACGGAGAAACAAATGCCAAATTTAACAATTGAACTAACAGATACAGAATTAAAATGTATGGAATACTGCGCACTTAGTCCTCAAGACTGGGCCGATAATGCAGTTACAAATCGTGCAAGAATTGCTGGCGATGAAATCGTTGCAGCAGTAGTAGCACACTGTAACGAAAACTCAATTGCTCTTGCAGTTGGGCGTGATGCTCAAATTGCACAAGCTTTTGATTTAGAAGTAGTAAAAACAGCAGAACAACAAAATG
>Ga0255753_1002192_pt1 | contig 21990 bp, 27 predicted proteins | sample 041ome_10_FD_179953 | JGI IMG/M metagenome (GOLD analysis project Ga0255753, IMG submission 179953) | Coastal salt marsh microbial communities from the Groves Creek Marsh, Skidaway Island, Georgia - 041412US metaG (version 2) | ecosystem: Environmental > Aquatic > Marine > Intertidal zone > Salt... | reverse complement strand
TTCATCATACAAGAAATCAAATGAACCATCAGGCCACATATTAACCTGAAAAGTGTTTGTATTGTCGTTATAAAATTCGTTGACATTGTACCAAAGAAAAGAGGAACCACCTTTGTCTGTTTGATAGTAGTAGCCATCATCTGGCGTAAGATTTCTATCTATCAAATCAGTCCACAGTGGGGCAAGCATAAAACTAAAACCTTCCCAAGCGTTTCCTGCTGTCAGGTCTACTCCACTACAACACATTGAGTTGTATGTTTCACGATTACCGAATTGTGTTGTGGGATCGTACAGAATAATAACACCGTTACTACTCATCCAAGCATCGGTGAATATTCCGCCATAATAAGGAAAGGTATGACCCAAAGAAACGTGGAAGGTACCATCATCGACACCTTCCATTACTTTGGTCATACCATCTGGTGTTAGCCAATCAGCATCGGCATAAGCGTGTATGCTGAATAAGGCTAATAGTGTAAAGAGTAATTTCTTCATCGTGGCATATTAGGAGAAGAATCTATTCTTCCCTTTTTAACATCCTTTTCTTTTACGCCAGGAATATCAGTGAGATTCTCTTCCCACGCAGCTCCTGCTTCGTCACCAATCATGCCTTGGAAAGGACATGGAGTGCCTGCCATCTTCATCGCAGTCCATACACGCTCGTCTTGACACATCAACGATACAGCGGCAACACGCATGCCCATATCGTACAACGTCTTAGAGAGTTTGATTCTCTCACAGTTAGTATCTGTAACTGACTTGCCACCAGAAACACCAAATATCTGAGTTTGTACTGCACCACTCACGCCTGTTGTACACAAGTCTTGCGAATACGAACTACCAATAGAAGGAGCAATAGCAGAAGGAGGAGGCGACTCAATCTTTTGATTGATGTTCTGAGTCTGTGTGCTCTCGCTTACACTTCTGTTCTCATTTACATTGTTATTCTGATTTACGTTGTTGTTATTATTAGTTGCAGTACTAACGCTTTCTGACTGGTTAATATTTTTATTAGTATTGTCACTCACCGTATTGTTGTTGTTTGTATTCGTGTTTACGGCCGTGCTATTACTTTCCACAGTGCTATTATTTGTGTTTATGTTTTCACTAGTAGAAGTGTTTACATTAGTATTATTGTTTGTAGCATTGATTGTGGTGTCATTAAGATTAGTGTTGTTGTTGGTATTTGTACTAACACTCTCGTTGTAATTGTTATTTGTATTATTGCTAGTAGTATTATTGGTGTTTAAATTCGTGTTTGTATTATTACTAGTAGTGTTATTGGTATTTAAGTTTGTATTCGTATTGTTAGAAGTAGTAGTGTTTACATTATTGTTGTTATTAGTATTAGTAGTACCACCAGAAAGAATGTTGTAGTTGGTATTCTCGTTAGTGTTGGCATTTGTGCTAGTACTAGTATTAACATTATTATTGTTATTAGTGTTAGTAGTACCACCAGAAAGAATGTTATTATTAGTATTAATATTTGTGCTAGTGCTAGTATTAACATTTGTATTGGTATTATTTGTGCCGCCAGATAAAATGTTATTATTAGTGTTGGTATTTGTGTTATCAGAAGTACTAGTGCTAGTATTCACATTGGTATTCAAATTCGTATTGGTATTAGTACTAGTTGAAGTGCTAGTATTAGTATTTAAATTTGTGTTTGTGTTTGTACTTGTAGAAGTCACAGACGAAGTTGAGTCTGTAGTCCCATTCGTTTCCACATACGTTGTTGAGTCAAAATTGCCATCGGCATCATTTTGAACTTGAGCGTTTACAAAGGGAATCATCAGAAGCATAACGAAAGGAGCTAATTTTTTCATGCTACCCTCTCGTGAGATTGTCGTATTTTTGACATACGTTATAGTGCTTTGACTATTTATAAGTAGTCAGTATTACGACACCAAGTCATTGATTTGCTTAGGGTTTAAATGCTTGACATACACGGTATCCAGTAGTATAATATATGTTATTATTCAGTAAAAGGAGCTAAGTGTGTACCTCAATCTAGGCAACTCCCTCAACTATACTACCAATGGCCGCAAGCGCAAGAAGCTGCCAGAAAAGAAAGCCCCTAAAAGAAAGTTCGAGGCATACGTTCCAGCAAAGACATATATAAGAGAGACTCCTAATTATCCTAGCGTGACATCGGCCCCTTCTGCTGATTCTTGTGCTAAGCCTACTAGGGTATCATATACAGGTACGCTTGTCAAGGGCATTGCAACTATGCACAAGTCTAATGCCGTGCCTATCATCAATGACCAAGAAGCAACTGATATTGCAAATATGAGGCGTGGTTAGTGAAAGTAGATTTTGACTTAGTATCTAGATGGATGATTGAGATACGAGACAATCCTAGAATGTTAGATTGTTTCTGGCAAAGTCAGATACAAAGCAAGAAGTGGATAATTGACACGCTAGTAAAAGAAGCATACTGGCGTGGCCACATGGGAGACATTGTAATCTTCGGTGGTTGGTATGGCGTACTAGCACAATTATTGCATCAAGAATTCGGTGGAAAATATATCAGTGTTGACAATGATCCTTCTTGCAAAGAGGTATTTGATAGAATCAATACTAGCAATAAAATAGTATTTAAAACTGGCTGTATGTCTGAATATGATTACAGCGATTCTGTTTTTTTAGATATGGTAATCAATACAAGCAGTGAGCATGTGTCGCAGGAAGTTTACAACAAGTGGTGGGACAATCTTCCAATGGGTACTAAATATGTTGTACAAGGCAATAATTTTTTTGAAACAGATGAACATGTTCGCTGCACAGAAACACTAAATGATTTTTTAAAGATAAATTTTTTAATGAATGCATATTATAAAGATACTCTTGAATGTGGAATGAGACCAGACGGTTCTCCTTTTTATCGCTTTATGGCAATTGGTGTAAAATAATTATGGTTAAGGAACTTCTATGAGTGAATTTCAAACTGGCGCAGTTAATAATTTGCAATACATGCAGACGCTAGAGTTAAAAAGAAAAGCTATAAACAAGGTTAGTCCGTCTTTTTGTACAGCAAAATGGTTACAACACACCCTTTATTTGCAAACAGGATTTAATCATTCATGTCACCATCCTTCTCCGCATAAAATTCCTGTAGAAGAAGTAGAAGCAAATCCAGCTGCGCTGCATAACAGCAAGTTTAAAAAACAACAGCGTAAAAAAATGCTTTCAGGAGAAAGGCCTGGTGAGTGTGATTATTGTTGGAACATTGAAGATTTAGGAAAAGACTATTATTCAGATAGACATACAAAAACAGCAGATCATTGGGCGTGGGAAAGATTTCATGAAGTAGCTGAGTCTAATCCTGATGACGACGTTTATCCTTCATATCTAGAAATTTCTTTCTCTAATGCGTGTAATTTTGCATGTGCATATTGTTCTCCAGATCAAAGCTCGCAGTGGATGGCTGATATTAAAAAGAATGGGCCATATCCAGTAGAATTTGGAAGTCACGATTTAGATCATCTGAAAGCTAGAGAGCAATATCCTTACGCACAAGATGAATATAATCCGTATGTTGAGGCGTATCAGAAATGGTTACCAGATTTGTATCCAAATCTAAAAGTTTTCAGATTTACTGGAGGCGAGCCTACTATGTCAAAAGAGTTTTGGAAAACTTTAGACTATATTCGTGAAAATCCTAGAAAAACACTTGAGATAAGTGTCAATACTAATTTAGGTGTAAAACCAGAACTTATAGATAAACTAATAAAATATGGTTCCTCTATAGACGAAACATGTAAGGAATTTGTTGTTTTTACAAGTAACGAAAGTTATGGAGAACAAGCAGAGTATGTTCGTGATGGATTAGATTATAATTATTGGATAAGCAATATAGAAAAAATACTTAGCACGACAAAATTAAGAATATCTATAATGACAACAATAAATGTTCTGAGCTTGCCTAAATTTACTAATTTTTTACAAGATGTTATAAATTTAAGACAAAAGTATAATGTTGATGGATATGCTAGTAGGGTAATGATAAGTTTTAACTATTTAAGATTTCCTCCTCATTTACAGCCAAGTATTTTAGATAAAAGATCAAGAGAAAAATATGCTGATGAAATAGAAAAATTTGCTATGAAGTATCACAGAGATTTTGCTCCTACAATGGAATCTAGATTTTTACTAGAAGAAATAGATCAAATTAAAAGATTTTGTGACTACTTAAGAAAAGAGCAGACGGTTGGCGAGAAGTACAGAAATAATTTTGTACAATTTATTATTGCATACGATAAAAGGAGAGGAAAAAACTTCATAGAAACTTTTCCAGAATACGAATTATTTTGGTATTCTTGTGTAGAGGAAGCAGAAAAATATCATTTAATTCCGGTGAAAGAAATTGAGTAACGATCTAATAGATTATAGAAAACGAGTTTTAGATTCAAAATCTCCTTCTTTTTGCGGTGCTAAGTGGTATAATGCCACTACTTGGTTAGGTAGTGGTACCACTGCTTCATGTCATCATCCAACAGCGCATAAGATTCCTCTTGTTGAGTTGCGTGATGACTATACTGCAATTCATAATACCAAGCACAAGAAAGCTGCCCGCAAGATGATGCAAGAAGGCGAGCGTCCTCTTGAGTGTGAGTATTGTTGGCGTATAGAAGATATGGGCAAAGATGCTGTATCAGACCGTGTATTCAAATCTCAGATTTATAGCGAACAAGACTTACAAGAAGCATACGACAAGTCTTGGGAAGACAGTGTTAATCTAAAAACATTTGAGATTGCATTTGACAGAACTTGTAATCTTGCATGTTCATACTGCAACCCATCTTTCTCTACTACTTGGGCCCGAGACATAAAGAAGAATGGTCCGTATCAAAACCTATTGTCAGATGGGGCAGGAGCATTTGAGCAAGATGGTTCTTGGACTGAGCCATATGGTAGAGATGAAGAGAATCCATATATTGAAGCATTCTGGAAATGGTGGGACAATGGTCTTTCAGACAGCCTAGAAGAATTGCGAGTTACTGGTGGCGAGCCTCTTATGTCAGGCAATACTTGGAAACTTTTTGATTGGTTTGAAGAGCAAGACAGTGAGATGCGATTTTCAATCAATAGTAATCTGATTGCAAAAGACGAGATTGTTGATAAACTAATTGAAAAATCGCACCGTGTTAAAAACTTTGAGTTGTATACGAGTGCCGAGTGTTTTGGTGTGCATCAAGAATACTTACGAGACGGATTTAATTGGGAAGTCTGGCATCGCAATATGCTAAGATTTGCAAATGAAGGCAACTATAATAGCATTAATATTATGATGACCATTACAGGGCTTTCTTTGTTCAGTACTACTGATTTTTTAGATGAAGTATACGAAATGAAAAAGCATAGCAAGTCAGGTTATCATCCTGTTGTAAGTGTAAACATACTTCGCTTCCCTAGCTTTCAGAATATTCTTACCCTGCCTAAAGAGATTCGAGGGACTTGTAGACAAGAACTTGTTCTTTGGTTCGAAGAGAACAGAACTAAGCCTCAATGGCTAGAATTCGAACTTGCAAGTATTGAAAGATTGATTGAGTATCTTGCAACTGATGAAACCCCGCATCGAAATGCTAGTAACAGAGATACTTTGTGGCAAGATATGAAATCATTTTATACTCAGTACGATGAAAGAAGAAATAAAGATATAAATGTATTTCCTAAAATATTCACCGACTGGTATAACACTATAAATAGTGGCTATAAGAAAGCAGAATTGCACTCAGGCGACAACACAATATTTTTAGATGATGATCGACTAATTGAACTCAAGGATATATTATGAGTAAGCATGTCATATTGACATTACAAAATCCCTTAGATGAAACAGATACTTTAGACATTAAGTTTAATGTGATGAACACTACGATAGGAAATCAATGGTTTCAACATTGTGTTGATAATGTTAAAAATGAACCTAGATTAGAAAAAAACTTTTGTTGGCTAGGATGGCTAGATCCTAATCGTGATGTAGAATATCTATCTCAAAGACTACAAGAATGTGTCGATTCAATAAACGAATTTGCAGATAAAAATGTTGAACTATGGGATGGATATCGTATCGAAGAAAATTGGCAAAATATTTCAAGCGAAGATGCTCTAAACGAACTGCATCATCACTTTGAGCTATTGATGGGACAAGTTTGGAATCCAGCTCATTATATGAGAACTTCCACTCCAAAAGCAGCGTATGCTATAAGGCAATTAAATAATCTAGTACATGAACTTGCAGCCAGAAAAGCGTGTGATGTATATAATAATACGGCTGGAATGACGATTGTTAGTTATTTAAATCCAGTCAGAGAACTTTTTGAAGATGATTACTACGACAGCTTTTCTCTAAACAGAGATTTTGGTGACATTATATTACATTATGCTCAAACTGGTAAAACACCAATAGAAGCATTTGAAGACAATGATGATTATGTATTTAATAACAACATAAATGCCTTACGGTATATATCTGGCGAATTTAACATCTGGTGGAATCAATCTCGCCCAGAAGAAGAAATAGTAAAAACCAAAGCAAAATTGAAAAAATGGCTAGAGGCACGAGAAGTAGTGTTAGAAGAACATGATGAATTTTGTTATTATGTAGATCCTGAAGGAAATAAACAGGGTATTGGATGGTTGTCAGTTGCAAAACTAGAAAATCAGTTTTCTACAAGAGAAAAAATGATAGAAGAAGTATCTAAACGATTAAACATTTACAAATTGGCTTGTTTTGAGAATGATAAAAAACTAGCAGAAATGACTTGGGATTATAAGTGGACTGATCCTGATTATGTTCAAAATGAGATTGAATATCTAACTCCACTTTTTCCGAGATAAAAAATGGCGCATTCATACAATTTACTAGATTTAAAAGATGTAACAGAAGAACTTAATACTGTTGGTAAAGGATTTTGTCTTGCCAAATGGTATCATGTGAGTATGCATCTACACACTGGACAGAATCATAGTTGCTATCATCCAGCTCCTCATAAAATTCCTCTTGATCTTGCAAAAGAAGACGCTAATGTTCTTCATAACAGTCCTTTCAAAAAGAAAGTTCGTAAAGAAATGCTTGAAGGCGGCCGCCCTGCTGAGTGTAGTTATTGCTGGAATGTTGAAGACTTGGGCGAAGATCAAGTCTCAGATAGAATGCTTAGATCATCTGAGCCATGGGCATTACCACTTATTCAAGAAACAAAAGAAATCGATTGGCAAGCAGATGTTTATCCTCGATATCTTGAGCTTAACTTTAGTAATAGATGTCAGTTAAAATGTAGCTATTGTGCGCCAATGGCAAGTTCTAGTTGGCTGCAAGAAACGAAAAAGTGGGGAAACTGGCCTTTAGAAAATTATATCAATGTCAGACAATATGACAATGAATCATTTGAAAATGAAGGTTCTATTTACGGCGAAGAAGATACTAATCCTTATATTAAGATTTTCTGGGAATGGTTTCCTGATGCATATCCACATCTGCATACATTAAGATTTACCGGCGGTGAACCTTTACTTAGTCCAAACGTATTTAAAGTATTAGACTATGTTGCAGACCATCCTAAGCCAGATTTACAGTTTGCAGTAAATAGCAACATGATGATTCCAGAAAGAAACATTATTCGATTTATCTCTACTGCAAATGATCTCATTGCCAACAAGAAAATTCAAGGATATTCTTTGTTTACAAGTGTAGATACTTGGGGCAAACAAGCAGAGTGGATTCGCAATGGACTAAACATTGAAACATACGAAAGCAATCTACACTACTACATGGAAAACTCTGAATCAAAGTATTTCAGTTTTATGGTCACGTTCTGTTTGCTTGCAATACCAAACTTTACTGAATTCTTGGATAAAGTACTAGAGTTCAGAGAGAAGTATAACGTAGACGATTCATATCAACGAGTAAATTTTGATACTCCATATACAGTTGAGCCTCCTCATCTTACTGCTCGCATTGCTGATGATTGGATGGTTGAGAGACTTGAATATACTTGTAACTACTTAAAAGAAAGAGTAGACGATACTGATATTAGAATGTTCTCTTCTGTAGAACATAAAAAACTAACTCGTGTGCTGGATTGGGTAAAGCAAAACAGATATGAAGGGGAAGAATTAGCCTTAAATAGAAGAGACTTTGCTAAGTTTGTAGACGAACATGATAGAAGAAGAGGAACTGACTTTCACGCAGCATTTCCTGAATTAAAAAAGTTTTACGAAATGTGTAAAAATTCATAGGTATAATATGTCAAAATATAGCAAAGACACTACTAATAAATCTTTTTGCATTTTACCTTTTGTTCACACACATCTAAACACAGAGGGAGATGTTTATCCTTGTTGCGTAGGATGGAATGGCGAAAGAAGCTCTAAGATTGGAGATTTAAAAGACGCTTCGTTGGAGGAATTATTTAATAGCGATGCGATGAAGCAACTTCGATTAGACATGGTAAACGGAATCCGTAGACCTGAATTTTGTGATCCTTGCTACAAAAGAGAAGATAGCGGGTTTCATAGTGCAAGACATGGCAGTAATGATGATTATCTAGATGTTGAAGAAGAAATTGTAGCAAGTATGCAGCCTGATGGATATATGGAGCCTATTATTCGAAGTTGGGATATAAGATTTAGTAATCTATGCAATCTAAAATGTAGATCCTGCGGTGATATTTACAGCTCAACTTGGGGAGCAGAAAGCGAAAAATTTGGTGATCATAGTGTAGGAGAAATAAAATCTATACCAGAAGGACATCCAGATCCTTTAGAGAAGCAATACGGCAATGTTGATAAAATATATTTTGCAGGCGGCGAGCCTCTTATTATGCCAGAACATTTTAGAACTTTAGATAAGCTAGTAAAGTCTGGTCAATCTAAAAAAATAAAATTAGTCTATAATACAAATATGACAAAATTAAATTATAACAGACATGATTTGATTGAATATTGGAAAGAATTTAAAGAAGTAGTGTTGGGAATGAGCATAGACTCCTATGGCGAAAGAGCAGAGTATGTAAGAAATGGAGTAAAATGGTCAACAATTGAAAAAAATATCAAAAAAATATCTGAGACTACAAAAAATATACCACACATATCATATCATTTTTCTGTCACAATAAGTTTGATGAATGTATATACTCTGACTGATCTTCATAGATATCTATATGATTTAGGAGTTCTTCCTGATGTAGGAGCATTTCTATTAAATATTTTATTGGGTCCGTCATATTATGAAATAAAAAATCTTCCTACAGATATTAAAGAAAAAATTAAAACAAAGATAAAAAATCATTTAGAATGGATGGACACAATACAAAAAGGACACGACCATGCTCATTGCATGAAGTCATATGAGAGTTTGTTTGAATATCTTGACTACAATCAAAATCAAGATGATATAAATTCTTTTATTAGAGAAACAAAAAAACTTGATGAAAGAAGGTCTCAGAGCTTTCCAGAAACATTTCCAGAGTATTCAGACTGGTGGAAAGAAATTAATCAAAACATAATAGATGTAAAAAACATATGAAAATTAAAAAAGATATTTCTCCTACAATGTGTGCGTTTCCTTGGATGCATCTACATGCATGGCCAGATGGAAAAGCAATGCTGTGCTGCATTGCACATGGAGGCGAAAAAAGAGGAGAAGTCGGCGATTTTTCTACTCATTCATATAAAGAAATCATGAACAGTGAGAAAATGAAACAAGTTCGTTTGGATCTTATGAACGGAAAGCAAATACCAGAGTGCGAGGTTTGCTGGAAAGATGAGTCGCTGGGAAAACAGAGTTTTAGAAAAAATTCTATGTTATCTTCTAATTATGACATACATGAGCTTTTATTAAAAACTCATCCAGATGGCACAATAGAAGATCCTAAAATGCTGTACATGGATTTTAGATTTAGTAACTTGTGTAATCTTGGATGTCAGACATGCGGCAGTCCTCTTAGCAGTACTATTGCTAATAATAGAGAAGATAATACAATAGAAATAAATCATCTGAAGTCAAAAAATGTTTTGTCTGAAAGAGGAACTATTACTTCTTTTGTTTATGCTAGACCTAACTTTATGGAAGAAGATGTATATCCATATCTTGATGATTGTAGAGAATTCTATTTTGCTGGTGGAGAACCATTGATGCATCAAGAACATTTAGACATCTTAAAGTATTTAAACGAGAATGAACTGTACAACAAGCAAATTTCTTATAGTACGAATCTTACCTTGACGAAATGGAAAGGAATTGATTTTATTGAAATATGGAAAAACTTTCGTAGAATGTTATTTTGGTGTAGTATAGATGGTCAAGGAGATCAATTAGAATATATACGAGAGTTTTCAAAACATAATAATGTATTTAAAAATTTAGATAAAATTCTTAGATTAAAAGAAAGCAGCGGCCCAGACAAACAATATAAAGTTTGTATATGTTATACACACAGCATATACAATGCATACTACACCAAAGAATTTTTTCAATTTATGTACGATAGTGGATTTATGGATCGGGTAGATTCGATAGATATTAATTATGCATATTCAATAGAAAATTCTGTGTCTATTCTTCCAGATTTTGCAAAAAAAGAATTAAAAGAAAAAAGAAGAAAAGATAGAGAAACAGAAGTGATGCAGTATGCATTTACCAAGTTTGGAAATTTAGAACACTACTTCGATACAATCGATTCTATTATAGATGAGAAAGCCGATCCACAGGCATTTGATAAGTTGATAACATATAAGTTAGGAGAGCAAAAAGAAAAAATAGAAAAGGCTCTTCCTTGGTTAGCAAGTGTAATAAAAAGACACAGAGTAGTATAATGCATAAAAAATGTATAAATGCCTATAAGAGCGTAAGATTTTCAAATTCTGGCCATGCATATCTTTGTTGTAAAAGCGACAATATACTCAAAGATGAAAATGATCAATTGTGCAACATAGAAAATCATACTATGATGGATGTTTTGAATTCCAAAGATGCTATTGAAATAAGAGAGGCTCTAGAAAAAGGAATCGAGCATCCAAATTGTATAAAGTGTTGGGAAGAAGAGTCTTCTGGGTTAGTCAGTAAAAGAATGTTAGATTACGAACAAGCAATAACTAAATGGGGCAAAGAATATGCAAACAATGACATTGTAGAACCAGGTTTATTAGAAATAAATCTTGGAACATTGTGCAATCTCAAGTGTCGTATTTGTGGTCCATGGGCAAGTAGCAGATGGAATAAGGAATACATAGACGATCAAAGCGAAGACAAAAAAGAAGAAATAAAACAACAGCTAAAAGAATGGGCGGGAGCGGGCAGATACGAAGAACAAAGTCCTACTTGGTCCAATATTGAAAAAGTTTTGCCATATGTCAAAGAAATAGACATGTATGGTGGCGAACCATTTATGATCGAACAGCAATGGGAAGTCTTGCAGAAAAGTGTAGATTTAGGATATTGCAAAGATCAAATACTGCACTTCAATACGAATGGAACCCACTTTGAAGATAAAAACATAGAAATTTTAAAAAACTTTAAGCACGTTGAAATTTCTATCTCTATTGATGGTATAGATAAACAGTTTGAATATCAAAGATATCTTGCTAAGTGGAATGAAGTCTATGCTAATTTAAAAAAATTCAAATTACTGTCAGAAAATAATTCTAACATAGTAGTTCAAATTTGTATAACCATGAACATACTTAATGTTTGGCATTACTATGATTATGTCAAAAAATTTAAAGAGATGGGATACAATTACTATGTTAATATTTTGCATTATGGTGAACACTACTGTCTTCAGACTTTACTTGAATCTGCTAAAGATAAAGTAAAACAAAAATATCAATCCATCATAGAAACAGAAGATAATCTTACTGAATATGACATAGAGAATCTGAACAGAATTTTACAGTTCATGTTTGGTAAAATAAGCACAAAGAAATTATGGGATGAATTTTTAACTGAGACCAAACGAGCAGACGAATATAGAAGTGAAAAATTTGAAGAAGTTTACCCTGAATTTTCTAAAGTTATAGGTTACACCACATGAACAAAGTGTCTGATACATTTTGTATAATTCCTTGGGTAGGAGCAACAGTAGCCCCCAATCAAGAAAATCTTATTTGTTGTAGATCGAAAGGAATTACAAATTATACTTTAGATTCCGTGAATACAGAGGATCATAAAAAATTAAGAGATGCTCTTGATAAAGGAATAAAACACGATATATGTGAAAGATGCTGGCAAGATGAAAAATTTGGCATTCATAGTTATCGAGAATTGTATAATGATAGATTTAAAGATTTGATAGCATCTGATGCATACTCTCCTCCAGTATTAAGATTTTTAGAATACACTCCGAGCAATGTGTGTAATTTGGCGTGTAGAATGTGTTCTTCTAGATATTCGTCTAAAATTGTAGCGAGAGAAAAGTATCTATCTTCATTAGGTATATGGTATGATGCGCCAAAAACTACATTTACAAACTGGAAAAATTTAGATTTAACTCAACTAGAAGAACTAAAGATGATGGGCGGTGAACCCATGCATATGAAAGAGCATCTTGAAATATTAGAATACTTAGATTCTATTGGCAATCTAAAAAACATGGAACTAAGTCTAATTACAAATTGTACTATGCCTCTTACAGACAAATGGAAATATTTTTTAACAAAAGCAAAAAAATGTTATATTACTTTAAGTATTGATGCTGTGGGAAAATTAAACGAGTATCTCAGACAGTATTCAGAATGGGATACGATAGTTAAAAACTTAGAAGACTTCAAAGAATTTAGAAAAAATAATCCAAGCATACATTTAAATATAAATTCTGCGGTTTCTATATTTAACATAAACAAAACAAAAGAACTGGTAGATTATTTTACTAGACACGAAATTCACATATATCTTAATCCTGTAATGTGGCCAGAACAACAATCTGTATGTAATTTGTCAGACGACCGAAAAAAACTTTTACTGGATAATCCAGGCGTCAGCGAAAAAGTTAAGCATCTTCTAACTGATAAAATTTCTTTTTGGGATCAAAATATAAATAATGACGAAAGTTTTAATCATAAAATAATAGCTCAGTTAGAGGCTATGGACAGTCTATACTCTAAACGTCTCAAAGACTACAATAAAGAAATTTACGATATTTTGTACAAAAAGGTATGACAATGAAATTCAAAATAATCTTCATTCAAAACAATAAAAACACTGGATTTATTGAGATTTTATGTCATGATAATTTGACATCTAAAACTTTTATAGAAACTATAAAAGAAACAACCGGAGTAACCTCTTATACTGGCAGAAGTTTTAGTAAAAACAAACTCGAAGTAGTAAATGATTTCATTGATCTAAAAAACACAATCGATTTAATTAATCAGACCAATTACGATAAAAAAATTGATATTGAATTTGACAGCGGGCTTACAGAAAAAAAACTGTTTGATGCCCATGAATTTTTTGAAGAAATGGGACAAAGAGAAAGAACTGGTGAAATTAATTCTAACGATTATCCAAATTTATTTAAATTGGGTTCTAAAATGAACACTCTAATTCACAAACTAGAGGGCCATCTTTTTCATGATACCTCTCAGTGGTTTCAAGCAGGATTTTGTGAACCAAATGTTGCAAGAATAGAATTGACTGAAGACCTTCTAAAAGAAGCAGTTAAAGATTATAAATCGGATCACATTTATGTTGGCTACGGCGAAACAGGAAAAAATTTATATCATGCTCATGCTTTCAATGAAGTGAATTTGGTAAAAAGAAAAATGGTGCAGCCGCAGAGAGTTATACTTTCTGAGTTTTTTATCTCTTTTGGGGATGCAATTTTAGATTGGGATAAATATGAAAAATGGTGTGTAGAAAACGATGCTGTTTTGAATGGTTACGATTACACTAATCCAATTTACTTTGCAAAATGGGAAATAGGAAAAATAATAAATAAGTCTTTCTATGGTTTGAAAAATTTTCCCGAATACGATTCTGTTAAAATAGAAATACTGGAATAACCACAATGGATATAAAAGTAACACAGCCTTTTCAAGGATTGCCTTTGTGGACATTTTCTGGATTAATTTTACCAGAATTTCCAGAGTGTTCAGGCTCAACCAGTGCAGCAACATATGCTGATAATGTTCCTTCTTTGCAAGACGAGAAATATAAAAAACGACAGATATTGAATAAAGAAACTAATAAGCAATATCAAAATGAAGTTATTTCGCAGATAGAAAAAGCTATTGAAAAAATAAAAGAATTTCCTAGATGCAACGAAACTGAAAGAACATTACTTGAAGACTGGTATGGTACGGAATGGAATTTTAATATAACAGATATGCACTGTGAAATAATAACGGATTATAAAGAATACTATATGGGTTGGCATTTAGACAACAGAAACACAATGTCTAATATTATATGTAATTTACAGGATAATCAGGACTCTACTGAATTTTGTATAGTCAGCCAGCCAACTCCATCTACTCTATTCAAATATTCTCCTACAACAGAAATCTGGAAAGGACCAACAGAAAAAGGTTCAGGATATTTTTGGTATAATAATGCAGCGTTCTGGCATCAAATTAGTATAAATGAAGAAGCTAGAAGAATAGCTAAATTAACTCTTATGAATAAACTATGAATATTGTTATTATAGGTCCAGGCTCAGATCCCAAAAGATTTGGTACTTATTTTTCAAATAAAGCAGACCTTTTAAATCACACAGTTTTGAAATTTTCATATCGTCTAGAAAACGAAGATGCCGACACAATAGCAGAAAATTTTTCAAAAGCTATTTCTCATCTAGATCATATAGATTTGTTATTATACAATTCTATTGGTGGTTTTTATCCGGGCGAGGAAGAGCATTATTATGCAGCACATTCTGTAAACTTTAATCAATGGCAAAAAGGTATAATGATAAATGCTGCTATGCCACACATGTTTTCAACAAAATGTTTAGAAAAAATGACTAAAGATTCTTCTATAGTTTTTATGACATCTTCTGCTTCTTATCTAATTAATAGAGACAACTATTTACAGATGGCAGGTTATTTTGGCACGAAAAGTGCAATGAATCATTTAGCTCGTGCGTTATCTGAATATAATGATAGAAATGCAACTGTATGTGTAATGGGACCTCACATACCATATGATGATCCACCCACAGCAGAAATAATTATGCAGTCGTTGACTGATAGAATTTTGAATCTAAGTAAAGAAGATAACGGTAAAATTTTGCAGTGTTATCCTCCAGAAGGAAACATATTTTATCACGAAGGAGGCAGAATTGCTTAATTTTATATATCCTGATAGAGACTTTGATTTAGTTCAATATTCTAAAGCCACTGCCAGGGTTGAAGATCCCTTTAGTGTAAGAAATAACAGATCGATTGCGTGGCTTCTCAGACAGATTAATTTTCCATATACAATAAATTTTTTTTCAGAGGGAATATCTCAAGACACTAAGTATTATCTTCCTATAAATTTTGGAAACCATGGATGGGATTTTTTAGAACATTTTAATGATTGGAATATTATTAGAGAAAATAAAAATATTTTTTTATTAATATATTATGCTCCAGAATCTATTATTTGGGAATCTTATAGAAAATCGACTGGATGGTTTTTTGAGCTAAAAAAATATTTAGATAAAAATAGTGTTCCATACAATAAGGTAAAATTTATTTGCGGTGATATTGATGCAAAAAATAATTCTAAAAAAGCAGGAGGATTTCTTTCAAAAATTGACTTTTTGGGTATTAATATATTCGAACTGATTCATTGGAGTGATCATGAAGTTAGACATTTAAATAAGGATATACTAGATAAAAAAGAATTTTTATGTTTAAATCATTTAATGAGAGATAACAGAAAATATATGTTATACTATCTTAAAAAATATGATATATTTAAAAATGGTATGATAAGTGCGGTGAAATGGGATCAAAATAATCCTACGGAGATAGCTCATGAGGCATTTAATATAGATAATACAGAATATCAAGATGTTTTGAATTATTTAAAAACTGAACAATCACTTGAAATTTTTCCAGAAGAACAGGGAAACATAGTATGTCGAAGCTATTATGAGTATTATAAAAATACAAAATATAGTCTAGTAACAGAAACATTTTTTGGGGAAAGAGCTGGAAAATTTATAACAGAAAAAACATACAAGCCAATATCGATGGGTCATCCATTTATTATTTTTGGTCCGACTGGAATTTTAAAACAGTTAAAAGAAGATGGATATGAAACCTTTCCTGAACTATTTGACGAATCTTATGATAATTATACTAGTCCCGCAAAACAACTTGAAATAATTTTAAACAATTTAAAAGAACCTAAAATCATTACAGAGGAAATTTTAGAAAAATGTCAAAGAAACAAAGAACATTTTTTTAAACAATCAACTAAAGAAAAAATAAAAAAAATATTAAAAGATTTTTTATGAAAATTTTTATTACTGGTGCAGATGGCTTTATCGGTCAACATATGAAAGCTAGACTTAAAGATTGCAACTCAGAACTATCAGAAATTTTAGGTAACTATAATGATTAAAAAAATAAAAGACTGGTATAAAGACTGGAAGAAGAAACGAGAAATCAAAAAGAAACTTAAAAAACTTAAAGAACAAGATCCTTTTATATATGATTAAATGGGGCGTTGCTGCCGGAACACATGATGCATCTTTGACTGTAATGAATGGCAATAAAATTCTTTTCGCCTCTCATGCAGAAAGATATAGTGGCATAAAAAATGATAAAGACTTGAATGCTGATCTTATTGCAGCGGCACTCAAGCACGGCTCACCTGAAATCATATTTTGGTACGAGAATCCATATACAAAAGCACTCAGAAAAATCTATGCAGGTCAGCCTGATGTTTGGATGAGTCCTAGAAAGTACTTGAATAAGTATGGATTAGGAACAGTTCATATCGAGTATGGCAATCATCATGCAAGTCATATGGCTGCTGGTTACTACACTTCACCTTTTGCGTCTGCTGCTACACTTGTAATAGATGCAATAGGTGAGTTCAATACTGTCTCTATCTGGAAAGATACGAAGAAAGTATGGACAGCAAACTATCCTGCCTCTCTAGGTCTATTCTACTCTGCGATGACAGCACGAGTAGGTCTCAAGCCAAACGAAGACGAATACATTCTCATGGGAATGGCAGCATACGGTAATCCAGATAGATTTTATAAAGAAATAAAAGAACTCTGTTTAGATGGGACAAACTTTCACAGAGGTTGCTCTTGGTGGAAGCCGGAACTTACTGAAGAAGATTACTTTGATGTTGCAGCAGCAACACAGAAACTCTACGAACAATACTTTGCTAGTTTGTTGAGAATGACAAAAGACATGACAGGAGCTGATAATCTGGTCTTCATGGGTGGGTGTGCATTGAACTGCCTTGCAAATAGAATCATACCTCAGCACTTTGAGAATCACTGGATCATGCCAAATCCAGGTGACGCTGGTTCTTCTCTTGGCGCTATACTTGCACATACAAAACAGAAAATAGATTTCGACAATGCTTTTCTTGGCGAAGAAATTGAAGGACATTATCCAGTTGACAAGGCACTAGAAAATCTGCTATCATGTGGTATAGTAGGAGTTGCAAGTGGTAGAGCAGAGTTTGGTCCTCGTGCGTTAGGCAATCGTAGTTTACTAGCTGATCCTCGTGGTCAAGAAATGAAAGACAAAGTAAACGGCATCAAGCAGAGACAAGAGTTTAGACCTTTTGCTCCCGTTATACTAGAGTCAGATGTTCACGAGTATTTTAATGTAAGCAAAGGCTTTTCGTCTCCGTTTATGCAACAAGTAGTGAGATGTAAATATCCTCTAAAGTATCCTGCTATCGTACACAAAGACGGCACGAGCAGAGTACAGACAGTGACAGAATATTCTCACCCAGGATTATTTACATTATTGACAAAATGGAAAAAGAAAACTAAGTGTCCTATGCTTCTGAACACGAGTCTGAACATCAAAGGGAAACCTATTGTCAATAATTTACAGGATGCAAAAGATTTTCAGAATAAGTACGGAGTTGAAGTCGTAAGTTAAATAAATAGATGTATGGGAGACATAATACAGTTTAAGACAAAAGAAAGAATCGAGCCTGAAGAAAGAGTCATTGGGCATCGTATATCTTTCTACACCGAAGAAGAGCTAGACATTACGCTTATTGCGTTAAATGTTTATGGCTTTGAAGAAGTCAGATTCTCACGCACGAATCTGAAAGACCTTGACCCACTTTATATAAAAAGATGTTTGATTAAGATGAGAGGTTCTAGTCTTATTTCAACCCTAGGATTTAGAGTGATAAATAATATTATAGCCAACATTGAAGAAGTAACGGAGAATGATTATGCCGATGAAGTTTAAACCATCAACAGTACAACACACAAAAAACGGCAATGGAACTACCAGGAAAATAAATGTCCATACTTATATGTCAGGGACATCTACTGCCGTTCTACAAGAAGCTGCTCACGCAAGTTCGACTACTCCTAAAAAGAGAGACAAGATCATGAAGGAGCTTGTCAGGAGAGGCGTGATTTAATGCCTACGTACAACTTTGAGAACACCGAGACAGGTGAAATTACACAAGAGATTATGAAAATCTCTGAACGTGATGAATATCTAGAAAAAAATCCGCATCTCAAAAGCGTCATGCTGTCAGCGCCTAGCACAGTCAAAGCAACTGGTGATCGTACCAAAGCGCCCACTGGATTTAAAGAAGTTCTTTCAAAAATCTCAGAAGCAAATCCAACTAGTGCGTTGGCTGGTGATTATGGTCACAAAGATCATAAGTCAGTCACAACTAGAAACATCGTCCAAAAACACAGAGAAAAAGCAGGAGGTAGTATTTCAGAGTAAGTTTTATATTATGGTTCTTTAACTTTAACCCAACATAGGATATTTCTATGCCAAAGAAGAATCTTCAGTTAGTACAAAACGAAAAAAATGAAAGACGCCCATCTAATAGTCTCAAGATTACTCTTGACGACATGATTACGATCTCAGCAAAGACGGAAAATCAAGGCCAGTTTATGTCTCAATACAGACACAAACCGGCCTTTTTATTGCACGGCTGTGCTGGAACGGGAAAAACTTTCATTGCCTTATATCGTGCGCTTGAAGAAGTACTAGACAAGCAGAACGGTTATGGTAAAGTAGTTATTGTACGATCAGCAGTACCAAGTAGAGACATTGGACACTTACCAGGAAACGAAGAGGAGAAAACAGAAGTTTATAGTGCGCCTTATCAATCTATGTGTCAGGAATTTTTTCCTACAAAAGATAAGCCGTATCAGAGATTAGTGGAACAAAAGCACTTAGAGTTTATGTGTACATCTTATGTAAGAGGCATTACATTAGATCACGCTGTTGTTATCGTTGATGAGTGTCAGAACTTGAACGATATGGAACTCAATAGTATCATGACGAGAGTAGGCATTAATACAAAGATCATTTTTTGCGGAGACTTCCGGCAAACAGACTTGTCTAAACGCTACGATATGTCAGGTATGCGTCAATTTATGATTACCACTGAAGCTATGCCCTCATTCTGCTCAGTCGAGTTTGGGACAGACGATATTGTCCGATCCGAGCTAGTTAAAGAGTATATATTAGCTAGAATGCAGTATGAGGACGACTATGGCGTAAGTGTTTGATTTAATTGAAGTAATTATTTTTCAATTATTTTAGAGTCCCTAAGGAAATCAAGTACTTAGGGACTCTTTTTTTGCTTGACAAATGAGGATATACCTGCTACAATATACACATACACTGAAAAAAGGAACTAAAGTATGAACGATTCAATCCAGACTCTAATCACTAAAATCAACGAAGACTGGGATCGCTGGACGAAAAGCGCAGATATCACCAACGTCCCTAACTCGGAGATTCTGGTCCAAGAAGGCTCTAAGTACATCAAAATCGTCCGAAGTGATTCTCAGGATATGGTTTGGGGTTTTATTGTCAAGACTGATACGGACAAGAAATTCCGTAAAGGTGACATTCTCAAGGCTGCCAGCTGGGCAGCTCCTGCCAGAAACAAGGCTCGTGGCAATATCTTAGAAGGTGACTTCTCATGGGTTCGTTGGACTGGCCCAGAATATCTAAGATAATGCTTGACATTTCATCTAGTCGGTGTTATAATGTAAGCATAGAATGTAAAAACAGTTGTGAGGACTGAATATGTGGAATCTAGAAGGCATGCAAATCGAAGGCACTTATCTTGACGGCACAGTAGAGGTTAGTGGTCGTGTTACCCATAGCCGTGTCGCTTACGGTGGCGGTGTCGAGCACCATGTTAAGATAGACAACGGCTTTTCTGCTGTTGGTGGTCGAGTTCGCCGTGAAGCAGGCGAAGTAATCATTGTTGAGCATAAGTATATTACAGGAGTGGGTGATTAATGTTAATATTAAGTAACGGATCAGTCCAGCAGTTTTTTTCTTGTTATCAGGAAATCGTTGACTTTATTGGCAATGATGAATTCAATGCCGTACTCGGTGGTGACCATTCGCAGTATAGCATTTCATTTTTACCAATCACATAAATCATTGCACCCTTAGCTCAGATGGATAGAGCAACGGCCTTCTAAGCCGTGGGTCAGTGGTTCGAATCCACTAGGGTGTACCAAATTGTTATATATAATATGTCTCGTAATGACAATAAACTTGTACTGGTCGGGACAGCGAAGAGTTCTGTTTCTCTTTTAAAATAAATAAGCAGATGGTGCCCAGAAGAAATTATGGAATATTATGAAAAATTTTACACATATTGATTTGCCAAAGTTGCCTTCTTTGTCAAGAAAAAATATCGATGGCAAAAGAGTGTATGTAAATGAAGAAGGAGAAAAATATCCTTCAGTAACATCAGTGTTATCAGTACGAAATAAGAAAGCAATCTTCGAATGGCGTAAAAGAGTAGGAGCAGAGGAAGCAGATAGAGTTTCTAGAAAAGCCTCTACTAGAGGCACTAGAATTCACAAGTTGTGTGAAGACTATCTTCTCAACAAAGACCTTCCTGATCTTAGTCCGTTAGACTTGGACACTTGGAAGAAGTTTAGACCGATTGTTGAGAGAATTGATAATATTCACTTTGTAGAGCCTTTTTTGTACAGCAATCATTTAGGCATGGCTGGTCAATGTGATTGCATTGGAGAGTTTGATGGTAAGTTGTCTGTGATAGACTTCAAGACATCTCGCAGACTTAAAAAGCATGAGGGTATATCTAATTACTTTGCTCAGTGCGCCGCATACGCTGTTATGTACGAGGAGCTAACTGGAATTCCTATAAATAGAACAGTTGTCCTTATAGCAGTGGACGGGGAAGAGCCTCAAGTATTTATCGAGAAGCGTGATAACTACACTGATTATCTCTTAGAAAGTAAGAGAATGTTTTTAAACGGCGAGTACGACTAGGAGAAACACATGAGAACATTACTTTTTATAGCAGCATTAGTACCATCAATCGCATTTGCTCAGATTGAGATAGTGTCAAAGCGACCTTACTATGTTATGGTAACTCGTCAGGAGTGTGAGACCCGAGAAGTATATGTCGAAAACACAACAGGCGCATCTATAGTAGGCGGTGTTATCGGAGCAGCTATTGGTAACGAGATTGGTGGCGGTTCTGGCAAGAAGATTGCTACTGTAGTCGGAGCTATTACTGGTGCTAACGTGGGCAGAACACGAGCACAAAACAACGGCAGAATTGAACACAGAAACATTTGCCGTGATGTGCAAGTTCAAGAAGAGCGTGGTGAATATGTCACAATGCGATACAATGGCAAGTTGTTCACTCAATTATTTAATTTTTAGAATTCGTTGAAGTAAGAGATAGGAAGTTTGGACAGGGGTGCAACTCCCCTCGCCTCCACCAATAAAGCATATGGGGGCGTTTTAGATTCGACAGACGACTGAAGGCTTATGGAGAATAGGTGCGGAAGCTACCTTAAATGCAACAAAACTATA
>Ga0255753_1002187_pt1 | contig 22016 bp, 10 predicted proteins | sample 041ome_10_FD_179953 | JGI IMG/M metagenome (GOLD analysis project Ga0255753, IMG submission 179953) | Coastal salt marsh microbial communities from the Groves Creek Marsh, Skidaway Island, Georgia - 041412US metaG (version 2) | ecosystem: Environmental > Aquatic > Marine > Intertidal zone > Salt... | reverse complement strand
TGAAGAAAAAAGAGAGAGAGAAAAGAACCCTGTCTCTGTTAGGGTTTAAGACCCTAAACATAAAAAGCAGAGATCAAATTTTTCCTCCTCCCAAACATCATCATCACATAAACTACGTTTGAGGGAGCGCGTTGTTGTCTCACCACCACCACCCCTTTCTTCTCTCTTTGATTTCTCCTTTTTTGTTGTAGGTTTTGTCGTCAGAGAGACGACGACGACGACGTGGGAGGAACGACTTTTTTGAAGAGAGAGGTGGTTGGGTGGTATTTGTTGTCCTCCTTAAAGAAGAAAGAGAGAGAATTTAGAGCGCGTTTTGTAGTTTAGGGTTTAGGTTTTAGAGAGCACCAAACATGGAGGAGAAACGCGACGTTCCGATCGAATTCCGCTTGGACGCGCTGGAAGAAGAGCTCTTCCGCCTCCACGAGGACGTTCTGGAAGCAGAAAATGTTTCTTGGTTACCGAGAGGGCATCACGCGCAACAACTGCTTTCGGAATACAACAATGGGTTCGGGATGATGATGATGATGATGATGCAACAACGAGAACAACAACAAAAACGTAAACGAGATGACGATGGAGGAGATTTGAAGGATGACGACGATGCTTCTCATCATCATCATCGCAGTAGACATGGTCGAGAGAAGGAGAGTAATGGGAGGAATTTTTATCATCATCGCGGAGAAGGAGGAGCGGCGACGTTGGCGTTGCAACGCGCGCCGTACACGCTCGCGGAAGCGCACGGCGTCGACGAGATGGAGAAGAAAGCCTCGGCGAGAAGTAGTCAACCTTCGTCTTCTTTTCCAGCTAAGAAGAAGAGCGGGGGTAGTTTTAAGAGTAAAAAGAAGAGTTTCGGGAGCTTTGGCAACTTGGCCGGCGCGGCGGGCGGCGGGAAAAGTTTTCAAGGAGGAGGAGGGAAGAAGAAGAGCGCTTTGAAGCAACACAAAGGAGGCGCGCCGACGATGCTGACGAAAACGAAGACGTCCTCGTGGTGGAGGTGGGCGGAGGAAGTGTTTCGGAGGGTCGGAGCGAACGATGTGGCGAGAGTGTTGCCGACGAAGAACTGGAGAGACGACCAGGCGTTGAAGATACCGCCAATTGGGAATAGGAACGGGATGATGATTTTTGACTACGACAACGGCAACAACAACGAGGAGGGGGTGAGCGAAGAGGAACGGTTGAGGAGAGCGGCGGCAGGAGCCGCGGCGACGACGAGTGGCCAACAACTCCCACTCCAACACCAGCAAGCGCCGGCGCTGGGTGCGGCGCCTTTACTGCTTTTACAGTCGCCTTTTGACGCGTTCAAACCGCTAGGGGAAGAAGCGACGAGAGCGACGCAGTCGTTTGACTGTTTGCAAAGCGACGAAATTCGAGAGTTGTGTTTTGCGTTTTTAGCCATGTCGAGAGAAATAGGAAGTTTGTTGCGGAAAGAAAGCGACGACGAAGAAGACGACGAAGATGACGATGAAGATAAAGAGGACGAGGACATCGCCGCGTCGTTTTTGGAAGATATTTTCAACGGCGACAAACAAGCGCGCGATAGATGGATGAAAGCGCCCGCAAAGAAAGTCGCCTCGAGGAGTAGCTCGAGGACAAAGTTAGCGTTAGCCGCGCAAGAAGAGGAGAAGGAGCTGACCGAGGACGATTTAATCGTCATGCGTGCGCGGATATGGTTATCGGAGATTGTGGTAAAAATTGTCGAAAGACGAAAACAAGCCATCGAGAACCACGGGAGGAAATTTGATAAAGATGTGGTCGTGGTGAAGGATACGAACAACGCGGGTGTTGGGTACGGAGCTAATGCGAAGTTGATGGGCGCGACCGTAACGAAGAAACGCAAAGGCACGGCTGCGAAGAAAGGCAAGAAGAGCGCGTGGACGACGAAAGCGAAACAATTGAAGCAACAAGAAGAAGAAAAACAGCAACAAGAACAACTGTTGCTTCTGCAACAACAAGAAGCGCAAATAAAGTTGGAGGAAGCGGAGAAAGCGAATGCGCGTGGGATGAGTGGATCTTCTTTCATGGAAACGAAAGAAGAAATACTCGCAAAGAAGGTACAACTCGAGAATCGCATTCGGGCGACGTTTGGCGCATCCGGCGATCACGACGCGGTGGAGCGCATAGCTCTGGGCGAAGCCGCGCACCCGCACACTCTGCAACTCATGCAAACGGCATTCACAACGCCCGAGTTTACCGCAACCATAGAAAAGGAAGAAGAGACGCCCTCGAGACAACGAAAGATACCGGCGGGAAGAAGAGGAGCTAAAGGAAATAAGAGCGCGTCGAAGAGAGCGAAAGCGTGCGCTTTGTGCGAAAAAGGCTCGGATCACGCCAAGGCAACTTGTGGGACGGATGAGGCGCAGTTTCGGTGTGAAAAGTTGCGCGAACGCATCAAAGATGAAATTATGGAGAAGAAGCGGAAGGCAGAAGAGGCGCTCGAGGATGTCGCAGCGGAATGCGCGGAAGAAATGAAAGAGAAAAAGTCCGCCTCGAAAACGAAGAAGCGGAAGAACGAGAAAACGCCGGCGCGAAAAGGAAGGAGTCACGAAGAGACGACGACGCCGAAAGTCAACAAAACCCTCAAATCACCATTCTCGCCCGATACCAACGGTAAAGTCAAGTTTCCGTCTTTAGCCGTCGTTCCGATGCAAAGATACGGAGGTGATGATGAAGATAAAAGCAAAAGCGACGAAGAGGACGATCCGACGGCGAAAGATGCGAAGGACGAGTTGAAGCGTTTACAAAAGTATTTTTCAAACAACCCAGAGTTGGTTTCGTGCGCTCCGTGCGATGACGTCGAGAACGAATTGCTCACGTGCCAATACGAGCTTCTGTATCAAATCAACGCCAATCGATCAAACTTGACGAAATTCTTCCAAGAAATTACCGGCAAGATTGAAGAAGAGGCGACGTGGTTTGAGAACAGATACGTTGGCATCAGCGAAGCGAATGCGTTCGTCAACACCATCCGCGAAGCACGGAGGAAGGAAAAGAGGGAGAAGCGCGCGAGAGATCAACAGCAAGCGTTTGAAAAAGCCGCCGCAGCAGCGGAAGAGTCCAAACGCCAAGCGTTTCGCCGCCATCTCGGGGAACAGGTTGCGGCAGCGACCGGTAATCCGGACGTGAATCCGGATCAACTCGTGATTCCTGAAATGCCGGATGAATCGGCGAACGTTTCTCGCCCGCGGCGCGGCGTCGCTTTGGCCAACGCCGCGTTACAAGTGTTAGGATTGAGAGGTAAAGTTGCCGGCTTCTTCGGAACGAGTCCGAAAGCGAACGCGTTGGAGTCGAAACAGTCTTCGTTTACGGAGCGATCGTTAGATAAGAACGCCGATCATCAAAATAACAAAGGTATTGCTATCGGAACCGTCGACGCGAGAAATTTGTTCCAACTTCTCGATCCTTTACACGCCTCTACGAGTCGAACTGTTTTGGACGTGTGCAACGTCTGCGCGAACTCGTGTTGTCCCGCGAAAGTAGTCAAGGATAAAACAATCTACCGGTGTCTCGGATGCGACGTTACGGTGCACGACGAGTGTTACGGTGTTTTATCCGAGAAGAACGAAAAGCACAAATCTTTCGTCTGCGACGTGTGTGCGCACAATCACGGGAGCGGCTACGGATCTTGGCCGGATGCGCAAAAACGCACGGCACATTCGCCTTTGTTAACTTCCGCCGACGAGAAATTACGAGCACAGGGGAAAAGCGTTTCGTGTATTTTGTGTCCCGCGAAACTTGGCGCCATGAAGAAAGCATCCCTCACGCTTCCAGTTTCGCAGAGAGCCAATCAACAGAATTCGACAACGACGGCGTGGGTCCACGTGTCGTGCGCGGAATTAGTCCGAGGCGCGACGACGAACCCGTTCGCCGATTCCGTAGAGATTAATCCAACCGTTTTTGGTGGAACTATTCACTTCTCCGGAACGCCGACCAATAGAGCCGCCGCTCAAACTGTCGCTGTCGCGCAACCGCCGCAAATCGATACGCCTATCCTGTCAAATTCGTGCACGCTTTGTTATTCGCGAAGAGGCGGATGCGCTGCGACGTGCGCGTTTGGTAGTTGTCGCGCGCGGTTCCACTTGTGCTGCGCGAGAGCTGCTGGTTGGCACGCCCGTTTCTCCGACGGCAGCACTTCTTCCAAAAGACAACCGAGGGCGTATTGCGACCGGCACTCGCCCATCCAAAGAGAAAAAGACGAAAGCAAAGGCGTCCAAGTTGCCAAGTTGTCGCTCACGGATAACGAAAATGAGATCATGGTTCAAACCGTTCGCGCGTCTGCGGATGGGAAACGCGGGAAAGTTTCCATGCTTAGCGCGTTGAGAGCTATGCAGAGATCCATGCGTCTCGAATGCGAATCTGCTCACAATCAAGGCGGCGGCGGTGTTGTTACCGCCAACGCTCTCGGTCTCGGCGTCGGAACCACCTCCAACTCCGCCGGATTACTCCAACACCAGAGCAGCTACAGCAGCGACGCATCTTTCCTCGACGGTATCCTCCCAAACAAACTCCCCCCGACGTCAAACCCGGACTTATCCCACCCGGGATCAAACGGCGGGACTCCCAAAAAAGCGCGATCCACCGCGTACGCTCGAGGCGCGAGTCGAGGTAAACGCGGCTCCGTCCGCGCGTCCAGAAATGGAAGTCGAGCTCCAGCTACCGCGCTCATGAGTGACGAAGAAGCAATTCGGGCGAACAGCACGTTGCCGGAAGGTTGGGCGTACGTTCCGAGAGAGACTTTAGATAAGTAGTAGCGCGTAGCTTTGGATGTGAATATTTTTGCTTGTTTTCGGTTTCCTTTCGATGCGGTAGACGTCACTTTTTTTCGGAGAATCATGGCTTCTTTGGCGGCGACTCGTGCGAACGCGCACGCAACGCGTCTCTCCTCCTTCAGGCGGGGAGGCTCTTTGTCCACCTCCGGCAGACACAACGGCAGACGCAATTCTTTTAAAAGAAGCATCTCGTCGGAAAAGACAAACACCGCAGCAAAAACCAAGTCGTCTTCATCATCCTTGAGCGAAGAAGTGAGAAACGATTTTCCAATCCTCCGGTCGGAAAACGATTTCGGAATGCCAATCGTCTACGTAGACTCCGCGGCGACGTCTCAAAAACCTCTCGCAGTTCTCAACGCGCACGCGCAGTTTTACGCGACCGCAAACGCGAACGTCCACCGAGGCGTGCACTACTTATCCGCAAAGGCGACGGATGCGTACGAACAAAGCCGCGCGAAAGTTGGAAAGTTTATCAACGCGAAAACGGACAGAGAGATTGTGTTTACCCGAAACGCGAGCGAGAGTTTGAATTTAATCGCAAACACGTGGGGGGAGACAAACATTAAGGAAGGGGATGAAATCGTTTTATCCGTGGCGGAACATCACTCGAACATCGTGCCGTGGCAGTTGTTGGCGGAAAGGAAAGGCGCGGTGTTGAGATTTATCGGATTGGATGAGAACGAATGTTTGGACTTGGAGGAGTTGGAAAGAACGGTGAACGCGAGGACGAAGCTGGTGTCGTTGCCGCACGTTTCGAACGTGCTCGGTTTTACGAGCGACGTGGAAAGGATCGTGAAAACGGCAAAGAGCGTCAACGCGACGGTAGTTTTAGACGCGTGTCAAAGCGTTCCGCACATGCCGGTAGACGTGCAAACGTTAGGGGCAGATTTCATCGTCGCCAGCGGTCATAAGATGTGCGGTCCAACCGGTATTGGGTTTTTATGGGGCAAGTACGACGTGTTGTCCGAGATGCCGCCGTGGATGGGCGGCGGCGAAATGATCCAAGACGTCTACTTGGAAAAGTCTACGTACGCACCACCGCCGGGTAGATTTGAAGCCGGCACTCCGGCGATTGCGGAAGCCGTCGCTTTAGGCGCCGCGTGCGACTACCTCTCCAAAATAGGCATGGACCGCGTCCACGAGTTTGAACTCGAACTCGGTGCGTACCTCTACTCCGAACTCCTCAAAAACATCCCCAACGTCCGCATATACGGTCCAAACCCACTGAAAGTAAACCCTCAAACTGGCAAAAACTTCGAACGCGCCTCCTTAGCCGCCTTCAACGTCGACGGCGTCAACTGCTCGGACGTTTGCACCTTACTCGACCAACTCCACGGCGTCGGCTGTCGAAGCGGTCACCACTGCACGCAACCGTTGCACCGACACTTAGACGTCCTCGGTAGCGCTCGAGCGAGTTTGTACATTTACAACACCAAAGAAGACGTGGATAAGTTCATCGAAGCGTTGAAAGAAGTCTTGGAGTTTTTAGGCGAACCCGTTTAAGTGCACTATTTTATTCACACAGCGTAGTAGTACACACACACACACACACACACACGCGCGCGCACATTTCTCTCGCACATCACCTTTACTCGTCGTAGCTTCTCTGCCAGTCGATGTAAATGCTCCGGTACCTGGAACTTCGCGTAACCGAAGAAGACACTCTTTTGTACCAGTTTGTGTGTTGGACTCCAAATGCGTTTTGATTTTTTTTTGTTTTTTTGAGGTCCATCACATTTTTGTACTCCTTGCTCGTGCTCGAGTACCCCTCCTTTGGTGCGAAGAGCACACATTTGCACACTCCGAGACGTTCAAAAAGAGCACCCCATTTGCACTGAAAAAGATTCGTCGGTACGAGCGGTCCACAAACGCGCACGCGCAGCAAAAACTTTCTTTCTTCTCGGGCGGCGTTTCAGCGCTTCACACTTTTTACGCACTTCTTCCACTTCCCCTTCTCTGTATTCCGTTTATTTATATACTCAAATGATTGCCATTCAACGCACCTCTGCGTCACTCGTCGGAGCGACGACGACTGGGGCGAGATCGTCCCCCGCGACGTCGAGAAAAAATCATCGCGCCGCTGCCGCTTCCACCGTCACCCGTCGCGATGGGATGCGGTCTCACGTGACGTCGATGGAACGAAGGACGAAGAATTCGTTCCGACTCCCCGCGATCGCGATGCCGTCTCCCGAAGTCAACGAACGGATGCAAACGATGACGTACAACGAAACCGGGAAATGGCGGGAGAATTTTGACCTCGCCGGGTGGGCGAAGGAGATCAGAGAGGTACGTTTCTCGTCCCTTGAATTCAAACGACGTCCTTTTCCCCCGGTGGTGATAAGGATGTGGATTGTGTTCGTTTTGAAAGCTTTGTCCTCCGCTTTGTCCTCGATCGCGGCATCGTTTCATCGCTTTTAAGGGGAAGAAGAGCGCGTGGTTTTGTACGTTTTACGTCCTTCCCTCTGGCGCGATGAGATCTCGGGCGAGACGCTCGCCAGAACCTCTCTAGAGGATGGATGACTTTTCGGCGCAAATGTCTCCCCTTTTATCCTTTCTCGTACTCACAAGCAGCCCTCTGATCTCTTTTTTTCGCTTCAATGACGATGATGACATTTTTAACACGAATAACAGGTTGAAAAAGAACAACGCTCGGATAAGTACCACGAAGAGGACGTGAAGCACCTGAAGAAGATCCTCGGATGGGCGAACATGTGCTACTACGGCGGACTCGGGGTTATGTTTTTACTGCCGCAACTCGGCGTGGCGCAAGCGTTTGGGGCGAACGTTTTAGGCGCGTTTATGATGTCCACGGCGATTTGCGCGAGATGGACGATGGTTGGACACCACGTGTGCCACGGTGGGTATAACGCGGCCATGACGGAAGGGAACGAGATTAAAGGGAGGTTTCACCGAAGGAAGTTTGCAAGAGGGCCGTGGAACAGAATCATCGACTGGATGGATTGGATGATGCCGGAGGCGTGGGACGTGGAACACAACCACTTGCACCACTATCAGTTGGGGGAGGATGCTGACCCGGATTTGGTCGAGAGAAACATGAAGACGACGAGAGAAGGGCCGATGCCGATGTGGGCGAGATACATGCAAGTTGCCGCGTTGTCCGTGATTTGGAAGTGGTTTTACTACGCGCCGAACACGATGAAGGAGTTGTTCGCGAGAAGAGCGAGAGAGGCGGAAAAGAGAGGCGAGGAATCGTACCAACCGTACACGACTGGGTCGATGCCGTCCACGGTATTGACGACGGTCCAATCTGCGTTCCAGGGGAACTTTGGCGCGATTATTGAAACCGCCAAGTGCTTCGCGCCGTACGCGACGTTTCAGTTTGGCGTCTTGCCGGCGGTTGGTTACGCCATCGGCGGCGCGCAAATGGCCATGGCCACTTTGGCGACGACTTTATTGGCGGATTTGTTCACCAACTTGCACTCGTTCATCGTGATCGCGACGAACCACGTCGGTGACGACATTTACAGATTTGAATCCGAGACGAAACCGAGAACGGACGACTTTTACATGCGAGCAGTTATCGGCTCTGCGAACTTTCGCACCGGGGGCGACGTCAACGATTTCATGCACGGCTGGTTGAACTACCAAATCGAGCACCACATGTGGCCGGACATGTCCATGCGATGCTATCAAAGAGCGCAACCGAAAGTTAAGGCGATTTGCGAAAAGTACGGCATGCCGTACGTGCAAGAGAACGTGTTCAAGCGCGTTGGGCAATTGGTCGATGTCATGGTCGGCAAGCGCACAATGCTCGTATGGGAAAACGGAGATTAATTTTTAGCGTTTATTATAACTACCTAGCCTCGAACTTTATGTGTAATTACAACTGAAAAGACTTAAGTGAAAACTTATTTTCTTCCTCACTCACGGAAAGATGTCGCCGTTCAACGGATGCTGCTCCGCGTTTTCCTTCTTGTTTTTCTTTTCCGGTTTCGCGCGACGAAACCCGTTCAAATATTTTTCTAAAGTGTCCAAAGTCAAATACGGTTGGTCCTCTTCGCACACCGAATCGTTTTGCAACTGCACGCGATCCAACACCGGCGTCGGTTCCACCGGTCCTTCTTTTTCTAAAGCATCAGCCGACCGTCGAAAAGATTCGCAGACGTCCTTCTCGAAAGGGTCTAAGCAAACGCCCGTGGATAACATGACTTCGACTCGAAATCGAAGCGGGTCGTCCGGTGGAACGTGGAAACACTCGTACATGCGAAAAACGATGTGAGTTAAATAATCGAGCTCTTTCGAGCGTTCGCCGAGAATTTCGTCTAACCCTTCGACGACGAGCGGGTTTCTCTTCGTGCACGAGAAATCAGAATCCAAATCGGATCTGGCATCAAAAGAAACGTCGGCGGAGGAATTCGGAGCGCGCGGCGGTTTCCGCGGGCTCAAGAGGGGATCGCCAAACGCGTTCGTCTTTGACGTTCCACCACTATTGGTCTTTTGCGTTGTCATCGTCGCAGCTTTTGGAGGCGACGAACTCGCCGCCACGTGTTGTGACGATCGTTTTTTATCGCCACTTGCTCTCTTTCGTAAATCCTCTTCCAAGTGCGCGTATTTCAAAATGTTCAACAGCGAGTGCAAGTGCGACTCGGACGTGAAATACAATCGCGTTCGCACGTGTCTATACGGCGAATGCACCTTCTTTTCGGTCGCGTACCGCATGTTCAAACGCGTCGGCGCGTCTTCCTCTTCGTCCTCGTCTTCGTCGTTTGGATCGGTGCTGTTGTTCTCGTCCGGGGAATTTCTGTTGTTCAAGAGCGACTTCTTGCCCAAAAGTTTGACCGTTTTCTTCTTGTTCGTCTCGACCGCGTACGATTCTTCTCTGGTGTTGCTCATATCAGCGAGAAGTTTACCCAACAAGCCACCGGCGATAGTGGCACCAATTCTAAGCTTTGAGATCGGGTGCGTTCCGTATTCGTTCGGAACAACGCAGTCCGCGAGTTCTTTACTTAAAATGTATAGTTCTTCTAATCCATCGAGTTTTAAGTGCGCGTTGTGAATGGAATCGTATTTCGCGGCGTCGTAAACGTCCGGGACTTTTGAAATATCAAACGTTTCTTTGCGCCCGTGGAATAAATCTTCCTCGAGTTTTTTCCATCGCGTGTGCATGAGAAGAAAACTTTCGCCACCGCCAGGCAATTCGAGCGTGTTACTCGCAGGCGCAGAACCTCTTGGTGCGGTGGCTGAAAAGTACGTCAACGTGTCCACCCACGTGTCCGGCGGTAACGCGTTGTCTTTCAATCCACGGTTTTTGCCCAGCGCGATGAGCACCTTACGCCAACGGTTACGCGCTTTCAACTTATCGTTCATTCGAGATGCCATTTCGAGGAGCTGTGAAGATATGCCGTGAACGAGCTCAAATACTCGGCGAAGTTTTTTGGAAGGTGAAGATGGGACGCTCGCGAGAGCGACGTCTTCCAAGTGACTGTACTCGCCCTCCACCGAGGTCAAGAAATGGTGCGAGTCCAAAAGCTTACCTCGTTCGACTGCGGCGATACGATCAGCGATGAGCCAGGAATTTCCAGAACGTTCGATGTTGAACAAACCTTGAGTTTGCGTGACGAGTTCGTCGTACTCGTTTTCTTCGTGGATGTCGTCTCGCGAGGAGGCTCGGCCGAACCGAACCGCTCGAGGGGTAGCAGTATTTCCACTTGATTCATACATTCCGTCCGAACCCGATCGACTCAATCGCGCATTGACGTGAGTAATAACATTTGCGTTGTCAACAGCGGTATCGTTTGAAGGTATGCTCCCGTGGTTTGCAGCAGTATTCGCATTTCCTTCGTCATCGCCCGGGTCGCCTTTTGTCATCATCCTGTACAACTTGTTCTTCGCGTGTAAAATTTCCGCTTCGACTTCGTGCGTCACGAAATCTAAAAGCTTTGCATCTTTAGTCACGAGTGACGCTAAAATAGGCGTCAATTCGCCTTTATGCGTTTCGAGCGCCAATAAACCTTTCGCGAACGCCGCCGCGGTAATCTGCACGCGACCTTCATCGGAAGAATAAATTTTTAAATCGTGACGATAGGTCGAGTGTAAACGCAAGAGTCCGTCCGAATCGGTCGGGTAATAACTCCCACGAGGATACATGCGCTGACGGAAATCTTTTCCAAGCACTTCGGCTTGGTTTTTACCCAAGTGCGTCAAAACACCACCGAATTTGAGAATGAGCAAAGCGGATTCGACTTGTTCGACGGATTGCCCGGTTCGCGGGTCGATCGTTTGGACCCACGAAATCGGTTTCAACTGTGCTTTCCGATTAATCCCGGAAAAGTGCCCACCTTCTTCTAGAATAGCAATCACTTGTCGCCAACCGTCCAAGTTTTCTTTCGCTTCTATTTTTTTTGGATCCTCCGCGTTACCTTGCATGGCGGCTAAGTTCAAATCGTTCTCCGTATCCCCGAGAATCGCTTCGGACTCTTTCTTCACTTGCCCCCAAATAGAGCGACAAATATTCAACAACTCTTGCAATCGCTCCGGCGTTTTCAGTTTCGCTTGTTTTCTCGTGTTATTTTTCGTGCATTGCGCGAGTAAATCTAACAATGGCTTCTGGTGCACGCGAAGTTTCATTTTCTGCTTCGGCGTTCTATCGCCGTGGCGAATCACCGCCAAAACGGCTCGTAACTCTTCTGGTTTACTCGCTAAAGCACTGTTATTGTTGTTATTCATATTGTTGCTGCTGATGTTGTTGTTCTTAATCCCACCGCCGGATGGAGAAGGTACAGTGCCATCTTCGTGATCCTCGTCCTCTTCGTTGATGGATGAACGACCGGTAATGATGGATTCTCTCTGTTGTTCGGCACTCTTGATGTTGACGTGATCGGGTCTCACGGCTTTTAAAATCATCGCGCGGAGACACAACGCGGCATCTTCGACAAACTTTTTGGAATCTTTGACGAAACTCCACCCGTTTACGTCGCAAACGTAGCTCTTACCTTTCGCTCGCAACAAATCAAAGCCGCAGACGTTTTGTCCAAATGCAATGCACACGCGTCTCGCGATTTCTTTCTCCTCGGGCGAAAGCAAAACCGGGTACCTCACCTCCTTTCCGTTCGCATCTCTCAAAACGCGGCCGTCGACGACTGGAGATTTTCGCGCCTCGGCGTGCGCGTAATCTTGACCTAAAGTGTACACTTTCACGTCGGTGCCGTTGGTGGACATAAAATCTTCGTAAATGAACGAGGTGGATCTGCGAACGCGCGAGTACGTGACGTACTCTTCGTTGCCTTCTTCTTTTTCTTCTTCTCTTTCTCCTTCTTGTTGTCCTCGACTTGATGTCTTAGACGCGTCTGCGCTTGCGTCTCCTTTCTCGTTCTCGCTGATAGTTTCCATATTCATCATCATCTTCTCCACCTCTTCCAACCTCCTCGCGTCGTCGTTCAACTCCGCATTTGGCCGGTTGTTTGAAGCGCCGTCGCTCTCTTCCCCTGCCGCGGAAGAACCTCCTCCAACCCCCGTACCATTTCCTCCTTCCTTCTTCCTCTTCTGCGCCGTCGGCGGAGGATAATACGTGCTACTTTTATTCCCAACCTTACGAAACAACTCTTTGTGTCCACCGCCGACCGTGTGTGGATAGTAAATGCTGATGTTATGATTCTCCGCGTCCACCGGTTTCTCCACGAACGGTTTGTATATTCGTTTCCCTTTACACTCGACGTAGTCTTCCTTCTCGTCGAACCCGTCGTCGTCGCTCGTTACGTTTTCCGGGTATTTCACGCCGGATATCGCCTCGGGATCTCTCTTCAGTTTCTCCATCAACTCTTCGTCGTCGTGTAATTTCGAGACGTCGTTCCTGTTCACGAACACGTGGTTCGGTACGGAGATGTTATTCTCCATCAACGTTTGGTACACCAGCCTTCGGTCCAAAAGCGTCCATTGTCTCGTCACGTCGTTCACCATGAACGGTTTTCGCAATTTCACGTACATGTGTGCTTTCTCCAACGGGAACCCACGGCTGAAAAAACTGATCAACGCGTCCACAATTGGCCACGATTCAATGGGATCGTTCAAAATGACTTCATCTGGGAAGACGATGATGTCGAATTCGTTGAACGCGGATAAGCGTTGGAGGATGGATTGCATCTGCGCCGAGTTGGATTTTTTGTTCATCGCGCATATTCCGAGCTTGACTTTCTTGTGCAGAGGAGGCATTTTGAGAGGAATGGTTTTTGTTGTTGGTGCTCCCGGTTGCTCTCCTTCTCGCACAAAACGCACGAAAAAACAACTCTCTCTCTCTTTATCTCTCTCTTTCTGTGTTTGTGCGTGTTTATGAGCTTCTTTTCAAAGGCTCTCTTTCGCGCCGCGAACGAAGAGAGTTAAATGTTTCTCGAGGGAAAAATGAGGAAAAGTGGCGGCACAAATGTGCCTCCTCTCTTGCTCGTTGAATACAACACTTTGCGCGCCGCACTCGTTAAAGGAAGAAGAAGAAGCGTTTCCTCGAAGGTAGAATTAAAGAGCGTTTGCTTGTTCTCTCTTCCCTGCTCGAGACTTTACGAAGGAACAGAGAAGAAAAGAAACAGAGAGCGCAGAAACAGAGGTCGTTACGAAGCGGATTGATTGAGAAACGAATCTGATTACGATGAGACCATTACTCTCGACGACGACGAGACGCGCGACGAGAGTCACGCTCGCAATCGCCGCGATTGGGTTACTCTCCCGCTCGGCGTTTTTGAAATACTGGATCGAGTACCATCTTCAAGAAGAAGAAGAAGAAGAAGCGAAGAAGGAATTGGCGAACGGAGAGACAGAGGAAAAGCTGACTCGGATGAAAAGACGTCAAAGAAGAAGGCGGAGAAGGCGAAGGAAAAGAAAGACGAACGTGGACGAGGAGACGGAGGAGGAGGAGAGCAACCAGTCGTCGTCGGAAAATTCTTCGTTTTCCTCGTTTTCTTCCGACGACGGTTCGTCCTCTTCCTCGGAGTACTCCTCCGCCGAGGACGACGAGTCGTCTTTCGCGTTGGCGAGAGAAGACGCTCTCGGCGGCGGGGAGACGAAAACGCCGAAACGGTTAGCAGCGACGACACCGCGGTTAGCGAATACTAATAATACGAAAAAGGCATCATCTCGAAGCAACAGCGAGGACGAAAACTTCGAAACGCCGGTTGGGACGCCGAGAGCGGTGAAACGAGGCGCGACCATGGATAGGATTAAAGAGGAGTGGAAGAAAGAAGGGAAAGAGAGCGGCAGTCACTTTGAGAGTTCGGACGCTTCGCAGACGAGTTTGTTCGAGTATCGAAGAGCGGGATCGGAAGGCGATCGAGGGGAGAGTCGGAGTGGTCCGGGGGAGTATTTATCGCACACGACCGATCCAAACTTTTTCGCCTCGACGAAGTTTTTCGCGTGTTTAGAGCTCGAAGAGTCGAGGGAACTGTTTGGAATGAGCGAAGAGATTGAGATTGGCGCGAACCAGGTGCTCTTTCGGCAAGGCGATGAAAGCCGGGACGGAATTTATGTCGTCGTTGAAGGTCAACTCGGGGTGTACGTGCAATCAACGAACACGCGCAGTGGCGGCAGCGGCGGTGGCGACGGAAGCGCATCGTCGCTGGTGAAATCTTCGTCCAAGTCGAGCAGTCATCATCATCATCATTCGGTGAAAGATATCCGGCGTTCGTTCGATAGAGCCGGATCACCTGGGTTGCCGAATATGGGGAGGAATCAACAAGCCAGTCGAATGAGTCGAGCAAACAGCTCGACGTCGCATTCGAGAACGTCTTTGGATAAAGAGCGTTCACAGACACCACCGATGGGCGGCATTCGCGCTGCCTCTCCGCTTCCTCCAAAATCATTTAGCATAGGTCCGGCGCATTTGACGAACATCTTGAATAAAGGCGAATCTGTCGGTGACGTGGACGTTTTAGATTCCGCGAGGCGGTCCGTCTCGTGCGTGGCGATGAAGAACGGAGCGAAACTAGTTCGCATTCGTCAAGACGTTTTGTTCGCGTTCATTAGAAAGCACCCGAGAACGATTCAGGTTTATTTAGAACAAGCCATCGCTCGATTGTGGCGAGTCGCGAGATTTACTTTGAGAGATTTTCTCGAATTGCCAAGAGACGAAGGCGACGCGGAGTATTTAAGTCCCGGAGCAGAGGATTGTTTGGTGTTGAAACCGAAGCCACCGATGATGCGCGCGCAGACTTCACACGAGAAGTTTTTTGAACAAAGCTCAGATGATGTTGAGAACGGAGGGTCGTTCCCGTCGACCGTTTCGGAGTCTTCTAATTCGTTGGACGACGGTGCGAAATCAATTAACACGACGGAAACGCCCGAAGACGCCAATCCAACGAACAAACTGTTAGTGAATTACCAGGAAGAATTAGAAAAATACGCGGGCGGTAGAAAAACACTCTTGGCGAACGAGGTGTTCATCACCCAACGCGATAGTCAAACGAACGCGTATTTCATTCTTTTATCCGGGACGATGCGACGCGACGCGGTGCCATGGCCCGAAGGCGACGGCGTCATCGGTCCGGAATTGAAAGCACCTCGTTTGGTTGGCGCGGCGCACGCAATAACCGGTGCTAAGTTTGACGAAACCGTTCGTTGTTGCACGGATTGTGAGATTTTGTTGATCACGCCGACGGTATTACACACGTTGTGCGTTCACGCGCCAGATGCGTTCATTGCGTTACAATTAGCGGCCTCGTGTTCTCTAAACAGGGCCATTCGCGCTTTCATCGCGGCTGGCTTAAATCGCCAGTGGCTTTCTGCCGGTGACCAAGCGTTTCGATCGGGCGTAGACGCGACGTCTATGTACCTTGTCATCTCCGGTCGCGTGTCTATTTACAACGTCGCGTTAGGCGCCATGCGGTACCGAAGTCGAGGCGAAACTATCGGAGACGCGGCGATGTTGTCGCAAACTGCGCACACATCTACGGCCGTATGCACTCGCGATTGCGAATTAGTGCGAATGTCTCGGGCGAGCGTGCAAATTATATCGGCCAAATATCCCGAAGTCGCCGGAAGATTGTTAGAACACGTCGCTCGAAAGTTGGAAATCAACCAGCGCGATTTGAAAACCGGCGAACGATATCGTCCGGAAATCGTGACCATCGCCATCGTTCCCGCGACAGACGCCGTGCAAACGACAAAGTTACCGAAATTTGCCGCAAAGTTGAGAAACGCGTTGGAGAGGTTAGGCAAAGGGTCCGCGTTCATTTTGGACGAAAAAGCCGCGGAAGAGGTTGTGCCGGAAGGCTTTCGTCGCGTAGAGACGGCATTTTATCGGTCCAAGTTAACGAGCTGGATGACAAGAATCGAAGAAGAACACCGATTTGTTTTGTTCGTTGGCGATAGAAGTGGGCAGAACGCGAGTAATCGATCGTCGTCGTCGAGTGGGTGGTCGAGAGTGTGCGTATCTCAAGCCGATTTAGTGTTGGTTGTCGCCGAAGGCGGCGCGGCGGCGTCGTTCGCGCCTTCCTCTTCCATGCTTGAGATGCAATCGCAGTCAACTGGTATGAGCGGTAATAACGAATACAATACCAATACTGGAAATGTATTCATCGGTAACGGCGTCGATCCATCCCCAGCTGAGGCCAGGTTACTTTGGAAACGTCGTAAAAAGCGAATCGTTCCGGTACCGTCAGCCTCCGAGGAGGATTTTTTAAATTACCATAAAATTACCAGTAAGAAAAAGAAACACCACCGACGCCAGCACAGCTACAGCAGCGACGCGATGAAGCAAAAGAGCGACGAGAATTTTGTCGAGATTGATAATAAAAATACCGCGATTTTAGCGCAAATCGAGTTGGTCTTATTACACGCGAAAGGCGAATCGCCGAAAAATACGCGTAGATTTTACGCCAACAGACCAGGTTTGCGCCGACACCATCACTGCCGGTTGAGTTCCTACTCGGATGCAGACGTCGATCGAATCGCAAGACATATCGCTGGTTGTGGCGTTGGCGTTGTCTTGGCCGGTGGCGGTGGTCACGGATTAGCGCACTTGGGCGCGTTGAAAGCTCTCGAGGATGAAGGCGTACCAGTCGATGCCATCGGTGGCGCGTCGCAAGGCACGTTAACTGCTGCACTTTACGCTCGAACGGCAAATTCAACCGTCGTGAGCGCGCGAGTTCGAAAACTTGCATCTTTGATTGCCTCTCCTCGACGACTTCTAACCGATTTAACGCCTCCGTTCCTCTCCATCTTAACCGGCGAAACTATCGACAAATCCATCAGAGATATGTTCGGCGAAAAGATTGAAATTGAAGACTTATGGATTCCGTTCTTCTGTTGCGCGACAAATTTAACCACCGGTAAGTTGGTCTCGTGCACATCCGGGACGGTGTGGCGGTACGCCCGAGCGTCGATGTCCGTGCTCGGTTTCTTACCGCCTATTGCGGATGAGATTACCGGAGATTTGCTCGTCGACGGCGCGTACTTAAATCCGGTCCCGGTGGACGTGTTGCGTAAATTATCGCGCGTGGAGTCGACGATTGTTGTTGACGTGGAAGATGAACACTACGCCGCGTTCAGATCGTTGACGGCAAGAGATGGTGGACTAGGCGGATGGCGTTTACTCTGGGAACGCGTGAGCCCGTTCGCGCAGGCAGAAAAGCTTTGGCAGTCGATCAAGAGTGGTAAGCGAGGGAACAAATCCTCTTCGGAATCGTTCAACGCGTATTCGACGTCTTCGTCGGAATCAGAATCAGATTCCTCTTCCTCGGATGTTGATGGAGGCAACACGAGAGGAGGTTCGACCCCCGCGCGAAGGAAAGGAGGAAAATCAACAAAGAAGAATAAGAAGAATAAGAAAAGATCTGTCTCGACTGCGACTACAAACGCCGCGCCGAACTACGCGACTCTTCTCGGCGCGTTACTCCGGGCCACCTCGCGACGCGAAGTTGCAGAAGCTGCAAAAGCGTGCGAGATTGACGTTTACTTGCGTCCACCGGGAGTGCCTCCGTTCACCTTTCACACCGGTTTAACCGACAAGCGCACGGACGATTTAATACGACGCGCGCGATTTAAAGCCGCCGAAGTCATACGCAAGTGGCAAGAAACCAAACGCATCGCGATGAAAGACGACACGGAAAACACGTCGATACAAGCGACGTCTTACTACGGCTTTTACTCGTCCACGACGCAAAATTCGCAAGGAAGATTATCTGCCATGCAGCCAATCGTGACGACTTCTCCGCGAGGCGAAAGTCACGTCGCCCAAACTCCTCCGCGAGTTCCTTTCCACCCTTCTGCGATGCAAACGCCGACATTACACCCGTCACCTGCAACCACCGACTCTCCGCGTGGGCAGTATCGACGCGCCTCGTTCGAGGACGTCGACGGCGAGGTCGACAGCGGCGTCGCCATCGTCAGCGAACGCGCGTTCTTGAAACCCGCAAAAACGAAGGAGGACGAAGAAGCGGAAAGAACGGAAGATAAAAAAAAGAGCATCACTCCGGCTCGGCAAATCATCGACGGTAAAGCAATCGTAAAACTCAGTGGTACCACCAACTTCGACGAAAAAGAACACGACGACGTTTTGGGGAAGAAGAAGACTTTGGCGGGAAAGTCGTCGTCAAAGTTGGAGACTGTGTAGTACTAGTATTTTTGTGAAAAGCAGCAGAAAAGTGCACGCACACTCTACACACAATTAGAAACATGTTCTCCTCCTCATCATCGTTACAGGCGTCGACTTCCCAAATCGTTCACCACCAGAAACTCACGCTCTCTCGCAAAAAAGCATCGTCCGCTACTCTCCCTCGAGGTGTCCTTCAGGTGCGCGCTTTTCTTTCCGCGGCGGAAATGTCGACTTTTGTTCCTCCTGCGCGTCGTTGAATTTACTAATCTCTCTCTCCTCTCTTTCCCCAAATCACATCACACATAAAACAGGTTCGCGCGGGCACTGCCACCACCGCGGACATCAAAAACGGGTTGAGCATCATGCTGAACGGGCAGCCGTTCAAAGTTGTCGGTACGTTTGTTGTTTCGCTTTTTTTCGTTAAAGCGCGCCGGCAAAAAGCCTGTCGTCATTCTCTCTTTATCCACGAGGGAAACTTTATCTGACAAAAAAATGTTCCTCCTCCTCCTCGCGCGACAGAGTTCCAACACGTCCACCCGGGTCGAGGCGCCTCTTTCTGCCGCACGAAAGTCCGCAACTACTTAAACGGCAACACCAAAGAAGAGACGTTCAGAAACGGCACCACGTTTGAGGTTCCGGACATCACCAACCTCCAGATGCAATACACGTACAAAGACGAAGACCAATACGTGTTCATGGACATGGACACGTTCGAGGAGTGCCGATGCCCGTCGGGAGATTTTGAGAAGTTCATCACCGAAGGCATGACGTGCTCGGTGTTGCAGTGGGACGGGAAAGTAATCGGTGTGGAACCGCCGGAGAAAGTGACGTTGGAAGTGACGATGACCGATCCCGGGTTGAAAGGGAACACGGCTTCCGGAGGAGATAAACCCGCGACGTTGGAAACGGGCTTGACGGTGACCGTGCCTTTGTTCGTGAACATCGGCGATAGAGTCGTCGTGAACACCGCCAACGGTGGAGAGTACAAGGAAAGGGCGAAGTAAAAAGTACTTAAAACTTCGTATATATAGCCACACAGCCACGTATTGTTTACATCTTTTACATCTTCTATTAATTATTTCACTACTCGCGTCACATCATCGTCGTACAAAAATGGTCGACACGCAACAAAAATAACAATTTGATAACACCATAATGGCGAAAAACCCGCGCATGGCTGTCCTTGACTTTGCCTCCAGAGAAGCGAAGCGATCGCAGTACTGTTCTCGAGCCGCCGTGAAGCTCGAGCAACTGCTTTTAAAGTTCCCGAAAGTGTTGTCTTCTTTGCAGAAAGGAAAAGTCGTAAAGTGCGTAGACTTGGGTTGTCATCCAGGTTCGTGGCTGCAAGTGTTGTCCCGGAAAATAAAGAAGGCGGAAATATACGGGTTTGATTTAAACGAAATCGAATCGTTGGAGAGTTTGAAGTACGTGGACGTACATCGAACGCGAACGTTTCAGTGCGACGTGTTTGAGAGCGATGAGTTGATGAATTCTTTACAGTTGGATAAAAATGTGAATTTGCTGACATCGGATATGATGGCCAAAACGACCGGTCAAAACGATGCGAGTGCGTCGCACGAGTTAGCCGTGCGCGCGTTTGAGTTAGCCACGAAAGATTTGCTCGCGAAGGATGCGCATTTCGTGTGTAAAATCTTTGAAAGCGAAGAGACGAGGGCGTTGAAGATGGAAGCGAAGAAAGCGTTTGCGAGCGCGAGTCTGTTTCGACCAGACGCGGTGAGGAAAGGCAGTCGAGAAATTTATATGGTTGGCGTTGGGTTCAAAGGTTAGCGTAGGCGTAGTTTTTAGTAGTAGCTAAATGTTGTACTATAGTAGCGTTAATTAGTTCTGTTTATCAATTTTATGCGCGCGGGGCGACTAACTTTGAATACAGAATCCCGAGACTCGCCACGCACAAGGTCGTTCCAAACGCGATTTCCGCGTACCTCGAAACTTTGTCTATTCTTTGTACGCGCAACGCGTACGCGTCGTCGTAGTCTTCGGTGACATCTGCTAATATGTCACCCTTGTTGTTGTTGTTGTTCTTTTTCGGACGCGTCTTCTTGCCGTATTTTTTGTTCAAATTCGACGTATCGCCGGCGCTTTCGACTAAGGCTATTTTTTTATGCAAACTCGTCGAGGATTGAATACCCGCGGCGGCTTCGCTTTCGTTTTCTATGATTTCCGCTTTACAACTCCATCGACTGGACGATAGAACTTTGACGTGCGCGCTTGTGCCCATGTACTTTTCCACGTTTTCTTCTCCTCCCGGTAATAAAATTTGCGAGTAACTCTTCGTGTGTCCGACCAACGAGACGCCGTCGGCGGCGATGTCAGTGATCCACACCTTCATTTTCTGTCCTTCCAGTTTTGTCCACGGGAAATACGATTCGGTGAGTTTTGTTAATTCTCTCGAGCGATTTTTTACGGTGAGCGTATTTACTCGTTTCATTCGAAACGCCGGCGTGTTTGGCCGCGCGTAAAACTGACTGATGTGTACCTCTGGAAACTTGTACTTTTCAATCAAACTCATCGTCTCTCGCCACTCGGATTCGGTTTCGCCCGGAAATCCGCATATAATATCCGTCGCGATGGTAATATCCGGAACATGTTCTAATAAATAATCGCACACCTGTTCAAACTCTTCTCTCGTGTATTCTCTCTTCATATCGTCCAAAACTTTCGAGCTTCCGCTTTGTACCGGAATATGAATCCAACTGAATACCGACGGATGTCGCATAGCTTCCGCGATGGCCGGTAAGTGCGCTAAAATATACGGCGGATTCGTCATTCCTAATCTTAACATCACCGATTGATCCGCGGGTAACACGTCGACCAACGCTTTAAACAACTCCGCGACGTTCGAGCCTATATCTAATCCGTACGCTCCGGTATCTTCGCTCGATAACCAGATTTCCGTCACCCCTTCCTCGATCGCCAATTTCGCTCTTCCTATGATCGCCTCGATCTCGTAACTCCCGAGTTCGCCTCGCGCGTGTTTCGTCTTACAATACGTGCACTGTCCTAAACATCCCGTGCTCAGCGGAATAATCTCCACGCGTTCGTTCCTTCGAACTTTCGGCAAGTCCAACTTCGGTAAGCTTTTCTTCTCCAACATTAAAACTCTTTCTCCTCTTAGCGTGCGTTCCACCGCTTCGACGATTCGATCGATTTGCGAGACACCTAACAACGAAACCTCCGCTAACTCTTTCGCCTTTTGGTCGCCTTGAGGCACGCATCCGCACACCACCACGGGCACCTCGTTCGTTTTCGCTCTCGCGAGAACGGTATTCATCGCCGCTTGGCTCGGGTTTTTCACCGTGCACGTGTTCACCACCCATAAGTTCGCCTCGCTCGGATCGTCGGTTAATTTATAACCGTACGCTTGCAACTGTCCGGACATGAATTCAGAGTCCGAGTGATTGTGCGCGCACCCGAACGTTTTCACGTGTATCCTTTGCGTGCCCGGGACAGAGTGATGATTCTCTTTGTCGTTGTCCTCGTTGTTACTCGTGTTGTTCCGATGATGATGGCCACCGAAAACAAACCCGTTTTTGGGTTGGTTCGGTAACTCTCGCGTTATCTTGCCGACGACATTTCCTCCTTTTCCTTTTCCTCCTCCTCCTCCTCCGAGGTCTTCCAAATCCTCGATGAACTCTTCTTCTTCTTCTTCTTCTTCTTCTTCTTCTTCTTCTTCTTCTTCGTTCATGTTGACGGCG
>Ga0255753_1002178_pt1 | contig 22080 bp, 10 predicted proteins | sample 041ome_10_FD_179953 | JGI IMG/M metagenome (GOLD analysis project Ga0255753, IMG submission 179953) | Coastal salt marsh microbial communities from the Groves Creek Marsh, Skidaway Island, Georgia - 041412US metaG (version 2) | ecosystem: Environmental > Aquatic > Marine > Intertidal zone > Salt... | reverse complement strand
AAAGAAGGAGGAAAAGACTGAATACATATAATAAAGATGGGTGTGCAGATTTCGTGGGGAGAACTCTTCTCCCCGATGACGTATGTAAAATTCACGAAGAAAATAAACATCCCTCGCGCGACGTGTTTCGTCGTCTCCGTAATTTCCGGGAGGAAATGTTTGTCCAGAGGAGGAGGAGGATCATCATCATCATCATCATCATCGGGAGAAGAAGGAACAGAAGAATCCTTGATAACGCAATCGCTCTTCACCGCGCCGATGATCGTGTTCATGCGAGAGTTTCTCGTTGGTACGAGCGAGTCGAGACGGAACGCGTTGCTCGGTGTGGCCACCCCGGTGGTCGCGTCTGTCGTGAGATTGCGATGGATGAAAAAACTGACCGCCTCGGAAGTCGTGAGGGTGTTTGTTCCAGAGAAAGAGAAAAACAAAGCGAAGAAAACGAGCACGACAAAAACACTGTTAAAAACTGGGAAACACGTCATCTCGTATAAGAAATTCATCGAGAACCATTGCGACGACAAAGGGTTGGTGAACGCGTTTTCGGTGTTGGTGCTCGCGGCGTCGGTTATGCCGGAAGATTTGAGAGAAATGAGTTTCTTACCGGGCGGACCGGTGGTGCGTATTTTCAGCGACAGGTTCAAATTCGGCATCGACGCCGTGCAATTGCCGAAATTGAACATGCCAAGAGTTGGGAACTTTTTCGTTTTTGACGTGTATTCGGCGCAGAACGAAACGTTGTTTGGAGGTCGAGGCCAAGGGTTCAGGTACAATCTCTTCTTGACGCCGAGATACCTGGCGTTTGATTTACCGAGATACGCGTTCAAAGAGTTCAAACAATCGAAATTGGCGAAAGCGAAGTGCATCGTCAAATCCCAAAAGTTTGGGTTTGAACTCGACTTGATCGAAACGTTCAATCCGTTCACGTTACCGCAACGAGTGTTTTTCCGCGCGAGCAAAGTGGTTGGTCGAGTCGGCAACGCCGTGATTGCGAAACCGGCGCAGATGGCGCAGAGACAATTCGTTCGAACGGTCTTACGAAGAGAACCGAGAGCGCCGAGACAGTTGACGTTTTTCGAACGCTTGCAAGTTATGCTCGGATTGGCCGATCCGGAGCAAATTGCCAACGAACCAGAATCGCCGAGAAGTTCGTTGTTGCCGTTCTCGAAGCCAGAGGCGCCGAGCTCGAAATCTGCCTCCAAAAACGGCAGCAAAAGAGGCTCCAAGGCGAGCTCAAAAGCGGCATCGGGAAGAAGCACGCCCGCGTTGGCCATCTTTGGCAGCAATAACGACGAAAGCACCATCAGTGGAACAAAAAAGAACGAAAAGAAAAACAAGAATAACAAAACCGACACCAAGAAAGACTCTACTTCTTACGAGAAAGCTTCCTCCTCCGCCTCCGTCTCGAAGAAGAAAACCTCCAACGACGCCGCCGCCGCCGCCTCCTCCGCGTCCGATTTGACGCAACTGTTACCGAGATTAAAATCCTTCTCCGAAATCAAAGAAGACGTGGACTCGTTCTTCCAAGGCACGCCGGAAGAGCAAGCCGCGAGAAAGAAAACCCAAGAAGAGGCGAAGAAGAAATTCGAACAGGAGCAAAAAAAGAAGCAAAAAGAGTTGGCGCAAAAACGCGAGCGCGAGTTGAAAGAACAAAAGAAGAAAGCGCAGGAAGAGGAAAGGTTGAGAGAGTTGGCGGAAGCCGATGGCAGGCGAATGGTCGAAGTGAACGATTCGTACTTTAACAGATACGTTCCGGACGTCGCGGAAACTTTACCCGCTTTCAAAGCGCCTTCCGCCGTGGAAGTCCCGAAGAAGTAAAATAAACCGCGCCAACTCGCGTCTCTTTATATCATCATCGCGCGATGATAAAGAGAGAGAGAGAGAGAAAAGAAGACAAAGAAGACCAATGTTTACTCCTGTTACAACACTTTACGAGGAGAGAAGAAGAGAGCGCCAGCCGTTTATACACTATTATTATTTGAAAAAGCGCTTTGTTGTTATATTTTTATTTTTATCATCCCTCACTTAATTGGTACTTAATTAAAAACGGATTCATCATCACACTTAAAAGAATAGAACATCTCTTTGCGCGTGTGTAACGCAAAGAGAGAGAGAAGAAAGAGAATGCAGAGAAGAGGAATGCATCATTTTTCTGTCCTCTTCCCCGCCGCGCTTTTTGCGCTTTTGATGCTTGGAACGACGAGAGGAAATGATTTTGATGGGACAATCGCAAGAACGAGAACGAGGACGAGAACGAGGAAAGGAGGAGGATATGTCGATGATTACGATTTTGATGCTACTGTTGATGATGATGCACGCTTTGGTGGTGGCGTTCAAGGCTGGGCGGCAGAGTCATCGGAAAGGAATTTGTATTCGCTTTCATCATCAACAACAAGACAAAAATCGAGAAGAAAAAGCACCTCCTCCTCCTCCTTCTCGGTACTACAAAACGCTCGAAAATCGGACGTGAGATTGCATCCGTATCCTCACGTCGTCATCGAAAACTGCTTACCTGATGACGTTTACGAAGAGCTCGAAAAATTTTACCCGAAGCACGAAGATATAGTGCAGATTGCCAAACCTGGGAGGACTTCGATTGCCGCGAACACGAGAGTCGATTTGCGAGCGTCGATGGTGTTAAGTAGTAAGAAACAAATAGTATCAAAAGCGTGGGAGGAGTTCATCAGGTATCACTCCAGTCGAGAATTTTACGAAGAAGTCATCGATTTATTCGGGGAGGAGGTCTTTACAAAGTATCACGGCGGATTGGAGGAGAAATACGGACTTAAGCTGCGAGAGATGGAGACGGAAGTTCGGTTGATGAGCAGAAAGAAAAATCCAGCTCCCGTCACTTTGGACGCCCAGATAGGAGTAAACACGCCGGTGATAAAAGGCCAGAGTCGCGTTCGTGGATTACACGTGGATAATGCGCACGAATTATACGCGGGATTGCTGTATTTTCGCGACAAAAATGATCCGGCGAAAGGGGGTAATTTGGAGGTGTTCGAGTGTTTACTTGGCGCCGGCGCGTGCGAAGAGTATAGCGAAGCGGAAAGATGGAAACACAGAAAGAAAATAGGCTGGGACGTACAATTTAAGAACTCAGGGGATTTCAAGTTAGTCGCAGAAGTTCCGTACGAGAAGAACCAATTCGTGATGTTCATTAACTCGAATTCGAGTTACCACGCGGTCAGTCCGAGAAGTGCGAGTGCGTATCCCAGGCGGCTGATAAACATTGCTGCGAATGAGTATTACAAGAAGGAGAATTAATTAATTCTCAGTATTATGTGACAACTTTGCGCGCAAAGAGTTGAGAAGCTGTTTTAGTTGTAGTAGGTAGTGTACAATAATAGCATGCAAAATGAAAATGCATCATAACAACGGAGCGCGAGCGATGGTAGCATTATCGTCGGCGTCGTCTTCATCATCTTCATCATCGTCTTCATCGTCTTCCTCATCCTCTTCATCCTCCTCGGAACTTCCGGCGAATTTCATCGCGCCTATGAACCCATAGACAATCAACGCGCACCCGCAAAACATTGCAAAAATACCTCCAGTCGTTCGCGTCCACACCTCCTCGTCCGCTCTCACAAACAAAAGCTCGGCAACCGCCGAAAGAGGGATTTGTAACAGCAAACCGATGGAAGCGACCGAGGCTCCGAGCTCGGCAACCCCGACGCACCACAAGTATTCCGCCAACGCGTTATCGATCAGGCCTTTCAAAACAATCATCCCGCCACTTTTGTTCATGGACAATATCGATTTTCGCATCGTACATAAAACGATGACGAACGCGAACGTGCCGACGCTCGCGAGAATCTGTCGCGATTTCGAATCCTTGATGGCGGCCAGGAGCTCTTTCTTCGCCTCCGTTTTCATCTGCCGTCGTCCCGTAATTTCTTCTGCTGCTCCTTCATTTACCTCTGCTGCCTCTCTCTCTCTCTCCTCGTCTTCTTCGTCTTCGTCTTCGTCTTCCTCCTCCTCTTCCTCGCGTTCCTCGCGTTCCTCTAACAACACGCCGCCTACTCTATTATTCCTAGAAAAATTTTGATTGCTACTCCTACTCCTATTCTCGTCGCGATGACCGTCGCTCACTTTCACCGCGTTCAACGCGATTTCCACCTCCGTGGCGTAACCGGCGTAACACACCGCGCTCGCTAAAATGAGCAACACGCCCCACGCGGTGTCCATGTTCACAAAAGAAGAATAACTGTTATAACTATTATTTTCGTTCCGGGTTCTCGGCGAATCCTCGTCGCCGCCTGCAGTCATACCCGAAGCACCACCGAAAGTGGTCTCATCGTCCGCGACTGCCGTCAAAACCACTCCTATTGCGACGAGTCCGAGTGCTTTTAAAAACCCGTTCGAATCTCTCACCGGTTTTTCCAGCCCTCTGTAAATCCCAAACACGTACGTCAACGCCGGCGCGACCGAGGACAACGCCGTGTTCACCGTCACCGACACAAACTGTAAACTCTTGTTGAAATAAAACTGCGCGAGAAAGAACAACGGAGGGACGATGACGTAGCACCTCAACGCTTCGTTTTCGCGTAAAAACGATGATATTCCTCTCGTACTAACATTACTTTCCTTCCATTTCCGGAACATCGCGTAATGATGATACCTTCTTTTTTTCTTCTTCTTCTCTGCGAGATGATAAAAGTACCCTTTCATCTCCACCGGCCAATAGACTAAAAACAACGCGTTAAACAATGCCGTCAAAGTCAACGGATCCCCAACTCTTTCTAAATCTTTCACTATAAACGACGCGCACACCCATATCGCGGAGACTAAAAACACGGCCAGGTACCCTCGCGTTTTCTTTCGCATCATCTTTGTCATCATTTTCATCGTTTTCATCATCGAATTCGTCAAAGAAGTCTGATGAGTAGTATTTCGACGACGACGACGATGAAAGCGACGACGATTTCGTCGTAATTCTCCCTCTCTCTTTGCGAGTCCCTTTAATTCGTCGTCGTCGTCAAAAGCGAGTTGGACTTTTGTCTCGGTATTTGTTGTCGTGGTTTCTTCTTCTTCTTCCCTCGTCGTCGTCAAAGAAGAGACCACTGAAACTTTGCCTCGATGTCGAGACATCAAAGAAATAACGATTTTGATGATTTTTCCTCGTTTGTTTGTTTGTTTGTTTTCGCAAATTTTTTTCTCACAAAAAACACTTGTCAAAAAACGTCAGTAGTTTCAAAGCGACAAAAATTTATACATTTAGTAGAGAGTGTTCGTAGTATAGAGTAGTATATGTTGCAACGCGGCACACTCTTACTGAGAGACCAATCACAACGACAACGACAACAACAACAACCTTTGAGAAGAAGAAGAAGAAGACAAGGATTTGGTGCGATGATGATGCGAAGGTCATTTCTTCTCTCATCGAAAACGATGATGATGATGTCGACGACGGCGACACCAACAAAACCGAATTTTGAAATCATTCGTCGCTTTGGTGGTCCGTCTTCTTCTCTTTCTCTTTCTTCGAACATTTCTTTTTCAAGAAGACTTATAGGAGAAGAAGAACAGCGTCATCATCGTCATCGAAAAGTGAGAACGTTTGCTGCTGCGTCTTCATCATCATCCTCCGACGACGATGGAGGAGGAGGAAAAGGAGGAGGAGGAAACAAATCATCAACTTTCGCAGACGAAGAAGAAGAATTCTCATCAGACTCGAACATCGTCGACTTGGAACTGCACGTGGAAGCGAGACAGTCCTATCTGGCGTACGCGATGTCCGTGATCGTCGGGAGAGCGTTACCGGACGTGAGAGATGGATTAAAACCAGTCCATCGACGCATTTTGTACGCCATGCACGAGTTGAATTTAGATCACAACAAACCGTTTAAAAAGTGCGCGAGAGTCGTCGGGGAAGTTTTGGGGAAGTTTCACCCGCACGGGGATCAGTCGGTGTACGACGCGCTGGTGAGAATGGCGCAAGATTTTTCCATGTCCGCGCCGTTGGTGAATGGACACGGGAATTTTGGGAGCATGGACAACGATCCGCCGGCGGCGATGAGGTACACGGAGTGTAAACTCAGACAGTTGTCGCAAGATATGCTGCTGAAAGACGTGGAGATGGATTGCGTGGAGTTTGCGGATACGTTCGATGGGTCGCAACAAGAGCCGATGGTGTTGCCGGCAAAGCTACCGAACGTGTTGATTAATGGGAGCACGGGGATTGCGGTCGGGATGGCGACGAGCATACCGCCGCATAACTTGATGGAAGTGGCGGACGCGTTGGTGGTCTTCGCCAGAGCGGCGCAAAAAGGAGAGCAAGTGAAATTGGAAGAGTTGTTGAGAGTCATGCCAGGGCCGGATTTTCCCACCGGTGGGGTTATATTTGCCGATAATAAGGACGCTAATAATGATAATAATAATAACGACAAAAACGATAGTGGTAGAAGTACTAGTAATAGGAACGCGCTGAGAAATTTGTACCGCGACGGAAGAGGCGGGGTGACTTTGAGAGGCGTGGCAGAAATTGTACCAAGGACAAAAGTTTCCAGCCGGAAAAGAAGTGGGAAAACGGCAAAGAAAGACGATAAAGCAGCGGCGGAGAAAAGTCTGGACAGAGATATCGTCATCTCGTCGATTCCGTATATGCAAAACAAAGCGACTTTAGTGCAACAAATCGCGGATTTGGTAAATAATCGGCAGATTGAAGGCGTCGCGGACGTGCGCGATGAATCGGACCGAGACGGCGTCCGCGTCGTCGTCGAGATGAAGAGAAGTGGTGACGCAGAAGCCGTGCTGAATTCGTTGTATAAAAGGACAAAATTGCAGGTGAAAGTGAACGTGAACGTCACGGCGCTCGTCGGTTTGACGCCAAAAGTTTTGGGGTTGATGGAAGTGATGCAAGAGTTTTTAGATTTTCGCATCGATGTCATACGTAAACGCGCGATGTATTCGTTAGAAAAGGATCGAGCGAGAATGCACATCGTCGAAGCGCTTCTGACGGTTCTCGAAGATACCGACGCGGTGATCAAGATGATCCGAAAATCAAAGGACGGGAAAGAAGCGATGGAAAATTTACGAGAAATGAAGGGACTGACTACGGTTCAATCGGAAGCGGTTTTACAAATGCCTTTGAGGCGTTTGACGAGTTTAGAATCAGGAAAGCTCGTCGAGGAGCGCGATCAGCTTTTGAGTTCTATCAAAGGGAATCAAAACCTACTCGACAACACGTCGGCGGTGATTGACGTCGTTTGCGAGGAAGCGTTGGAGGTGAAAAAGAAACACGGCATCCCGCGAAGAACAACAATTGAAACCGATACGAGTTCATCGATTGAAGTTGAGCACGAAATACCAAACAACGATTCGTTGATCATAATGTCCTCGCGAGGGTACATTAAGAGAACGAGACCGGAAACGTTCAAAGCTCAACGAAGAGGGACGCGAGGGAAATCAATGTCAAAATTGAAGGGGTCGGATTCCATCGCGAAAGTAATGCACGCGAAAGATTTAGATCGTGTATTTTTCTTCACCGATAAAGGGAACGTTTTGACGGTGAGAGCTTTTGACATTCCCGAGGCGTCTACTACTGCGCAAGGAACGCCGTTTACTAGATTTGTCGACATCGATAAGGGAGAATCGATAACTGCCATTTTAAGCTTAGAACCTTCCGCTTTGATGAAGAAGAAAACGCCGAATGAGCCGCAAGAAGGAGAAGACGAAGACGAAACCTTCCTGGTCATGATTACGCTTAACGGCGTGATCAAGAAAGTCTCCGCGAAGGAATTTGCTAGCATCAAAAGAAATGGGAAGAGAGCGATTGCTTTGGACGAAGGCGACAAGTTGAAACAAGTTTTAGTCGCCAAAAATGGTGATTCCGTTTTAGTTGGCGCCACAGACGGTACGCTGATTCGTTTTGACGTTGACTCGGTGCGAAAGTTAGGCAGAATGTCCAGAGGTGTCCGCGCGATCTCTTTGAAGGAGATCAAATCGTCGTCGAAAGAAGCCTCGAAAGCTAAAGGGGCAGAGGAGGACGACGACGACGAAAACGACGACGACGACGACGACGATTTCATAATCCAAGCCGAAGACGATGAAGATGACGAAGGCGATGATAACGAAGAAGAAGAACAAGAAGAAGAGAATGACATTCTAGATTTTGGTAACGACGACGATGAACCTTTGGTGGCGTCTGTGGAACATTTTGAAGGGGGCGCGGCGAAAGTCGCCGGTATGGCGATCATTCAAAAATCAGAAATCGATCGCGAAGGACCGTGGGTAGTATTCGTGTCTGAAAAAGGTCGCGGCAAACGAGTGAAAGTTTCCGATTTTAAGACGCAAATCAGAGGTGGCGCGGGGATACGAGGCATCAAGTTTAACAGCGGGGATTCTTTAGCTGCTTTTGCGTTGATTGGGAAAACGGACGACGATTCGATAGAAGAAGCTATCATCGTTGGCTCGCAGCTCGGCGTCGCGAACAGATTTCAATGCGCGAGCATACCCGAGATGGGAAGATACGCGAAAGGAGGGACGCTCATGAAACTCAAAAAAGAAGACGCGATCAAAAGTTTTGCCGTGATTCCGGCAGCCACCGCGGAATAGGAAGACACATATTCGTCGTTACGAACGGATTTAATTTAATAATAATAATGATAATAATAATATAAACAATAACACTGCATGATGAAGATGTGTACATGTAAAAACAACTACATGCCTTTGGCTTTAGCCAGTCGTAAATTTCTGGCGTTGAAGTGTTGACCGACTCGGTCGTAACCGACTAACGATCTCATGGCGAACAAGATGGTTTTTTCGTTGAACTCCATCTTATTTTTATTGTTCGCGTCGCCGAAGTGCGCCGGCGTGCCGTCTAAAACGATAAAGTCCCGGTTGGTGCCCAGACCTTCGAAGGAGGCGCCGCCGCAATCTTTGCCCACGATTAACTCGTACGCGTCTTTAATCGCGTTGAATTCCGCGACGTCGGCGTCTGGATTTCTGTCTGGATGCGCGGTGGCGATTAATTTGCGGTATTTCGCTTTGATCTCCCTCGGCTCTTCGTTCGCGGTGGCGCCAATCTTCGCGTACGCTCGATCCAACGCGCCGTCGTCGCCGCTTCTCGCGGCTAACCCGTCCACGCAATTTTCAAACGACCCCCAATCTTCAATCCCATACTCCAACTCTACGTGTTCGATATCTCTCAACGGTGCTCCGGCGATGTTAAACGCCATCGCGCAAATCTCCGTTTTCCTCCCCGGCAACATCGCCGTCACCGCCGGGACGCCGTCGATTTTCTTCGGCTCGTTCGGGTTGTCGTCCGTTTCCGGCATATCCATCCCGAGTTTCTTAAACGCCATGGTCGCTTCCAACGAAACGCGGTCGGCGACTAAGATCTCCGCCACCGGGAGCCAATCCGTTAACAGCGGTAAAAGTACGCTCTCTCCTTCGCCGCCTTCGCCGCCTCCTCCTCCTTTCTGTCTCACCGAGAGCACGTATTCTCTCGCCGTGTCTCTCGTCAGCGAGAAATCTTTCTGAATCTTCTCGTACCTTCTCCCTTCGCTGGAAACGATCGCGCGTAACTTTTCCGACCGTTGCTTTCTCAGCTTATCCTTTTGTTGCTTGGACATTGATGTTTCTTTTTTTAATCCTCCTCCCGCAGCGTTGTCGTCGCCGTCGTCGCCGCTCAATTTCGCCGCCCGTTTTTTCGCTCGAGACTTGCTCGCCGCGCATAACACGTGCAACGCACCTCTTTTCCCGCTATTCGTAGTGTTAGTATTCGTAGTATTACTCGTCCTAAAAGTCCGCAAAGACGACGAAGAGCGGCTTTTCGCCAAGAAGGATGATGACGAGACAAAACTCGCCGCCGCAAACATTTTATTCAATTCGTGCAAGTGGAATAAAAATGAAGAATTTGGATAGAATTGACCTTTTTTCGGGGTTTTGATTGAAAAGACGTTTCAGAAGACAAAAATATATACAGTCTTCTTGGAGCTGATGTAGTACAGAACAGTATTCAAATCGCTATCGTTATCTCGTAATCATTCATTCTGTTATTAGTATTAGTATTATTATTCTTTGACGTCATCTTTCTCGTCGTCGTATTCGTGCGCGTTTCTTCCGTCTCGAACGGCGTTGGCGACTTTGCTTCGAGCGGAACCGTCGGCGTATCTCGTTATGTGTTGTAAATATTCCTCCCAGTTTGGTAAAGTGCGCGAGACGTCGTCTCGACTAACCATATCGCGCAACCATCGCATGTATTTGCGCAAACCGACAGATTTAGCGGGGTCGATTTTGAACCTTTCGTCCCGGTGGGTTTCAAACACGGGCAAGCGCCACGCCCAAGGGAAGAGCGTTAAATCGACTAAACCCGGCGTTTGGCGACCGTTAAAAAACCGTCCTTTTTCGCGTTTTTCGCCATCTATCATCACATCGTCATCATCTACTAAATGCGTCGCAAACTTCTCGATCGCCTTCTCAATCTCTCCGAACGCTTCTAACTGCTCCGTTTCCTCTTGTCTCACCAACACGGAATAGTATTTGCTACAAATAGTCTTGGCGACGAAATCCGCCATCACCCGTTCCTTCGCGCGTTCGGCTGCCGAAGACGCTAATATCGGTTCCTTACCTCCGTTCACAATCTCGTCTATGTATTGTATGCACACGATCGATTCCGTGATCACGTTGTTAAACTCGTCTTTAATCGTCGGTACCATCCCGAGCGGGTTCGCTTTTAACAAATCTGGCGATTTGTAGTGGTACCAATTCTCGTGTTTCGTCTTAATCTCTTCGTTCGTTTTGCTTCGTTTCTCCCACCCTAAGGATTCAACCCATTCGTACGAGAGGAAACCGCGGTGTCGTTCTAACGCTAACGTCGCTCTGTGTGCGAATGGGCAGAACCACGCGGAGTAATAGGTCATTTTTGGTACATTTTTTAAAGCTTCTGCTTCGCTTTCCTTCGCGATATCTATCGCGCTTTGGATGGAATTTCCCAAAGAAGACGACATGTGACGAGTCTGTCCGGGCGACAGGCACTTGAAAGCGTTCGAAAGCAACCGCGATTTCATGATTATATCCTCCTCTGCTACACGTTTTTGTTCTTCTTCTTTTTGTTCTTTCTCCTCTGCCTCCTCCTCTGAACCGGTTGGTGTTGCGTGCATGTATTCGTGTTGTGTGACGCGAAAATGTGAATTCAATTAAATTTTTGTATTTCATCTAAACTACTTGTTCATCTTCATCATCTTCTTCTTCTTCTCGTTTGCTTTCGTCGATTTCGAGGACATCAGCGCAGACGCTTTCGTTTTTGTTGCTTTTGTTGTTGTTGTTGTTGTTGTTGTTTCTCGTCCTCGTCGTTTACGTCGTCGATTATTTCCTCCGTTTCCGTTTCTCTGCGTTCCTTTCGTCTTCGCGGGAGAAGCTGTTTTGTTCCTCGCTGCTTTTCCCTTCTTATTCTCGCCGCTGCTGCTTTGGTTTTTCTCCTTTTTATTCAGTGCGACTAACGCTAATTGCGTGCGCCTGTCCGCCATCGGTTTGACTTTCGCGTCTTGCTTCTCCTCTTCGTCCCCGTCTAAAACGGCGTCGCCGAACAAGTCGCCGTTTAATTTCACGTAATCCACTTTCGTTCTTCTCCGAGGTCCTTCTATGATGATTGCCGAATCGCTGCTGCTACTACTACTGCTACTTTCGCTATCATCGCTATCAGATGATGATTGCGGAACTACCGCTGACCCGGAGAGCGATTCGTCGCTGTCGTCTTTACCGTCGTCTTTTTCATTCTTCTCTTTGAAATCTTCGTCCTCGGATTCGTCGCTCGGCCACACGTCTTCTTCGTTCTCGCCGTGTAAATGAAACCGCGAGGTCCCAGGTATTATGCCTTTGTCGAACATGTCCTGTTCTTTTTTAAACACGTCCAAGTGCGTGCACGTTTCAATGTCTAACCTTTGATCGTAATCCAAATTCAGATAGTAAATCACGTCCACGCGACAATCGCACAGAGGACACAACCATCCTTCGTCGCCTTTCGGTATATCTTCCGGTTTCAACGGCGGTTTCACGCATTTCATGTGATACGCCAAATCGCAGTACCCGTCGCAAAACACGACGTCGTTCTCCTCCTCGTTGCACTCGCCCGATCCGCACTCGCAACACACCACGTCCTCGCATTCAATCTCCCCATCCTCATCTTCTTTGCACTTGAACTTCTCCAGTTTCTTCTCGTCGTAGTTTAACTTCTCAAACAACTCTCTGACTTTCAACTTCCGGAAGAAAATATCTTCCCGTTTCTTCGCTAACTCCGCGATTGGTTTCAACTTCTCCTGATTCGACGAGCGCCATCCGTCGAGCGTATACGTGTCCAAATACGCTTGCGAACGTCGCAACGCGCTCAACTGCACGCAAATTTGCGTTCGCGCTTTTTGTACTCCCTGATGATGCGTATTGTAACGATGATGATGATGATGATAAATGTGTTGTTTTACATGAGTATTACGAGAGAGACATCCTCGTGCACATCGAGAAAAGGAGGATGGTTAATGAAGTCTCTCTCTCTGAAAATGTCTCGAGACGAGACTCGAAAAACAAAATTCAAATTCACAAAAAGCGCAGAAAAGTTAATGTTTTTGACGACGCGAACGAGGACGATGATGATGATGTGCACATCCTTACCTCCGCTGCTTTTAAAGCGTCTTCGTGTTCTGAATCGTTTTTTGTGTTCCTCTTTTTTCTCTTCTTCTTCTTTAGTATTACTGTCCTCCGTTCTTCTTCTTCTTCTTCTTCGCGTGGTTGTTGGTGTTTTTCCCTCGTCGTCAGCCTTCTCTTTCGCCGTGTCTTTACCATCGCGTGTGTCAGTGTTTTACGCAAAAAGTCGCACTCTACTAAAGCGAGAGAAGAAAAGAGTCTCTCAAAAATTCTCTCTTCTTTCTTTCTTTCTCTCTCTCGAAACGCGCGCGCGAATGCGAGTGCGGTCTGGGGGGTAAGCAGTCCCCTAAAACTAAGAACTCCCCTAATTCGAAACCCTTGGACTCTGTAATTATTTAGGGTTTTAGTAGAACCCTAAATGAGAATATTTCTTACTTCTGTAAACTCTACTCTACCGACACATAAACACACGACGCGAAGCTTTAATAAATAATTGTATATACGAAAGAAGAGGAGGAGGAGCGCAGAAGAAGAAGGGCGTTTCTTTAGTATCACGCGCTGCTGGTAAAGGCGTTTTTTTCTTCTTCGCGCGCGTGGTTGTGTGTACTCTCTACAGCATTATCATCATCTAATCAGAGAGATGGTTTTGAATACTACGACGAATGGAAAAGAAGACGACGTGATTACGATTGAGATTTTGGACGACGATTCAGACGACGACGAGGAAGAAGAAATAGAAGAGAAAGAAGAGAAAGACGGGAAGAAGGATGCGAAGATGAGATCGTCGTCGTCGACCGAAGAAGAAGATGATGAGGACGAGGGAGACGACTTTTACGTCGCGCAACATCATCGACAACAGAAACAACAACAACAACAACAAAATGCAAGCTTTAAAGAGAAAGAAGAAGTGAAGAAGAAGGAAGAAGACAAAGACAGTAAACTGACGACGACAACGATGGTGAGCGACGGAAACGCGTTTACCAGTACTACGGATGCGGTCGCGGCAAAGACGACGATGGTAAAATCATCATCGGAAAAAGAAGAAGAAAAAGAAAAAGGAGATGATGAGTTTGCTAAAAAAGCGCCTCTTCTGTTGGCAAGTCCGCAACCGAAGAAAGCTCCGGCGAATGTTCCTTCTCCTGTTCCTCCTCCTTCTTTGCCTCTTCCTCGAGCTCCCGTCGTAGCGCCGCAACCGGCGCAACCGGCGGCTGTTCCTCCTCCTCCTAAACCGACGAGTAAACCGAAAAAGAAGAAGCGAGAGTTGCGAGAGATACCGGAGGACCATCGCGGGAAGCCGGTGACGTATGAAATCGACTGCAAGGAGTTGTTCGCGAAATCGTTCGATAGGAGAGAGGTTTTGAGAGAGGTTTTGGAGAGGAAAGGGGTGGCGTATTCCTCGTCGTCGTCTGCGAAAAATAACAAGAAGAAAGAAGCGGAAGGAGAACATCTAGAAACAACGCTCACGCCAAAAGAAATCGAAGAGTTGAATCTCATCAAAAGGAAGGCGTTGTTGGAAAACGACGAAACGATTGAAAAAGCGGACGTAGAAAACGTGAAGGAGTTGGTGGAAGATTTCGCGTCGTTTTTCATCGCCACGTTTGATGAGAAGAGGAAGAAATGGGCGAAGAAGTGCTTTCGCGAAAACGCAAAGAGACGAAAAGCGAAAGCGGAGGAAAACGCCAAGAATGGTAAGGGTATATTAACCGATGGGTTGGAGCGTACGTTTGAGGCACCAGCCAGTAACGCGGATTTCGAAAAAATGATGTTGGACCCGAAAAAGATGTTGATGGGAAAGAAAGCGGACGCATTGGCGGTTTCTGCAGCGGTGAACAGAATGCCGAAGTGCAGAGTGAGAGAATCTGCGTTTGGCGTGACAAAGACGGAACGAGAAATGATGGTTCCAGCAGTACGAATTCGGCCGGTGTCGAACGTGCCGGAATACAGAGCTTACACGTACTCTGTCCACGAAAACATCCGAGGCTCGGAAGAAGAGAAGAGAAGAAAGTTGCTCATCTCTGATCAGGACGGCGAATACCGAGTCGCGAATGAGAACGATTCCGATTATAGCGACGAAGAGGAAGACTTTGAAACCGGGGAAGAACAGTACCCGTGGCATCGACGGGACGATCTTTTGCTTCACTCGTGTGTTAAGTACATCATCGGTGAGAGCTCGAAATTGGACGAGTTTCTCATTCAAGAAGTTTCGGAACCAGCCATGGCGGCGAACGGTAAGGCAGCGGCTGTTGAAGAAAAAGAAGAAGCCAATCCGAGTAAAATCGAAGATACGACGAACGAAACGACGACGAAAATGGAAGTCCATGATTTCGCGATAACTGGCGATGAACGAGTAGAAACAGAAGAGAAAGATGAAGAAGTAGAGGTGAAGAAAGACGCGATGGACAAAGAGGAGGACAAAAACGGAAAGGAGAATAATCTGTCCGACAACGACAAAACGAACACTGTCGCGACGCAAACGAAGAGGCAATACACCGCAATCGATATCAAAGCTAAGCAAATATTCGAAACGACGTTGTCTACGCTCGCCTCGTACATCACTGGTGTACCACCGGTCAACTTTATCGCCTTACGCGTCAAGTTACTTCGCGATCAAGAGAGTGGTATTCGCGACATTGCCAAAGACATAGAATCTGCGCATGACAAGAATGCAAAAAACAACAAACCTACCAAAAAGAAGAAAGCGGCATCGACTTCTCTGCCGAAATTGAAAACGATCGAAGCGATTGCGAAAGAAGTCATCAGCCGAGAATCGATCGACTTCTTGCCTCGAAGGTTGCATGAGTACAAGAATATGGAAGCCGCGATGGATTCCTTTCGCACGTTGTTTTGTCCAAGATGCCACAGTTATTCGTGTCAAATTCACGGCAACGGCCACTTACCAAGTGTTGGACGAAGGATTCTTACGAATTACAAACCCGAATGGAATAAAGGGAAAATAGGGCACCCAGGAGGCCCGCAACAGAAAAAGAAGAAAGGGTACGTTCCCGTACCGGGTAGAAGAGCTGAACGCCACAGGAGTAAGGAGACCATCGATGCCAACGCCGATGCCAACTCCCCGGCTGACATGGATGTCGACGATACCAATAACGATAGGAAGGAAGATGGTGGACAAATGCACACTGATATCAACAACAATGCTGATAGTAACGAAGAAGGTGGAGATAAAGAAACTCCTCTCAAGTCTGATCCGGAAGCAAATTATTTAGCGCTTGCGAAACCAATAGATCCGTGCCGGAGTTCTCAGTGTTGGCGTTCGAACGAAGCATTATTCGCACTAATGAAAAAGTTGCAACCGCCATGGCTTCCTCCGTCCGACCGCGTGTTTTGCTCGCCGATTCCCGCAGAGAATAACGATAAGGCGATCGACCCGATGGATATTTCCGAGGCGGTGATGGCAGATTTCCTCTGCAGAGATAAATCCATCACCGACGAGAACTTATTGTCCATCGCTCAACAGTTGAAGCACAGTACAAAGTGGGAAAATTGGGTCGTCGAAGCATTCGACAAATCGTTGGATATTTTCGAAGATTCCTCGAATCCTTGCGCGGTGGCGGGCTTCTTAGAACCGTGCGAAACGAAACCACCGTCGTGTAAAATCGTTTGCGAAGAAATGCTCTCGATGTTTTGTGAAGATATTTTGGAAAAAAGAAAGGAAGACAGAGCAGCTGAAGAGGCGAAAAACGAGGCGACAGATGGTAACACAACAGTGGTTGATGCCACGACAATGACGATGGACGCTAGGAAAAGAAAGGGATCAAGACTGATTAACCGAACGTGGGAAACGCAAGCGGAAATCAAACAACTTGGTAACAATCGACACCGACGAAAAGCCGCCAAGAAGGCACAAAATGTTGGTTATCAGGGTACAGTCGCAAAAAGTACAGTCGCGCGAAGAAAAGAAGCTTCTGAAGGCGACAAAAACGCTTTGTGGTGCGAATACGAGCCGTGTAATTGCGAAGGCGGCGTCTGTACGGACGAGTGTCCGTGCTCGGTGAATTGGAACTTTTGCGAAATCAACTGCGGGTGTGGCGCAGATTGTCGCAACGCATTCATCGGATGTAATTGCAAAGGTGATTGCACCAAAGCGACGTGCCCGTGTAAAATGGCTGCCAGGGAGTGCGATCCAGACAAATGCGCCGAGTGCTGGCCGTCGGTTCGAGATTTTTCGAGACGCAAGAGAGAGCTGGAAGGCATCACTCTCGATACGGAAATCTTTTCCAGCGATCCAAAATTGGAAGGTATCACCGAAGTTAACGTGAAACGCAAGCACGAAGACAGGAAAGCGCCGTGTGAAAACATGAAGCTCCAATTGAAAGAGCACGCACACGTTTTACTGGGCAAATCTCCAATCGCTGGTTGGGGTGCCTTCTTCGGCTGCGATGCAAAAAAAGACGATTTCTTGGGAGAATACGTTGGTGAGATGATCACGCACGGCGAGGCTGAAAGGCGAGGGAGCCAATACGACCAAACCAACTCAAGTTTTTTGTTTAACTTGAACAACAAGTGGGTCTTGGACGCTTATTCGAGAGGAAACAAGTTCAAATTCGCGAATCACTCGAAGAAACCGAACTGTTATCCCCTCGTGATTTACGTGCGCGGGAACCACCGCATCGGCATTTACGCTAAAACAGATTCCAAATTCGGCGACGAAATGTTCTACGATTACGGGTATACGAAAGACATTATCGGAGAAGCTCGCGTTTGGGCGCACGACGACGATCAGCAAGACCAAGGGAATTACCGAAAGTAATAATTCTGAAATCATCATCATCGTTCATTTCGAACAAAAGGTCAAATCACCTAATTTTACGGCTTTGCTATCAAAACTTTCTTCTAATTGCTATTGCTATTTCGTCCGCCTCCTCTGCCTCTGCCTCCTCGTCCGGGCGAGGATCCTCGTCCTCGTCCTCTGCCACTGCTGACACTGCCATCGATCCAGGGTGGCGCGTTCGAATTTCCTCTTCCACCTTCGCTATCGTAAAAATTTCTTCTCACGACTCGTCGTCGGCGTGAAGAAGAATCCTCGTTTCTGAAGTCGCGGTCGTTATTATTATTATTATTATTATAGTTAGCATCGTACCCGTTCGAAGCGTTGTTGTTGTTACCGTATCGACGCGGAGGTCTGTTGATACTTGGGCCATTTCCATCGATTCCTCTTTGATTGTAGTTTTCGTTTCTCGCGCTCATGGAGTGTTGTTGACGGTTGTAATATCCTCCTCCTCCGACCCTCCTGTTGTTATTATTAGGGGAAAATCGGTTATCTCGAGGGGTGTAGTAATCGTCGGATTCAATCGGCATCCCTTTTTCGTCCGCAATTATGTTCATACCTCCGTCGCCGTGCGTTTGCATGCGTTCTCTGGCGACTTCCATTACTCCGAGAGGAGATATTGGCAGGAAAGTTAACTGCGCTCGGTCTCTTTTTGCGATGGATTCAAACGCGACTTCGACTTCGCGTCTCGACCCTTCGTCTTCCATATCGATTAAATCAATCATGACTAATCCGCCAATGTCGCGCAAACGCAGCGTTTTGGCGACCGTCTTTGCCGCTTCTATATTGACGCGACGCGCTAGCTCCTCGTTATCCACGCCTTCCTTTTTCATGACTGATCGACCGGCGTTCACGTCGATGGCGGTCAGCGCTTCCGTGCGTTGAATGACCAAATGTGCGCCGGGAAGTTCCGTCTGGTCGAGCCATATGACTTCTTCGTCGAGAGATTCCACCGCGTTGGCAATACCGAGGTGTTGAAATAATGCATTTCTTGAGCCACCATAGTTATCGTCGTTGTTGTTCGTGCTACTTCCAGCGGCGAATAAAACCACCCTATTGATGATTTCTTTCGAGGCGCCGGCTCTCGTGAGATCGTCCACAATTGCCTCATACGCACTCGTCGTGTCCACGTACAACTTTGATATGCGTTCGCCAAACAAATCGCGCACTAAAACTTGCTCACTAGTCGCCGAATTCAATAATCGTCTTGGTTCCAAGTCTGGGTAATCATACGCTTGCTTTGCGGATAAGTTCAAATGTCCATCCATGCGAAATTTCTTTCGCATAAAGTCGTTTTGGAGGCTGGAGGATTGTTTCACCAGTTTCTCCGCGGTAGTCTTCACTGAATTCCAATCGTCTACGAGACGTTTAATATCTAGCTCTAAAGCGTCCTGCGCGACGCCAGCGGCTTCGGTGCGCATGATCAACGCCGAATCGGACGGGCAAACGCTCAAACCAACCGATTTGACGTATTTACGCGCAGGACCGATGAGTTTGCGAGAAACGTACACGCCTTCACCATCCGGGCACAATACTACATTTCTACCAGGAAGCGTTGGACGGGCCGAAACGCGCGGGCCTTTGTTGAATTGACCGAGTCGAGTGACTTGGACGACGATTGGTTGTCCCTGTTCCCATTTCGTGGCGCAAGCGCCCCGAATGTCCTCTTTCGAGACGCCGAATTTGTCGCGGATTTTACGAATTTTTTCTCTCTTTCCGGCCTCTGGATCGTCGCCAAAGTCTTCCTCTTCTTCTTCGCCGTTAGCATTTGACGTCTTCGTTGTTTTTGGTTTCGCGGCGTTACTCTTCTTGTCATCTTCATCCACGCTCACTTCAAAATCATCGCTATCGTCGACTTCGACTTCTTCCGCGCCGAATAAGATTTCCCTGCCATCCTCCCCATCGTCTTCTTCTATCCATTCCTCCGTGATTTCCCCAGTTTCTTCGTCCACTTCGATATCGTCCATTTGCCCAGCTACACTCGCCATGAATTCGTCCGATTCAAAGTCTAAAGCGTCGTTAGTTGGTGCTTCCAACGCGAGTTCGACGGATTTCATCGCCGCGAGTTCCATTTTGATGACGGACAAATCTAACCGCCACCGCTCCAAGGAAAGCAGAGGTATTTTATCTCTTTCTTTGCTCTGACCAGTTTCATCTTTGTCGTCACCACGAGTCGTCAAATGACTCTCAGACGCCGGCGAACGCCCGCCGGCGCCTCGCCAGGACTCGGAAGATCCAGACGCCAAGGTATTCTTTCGCCGTTCTTCAGCAGCCGCTTCTTCAGCAGCCGTGCGCGCGCGATTTAATAAGTTCTTCTCTTTACTCGGCGAAGGCCCACCACTTCCGTCCCATAGATCGCCCCATTCGCCGCTTGTCCACCGTTTCTTTGTCAGGCCAACTTCTGATGTAGTCGATAAATCATCGTCGTCGTCGTCGTCACCCTCCTCCTCGTCGTCGTCGTCCTCCGCGCTCCCGTTGATCGTTTTGTCATACTCTTCTTCAAACAAATGTTTTTCTTCCCACGCTTTAATCAATTCGGATGTCTTCATCAACTCTTTCAGTTGCTTCTGCGAACATTTCGCAACCGCGTCTTCTCCGTACTCCTCTTGTAACAGCTTCAACTTCCTCGCTTTTCGAAGTAAACCTTTTGCTCTGTTGACTTCTACCGGCGCGTGCGTTTCGTCCGGTCTATCGACCCAATCAATTTTTGTTTTCCAAGCCATGGCTGGAGAGTCGACACCTTTTTGCAATAAAGCATACGGTGGGCCTTTTCCGGTTAAATCCACGAGCAGCGCGTTCATGCCTTTCATAACTCGCGCGACCGTACCGATGTACACGTCTCCGACGCGCATGCCTTTACCAACTTCCGTGCCGTGTTCGGACCAAATTTCGACGAGTTCGCCTTCCTCTAAAACGCCAATCTGTACGCCTCGACCTCGAGATTGATCGGCGGCGGAATAGACGATTTCGGTTTCTAATCCTGTTTTGATGCCGCTCAAGTGCGACCCGGGACTGTAGCCTAACTCAACCGCTAAATCGTTGCTCAGCGCTGCCGCGTCCTCTTCTTCGCCTTCTTCTCCTCCTGTATCTTTGCCATTAACGTCGTCGTCGTCGTCGTCATCATCTTGACTCTCTGTTGATAATGATGATGATGATGATGCTTTTGCCCCTCCTTCTCGTGTGTCGTCGTCGTCGTCGTCGTCATCATCATCATCATCATCTTTCGTCGCCTCGACGACTTCTTCCTTCTCTCCTTCCTCCGAGGACTCGTTCATGCCTTCCATTTGCTTCGCCGATGGTTTCTGACCATCCCACGCTAACCACGCCCCGCCAGTTTCAATTTTATTCTCCGACGCTTTTACTTCCACTTTCGCCGTGGAACTCGCGGTCAATCTCTCGTCGTCTATCGGCCAATCGACTGTTATTTCGTATTTCACGCATCTCTCCGGCAACTCGACGTAAAACGACTCCCCGGGAGACCACTGGATGACATTTTGAAACTGATCGAGCAACACTAACTTCAACTCGGTTTTACTAAACGCCGCATCGTCGGATAAATCAATCTTCCCGGTCCATTTCTCCGCATCGTTCGGCGTTTGGACGAGTTGCAAACACTCCCGAGAGTCCCATCCGCCGAAAGCGTCCAACGCGCCGATGACCGCCACGCGTTCTTCATTCGACGACGTAAACGAAGATGAAGAAGAAAGAGATTCGCCGTATTCGTCGTATCTCTTGTCGTCCTCGGCGTTTTCATCGTCGTCCTCCTTACTATATTTGCCACCACCGTTATCATTGCTAAAACTACTCCCTTTCCCTGTGCTTGTGCTGTCGCTATTGCTATTCCTCCTCCTCGTCACGGTGATGAAAAAAGCCACTTTCCCGCTCCGATTCGGTCCATCTCTCGAACGTCTGCGTAACCCTTTCGAGCGAGCGACGTTCGTGATTACCAATTTTCCTCTCTGTTGTTTACTCCTCTCATTATTAAACCTTCTTCTGAAAGAAGTGTTATCGTTCGATGAAGAAGAAGGTAAAGAAGAAGAAAACACTTCGGCGAATCGCATTTCTCTCTCTCTGTTGTTGTTTTATCCAATGTAGACGAAAATCTCTCTCTCTCTCAAAATACGGAGGAAAAGAGAGACCGAGAAACGATACACTCAACAACAACAACAACAACAACAACAACAGCAACAAAAAACTCTCTCGTCTCTCTCGTCTCTCTCGTCTCTCTCTCTCGACTTTTCTTCGAGAATAATGTAATGAATGCGAGGAGTAGATAGAGAGACTCGATTGCGAGTAAAAATTGTGCGATGAAATAATTGTTTCAATTTTTCATTATTGCAAAGACAGAAGAAAAAATCAACAACAACAACAAACAAGAAAAAAAAACACAAACACAGAAACAACAACAACAAAACAAGAAAAAAAAACAAAAAAAAAAACTTTTTTTTCTCTCTCACAACAAACACGCACTTACACACACAACAAGAACAACAACAACTCGCTCTGCGCTTTGCTTTTTGTGGAGCGAAAACAACGAAGAGTAATATAATGACGACGACAAAACCGAAGAGAACACTTTTTGAGTCGTTTACGACGAGTGAGACGAAAAAACAGCACCATTTCTCTCCTCGATTAAAAGGAGGGAAAGATTCGGATTTATACGTTGCGATTGGTGTCGTCTTGATGATGTTTTTCTTGGCGTTTATGAT
>Ga0255753_1002173_pt1 | contig 22113 bp, 19 predicted proteins | sample 041ome_10_FD_179953 | JGI IMG/M metagenome (GOLD analysis project Ga0255753, IMG submission 179953) | Coastal salt marsh microbial communities from the Groves Creek Marsh, Skidaway Island, Georgia - 041412US metaG (version 2) | ecosystem: Environmental > Aquatic > Marine > Intertidal zone > Salt... | reverse complement strand
CTTTTAGATCGGCGCAGATGACCTTGTCGCCGGCTTGTTGAAAGCGTGCGGCGATAGCGGCGCCAATATTTTGCGCAGCCCCGGTCACTATTACCACGCGTTCGGAGGTCATGATGCCGGACTAGCGCTCATAGCGAGGTCGATAGGGCACGACCGTGCTGCGCTGGGCTCCCAGCTTTTCAATGCGCGCTTCCATGATGTCACCTGGTTTTAAATACTTAGGGGGCTTCATGCCATAAGCGACTCCCGGTGGCGTGCCGGTCATCATGACATCGCCAGGTTGCCAGCTCAGGTAATTGGAAATGATCGAGATCAACTCGGCGATGCTGTACATCATGTCCGAGGTATTGCTCGATTGCATCACCTCTCCATTTACCGTGAGCGAGATATCGAGATTATTCGGATCGCCAACTTCATCGGGAGTGACCAGCCAGGGCCCGAGAGGCTTCAGCGTGTCAGCGCTTTTACCTTTGGTCCACTGGGTGCCACGCTCCAGCTGAAATACTCGTTCAGAAACATCATTGCCCACACAGAAGCCGGCAACGTGATCCATGGCGCTGGCGACGGGGATATTGCTCCCGGCCCTGCAGAACACCACGGCGAGCTCTGCCTCCCAGTCGAGTTGGGTGCCGCCTTTGGGCATCATCACCTCATCATGAGGGCCGTTGATGGCACTGGCCGCGGTTAGCATAAACATGGGCTCCGCGGGGGGTTCCATGCCTGCCTCTGCAGCATGCTTGCCATAGGTCAGCGCGCAGCCCACGATTTTGCCCGCGCGATGAACGGGGGCCGCAAGCCGGGTTTTCGCTGACACGGCGGGCAGCGTTTGCGGGTCAAGTTCCGCCACGGTGGCGAGGGTTTCCGGCACAAGGGTTTGATAGTCCCAGTCTTTAATAACCGACCCTAAGTCACGGAGGGTGCCGGTGTCGTCGATCAATCCCGGCCGCTCGTTGCCGCATGCACCAAACCGAATAAGTTTCATAGTGTTACCGCACCTTCGCCAGCAGTGAACGGAGATTGAAGCCCCGCGCCTCTGCGTCATGAAACACCTGCAGCGTGTCAGTCACGCCTGACTCAATCGATCGATAAGGGGGCATCTTCAGCCAGGCATCGAGGCTGCCATCATCGGGGTCCGCGGGGAATGGCATGGGATCACCGGTGCTGTCCAGATTGACCTCTGGGCGGTGGTTTTCAAGTAGCGAGAGAATGCGGGTAACGTTGGCTGGCGTTCCATTCATGTCGAAAACCCTGGCACCTTCGGTACATTGTGCCGCTGCTGCGATAAAGCGCATTGCTGCATCTTCAACATGAACGAAGGCGACATCGCCGGAGAAAGGAATGGTGTATTGCTCTCCGGTCGCAGCAGCCAGCATGGCAATGGTCGGCGCGGCGCTCATTCCCTGATCTCGTCCTGGCCCATAAATAATGCCCGGCCTGATCCCGACACTGGGTTGCGACCAGTCCTGCCAATAAACCGCTGCCATCTGCTCGCCGCATATTTTGTGGGCACCATAAAGGGTTGCCAGCCATGCATTATCGCCCATGGCCGGCGCTGCGATGGAGCTGGCGTAACTGAGATGGGCAATCCCTAACTGTCGGGCCAGCTCAAGGATATTAATGCTGCCCATAACGTTGATGCGGGTGCTGTTGATTGGATCGGCTTTGCAAAAGGGGACCTGCAGGGCAGCGAGATGAATGATGGCGGAGACCTTATATTGCGTTGCAACCGCCATGAGCTGTTTAAAGTCGGTGATGTCGCCAAGCTCCCAGACAACCTGTTCGGCGTCCGGCATGATCAGCGCCAGTCGGTCGCGCTGCGCTGATAAGTCATAAACAACGGGGCATGCACCTGCCTCTCGTAAGAGTTTGACCGCCCAGGCACCGATACAGCCGGCAGCGCCGGTGACCAGCACTGTTCGGTCTTTTAAATAGGAGGCATCCATTATTCCTGATCCTCCAGCTTCTGTAGAAAGGTCGTCAAGCGCTCCGTGGCACCTCTAACGCTTGCCGCCAGTTTGACCCGATCGTCTTCCAAAGAAATGTCACCCAGTAAGGCCTCCAGGCGCGCAATCGTGCGATGGATTTCAAAGCGCGTCAGCTCCGCATGAATCCCGGGGTCGGCCCAGTCCATCATGTTGATCGAATTGGTCGCGTCATGAAGGTTGCCGGGCATGACCTCAAAGGAGGGAATCATCGTGATGCGGTCTGCTCTCTCCAGCAGTCGGCAGGCGCGGTGAAAAATCATAGTGCCTTGCTGTAAGAAGCCATAGCCGGCGTCGGGAAAGGGAATCACCTCGACGCGATTTCGGGGTAGTTCAACGTTGCCTCCCTCCTCGCCGGAAATGCCCAAAAGTTCGCGCCCTTCAAATTTGGTGCCTTTAAAAATTTCGAACTCGCCGCCTTTTAATGGCTTCGGGTCGGTCACCATCATGACTACGTCGAAGGCAACCGAGTCGACGTGCCAGCTGTCGACCGCGCGAGTTATGTCATCGGGTGCGTAGTTGATACCGCAGGCCACGGCGGGGACAGAGTGGCGTTTAAGGGTAACCTTCGCGATACCCGATAAGTGCTCTGCTAGTTCGGGGGAATCGCAAAAGTCGCGAATAAAGTGGGAGCGATAGCCAGCCCCTCGGGCGTAACTCCCGAGCCGGTTAGCGCCAGTACCCGTATCTTCATTGCGGTTGCCATAAATTTGATCGCACACCCAGCGCATCGCTTCGACCCCTTCCTCAGACAGGATGCGGAAGGCGTTGCTGTAGGCGAAGGCAGAACTGCAATCGGCCATCTGCTCCTGTCGGTACCCCAATTCTTCAAGCGAAGTGATGTGTGTCGGCGCCTCGAGCGCCAAGTGGCGGCCAGGCTCAAAGACGGGTTCATCGACAAGGGGCAAGTAGGGTGAGGGTCTCCCGGCCGGGAGGGGCAGGGGTTCCGCGGTCGGACGCATCAAATTGACCTCGAATGCTGATGATTCATCAAGAGTAATCACGGATTCTTGCTGAGCCCAAGTTTTTTTTGCGGTTGAAGAGCCCCCTCTGCTTGGCAAACTGGCGATGGTCTCAGAATAAATTCAAAAATAGCATCAAATTCAATGAGATAGAAAATTCGTTTTTACTGGCCCAATCGTAACGGTTCTGTAACATTTCCTCGTCTATACTGCCCGCCAGACAGACAAGACAGCGAAAGGGAGTTGTACCCAGTGGATATCATTACTACTCACGGCGTTATGCTGCTCTCACTAGCCTGTGTCTTTGGTTTGTTTATGGCATGGGGAATTGGTGCAAACGATGTGGCGAACGCCATGGGTACCTCGGTGGGTGCCAGAGCGCTGACGCTTAAACAGGCCATTTTAGTTGCCGCTATTTTTGAATTTCTCGGTGCGTACCTTGCAGGAGGTGAAGTTACCTCCACCATTCGAAAGGGTATTGTTGATCCCTCTCTATTGGGCGATTCGCCGCAGCTCTTGGTGTATGGCATGTTGGCCTCGCTGTTGGCTGCCGCAACCTGGTTAGCGATTGCCAGTTCTCGCGGTTGGCCGGTATCTACGACGCACTCCATTGTCGGTGCGATCGTCGGGTTTTCAGCCGTGGGCATCTCTGTCGATGCAGTAGCGTGGAGCAAAGTTGGCACCATCGCGGCAAGCTGGGTTGTGTCACCTTTGATGTCTGGCACCATCGCTTTTCTCCTCTTTGTTTCCGTGAAGAGGCTTATTCTTGACCACGAAGATACCTTTGCGAGAGCAAAGAAGTACGTGCCTTATTACATGTGGCTGGTGGGTTTCATGATCAGCATGGTTACCCTATTAAAAGGTCTGAAGCACATCGGGGTGGAGATTGACCTGGGTATGGGGTCCAAGTTCACCAATGCGATGGTCCTATCCGCCATGATTGGTGTCTTCATTAGTTTGTTAGGAGCCATCCTATTGGGCCGTATTAAGGCTGCTGGCAGCGATGAAAATAGCTCGATGAATGTAGAGCGCGTTTTCGGTGTTTTGATGATTTTTACCGCCTGTGCGATGGCCTTTGCCCATGGTTCAAACGACGTGGCCAATGCGGTAGGGCCTCTTGCTGCGGTGGTCAGCACAGTGCAATCCGGTGGCCAGATTGTCGCTAAGTCTGGTCTTCCTTGGTGGGTTCTGGGTATTGGAGCAGTTGGAATTGTTTTTGGCCTCGCAACATACGGTTGGCGAGTCATGCAGACAATCGGGCGCAAGATTACAGAGCTTACGCCGAGCCGAGGATTTGCTGCCGAGCTTGCCGCTGCTACGACGGTGGTATTGGCTTCGGGCACAGGCCTTCCTATTTCGACTACCCACACTTTGGTGGGCGCGGTCCTCGGGGTGGGCTTAGCGCGGGGTGTAGAGGCGCTTCACTTGCCGACGGTGGGAGCTATTGTGACTTCGTGGGTGGTGACGTTGCCCGCGGGCGCTGGCCTTTCCGTGATATTCTTTTACTTGCTGCAAGCCGCTTTTGGTTGATTCCAAGACGAATGGGAAATCAACGAGTACATACACTTGCTGTAGTTTTTGGGGGTTAATCCGTGCAAATTAAGACACCAATATCGGACGTATTCAGCTCTTCACCGCTCGCTATGCTAGAACTGCATGTCAAGGCATGTGCAGATTGTGTGAGCAAGCTGCCCGTTTATTTTGAGGCAGCTCAGGCGGGCAAATGGAGCCGAGCGGCCAAGGCGCAGGAGTCAATTGCGGAACTCGAAGGCGCGGCAGATGAGCTAAAGCGTGACGTGCGCCGCAACCTGCCCAGAGGAATTTGGATGTCGGTCTCGCGAGCAGACCTGCTGGAACTTGTGCGGATGCAGGACAAGATGGCTAACGACACCAAAGATGTCGCGGGCTTATCCTTGGGGCGAGAACTCGCGTTTCCGCCGGCCTTAGAGAAGTCGTTGTTCAAGTTCATTACGGTGGTAGTAGATACCGTCACGACTACGGTGGAGGTTGTCGCGGCGACGCGAGAACTATCCAAATCCGCATTTGGTGCTCGTCAGGCGCAGGCCATCATGAGCAAAGCTCTGGCTGTTGAGAAGCTCGAGCGAAAATCAGATGAGCTACAAACCCGCCTTCGTGCCAAGCTGAAAGTTCATGAAGACAAGCTATCCCCGATCGATGCGATTTTTCTGTACCAGCTGCTGTCACAGATCGGGGAAATTGCGAATAGCGCGGAAAAAGTAGCGCATCGCGCGCAAATTATTGCTAGCAGCTAGCACAAGCCCTAGACACCCACGGTTACTCAGCGCTTAAGGACTCCGGCAAGTCTGTAGTCCTTTACGCTGCGCCGCACCCCTTCTTTATGCTCAATGAAGGTCGCTTCTCAGCCCCGGCCAAATCCAAAAGCCCCAGCGGCAGTAGGTGGCACGGGTATTTTTGCCGAAAGCGGCCTGAAACACCTCAATGTCATATTAATGCAACATTTTTGACATATGGTGCCACCAACCATTGTGAGGTGAGTGCTTATGTCTATCGTCAGAGTTCAACACGCTATTAAAACTGCGGCACTTGTGGCCTCGTTGAGTGCTCCGGCTACTGTGGCGGCGGACAAGGAATTGCTGGATATCCTGCTGGGAAACGGTGTGATTACAGCGGAGCAGCACGCGCGACTCATAAAAAAGGATGAGATTTCGACTGTTGATATTCTCCCTTCGAGTTTAACTGAGGCGCCCTTGGTGGTGGCGGTGAATGAGGAGGAAATCGTCACCGAGGTGTCTTTGGATGAGAGCACGCAAATGGCGATAAACGACGCAGTAGATAAAGCCATCTCTGAAGCCTCTCCCATCAAGGCGAGCTATGGTTCAAAAGGCTTTGGATTTGCAACTCGCGATGGCAAGTTTGCGACCAACCTACAGTGGCGCGCGCAATTTAGGTATAGCAATCCCTTCGGTTCTGACCCTCGCCAGTTATCTGCTTTCAATGACGACTCGGTCTCTAGCTTTGAGCAACGACGTCTGCGTATGAAGATTGGCGGCCACGGTTTTCAGCCGTGGATTAAGTACTATTTTGAGGTCGACCTCCAGCCGGCTCGGGACGTGGATGCCGATGCTGTGTCCTCCGGCGCTCGCGTTATCGATTGGCGAGTCGATCTGGCTAAGTGGGACTGGGGCGGCATTCGTATGGGCCAGTGGAAAGTCGATCTTAACCGGGAGCGGGTAGATTCCTCCGGTCGGCAGCAGTTTGTCGAGCGTTCCATCGTTAACAGAATCTTCACGGTTGATCGACAAGTGGGGATTCAGTTGCGAGGGAGATTATTTGACGGAACCCTAGCTGACCTCAATTACTACGCAGGCGTATTTAATGGCGAAGGCCGTAGTGTTCGAAACAGCTCGGAAGATCATTTGTACATGGGTCGTCTGCAGTGGAACTTTCTGGGCAGAGAACTTGCTTGGAAGCAAACCGATGTTGAGTTCACCGAAAAACCTACGGGCTCTTTTGCCATTGCAGGTTTCACCAATACGGGGCCATGTACCCGTTGGTCCTCCTCTGGCTGCGGCAATTTAGATGGTTTTGCGAAGCCTGCGGTGGCTGAGTCCGACCAGTTTAAAATTGAACAGGGCGTGCAAGAATTCGCCTTCAAGTATCAGGGCTTCTCATTCCAACAGGAATGGCACCGCAAGTTTGTTACTGATCGCGTTGAAGGAACCAAGAGTGACCTTACTGGTGCTTATGTTCAGGCCGGCTATTTCTTCAACAACTGGCTCGACGCTTTTCCGGCGCCACTTGAGCTGGCTGCGCGGTATGCCTACGTAGAGGAGCCCAATAAATTCGATCGCAACTTCTATAACGAGCGTGAGGAATTTACGTTAGGCGCGAACTGGTTCTTTAAGGGACACAGCAACAAAATTACGTTGGATTTCTCTCATCTAACGTTGGATGACGGGTTGCTTCAGGAAAGAGACTCTGAGAATCGCGTCCGACTGCAATGGGATGTGTCCTTTTAACGACGGCGTCTCGGCGTTTCCCTCGACCTAGGCACGGTTTGCGGGCACACTCACGACACAGGTACACGTGGGTGAGGTGCTGGTCGTGTTGCAACGAACACTTGATGCGGGGCAAGTTGCCGCATTCCGCAAAGACGGTGTTGCGAAGATAGCGGGGTGCGTCGATCCCTGCTGGATCGAAGCACTCTTGTCAGTTGCCGAGGTGCAGCTTGCAAACCCTAGCCCGTGGGTTAACGATGTCAACGCGGGCGCCTACGAAAACCGTTTGTTTACTGACCGGTACCTGTGGCGTCATAACGACGTGATTCACCGGTTTGTTCACGAGTCGGGGTGCGCGCGTTTGGCAGCGCAGGCAATGGGAAGCGACTCCGCCCGTTTTTATTTTGATCACCTGCTCATTAAAAAAGTGAACACCCCCACGGTGACGCCGTGGCATCAGGATGCGCCATACTGGCCGTTTCGGGGAAAACAGATTGCCTCAATTTGGTTGGCTCTCACCCCGGTCACCGTGGAGGGCAGCGGCATGGAGTTTATCCGCGGCTCCCATCTAGATGATGTCTATTACCTTCCTCAGGTTTTTAACGGTGCCGACAATAAGTCAGGTCAATGGGCCACCGAGCAGCGGGGTGTGCCGGTGCCGGATATTGATGCCGACCGTAGCGCTTACGACATAGTTAGTTTTGACATGGAGCCGGGTGACGGACTCATTTTCTCGGCGTGGATCCTTCATGGGGCCCGGGGAAATCACTCCGCTACACAGGATCGCGTTGCTCTGTCCACCCGATGGCTGGGGGATGATGTGCTTTGGGATCCCCGGGAGGGCGTCGACCCCACGGTGGACCCCGCTCAAGTCCTGGTCGATCCAGGGATGCCACCGCGGGATAATTCATTTTTCCCCGAAATTTATCGTGCTCCGGCGACGGCGCGATAACAGGGTTCAGAGAGACCGTTCGATTTACCGCGTGGATATTGCTGGCAGGACTGTTCGCCGCTCTGGGATGGCTAGTCCATGAGACGGCTAAAATAGGCGCGGGGTATGCGGCAAAGCAGCTGTGTTCGGGTGTTTATGTCAGCCGTCTCTGCGTTAGACCCCGCGGGGAAAGTTTCATTAGAGGGGGAGCGCCACCGACTAGTTGCCAATGCGCCCATTATCCAAACCCTACTTAATAGCGCGTTCGAAGAGCCCGCCGAGGGGTGCAGAAACACGCTTGGGGTGGTTGTGATGCACCTCCGGGGGCATTGGTGCCTGAATCAAGCCGGTGTCGCGATTTGAGCGCACCTACTGTTGTGCAAACCGGTTGGTTGCCGCGATCAGCGCTTTGGCATTGGGGGGATCAAAGGCTGAATGGCCGGCATCGGGAATGAGCTGAAAGTCAGCCTCCGGCCAGGCGCGATGCAGATCCCAGGCGGTGGTCGCCGGGCACACTACGTCGTAGCGTCCTTGGACGATCACGGCGGGAATATGGCGGATGAGATCGATGTTATCGAGCAATTGATTCTCGTGGCTAAAGAAACCCTTGTTTACAAAGTAATGACACTCAATGCGGGCCATTGCCAACGCGGCCTCGGGCTCGTCGAGCTTTTCCATAAAGTCCTTGTTCTGTAACAGATAGCTGGCGGATGCCTCCCAGACCGACCAGGCGCGAGCAGCAGCGAGCCGTTCCTCTTCGTTGTTACTGGTCAGTCGTCGGTGAAAGGCATTGAGCAGATCATCCTGCTCCGACGCCGGGATAGGCGCAAGGTAGTGCTGCCAACTGTCGGGATAGATCTCGCTGGCGCCGTGCTGATAGAACCAACGGATTTCCTGATCCCGAAGCAAAAAGATTCCCCGCAATACCAGTTCCGTCACGACGTCGGGATGAGTTTGCGCGTAGGCCAAGCTTAATGTGCTGCCCCAGGATCCTCCAAAGACCAGCCAGCGTTCAATGTGTAGTTCGCTGCGCAGCCGTTCCATATCGGCTACCAAGTCCCAGGTCGTATTGGCGAGTAGACTGGCGTGCGGGGTTGAGCGGCCACAGCCACGCTGATCAAACAGCACGATCCGGTAACGCGCTGGATCAAAAAATCGGCGGGCGTCGGGTGAGGTACCACCTCCGGGCCCGCCGTGAACAAAGACGCAGGGCTTGCCCTGGGGATTGCCCGATTCCTCAAAGTACAGCGTGTGACCTTCATCTACTGACAGCGATCCACTGCGGTAGGGTTCGATGGGAGGGTAGAGGTGGTCCATGCGGTTTGTCTCCCCAGTAGGTGGGATGTTCTCGATGTCGGTGCGCTGGAATGCGCTGGCAATCATACTGGGTTAGGCTACTGTTCGTGGTCAAGTAGGGGTCGCTTTAGATGCAGCAGGCGTTTATCTATGACGCAATAAGAAGTCCGCGAGCTCGTGCAAGGCCTGGCGGTGGTCTCCATGACACTCATCCCTTTGATCTTTTGCATGCACTTTATAGCGCGTTGGAAGAACGTGTTGGACTAGACCCCGCGGTCATTGCAGAAGTTATTCTCGGGTGTGTGACTCAAGTGGGTGAGCAGGCTGGCAATATTGCAAAAAGCTCGGCGCTGTATGCCAACTGGCCCTCAACAGTATCGGGCCTCACTGTGTCCCGATTTTGCTCCTCGGGGCTTGATGCTGTTGCTCTTGCCGCCCTAAAGATCACGGCGGGACAGGAGCAGGCAATTGTCGCTGGAGGAATAGAGATGATGTCCCGGGTGCCGATGATGGCGGATCAGGCGGCGATTTTCTCCGATCCCAAACTGGCTGAAGCGTCAAAAATTTTGTTAATGGGCAGCGGCGCAGACCTTATTGCGTCGCTCTATGGCTGCACAAGAGCGGACGTAGACGCGATAGCCATGGCGAGCCAACAGCGGGCAAGCGCCGCAATAGCTGGCGGTTATTTTTCATCGATTATTCCTATTAAGCATCCGATTAGCGGAGAGAATGTCACCCAAGACGAGTGTGTCCGCCCGGAAACCACCATGGCGTCACTTGGAGCATTGCCCGCAAGTTTTGAGAGTATTGGTCGCTCTGGCGCAGACGCTATCCAGTTGGCAGCCTATCCGCGGTTAGCAGCCATTAACCACGTCCATACGGCAGGTAATTCTCCCGCGATGGCGGATGCCGCAGCGATGGTGGTAGTTGGCAGTGAAGCCTTTGCTAGTACCCTGGGCGCCAAACCACGAGCGGTGATTAAAAGCATTGCAACGGCCGCCGATGAGCCTTTGCTGGTCTTATCAGGGTGTGTCGCCGCCACGAAAAAACTCCTGGCCAAAGAGCGTCTGAAAGTAGCTGATATTGATTTATTCGAGATCCACGAGGCGTTTGCTGCGACCATGATTAAGTTACAGCGCGATCTGAGCATTCCCTCGGAAAAGCTTAACGTTAACGGTGGCGTTATTGCCCTAGGCCATCCTCTAGGTGCTACCGGGGCCATCATGCTTGGCGTTCTGCTCGATGAGCTTGAGCGAAGACAGCTCCGTACGGGCTTGGTAGCAACAAGTGGCGCTGCGGGTTTGGGAACCGCGCTCTTGATCGAGCGACTGTAAAAGGTGGAGACTTTGTAGCATGAGCGAACCTATTTATATTTTAGGCGGGTATCAAACGGATTTCGCGCGGGTCTGGTCACGGGAAGGCCTAGACATCTCTGACATGATTCGTGAGGCTAGCCTGGGAGCCTTGGCAGAAAGCGGTATCGAGCCCTCGCATATTGACTCAATCCATGTCGGTAATGCCTTTGCCGAAGCCCAGCGGCAGCAAGGTCACCTGGGCGCGATGGTGTCCCAAGTCGTACCCGAGTTATGGGGAAAGCCAGCTATGCGTCACGAGGGAGCCTGCGCGTCGTCATCGCTAGCTACGCTGACGGCCATGGCCGAGATAGAAGCGGGTCGTTACGATTGCGTGCTTGTTGTTGGGGCTGAAGAGTTTAAAAACTTGCCCGGTGACCAGGCTTCTGAAAATCAGAATTCTGCCGCTTGGCGAAATCGCGAGAATATTGATTGCCGATTTATGTGGCCCGCCGTCTTCGGCTTATTGGCTGACGAATACGAAGAGCGCTATGGCCTCAATCGAGAGCTGCTAAACCAGATTTCCGATATCAATTATACCAACGCCAAGCGCAATCCCTTGGCGCAAACTCGTCAATGGCAATTTGCTGAGGGCAGCTTCAGTGAGGACGATGCCTTAAATCCTGTTATTGAGCCCGGGGTGCGTCGTCTCCATTGCGGCCAAATTACCGACGGTGCCTGTGCCCTTGTGTTGGCATCTGGTTCTTTCCTAAAGAAACATCGGATGCAAAGTGGAAAAAAAGCATTGGCGAGAATCGAGGGGTGGGGCCATCGCAATGCAGGAATCCGGTATCGGGACAAGGTGGAGCGAAGTAAAAATCAGCCCTACGTTTTTCCCCATGTACGTGATGCGATTACGGATGCCTTTGGTCGGGCCGGTATTCAGGATGTTTATCAGCTTGATGGTATTGAGACCCACGATTGTTTCTCCATGACTGAGTACATGGCAATTGATCACCTTGGGATGACGCCACCGGGGGAGTCCTGGCGGGCCGTGGAAAATGGGACCATTGCTCCCGGGGGGCGCCTCCCGGTAAACCCCAGCGGTGGATTGATTGGCTGCGGCCATCCGGTTGGTGCGACCGGCGCCAGAATGCTGCTAGACGCCTCACGCCAGGTGACGGCCAGTGCTGGGGAGATGCAAATTGAAGGTGCTGGCAGAGTAGCGACCCTGAATATTGGTGGATCTTGTGCGACGGTATGTAGTTTTATTGTCGGGCGTGAGTGATACCCTAGCTACCTGAGGATCCTGAAGCGCGGTGTACTTCGCGCCGTAGCAGGAGGAGTTTTACGATGAACCAACAAGTAAAAGACCCTGATGCGCCGTTTGGCCATGAGTACGGCCCCTATATAACCGACGTATTTGCACCCGTTCTCGACGAGGAAACCCACACAGATCTCCCGGTTACAGGAGAAATACCGCAAGATCTCAATGGTGTCTATTTGCGTAACGGGCCGAACCCTCGCCACGAACCCAAAGGTGACTACCATCCGTTTGATGGTGATGGGATGTTACACAGCGCGCATTTTGATCAGGGGCGATTAGTCATTCGCAACCGGTGGGTTCGAACCGAAGCGTGGCAGCGCGAGCATGAGGCTGGGCGATCGGAATATTGGGGTATCCGCCAAACTCTGAAGGGGCGTGAGGATCAACCGCTAAAAGATTCTGCGAATACAGATGTCATTGGTCATGCCGGTGTGGCTATCGCCAATTGGTATTTGGCCGGTGTCCCTTACGCTCTAGATCCAATTTCCTTAGAAACCTTGGGGCCCCGACGTGGTTATCTCGACGCGATGGGCTCGGGTATGTCCGCTCACTGTAAAGTCGATGAGGCTACCGGAGAGTTGATGTACTTTGATTACGGCGATCAGTTCCCCTACATGTGGTACGGCGTCGTTGACAGCGCTGGCAATCTTGTTCACCGGGTGCCCATCGAACTGCCGGGCAACCGCTTACCCCATGATATGGCGATTACCGAGCATTATTCGATTCTGCACGATCATCCCGTGTTTCATGATGAGGGGGCCCGCGCCGCAGGAAGACATAAAGTCGTATTCAACTCCGAGATGCCATCGAGACTTGGCGTAATTCCTCGTAGGGGTGACGCCGCATCGATTCGATGGTTTGAGTTTACGGGGGCCTTCATCTATCACGTTGTCAACGCTTGGGAAGAGGATGACGAAATCGTGATGGTGGCGTGTCGGTACATGCCCGCTCGGCAGTCAGACGGCAGTTTCGATGACGCCAGAACCGCGAAAATGATTACCCGACTCATGATGGATGCGCGCCTCTGGCAATACCGAATGAATCTGACGACCGGTGAGTGCCGTGAGAAATGTCTGGATCCCGACCACAATGTAGAGTTTCCGAGCTACGATGCTGGGAAGACTGGAAGGTATACCCAATTCGCTTATCTGGTTGACCATGATCCCAATACGCTTCGTTGGTGGGGTGTTTGCAAATACGACACGGATACCGGTACGCGGTTAAGCGCCTGGACGGATGACGCGGCGCATTGTTGGTACAGTGAACCCTGGTTTGCGCCAGCCGACGATCAGTATGACGAAGATCGCGGTTACGTTATCGCCTTTGTTTGGAATGACAGAGCAAAGACCCAGGAGCTGCAAATCTTTGATGCGAAAGATCTGAATAAAGGCCCTCTCGCAAGAGTGCACATGCCCCATCGAATTCCGCCGGGGTTCCATGCCTGTTGGATGTCGGCTGATCAGATCGGCTCAAGCGCGCCCTAAAAACTGTTGCGACCAGGTTGCGCTGAATTCTAATGCAAACGTCGACGCCCGAAAGAATTCAACGGTATGAGGATGCCGGTTATTGGGGGAGCGCGACGCTGTGCTCGTTATTAGCCCATCAAGTCGCTGAGAGGCCACATGCAGTAGCGGCAGTTGATCAATTTAATAAGCAGGAATTGACGGGCGGCGATCCTCAGCGACTGAGCTTTAAGCAGCTTGATGACGTGAGTAGCGCCATGGCGCTTGATTTGCTTGCATTAGGTGTTCGGCACGGCGACCGCATGATGGTGCAGTTGCCTAACGTGGTAGAGCTGATGGCATGCTATTACGCCGCCAGCAAACTGGGCGTCGTTATTTCGCCCCTGCCGGTGCAGTACGGGCGTCATGAGATTGGCTCGCTCGCGATAGCGCTTGAGCCTTCGTGGTTTATTGGCACGCGTAGCTTTCGAGGCCAAAGCCTTGCGGATCATGGGTCGGCTGCCGTCGCTTCGAGTGCCGTTCTTGCCGTGGATGAAGATTTCTCGCTGCGTGGTCGAGATGGGTTGTCCCATGATGAGCAGAGCCGCATAGATCAGTACTTGAGTGATCATCCGCGAGACGCTAATGCTATTTTTTCTGTCTGTTGGACCTCGGGCACAACGGGAACCCCCAAGGGAGTGCCGCGTTCTCACAATATGTGGCTCGCGTCAGGCCGAATGACGGCAGTGGGAAGTGAGTACCAACAGGGGGACTTGCTGCTCAACCCGTTTCCCATGGTGAATATGTCTGCTTTGGGTGGATTTTTATTTCCGGCCGTTCGGGAGGGCTGTGGCGTGGTGTTGCATCACCCACTCGATGTGCCTGTTTTTTTGCAACAGATCCAGCAAGAGCAGATTACATTTACTATTGCGCCGCCCGCGCTGCTCAATAAGTTGGCGAAAGAACCGGAGCTGTGGCGACGCTTTGACTTCAGCCAGCTTCGTGCTATTGGCTCGGGCTCTGCGCCGCTCGCTCCTGACATGATTGGTGTGTTTGAGAATGATTACGGCGTGACCATCTACAACATTTATGGATCGAATGAGGGTATAGCCCTGATTTCGTCGCCCACCGCTATTCCAGATGCTCGAGCTCGGGCAGAATTATTTCCCAGAAGCGGTTTTGGCGGTAACAAATGGCGCGGCGAGCTTCACGAGTCGGTCAAATCAAAGGTCATTGATCCTGACGATGGTCGGGAGCTGACAGCCCCTGGGGATCGCGGTGAGCTATGTTTTTCCGGCCCCACCGTGTTCGATGGGTATCTGGGTGCAAAAGACGACGGTGTTTTTACGCAGGATGGTTTTTTTCGCACGGGTGATCTTGTCGATATCACTGGTGATCAGGGTGAGTACTACAGGATTGCTGGTCGTCTCAAAGACATTATCAATCGCGGTGGTATGAAGATATCGCCCTCAGAGCTAGATGCGCTCCTCGATGGCTTTCAGGGGTTGGCAGAGGTGGCTGTCTGTGCCTACCCGGATGATGACTTGGGGGAGCGAGTTTGCGTTTGTGTGGTTCCCTCGCAGGAAGAGAACCCGCCGACTTTGGATGAGCTATGCGAGTATCTTATTGGCTGTGGCGTGGCCACATTTAAACTGCCGGAGCGAATCCGCATTGTGACGGCGCTACCGAGAAATCCGCTAGGTAAAATACTTCGTCACGAGCTAAGCGACAGCCTCGATTAAGCAACTTGAGGGAAAAAGTTAGCTTCCACCGCGGACAAAAAGCCCGCCATATCAACAATCGTTTCAGTCTCAGGGTTGAGTGTCTTACCTTTCAAGTCGCCTGTGACCGTGCCCTGATCAACGGTATCGATCAATGCCGCTTTAAGCTTGCTTGCGTAGGTTGCGAGCGCTGCGTTGTCTTCTCGCCCCGCCAGGTCATCCAGCGCATTGGCTAGCGCGAAGATAAGCGCAGAAGAGTTGAAGTGCGCCTCCTTACCATCGGTTTCCAGGTAACGCATGTAGAGATCGTGAGCGGTACCGTGAGGGGCCTCGAAAAGCTTGGTGCCGTCTTTGCTGATAATCACAGAGCTGGCTGTTGCGAGACTCCCACCAAGAGCGGCGGAAATGTCGGAAAAAATATCGCCGTCCAGATTCTGGGCGGGATAAAGCCCCCAGCGCGGCGGATCACAAATCATCTTACTAAGCTGGCGCGAAGGTCGCATGATCATAAAAGAAGGGGGTGGTGTATCGAGCGCCGCGAGTTCCTGTCGGATCTCTAAAATGATGGAGCTGTATACCTCGTCGTAATTGACGAACTCGCGCTTCAGACCGAAATACACCTCCTTCTTATTGATCGCTGCGTCCTGAAAGACCTGGCTTACCCAATCTTTAATAGCCTCTCGGTCATTGGACATAAAAAGTATGGGGTCGTTGGTTTTGACATGGCGGGCGTGGTTTTCCTCGCCATCGACAATGACCTTAATGACACCATCCTCGGGTGCCGGGGTGTTGTAACTGCCGTACTGGTCACCACCGCCGGCACTCATGCGCGAAATGGAGACATGCGCCTTGCGCTCGGGGAGACCGTAGCGTTTGAGCTGCTGCACCAGCTTGAAGAGCTTCATGCCACTGACGTTATCGGGCACTCCCCAGAGCGCTCGCTCCGGTGGATTGGACACGATCCGGGCGGCCTGTGCGTCGATCAATTCATAGTGATAACCCAGGCCTGCGGCTTCTGCCTGCGCCTGATAATCGTTGCGATAAATCGTTTCGATTGCCTCGCGCATCACGCCATCATAGCCGGGGACCACGGTGTCTTTGAGCCCGAGGTAAATATCCCGCTTTTCATCCAGTGCGCGCTGGAAAAATCGGTGAGCCCAGGCTTTTACCGCTTCCAACTCATTGGTCGCGAGCATCCACGGATCGCCTTTGTTTAGCGATCGGCGGTGCAGTTCGATGGGGTCGCCGCTGCTGCCAACAAAAATGACCTTGGCAACCCCGGTCGCATTAGAAAGTTCGCTGTAGCTGAAATCCAAGCCACCGCTTTCCATGGTGTCGACCTCAATATCGCGGTTTACCCAGTCGGGTCGCACACTCTTTAAATTACGAAATTCGATGTCTTCCCGGGTGATATTGCCACTAATGCCTTTACGGATTGCACCGTTCGGAGATTTGGTCGCCAGACCGTCGAGGGATTTTTCATCGATCTCTGGGTGACGCGCCAGCAACTCATCAAGCTGCTGGCGATTGACGGTCATCCCGGCATTTTTGATGCCCACGCCATGCTTCTTGAGCGCCGCAATCGCTTCGCGTACGACCTGCCCATTACTCACGAGTCGCTGCTGCGCCGAAAGGTCAATTTCCACTAGCTCAATATCAAGTTTCGAGTGCACGAAGCGCTTTAGAATCTCATCAAAAGCCACTTGCGCCATTTCATCTCCATGGAGAATAACCAAGGGATTTTTGACGGCTATTTTGGCACTCACGGGTGTGTCCTCTCGATAAACAATGCTGTTGGCAAATGCCGACAGATTTTGGGGCGCAAGAATAGCGCGGCGAGGCAGCCAGCCCTAGAGGACTTTTGCACATCGGCGATAGATAGACGGAAAAAAGTGGCTCTGCTCAGCGATCCTGCCAGCTCGGTGCGCGCTTATTAATGAATGCTGCAACGGCCTCATGAGCATCTTCTGTCATGGCGACCAATGATTGCTGCCGATCCTCCAATGCCATCGCTGCGTCGAGAGATCCCGCGTCGATACTTATGTTGAGGCCGTCCTTTGTCAGTCGAAGCCCCATGGGGGAAGTGGCTAGCATGTCATCAATAAAGCTTTGGGCTGCTGCATCGAGCTCTCCCTCCGGAACTACCTGAGAGACCAGGTTCACGGCGAGCGCTCTCTCGGCGCCGATGAAGCGGCCAGTCATCATGAGTTCACTCGCGACAGACAGCCCTATGAGGCGGGGTAGCAAATAGCTGCAAGCCATATCACAGGCAGTTAGCCCCGCCTTTATATAGGCAGCATTCATTTTGGCGGTGTTGGCAGCAATACGGATGTCTGAGGCCAGTGCCAAACTAAACCCGCCGCCGCAGGCAGCTCCTTGAACACAGCTTATGATGGGTTGGGGACAGCGCCGCATCGCGCGGAAAATATCGGAAATACTTTGTTGTAACCCCAGCAGCGAATTGGGCGTCGACTCGGTAGACCATTCTCCACCCGATAGGTCTAATCCTGCGCAAAAGGCCCGGCCATTTGCCTTCAGGACGACAATCCTGATTTCTGGCTGATGTCGAAGATCCTCGAAGGTGGTCCTTAGCGCGGCCGTGAGGCTTGGATTTAGGGTGTTGAGGGCTTCTGGTCGGTTTAGCGTCAGCCACAGCACCCCGTTTTGTTGTTCCTTTAACAGCACCTTTTGTTCTGTCATGGGCTACCTCATCGGTATCTAGGTTGCTACAGCTTGGCCACTAGTTTTCTGTAGGCTTCTTCAAGGCTTATCTTCCCCCGCGCAATGTCACTCAGAACAGACTTGCCGGTTTCACTGGCGAGGAGCTCCTTTAGCTGAGACTCAAGGTGCCGAAGCAGCGACTTCTCCATCAGCTTGCTTTGCCTCAGAGATCTTCTTTGGCCTATGAGGCCGGCATCAGTCATGGCCGAGGTATGTGAGCATATTGTCTGCCAAAGTTCAGCAATACCTTGTCCAGTGGTTGCTACAGTTTCAGCGATCACCGGCGCTATTGTGGAGGTGAGAAGCGATAAGGAATCCTGAAGATCAACGCGGGTTTGATTCAGTCCTTCCTTATCCGCTTTGTTGATAACAAAGACATCGCCAACTTCGGTGAGTCCCGCCTTGTTTGCCTGAAAAGAATCTCCCCAGCCTGGGGTTAAAACGACGACCACGGTGGTCGCCAGATTAACGATATCAAGTTCAACCTGTCCGATACCGAGAGTCTCAACCAGAATTTGGTCCCAACCACCGTGCGCAAGGAGCCGAAGGGCGGTTTCGGTTGTTCGGGTAAGGCCGCCATTTTCACCCCTCGATGCCATCGACCGGATAAAGACATTTGCCCCTTGGCTATGGCCCTGCATCCTGACGCGATCGCCTAGCAAGGCCCCGCCTGAGACCGGGGAGCTGGGGTCAACTGCTAGCACCGCGACCTTGGCACCCGATTGGCAGGCCTCGGGTAGCAGCGCGTTGATCAGCGATGACTTGCCTGCTCCTGGGGCGCCGGTAAATCCAATGACAAAGGCGCTGTTGGCAGGAGTACTGTCGAGTTGGGTGCGAATGAAGCCCTCGGCGGCAGGCTCACGTTCGAGCAATGACAAGAGACGGGCGAGAGCGAGTCGGTCTCCTTCACCGCAACGCGCCAGTAGCGCCGAAATTTGAGCGGGTAAATCCTCGGTCACTTTCTGCCTGTCAATCGCTCTGCGGCATCAACAATGTCTGACAGCTGTGAGCCCGGGGGATATACCTCAACCCCAAGGGCTTCAAGGTCTTTCGCTGCATGGGGTGGAATAGTCCCACCGGCAAAGATCGGTAATTCGGGACGGGTAGCCTGAACTAGGGCAATGGCGCGTTTCGCCACATCAATGTGGCCGCCAATATTCAGACCCACCAAATCAACGTCCTCATCTACCGCAGCGGACACGATGTCGTCGGTATTGGCCATGCCGATCATAATGACTTCGAAGCCTGCGTCTCGAAGGGCGCGAGCCACTATCGTGGGGCCCCGCCAGTGACCGTCCAGTCCAGTCTTCGCCATAAGAATACGTTTTTGTGCTTGTGACATCGGGGTTGCCTCAGGTCTGTATTGGAGTATTCCAGTTGCCATACACCTGCCGGAATACGTTGCCTATCTCACCAAGCGTGACCTCAGCATCCATGGCTTGCATCATGGCGGGCATGATGTTGACCTCGCCTTTACAGTCTGCCTCCAGCTGTTTTAGCGCAGATGCCGCCGCCGTTTCATGCCGTGTTCTCAAGACGTCTTGCAACCTTGAGGTGGCCACGTCAAACGCATCGTCCGTTCCCATAAAACCGTCTACATGAAACGGGGACTCATCATCCCGAAAACAATTAACGCCAATGATCTTTTGCTCGCCTGATTCGGTGTCCATGAACTCTTTGTACTGGTTATCCGAGGCCTTACTGTGGAGCCAGCCGGAGTCGAGTGCTGCCAGATAGCCCCCCTGCCCTTGGATTTCCTCAAAGAACTGCCAGGCTTTCTCCGCGAGTTGGGCGGTCAGCGTTTCGATGTAGTAGGAACCACCGAGTGGGTCGGTCACATGGGCGATGCCCGTCTCTTCCTGAATAATCTGCTGGATTCTGACTGACATCTGGTGCGCGTGTTCAGAGGGTATGGACAGCGCCTCGTCGTAGCCTGAAACACCCAGCGACTGAACGCCGCCAAATACGGCGCCCAATGCCATCAGCGTGCCCCGGACTATGTTGTTCAGCGGCTGCTGATAGGTCATCTTCGAGCCAGCGGTTACGCAGTGAATTCGCAGATTCGCTATCTTGGGGTCAGTGATGTCGTAGCGTTGCCGGAGTAGGTCAGACCACATCAGCCGGGCGGCTCGCATTTTACAAGCCTCTTCAATAATCTGGATTGACGCGCGGAAACTGACGCCTCCACAGGCCTTGGCTGCGCTTCGCACATCGATATTGCCCCGACGTTTTATTTCATCCAGATACTCGACGGCATTGGCAAACAGAACGCCTAGCTCTTGGTCGGGTGTGAGACCCGTGTCGGCGGCGTTGTAGCCAGCGATAGAGACAGGTACCCAGCGGGGCAGGTATTGATCACAGAATTCGATGATATCGGCGTTGAAGCGTAACCCGGCCTGGGTGGGGATTTGCTCTTTCGTCACACAGCCGAGGTAGGTCAGATTAAAGTCACTCTGGCCTGTGCCCGCGATCTTGGCCAGATCAAATCCTCGCTGTTTTGCGACCGTCCAATAGGCTGCCAGAGCAAATGGCGCGTGTTGCACCACCGCGCCGCCCGCGTGTCCGAAACTGGTATCGATGGGGAGGCCATCCATGCATATCGCTGTGTCTCTAACGCTTTGCATGACTGCGCCCGTCAGGCCGACGTCCTCGCGCCGCGCGACTACGTCTGGGTGATCGACGTTGTAGCAATGGTCTGCGGTGTTGCGGTCGTGCTCCATGATGAAGCCGGTTTCGCCATTTTTGAGCAAAAACTTGATTCGCTCGTTTTCATCCTCGGGTTTGCCAAAGCCGCTAAGCTGGAAAATTCGCCAGGGCTTGCTGCGGTAGCCCGCAGGGTGGAATCCGCGCTGATACGGCGCATCGCCTGGCGCCAGGTTCATGCGGGCGCGATGCGCCTTGGGAATATCCGACTCGGTGTAAAAAGTTTTGAGCTCGATGCCGGATGCGGCAAAAGCCGCTTTTGGGGGGGATTTTTCTGCCATGGCTTACCGTGGTCGCTATTTTTTTAGGGGCTTATGGAGCTAGCATACAGCAATTTACTTATCAGTATAGGATTGATACCCTCCGGTCAAAACTATAACAACGGGGGTTCGTCATGTTCTCTGCAGACAGTGCCACACTTGGCCTTACGGCCACTGAGCGGGTGCACATAGGGCGACGCGCCGCGGACGCGCTCGCGGAAGAAGTGAAAACGCTTAACGCCAAGCGGGTCTTCCTCCTCGTCAGTTCCACGCTGCGAGCGCAAACCGATGAAATTTCACTCATAGAGTCTGCCTTGGGTGATTCCGTAGCCGCTGTGTTTGATGGCATCGGACCTCATGGGCCGCGCACCGACGTGCTAAAAGCCATGGAGGCAGCAAGAGCTTGTAACGCCGATTTGATCATCACGGTGGGTGGTGGGTCGGTGACAGATGCTGGCAAAGTGATCGCGCTTGGGCTGAAACACGGAATTAAAAAGCATGAGGACTTCGAAGGGTTCTATGTTTACGTGGATGACAACGGCGACACCGTCGTGCCCGACTTCGAAGCCCCCGATATAAGGGTCATCTGCTGCCCGACGACGCTTTCCGGAGGTGAATTCAACACCATGGGCGGTGTGACAGATGATTGGGAGAATAAAAAGCAGGGCTACACCCATCGGATGATGGCACCCATTGCGATTGTTCTTGATCCCGCTCTCACTGTGCATACCCCTGAATGGCTCTGGTTTTCTACCGGGGTGCGAGCGGTCGATCATGCGTTGGAGGCCTTTGGCTCGAAACATTCTAATTATTTTTGTGATGGTGTCGCCGGTAGCGCTTTGCGGATTCTGGCGGAGGCCTTACCCGCGGTGAAAGCCGATCCTTCTAACCTCGACGCGCGCCTGCGCTGTCAGGTTGGCGCCTGGCAGTCGATGATTCCCATCATTGGTGGCGTACCCATGGGAGCCAGCCATGCCATTGGTCATGTCCTTGGGGGAACAGCTGACGTACCCCACGGCTACTGCTCCTGTGTTATGGCACCGGCAGTGCTTGCTTACAACAAGCCCGTAAACGGTGATAAACAACAGCAGATAAGCGCCTGCTTTAATCAGCCGGAGCGCGATGCCAGCGACATACTGGATGAATTTATTTCGGGTCTGGGGATGCCTCGTTCTCTCGAGGCGGTGGGGGTTGGTGAGGATAAACTCGATATCATTGCTGAATACACCATGCTTGATTTTTGGTCGCGCACAAATCCTCGGCCGATAGATGGCCCCCACGATGTAAAAACGATACTAGAAATGGCTCGTTGATATGGCTGCTGGCGGCTTGGCTAAATCACTGACGCTTAAGGATGAAGTGGCGGACTTTAAGCGCCGGCGGATTCGGGAGGAAGCGTGCCGCCTGTTTTATCAAGAGGGTTATGAGAACACGACGCTAGAGGCGGTCGCCAAGACGCTTCACATCACCAAACCATCAATTTATCTACACTATGC
>Ga0255753_1002168_pt1 | contig 22125 bp, 20 predicted proteins | sample 041ome_10_FD_179953 | JGI IMG/M metagenome (GOLD analysis project Ga0255753, IMG submission 179953) | Coastal salt marsh microbial communities from the Groves Creek Marsh, Skidaway Island, Georgia - 041412US metaG (version 2) | ecosystem: Environmental > Aquatic > Marine > Intertidal zone > Salt... | reverse complement strand
TGGGCCAATTTCAATGGAATGTTTTTCAACAGAAGTTCATCAGCTTTCCAATCTAGCCGACGAGCTCGGAAAGTCATTGAATTTCGTGAGATCCGCCTGCTCACACGAGCAGGTGGTGTAAAGGTGGGGAAGAATACACTCGTTTAACAACCGCGGATGTGTCCGCAAAAAATTCCAAGGGAGGAATCCAAAATGAAAACTAAATTACTAGCAACAGCTACAGCGATGATGCTTTCGACGACTGCCATGGCAGAGAACATTGGGGTATCAATGGCTCTATTCGACGATAACTTTTTGACAGTCCTGCGCAATGGCATCCAGGAGATGGCTGACGGCATAGAAGGTGTGGATGTTCAAATAGAAGACGCACAAAATGACGTTGCTCGCCAATTAGACCAAATCAACAACTTTGTGGCTTCAGGTGTCGATGCAATTATCGTTAATCCAGTTGACACGTCTGCCACACAGGCAATGACTGACGCAGCCGCCGCCGCGGGTGTTCCATTGGTTTATGTTAATCGTCAGCCAATCAACGTAGATACCTTACCAGATAATCAGGCATTTGTCGCATCTAATGAAATTGAGTCAGGCACCCTTGAGTCATTTGAGATCTGCAAGATCCTTAGAAGCCAAGGCAAAGGTGGCGGGGCCAAGGCTTATTTGATGATGGGAGAACTTTCAAATCAAGCAGCAGTGCAGCGGACCAAAGATGTAGATGATGTTTTAGGCATGGATATGTGTAACTTCATCGAAATAATTGATAGACAAACAGCCAATTGGTCGCGTGAACAAGCAAATAGTTTGATGACGAATTGGTTGTCCTCTGGAGAAGAATTCGACGCAGTTTTTGCAAACAATGATGAAATGGCAATTGGTGCAATCCAAGCCATGAAATCAGCTGGATTGGATATGGATGTAATCGTGGTTGGCGGTGTTGACGCAACACAAGATGCCCTTGCAGCAATGCAGGCGGGTGACTTGGATGTGACTGTCTTCCAAAATGCCGCAGGCCAAGGATCTGGCGCTTTGAACGCGGCAATTGCACTCGCAAATGGCGAAGATGTTGACCAAAAAGTTTACATTCCCTTCGAACTTGTAACACCTGCAAATATCGATAACTACCTGTCTAAAAACTGATCCTCCCTGGATTGTGACTAGGCGTGACAAGATTGTTACGCCTAGTATTCATTTACAAAACCACAACCAAGTAGGACGAGATATGGCAAACAAGACTCAGCACGGAGTGGGCGGGTTAGTTTATGATAAATCAAAACGAGCATGGCCAAATGAGGCGAACGTATTTATCGCGCTTATTCTAATTATCTTCGCTTTCGAAGCACTCGGGCAACTGCTGCCGTATATGAAAGGGCAGTCTATGCTGTTCGATTTCAACCTACGCAGCGATGGTACAATCTTAAATATGGCGCGTATCAAGATTATAATACTTCAAGTATCTATAATCGGAATAATTGCTCTTGGTGTGACTCAAGTAATTGTCTCCGGTGGTATCGATTTATCGTCGGGCCCACTTGTTGGCGCCGCTGCTATGATCGTCATGTCTTTTGCGCAAACAGAATTGGTCAATGGACAACTCAATCCAAAAGCAGTTTTCGGTACATGGGCGTTCGATCTACCCGTGATTGTTCCTGTTTTAGTCGGGCTCGTTTTTGGCGCTATTATTGGAGCGATAAATGGTAGCTTGATAGCATTCACACGAATTCCGCCATTCATTGCGACTTTGGGAATGTTTCTTATCTGCCGTGGTATTTCGCAGTGGTGGACAAAAGGCCAACCTGTATCTTTTCCCACAGAACAATTTGCAGCGATCGGTAAAGGCATGATGCCTGTTGTTTGGTTCATTGGACTGGCCTTTTTGCTGTTTCTAATCATGCGTTACACTGTCTATGGCAAACATACATACGCCATTGGATCAAACGAAGACGCAGCGCGTATGTCAGGCATTAATGTGAAGCGACATAAAATTCTCGTGTACATGATTGCGTCAATGCTAGCTGCTTTCGCGGCGATCATACTCAGTTCGAAGAATCTCACTGCTCAGGCAGGCATGGGGCAATTCTATGAGCTCTATGCAATCGCCATGGCCGTGATTGGTGGAGTGAGTTTAGCAGGTGGACGGGGATCAATCGTTGGAACCGTGCTAGGGGCAATGGTATTTGGCGTGATCCAATCCGGATTTACTTACATCAAGCTTGATGCGTTTTATCAATTGATGGCTATGGGCACGATAATTATCAGTGCGGTTATTTTGGATCAATACCGACAACGAAATGCAGCAATCGGTTAAGGAGCCAGGAAATGACTGATTACATCCTAGAAACTCAGGACCTAACCAAACATTACGGCGGCGTTCACGCGTTAACAGGTGCTAATTTTCAGCTCAAACATGGTGAACATGTCGCGATTATGGGCGATAACGGCGCGGGAAAATCAACTTTTGTTCGCCAGATCACAGGCGTAGAACAACCTACCCATGGTGATATTATTTTTGATGGGAAACCTGTGCATTTTTCAGGCCCTTTAGATGCTCGTGAAGCTGGAATAGAAGCAGTGTTCCAAACGCTTGCTTTGGCAGACGACTTGGATGTTCCAGATAACTTGTTCCTCGGGCGTGAAAAAACAAAGTGGGATTGGCTGGGTCCTTTCCGCTTATTAGATTATAAAAGTATGCGTCAAGCGACGCTGGAGGGCTTGGAAAAAACTGCTGTTAAAATTCCTAACATACACAACTCAATTCGTAATATGTCTGGAGGACAACGTCAGTGTGTTGCAATCGCACGAACGGCTACATTTCATTCAAAACTAACGATTATGGACGAGCCAACTGCTGCTCTAGGTGTCCAAGAAACGCAGCAAGTTGAAAACATTATTCGCACATTGAAGGAAGCGGGAGAGCCGTTGATACTGATTAGCCACAATATGCGCCAAGTCTTCGATCTTGTTGATCGTATCGTAGTGTTTCGACGCGGTAAGATTTGCGCAAATTTGGACATAAAAAATGATAAAATCACTGGGGAAGATGTCGTTGGCTTTATCACTGGTGCCAAAACTCAAGAAGAATATTCGTAAATAATTTCTCTTCTACCCGAACTGACCCCTCCAACTCTGGAGGGGTATTTTTTAGGAGCTGTACATGTATCACTCGAGAAAAACTGTTCACGATATGCGAGAAGCTAAGCGTTTAGGTCAAAAAATGACAATGCTTTATGTTAGTACTTTAGATGAAGCAGATGCAGCCGCTCAAGCAGGTATCGATATTCTGTCCATTGAGTCGAAATTTATGAGCCGAGCAATGCGTGAGGCTGCTGGCGATTGTTTTGTTCAAGTTGGCTTGATTTATGGTGACTTGGTCACTGCCGAAGATTATCTTCGAGAAGCCTTTCTAAACACCAAACTCGGTGGAGATTGTTTCTACTGTTCAGCATCCCTCGATATCCAAAAAACACTTTCCGATAACTCAATACCGGTTGTTGGCCATGTTGGACTTGTACCTTCGCAGTGTACATGGACAGGAGGCTTTAAAGCCGCTGGTAAAACAGCAGCCTCTGCGATGAATATTCTTAAAAAAGTCAGACAACTCGAAGAAGTAGGTTGCTTTGCCGCAGAGCTTGAAGTGGTTCCGGATAGGGTTGGTGCTTATCTCCAAGATAACAGCTCTTTGCTTTTGTTTGGTATGGGAGCTGGAAGTGGTGCAGATGCACAGTACCTATTTACTGAGGATGTGCTTGGTCATGGGATAAATCATAAACCGAGGCATGCAAAAACTTATCGAAATTTTGCAGCTGAATTTGCACGTCTACAATCAGAACGCATAGCAGCGTTTAAAGAGTTTAAGGCAGATGTGGATCTGGGCGTTTATCCCGGTGCAGAACACTCCATCCAAATCCCAGATGATGAATTTGAAGCCTTTTTAGCAAAAGCTGAGGCTTTGTCTTAACGAGTTACATATCCCACAAAACGGAGAAAACAAAATGTTGAAAATTGGTTTGCTGGGCGCGGGCCGCATTGCGGGTGTTCATGCGACGGCGATAACGGGTCATCCAAATAGTACACTGGTTGCAGTTTCGGATTATATCCCTGAAAACGCCGAAAAACTGGCTGCAGCATATGGTGCAGAGGCGCGCACAACAGATGAGATTATTGCAGATCCATCAATTGATGCAGTTTTGATTGCAACCTCAACCGATACACATTCAGATTTAATTGAGGCTGCGACAGCGGCGGGTAAAGCTGTTTTGTGCGAAAAACCAGTGGATCTAAGTCTAGAGCGTGCACGCACTTGCTTGGCCAATTCGGCTCCAACAGGACAGCCCGTGATGATTGGGTTTAACCGCCGATTTGATCCAAACTTTGGCGCGATGAAAGCGGCCCTTGATGCAGGGGAAATTGGCAAGGCAGAACTGTTGTCGATTACCTCATTTGACCCGGCACCCCCCCCAATTGCCTATGTGAAAGTATCTGGCGGATTGTTCCGTGATATGATGATCCACGATTTTGACATGGCAAACTTTATGATGGGCGAGGCGCCTGTATCCGTCATGGCAACCGCAAGCTGCATTGTTGATCCTGAAATCGGGGCCGCAGGTGACGTGGATACCGCAGTTGTCACATTAACATATGCCGATGGCCGCATTGCCGTCATCAAAAATTCGCGCCGTGCAGTATATGGATATGATCAGCGGGTGGAACTGCTTGGGTCCGAGGGATTGTTGCAGGCACAAAACATGTTGGAAAACACCGTTGTCAAATCAACCACGAACGGGGTGACAGGGGCGAAACCTACCTACTTCTTCCTTGAACGGTATATGCCCGCCTATGCGGCGGAATGGGCTGCGTTTGTTGATGCCCTGAACAATGGTGCCGATATTCCGGTTACCTTGTCCGACGGTATAGATGCGCTGGCAATGGCCGAAGCAGCAACGCAATCTGCAAAAACAGGAATTCCGGTGAAATTGAGCGACGTTTAATGCCTTTGTTAGACTTAATCACAATTGGTCGATCATCCGTTGATTTATACGGCGCGCAGATTGGTGGGCGCCTTGAGGATATGGGGTCGTTTGATAAATACATCGGTGGATCGCCAACGAATATCGCTTGCGGAACATCCCGCCTTGGATTGCGCAGCGCTGTGATTACAGGTGTTGGCGATGAACATATGGGGCGCTTTATCATTGAACAGCTACAGCGTGAGGGTGTTGATACGTCAGGGGTAAAGATCGATCCGGATCGTCTGACTGCCTTGGTTTTGTTGGGCATTCGGGATGAAGAACAGTTTCCCTTGATATTTTATCGCGAAAATTGCGCAGATATGGGGCTATGTGAGGATGATATTGATCCTGATTTTATCCGCTCGGCGCGTGCGGTTGTGGCAACAGGCACGCATCTAAGCAATCCCCAGGTTGAGGCGGCAACGATTAAGGCGCTGAACATTGCGCGTTCGGCTGGCATGCAAACGGCATTGGATATTGATTATCGCCCCAACCTTTGGGGTGTTGCGGGACACGGGGACGGCGAAAGCCGCTTTGTGGAAAGTGCAGCAGTGACGCAAAAGCTGCAAAACACGCTGCACTTGTTTGATTTGATCGTTGGAACTGAGGAAGAGTTCCACATCGCAGGCGGTAGTACAGACACGATCGAGGCCCTGCGTGCGGTGCGTGGCGTATCGACGGCGACATTGGTTTGTAAACGCGGCGCGGCGGGGGCTGTGGCCTTTACCGACGAAATTCCTGAGAGTTTGGATGAGGGTGAAGCGGGTCCAGGTTTTCCGATAGAGGTGTTCAATGTCCTCGGCGCAGGGGATGGATTTATGTCTGGCCTGCTGAAAGGATGGCTTGATGGGGAACCTTGGCCTGTTGCGTTGAAATACGCCAATGCATGCGGTGCGTTCGCAGTCAGTCGGCATGGATGCACCCCTGCCTATCCCAGTTGGGAGGAGCTGCAGTTCTTCTTTAAACGCGGGATCACGCGCCCTGATCTGCGCAATGACGCGGAATTGGAACAGGTGCATTGGGCCACCAATCGGGCTGAGGATTGGTCCAGCGTTAAAACCTTTGCCTTTGATCACCGCATGCAATTGGAAGAGATGGCGGGATATACCAAAGACAAAGGCGGCGCGTTTAAAGAATTGTGTTTGCAAGCGGCCCTTGATGTCCAAGCGGGACAACAGGGTTACGGCATTTTGTGTGACAATCGCATTGGACGGGCAGCGCTTCATGCGGCTTCTGGTTCTGGTCTTTGGATTGGGCGCCCAACTGAATTACCGGGATCGCGCCCCATTCAATTGGAACCTGAGTTGGGCGAGGATTTAGGGCAGCTGCGCGAATGGGCGCGCGAGAATGTTGTGAAACTCTTGGTGTTTTGCCACCCAGATGATGACGTTGCCATGAGGGCAGAGCAAGAAGAGGTGGTCAAGCGCCTGTGGCTTGCCAGCCGACGCAACGGTTTGGAATTTTTGTTGGAAATTATCCCGTCTAAGGTGGGGGCAGTGGATGATATGACCACTGCAACCTTGATCCAGCAGTTTTATGATTTGGGTGTCTACCCAGATTGGTGGAAGCTAGAGCCTTTCAAAACGGCCGCCGCATGGCAAAATGCGGTGGATGCAATTGAACGTAATGATCCCTATACCCGCGGGATTGTCGTATTGGGTTTGGACGCCCCCGAGGCCGAATTGGCGGCAAGCTTTGCCATGGCAGCACAGCAACCCTTGGTCAAAGGGTTCGCCGTGGGGCGCACGATCTTTGGGGATGCGGCGCGCGCTTGGATGGCGGGCGACATAAGCGATGCCGAGGCGATTGACATGATGCGTGGGCGCTATCAACGTCTGTGCGAAATTTGGGATCAGACACGCGCTGCGGCGCAGGCCGCAAATTAAAAATGATGGATGCATGAAATGAGCAAAACAATTAGATTAACCGCGGCTCAAGCGATGGTGAAATACATCGCTGCACAACGAAATGAACAGGGTGAAACACTGATTGCGGGATGTTGGGCAATCTTTGGTCACGGCAATGTCGCAGGATTGGGTGAGGCGCTTTATCAGGTGCAAGAGGAATTGCCGACCTATCGCGGACACAACGAACAAACCATGGCGCATACGGCCATTGCCTATGCCAAACAGCTTGGACGCAAACGCTCGATGATGGTCACATCCTCAATCGGGCCAGGGGCGACCAATATGGTCACCGCAGCAGCATTGGCGCATGCCAATAGATTGCCTGTGTTACTGGTGCCAGGTGATGTCTTTGCCAATCGCGGACCTGACCCTGTTTTGCAACAGATTGAGGATTTTGGCGATGGGACCGTATCAGCCAATGATGCGTTCAAACCCGTCAGCCGTTATTTTGATCGCATCACGCGGGCGGAACAATTGCTGACCGCATTGCCGCGTGCCTTCCGTGTTTTGACCGATCCTGCGGAATGTGGCCCCGTAACCTTGGCCTTTTGCCAGGATGTACAGGCCGAGGCCTATGATTATCCAGAGGCGTTTTTTGAACCCAAAGTGTGGCGTCAACGTCGCGTACGCCCCGATGTGAATGAACTGGCGGATATGGCAGATGCCATTCGCGCCGCAAAACGCCCCGTGATTGTTGCAGGAGGTGGCGTTCATTATTCGGATGCAACAGCGGAACTGGCGGCATTTTCTGAGGCTCATCATATTCCTGTTGCGGAAACGCAGGCAGGGAAATCCGCGCTGCCGTGGGATCATCCGCTGAACCTAGGACCAATCGGTGTTACTGGGGGCGAAGCGGCCAATTCGGTTTGTGCCGAGGCGGATTTGGTGATCGGCGTTGGAACACGTTTCCAAGACTTTACAACAGGTTCGTGGAGCCTATTTGCCAATCCTAATCGTAAAATCGCCTGCCTGAATGTTGCGGCCTATGACGCCATGAAACACGGAGCGATGCCGTTGTTGGCGGATGCGCGCGTGGGATTAGGGGAACTGTCATCCGCACTGGGCGATCACACATCACCCGCCTCAATCGATGGGTTGAAAAAGGATTGGTTTGCCAAGGTTGACCCGCTTACCGCTGCCCCGTCTGACAGCAATGCATTGGCCACTGACATGCAGGTGATTGGAGCGGTGCAACGCAGCGCGGGCGATCACAGCGTGGTCATGTGCGCTGCGGGCACGATGCCGGGCGAGTTGCACAAACTGTGGAAAGCAAACCGCCCCATGTCCTACCATATGGAATATGGCTTTAGCTGTATGGGATATGAAATCGCGGGCGCCATGGGTATTAAAATGGCTGAGCCTGAACGCGATGTTTTATGCTTTACGGGCGATGGAACTTATATGATGGCCAATTCCGAAATGGCGACCGCTACCATGATGGGCATATCCTTCACGGTGATTGTCACGGACAACCGCGGATTTGGCTGTATCAACCGTTTGCAAATGGGCACAGGCGGGGCAGAGTTTAATAACCTGCTAAAAGACGCTGTGCACGAAACACCATCAGCCATTGATTTCGCGGCACATGCGGCATCCATGGGGGCAACATCGGTTAAGGTCTCCTCGATAAGAGAACTGGAAGAAGCACTGGCCAAACGTGGTGATATCGCAGGCCCATATGTGATCGTGATTGACACGGATCCCTATCCCAGTACACCGCATGGTGGTTCATGGTGGGAAGTTGGCGTGCCAGAGGTCTCTGTGCGTTCAGAGGTCAATGATGCTCATGAGAAATATATTGAAGATAAGAAAACCCAGAGAGCAGACTGATGAGTGTTAAGATGGGTATCTCCCTGATTGCCTGGCAAAACGACGACCTGCCGGAACTGACGAAAAACTATACAACCGAAAGTGCAATGGAGGATGCCGCTAAGATTGGATACTCCGGCGTCGAACGCGGTCGCCGTATGCCAGCTGACACAGCCGGCTTGCGCGCTTATCTCGATCGGTATGGCGTGGCATTGTGCGGGGGCTGGTGCTCTGGCAACCTCATGGTGAATGACCTGGAAGTGGAGAAGTTAGCAATACACGAACAGGTAGAGCAATTCGCGGCCCTTAATGCTCCTTGCATTGTCTACGCCGAATGCTCAAACACGATCCAGGGAAATATCGAGCAACCGGTCAGCCAACGCCCCAAAATGACGCGCGACGAGGTAAAGGCCTATGGGGCAAAGTTGTCCGAACTTGCGAAATGGTCAAAGGATCAGGGTGTCGTGCTCAGCTATCACCACCATATGGGCGCGATGGTACAGGACGCTGAAGACATTGATTGGTTGATGGAGGGGTCCACTGAGGACCTAACGCTGCTATATGATACTGGTCATCTTCACTTTGCGGGCGCTGACCCCGTTGCGGTCCTTGATAAATGGGGCCACCGCGTCCACCATGTTCACTTCAAAGATGTGCGCCAAGCTGTACTAGATTGGGTGAAATCCGAGGATAAGAGCTTTCTTGATGGCGTGGCCGCGGGCGTTTATTCGGTTCCGGGAGATCCGGAGGGTTGTATCGATTTCCAGACCATTACTGACCGTTTGAAGACAATGGAATATGAGGGTTGGATTGTTGTTGAGGCCGAACAAGACCCAGCAAAGGCTCCTCCCTTTAAGTACTCTAAAATGGGATTTGATTACATCGTTGATATTTCTGGCTGCTCCGGTCTGACTATAGAAAGATAAGACCATGACTGATCTGCTAAAAAAACCCTTTGGCAAACGTGGCAAGGTCCACCAAATCACACCCGAAAGCGCAGGATGGCGCTATGTTGGATTTTCCCTTTACCACCTAAAGGCGGGGGATAAGGCGGCCGAGGCGACAGGGGATCGTGAGGTGATCCTTGTTTTGGTCGAAGGCAAGGCCGCAATCACAGGTGCAGGACAGGATTGGGGTGTGTTGGGCGATCGGATGAACGTGTTTGAAAAAACACCACCCCATTGTTTGTATTTGCCCAATGGCACTGATTGGAGTGCAGTTGCGGAATCCGATTGCGTTTTGGCAGTGTGTTCCGCCCCGGGGATTGGCGGCCATCAGGCGCGCCGCATTGGTCCAGATGGTATTACCCTGACAGAACGGGGCAAGGGGACAAATACGCGTCACATCAACAATATCGCTATGGAAAATGAGGATTACGCCGACAGCCTATTGGTGACAGAGGTGTTTACGCCCGCAGGCCATTGGTCATCCTTCCCCAGTCACCGTCATGACGAAGATGACTATCCTCGCATCACCTATCTTGAGGAAACATATTATCACCGCCTGAACCCTGCAAATGGATTTGGCATTCAACGGGTTTATACCGATGACGGTCAGTTGGATGAAACCATGGCGGTTTCTGATGGGGATGTGGTTTTGGTGCCGCGCGGGCACCACCCTTGTGGTGCGCCCTATGGGTTTGAAATGTATTATCTAAACGTCATGGCAGGCCCCATGCGCAAATGGCGCTTTGTACCTGCGCCTGAAGTGGAGTGGATCATGCAGCGGGATGCCTGATATGGCTGCACCTTTTCAACTGGTTCTGTCAGAATAAACCACCTTGCCCGACAGCGTGCTAGATATTAGCTTCTGGGACATGCCTAACTCTGTGTTCTTTCGCTATTTCAAAACCAGTCCTGAGATCATCCAACTTGCGGTGATGCTTTATGTGGGGTTTCCACCCTCACTAAGAAATGTAGAAGATCTCCTCGATGAGCGTGGTGTGTATGTGAGCTATGGAGAAACTAGATAATGATGGAATAGGATGGGCGCTCAACTTACATTTTAAATTGAGATAGATCTAATGATCTCTGTAAACCTAAACTGTTTTTTGCAATGTCGGTATTTGCGTAAATCCTGCTCCCGAAACCAATACAATGTATTGAATACAAAGACTTAGGGCGCCCCTCCGGCGCCTTTGTTGTTTCCGCATATCAAAAATTGCCGCGTTCATTGCTGCATTCCAATGTCTCTTGGTGGGCGAATGTGACACGTTCCATTCCTCCGAGTGGGGGTTACTTGAGCGTTTTTATTCCATAATCCTCCCTCGGGCGCAGGGGCACCCCCCTAAACAAGCCCCCCCTGCGTCCTACAAAAGGCCCTTGTTTGATAGGTGCTCAAAAAATTCGTTGGGTAATTTCGTTTGGGTCCAAGGTCCGAGGTACGAAGTCCGATCTCTCTGGACCTAGACACTCAGCTCACAGTTCTCGGGCCGAGGTGTTCTGTCCAAAGTTGCTGAATTGAAGCTCCTGCTTCAGGGGGAGGGGGCGGTTCTGGGGCCGTGGTCCTCGGAACTTGGTTTGTGCAGCGCAACTTCAGGCGGCTAGCCCTTACAATTTGGATTGCAGTTCCTGAAACGCAGACATGACCTGTCCAAGGGTCGCTGCGTCCCCCTGTTGTTGTGTGTATGCCGCCATTGGCACTTCGAGCCCGTAAGAAATGTCTGGTGGTAACGCTGCAATCAAACCCAAGAGGTCGATTTCACCTTGCCCCGGCGGCAGACGCTCTTCTCTGGCTGTAAACAGCAGGTCTTGGGTCGAATATTGGTCACGAACAACTGCATCGCACAGGTGCGCTAGGCGCAAGCGATTTTGTGGCACGCATCGCACATCGTCCAATGTGCTGGCTGAGCGGTTGAAATGCAGGGCATCAACCAAAATACCCACGTCGGGGCCTGCCGCGCTTGCGACGCGATATGCGGTTTTCAGATCCGGAACAGATGTCCAAGGAAAGAATTCAAGCGAAACGCCCAGACCTCGGTCGCTGGCCGCCTCTGTAAACCGACCCAGGGTGTCTGCCAGGCGGTCCAAGTCCTGATCATAGGGGGCGCAAATCACTTCGCACGCACCCAGATCTGCGCCTGCATCCAGAAATGTCATAAGTGTCGAAATATCCGTATCAGGTTCAATCTTGACGAATTCGATGTCGTTGACGCACAGACCGGTGTCGCGCAAAGCGGCTTTGGTTTCCAGCATCATTTTGGCGTCTTGCATCAGTGGATAATCTGGCGTTGTCGCCGTCACCTGAATCAGCCTAAGGCCAACGGCGTCAAATCCTGCCTGCGCCGCGGCCTCAATCAACTTTGGCGGTGATAGGTCGATTGCGGTCAGGTGTGCAAGCGAAATCTTGGAAATCATGATGCCGCCTCTGCCGCGTGGCGACCTGCAATAAACCCGAACGTCAGGGCAGGTCCTAGGTTGATCCCGCCTGCAGGATAATGGCCGCCCATAACATTTGCCATGTCGGTGCCCGCAGCATAAAGGCCGGGGATCGGATGCCCCATCCCATCCAGAACGCGGGCATGTCCATCCGTGCGAAGTCCGGCAAACGTCCCGAAACTGCCCGGAATAACGCGCACGGCGTAGTAGGGTGCATGATTGATTGGTGCAAGGCACGGGTTCGGCTGCACCAAAGCGTCGCCTTGCAGGCGCATATAAGGCGTGGTGCCACGCCCAAAGGCAGTGTCGATACCGTTTTGTGCATCCGTATTAAAGGCCCGCACGGTTTGTACCAATCCGTTCGTATCAATCCCGCAAACGCGCGCCAGTTCGCTAAGCGAACGCCCGGTCTTGAGGTATCCAGATCGCAACCAAACTCGCATTGGCACCGGCGCGGGGCGCACGATCCCAAGGCCATAACGTCGGATGAAACGGTGATCGCAGATCAGCCACGATTCAGGCCTGTCGCCCAACTTAGTCCCCTCTAGCATGGCCTTGACATAATCGTGGTATCCCAGACCTTCGTTACAAAACCTCTGGCCGGATTTCAGCACGCCAATGACACCGGGTTTTCCCCGGTCGATGATGTGCGGGAACACACCCTGCCGCCCGTCGGGCCATGTCACTTCTGATACGGGACAGTATGCAACTGGCGCGGCAAGCGTTGTCGCCTGCTGTCCCCCCACACTTACGCCAAGTTGTAAACCATCCCCCGTGGCGGATGGAACCGCCAGCGTCCTATGGGTGTCCGGTTCCGGGAATTGATCCTGTCGCCGCACCAGATCGTTTGGAAACCCACCGCAGGCCAGGACAACGCCTAGGTTGGTTTGAATAACGTATGACCCGTCTGGCCCGGATACCTCAGCCCCTTGGATCCCATTTTGTCCACGCACAAGCGACAGGATTGCGGTATTTGTGCGGATTTCAACGCCTGCATCGATGGCAGACCGCAATAGACGCCCGACAAGGGCTTGTCCGTTTCTAAGTTGCATTGCACGGCCATGCCACGCCAAGTCCCACAGGTGTCGTGTCATGCGACCAGCAACATGCATCGCTGACCGCAAAGAGCGGGTGGCCGTCATAAACGCCTTTAGATCGGGGCCGGCTTGAATGGTTAGACCCCAAAAACTGGTCTCTGGCAAAGGGTCCCGCATAGTGGAAAAATACTGACCTAGGCCGCGCGCGTCATAGGGCTGAGCAATCACCGAGCGCCCCCCTGTGCCAGCACCGTCCTGATCGCCATAGGTGTCCGGGATATGCAAGCCCGGTTCGAATTTAAGCGCGGTTTCTTCGTCAAAGAATTTGATCGTTTCTGGTGCGGCTGCCAAGTAGGCATCCACCAGTTCGGCATTGAAATTGTTTCCAAGAACAGCCTCAAGGTATCGGCGGGGTTCAGACGTGGTTTCATGAATACCATTGTGCTGCGCCAGATGCGTGCATGGCGCCCAAATCCAGCCACCAGACCAAGCCGTGGTGCCGCCAATGACTTTGTCTTTCTCGACAAGAACGACCTTTAGTCCACGATGCGCCGCCGTAATGGCCGCGGATAATCCCGCCGCCCCCGAACCCGCGACAATCAGATCGAAATTCTTAATCAACACATGCGCCCCTGATCCCGTTAACGCCCAGACCGTTGGTCAAGATGAAAATAATGTCAAATGCTTGTTCTTGCGTTTTCGTAACCTTATGTTAACCTGCGTGCAGGGAGCCTGCCATGCCAGAAATGACTCTTCGCCAGATCGAGGTGATCCGCGCCGTAATGATGACGGGTACAATCAGTGGTGCTGCGGAAATGTTGAATGTCTCGGCCCCCGGGATCAGTCGTCTGGTCAAGCACACCGAAGAATCGCTTGGGATTCGCCTTTTTGAACGAAAGGCCGGGCTTTTCACACCGTCGGCCGAGGCGGCCAGTGTTTTTCATCAAGTGCGCGAAGTTTACAAGGGCGTTGAGAATTTACAAGTTGCCGTGGGATCGTTGCAGAAAGGTGAAGATGTGCGCCTGGCCTTTGCCACGGCACCATCGATTGCCCAGTTCATTGCCGCACGGGCCCTGCAAAAGGTAAGAAGTCGATATGACGGCCTGTTTGTGGATATGAACGTGCTAAAAATAGAAGAGACGGCCGAGTATCTTTTGCTGGAACGCGGCGAGTTTGTTATCATGAGCTCGGCCGTTCAGAACGCAGCAATCGAAAATGAACAGATCGCTGAAGGGCGTCTGGTTGTGATTTTGCCAGAGGGTCATGCGCTTGCTAAGCAAGACATTATATCGGCGGCTGACCTGTCCAGCGAGGCACTGATAGGTGTCGATCCAAATGATCCCTATGGGGCCTTGTTATCCCGCCCGTTCGAAATTGCCGCAGTCGAGATGCGCCATGCGATGAGGGGGCGTTTCGCGCAGACTGTGGTTAGCTTGGTTCGCCACGGGTTGGGTGTTGCTGTTATCGATGAATTTTCAGTTGCCGAAGTGTATATGCCCGGATTAGTGCGCCGGCCACTTGCCGAGGATGTGCGTATCAAAAGTTTTGTTGCCCGTAAAAAGGGCCGCGTTCTTTCTGGTTTTGCGGAATATACGATCGCGCAGTTTCGGCGCGAATTGGGCAAGGCCGTCGAAGATGGCCCTTGGTACCGGTCAAAAAAATAACATGATGTTAACGATGGGCCCAAAAAGATATTTGACGTTAAAGTTTGATGTGCACTACGGTTGTCCACAATCGCCGATCTGTTCGGTATTTCAATTCGCACTATGAGGGAGGAAACCATGAAGCGGATTATTCTAGGCACATTAGGTGCACTGGCACTGACGGCCACTGCGGCTGTTGCAGATTACCCACAAAAAGAGATCCAGGGCATAATCCAGTGGGGGGCCGGTGGTTCAACCGATACTGTGATGCGCTCGGTCACTCCGCACGCCGAAAAAGCACTTGGCGGCACAGTTGTCATGCAGAACATGACGGGTGCTGTGGGTGCGATCGCGCTAAACCACGTCGCCGGCACCGCCGCGGACGGCTATACACTGTTGATGGGCGCGGAAAACCCGATGCTGTACAAGGTGATGGGGCTAGGCGACAAAGACTATAACGAGTTCACGCCAATTTCAATCCTTGCGCGCGGGACACCGGTCTTGGTTGCTAACCCTGATGCACCGTTCAACGATTATGCCGAGATGATGGCCTATATCAAAGGGAACCCTGGTAAGGTAAAGTTTGGTTCGACCGGACCAGGCGGCCTGCCGTCGGTTGTCTCTGCGATGATTTCATCCGTCGAGGGTGGCCTTGATGTGACTGCCGTTCCATATGATGGCGACGGCCCAGCATTGACAGGCCTGCAGGGTGGCGCAATCGACGTCATGCCCGCGGTTCTTGGCGCAGCGATCGAAGGCATCCGTGCGGGTAACATGAAAGTGCTTGCAATCATGGACACCGCCGCAAACAAGAACCTGCCAGACGCGCCTTATGTCACGCAGTTCAACGACGCTTATAACACCTATCTGCCTTGGGGTCCGTTCTTTGGCGTCTTTACGCCAAAAGGTACGCCTGACGATGTCGTTGCAAAACTGGTTGACGCCTACACAACTGGTGCACAGCATCCCGATTTCGTTCAGTTGATGAACGATCGTGGCTTTACCTTGATGGCCATTGGCGGCGCAGAGGCGGATGCCTTTTTGAAAAAATGGCAGCAAGGCACAGCTTGGCTGTTGCAAGACGCGGGCCTGACCAAAGCTTCTCCGGAAGAGTTCGGTATCGCGCGCCCAGGAGAGTAATCTCCCCTGCAAACCTGCATAGGTAACTGCCGATTTAGGGCGCCGCATTTCTCCGCGAAGTGCGGCGCCCAATTCATAAATGCCCTGGGGAGGAAACCATGGAGCAAATCGACCCTAAAAACCATGACGGCACTTCGGATACGACGCCGGGCGGCGAATTCGACAAGCGGCGGCCTGGAGAATTGGTATTCACGGTTTTTCTATTGATTGCCGGACTAGCACTTCTCAAAAGCGCCTACGGGATCGAAAACCCGTTCGGCCCAAATGGGCCGTCTGCACCCAGAGCAATTCCGATGGCTGCGACGCTGGCTATGGTGATTTCCGCGGCTATCTTGGTCGTCAAAACGATCAAACTGCCACTGGATCGGGCAGAAACGCTGGCACGTGACATCCTGCCAATCAACGTTGTGGTTTTCGCATTTTTTTTGACCGCTTATGGTGTCTTGCTTGTGCCCTTAGGGTTCCTGCCGACATCGGCACTCTTTCTTATTTTCGGAATTAAACTTCTCGCCAAGCGAAATTGGCGCTGGACGATTGGCGTGTCTTTGACAAGCCTGATCGTGATCTGGCTGATCTTTCGGATTGTGTTCAGCGTGCTGATGCCCGCAGGTATCGTACCCGAGGCCGAGTTCATCCAGTTTTTCCGTGGCCTTTCCGGTGGAGGCGTTAACTCGTGACTGCGCTTATGGATTTTTTCACTGTTTTCATGCAGCCCCAATTGCTGCTTTTGGTTGGACTTGGCACCTTTGCTGGTGTGTACGTCGGTGCGATACCGGGCCTGTCGGTGACGATGGCTGTGTCGATCCTGATTTCATTTACCTTTTCTTGGGATGTCTATCCCGCAATCTCTTTGATGATCGGGATCTATATGGGCGGCGTCTATGGGGGATCGCGGACTGCGATTTTGCTGAACATTCCGGGTGCGCCATCGGCAATTGCGACGGCATTGGATGGCTATCCCATGGCCAAGCGCGGAGAGGCAGGCACAGCAATTGGCGTGACCACGGTTATGTCCTTTATCGGCGGATTTGTTGGCATAGGTGTTCTTGCGCTTGCTGCGCCGCTGGTGTCAGATTTTGCCTTAAAATTCCAGCCTCGGGATTATATGCTGCTTGCGATTCTTGGGATTCTGCTGGTCGGCTCTCTGAGCCAAGGATCGCTTGTGAAGGGCATATTCGCAGGCGCATTGGGCATAGCAATTGGTGCGGTTGGGCGCGATCCCCTGACCTTTGCTGAACGATTTACGTTCGACTTTCAGCTGCTGGAAGGTGGCATTTCCTTTATCGCGGTCATGATCGGTATGTTTGGTGTCTCTGAGGCTTTTTTACAGCTGCATCACGTCAACAAAGATGCGGTCCGCCAAAAAATCAGTCGTATCGTACCTTCACTTGTAACGGTGAAAAAGCACCTCCCGCTGTCGCTGCAAACCTCTACGATCGGGGTTATCATTGGTGCGCTTCCCGGAACCGGGGGGGATATCGCGGCGCTGATGGCCTATGATCACGCAAAGCGTGTCACCAAGAATCCAGAACGTCCGTTTGGTGATGGCGCGATAGAAGGTCTGGTCGCGCCTGAAACAGCCAATAACGCCGCCGTAGGGGGGGCGTTTATCCCAATGATGACGCTGGGCATCCCGGGTGACGCCGTGACCGCGATCATGATCGGCGCCTTGTTTATCCACGGTTTAAACCCAGGCCCGATGCTGATGATCGATCAGCCTGGCATGTTCTGGTTTATCGTGGGCTGTCTGGTGATGGCCAACATCTTTATGCTGATTTTCGGTCTGACCGGTATCAAGCTATTTACAAGAATCGTCGAGATGCCCCGGTCGATATTGATACCCCTGATTATGCTTTTATCAATTGTTGGTGCCTACGCGGTCAACAATTCGATTACCGATGTCTATTGGATGCTGGGGTTCGGTGTGTTTGGATACTTTATGCGCCACTATGGTTATCCCCTTGGGCCGGTTATCCTAGGGGTCATCCTGTCGCGACTGCTGGATGACAATTGGCGCCGCGCGATCATTTCCGAGCAAGAGGATTTGGGACGGTTCTTTGCTGGGATATTCTCAAGCCCTCTATCCTTGGTTCTGTTTGTCTCTGTGATCTTGATCTTTGTATCGCAAACACCGCTTTGGTCCTATGGCAAAAGGGTTATTTTTGGTCGGGCCAAGAAAACATGAACCCGTTTGGAAACACGTTTACTGTGGGCGGCTATATCGCGCGTCCGCAGGTGGTGCCTGGCCCCGTTCGTCACGCCTTAGAGTCACGCATAGAGGTTCGCCGTAGATGACAACAATGATTAAACTTGGTCTGATCGGGGATAATATCGCTCGATCCAAATCACCCTTACTCCATCGTTTGGCGGGGGCCCAGAACGGACGTGCGGTGCAGTACGATCGCCTGATCCCCCAAGATATGGGACAGGACTTTGATACTGTTTTTGCGGCATGTGCGGGGCAGGCCTATCGCGGTATAAACGTGACCTATCCTTACAAGGAACGGGCCGCGACCAAAGTCGCCATCGATGATCCGCTGGTGCGCGCAATAGGGGCGGTAAATACCGTGCTGTTCGAATTGGACGGTCCAAAGGGGCAGAATACCGACTACACCGGGTTTATTGCCGGGTACCGCAAGGTCAGGGGGGACATCGATCCGGGCATTTCATGCCTTATCGGAACAGGCGGTGTCGGCAGAGCGGTGGCATTTGGCCTCGTGGCACTTGGGGCAAGTGAAATTCGTCTGGTCGACAGGGATGAAGCAAAAGCACATGCGCTGGCAGCCGAACTAAGAGCTGCGCCAAATGCACCACCGGTGGTCGTCTATTCAGATGCAACCCAGGCCGCATCGGGCGCAAGCGGAATTCTGAACGGCACGCCAGTCGGGATGGTCGGATATGGTGGGACCCCCTTACCGCGCGATGCGATGCAAGGCGCGGCATGGGCATTCGATGCGGTTTATACACCCGTTGACACCCAGTTTTTGCAGGATGCAGCAACCCAAGGCCTAAGTATCATCTCAGGATATGAATTGTTCTTTTTTCAGGGGGTGCATGCCTGGGAACATTTTTGTGGTTTACCTTTGGACGAGGCACGCCTGCGTTCAGAGCTGATCGAGCAAGGAGATGCCGAATGAAGACGTCAATTGCCACAGTTTCAATTTCTGGAAACCTCCGTGAAAAGCTAGCGGCGATCGCTAAGGTCGGTTTTGATGGTATAGAGATATTTGAACAAGATTTCATCGCCGATACGGGCACCCCGCGCGAAATCGGCAATATGATCCGTGACCACGGGTTGGAAATTACCCTTTTTCAACCGTTTCGTGACCTAGAGGGCCTAACCGGTGATGCGCGTCAGCGCGCGTTTGATCGCGCCAAGTACAAATTTGATACCATGGTCGAGCTGGGAACAGATCTGATACTGGTGTGCTCTTCTGTTCATCCTGATGCATTGGGCGGGATCGACCGGGCTGCGGATGATTTCCGAGAACTCGGAGAGATCGCCGCCGAGCGTAACCTGCGTGTCGGCTATGAGGCCTTGGCTTGGGGACGTCATGTCAACGATCACCGGGATGCCTGGGAAATTGTTCGCCGGGTCGATCATCCAAATATCGGCATCATTCTCGACAGCTTTCACACGCTGGCGCGCAAGATTGATCCAAATACCATTCGCCGTATCCCCAGTGACAAGATATTTTTTGTCCAGTTAGCGGATGCGCCCCTGATCGACATGGATCTGTTGTATTGGTCGCGCCATTTCCGGAACATGCCAGGCGAAGGCGACCTTGCGGTAACCGAATTCATGCGTGCCGTGGCGGCGACCGGTTATGATGGCCCGATCAGCCTTGAAATTTTCAATGACCAGTTTCGGGGCGGACATCCAGAAGGTCTGGCGCGCGATGGGTATCGGTCGCTGGTGGCCCTGATGGATGACGTGCGCAGATCTGAACCAGATATCCAAATCAATTCGCCAGATATGCCGGAACGCATTTCTGTCGAGGGCGTAGATTTCATCGAATTCGCCACCCGCGGAAAAGATGCAGAAACCCTCTCATATTTCTTGCAAAGCATGGGGTTTGCGCATGTGGGCGATCATATCTCTAAGAAGGTGGCACTTTGGCAGCAAGGTGATATCCGCGTTATTCTAAACCAGGAAACGACCGGGTTTGCGAATTCTGCCTATATCTCGCATGGGACGACAATCTGTGATATCGGTTTGAAAGTTGACAATGCCGCAGCCACGTCAATTCGCGCCAGGGCGTTGGGGGCAATAACCTTTGATCAGGCTGTTGCGCCGGGTGAATTAGAAATTCCAGCCATTCGCAGCGTCGGCGGCAGCGTGATGCATTTCATCGACGATCAAAGCGGGTTGTCAGATGTCTGGTCGGTTGAGTTCAAACCATCCGCAACCCAAGCCATGCCAGGCGCGGGTCTGCGGGTTATCGACCATGTGGCTGAAACCATGAATTATGACGAAATGCTTAGTTGGTCGCTCTTCTACACGTCGATTTTCGACATGCAGCGCACGCCTATGGTGGATGTCATCGATCCCGATGGGCTTGTGCGGAGCCAAGCCATCAAAGCAAATGGAGGGACAACGCGGATCACCCTGAACGGCGCAGAGACCCACCGCACCCTTGCGGGTAGTTTTCTGGCAGAAAGTTTTGGCGGTGCTGTACAACACGTTGCATTTGCAACCGACGATATCTTTGCAACCGCGCGCCAAATGGCGGCGCTGGGGTTCGAACCGCTACCATTGACCGGTAACTACTACAATGACTTGCAGGCGCGTTTTGGAATGGACCCACAGCGCGTCGAGAACATGAAAACCCTGAACATCCTGTATGACGAAGATGCAGATGGCGCGTTCTTGCAATTCTATAGCAAGCCATTCGCCGGAGGGCTGTTCTTTGAAATTGTGCAGCGGGTTAATGGATATAACGGCTATGGCGCGCCAAATGCACCGTTCCGCATCGCAGCGCAAAAACGACTGATGCGCCAAAAGGGTATTCCGCGGCAATAGGGTGTAGCAATATAACTTTGCAGTTCTGATTTAAAAAAATTCTTTGGAGTGGATCATGATTTGCGGCTCGGCTGTATCTAGTCAGCGATGTCGGACTGCTGCGAGTCAGTTTGAACCGCAGCAAAATCACCGCCAAAAACAATGCGGCAAAAATCATTTCAAACTGCCACAGGGTAGGATCGGCCAATTGTGTAACGCTGTCCAATCCTTTGGAAATGCTATAGGCAAACATCCCCGCAAATCCCCAATGGATCATTTTAACGGGCACGCTGTGCGGCGTTGGTTTTGAGGAAAGTGTTAATTTAATAACTTGATCCCTTACCCTGTGGTGTCCGTGTCATTCGGCGGTGGAATTATGCCGTTGCGGCCTGTGAATCTGACGCGCTGTCACCCAAATCCTGGGCGGTTGCATCAATTGTATCGTTGCCCGTTTGCAACGCCCAGGCCGCCAAGGCGCCCAGCGGTGTCAGCACCAGCGCCAAAAACAACACGCTGCCCAGCTTCATCAGGCCAAACAGCCCCATAATCCCTGCGGTCACAACGCCTGCACCAACCAAAACAGCGGTGCGAATTTTTGTCATAATCTGTTTCATCTGTCGTCTCCTTTATGTTTGATAAAACAGAGATAGACAGTCCGTTTCACAAGGCTTTGCCGCCAAGGTTACAAATTTGTAAGCGCATCATAAAGGCTAACAATTGAGACAATTAATTGTCTCAAGCGAATATGGAAATTGAAAAAAGGGAATAGTCAGAGTTCTGACAACAGATTTAATTAAGAGCTTTCGACTAATCGGATTTACCTTGCGAGAGCGGTGGGAATCAATACGCTGACGGGCGCAATTGTTTTGTTCGATGCAAATCCTCTGATTGTCAGGCTTCACCGTTAAGGTGATGTCAAACCTTTGGCTGTGCACAAAATATTTCATCATCATATGACATGGGCACAAACCATCTATTTCCTTAAGAGCTACAGGTGAAATCATTCACTGATTTAAAAATTTGGACTAGCAATCTTGTAATAAACAGTCCGTATTTGAGACTATTGTATGCACTTGAGTAAATCCTACTCCCGCAACCAATCCACTTTAATAAACACTCGATCTAAACACACACCATGTGCGTGTTCAATCCACAGTGTCGAGAGCAAAAAAATTGCTGACAACTTTACCAAGTTTTAAATTCA
>Ga0255753_1002162_pt1 | contig 22165 bp, 14 predicted proteins | sample 041ome_10_FD_179953 | JGI IMG/M metagenome (GOLD analysis project Ga0255753, IMG submission 179953) | Coastal salt marsh microbial communities from the Groves Creek Marsh, Skidaway Island, Georgia - 041412US metaG (version 2) | ecosystem: Environmental > Aquatic > Marine > Intertidal zone > Salt... | reverse complement strand
ACGTGCCACGTAAGCGTGTCTCTCGAATTGTGTTCCACTCTGCGCTACGTCTCGACGCGCTTTGCGATAACAGACACACACAGAGAGAGAGAGAGAGAGAACAGAGAGAACAGAAAGAGAGAAAGCTTTTCTTCGTCGCACTCGAGTGAGTACACATATTTAGAGAGAGAGAGAGAGAGAAAGATATACACACATGAATTACCAACACCCCTCCTCGGGAAACGAAAACGCGACGACAACGGTTTCGCGTCAAAGCGACGCCCACTTGCTCTTCTTCGTGAACTCTCGCTCGGGTTCTCGACAACAAGCGGCGTTGCACGAACTGATAAAGAAACGATTCAAAAGGCATCGAGATTGCGGGGTGATTTTTTTGGACGATTTCGACGGGAACGAGACGGCTTTGCAAGAAAAGGTGAGATACGAGGTGTACCATCACCAGAACGAGGAAGGAGGAAGAGGAAGACGAAGAGTTCGCGCGGTGGCGTGCGGCGGCGACGGGACGGTGTCGTGGACGTTTTCGCTGTTGAAAACCGCGCAAGAGGAGGAAGAAGAAGAAGAAAGAGAAGAAACGGAAAAAGAAGCGACGGAGCGAGGAAGCGGGTGTGCTTACTGCGCGCCGCTCGGGCAGCTCCCGATGGGCACCGGAAACGAGTTTGCGAGAGTGTTCGGATGGAACGAATCGAAAGACCGGTGGGAGAGCGATTTCGACGCGTTTTGCGAGGAAATGAAAACGGGGGAAATTGCGCAGGCGGATTTGTGGAAGTTTGTGAGCGAGAGCGTGGTGGATTACGCGCGCGACGGCGAGAAGAAGAAGGCGAGGACGAAGACGCGGGATTATTTTTCTTCGTCTTCTTCTCCTCCTCCTTCTCCTCCTTCTCCGTCGGGAACTTTCTCGATGTTGCGACAAAGAAACGCCGCCGCCGCTTCTGGGCCGCCGGCGAGTGAAGGGGAAAAAGGAGAAGAGAAAGACGAAACAAAGACGACAAAACCAGCCGGCAACAACAGACGACGACGGAACTGGTCGTTTTCCGGGCACCTTCGTTCGCCATCTGAACTCGAGGAGACGTTGGTTGAATCCATACGAGACCACGACACGCAGACGCCGCATCCGAGTTTGCCGACTTCGTTGTTCGCGGATCCGCCGTTGAACCCTCCCGGGGCGACGACACAGATGGGTTTAGTACAGAAAGGAAGAGAGTTCGTGCCGCCAAAGATGATCAGTGAACATGGATACGCAAACAAAGCGACGACGAATCCGTTCGTATCTTTACCGTCGGAACGCGTTGACGACGACGGAGAAGAGCAAGCGGCTGATGCAGACATCGAATCTGGCATTTCTCCGCGTTCTCCGCGTCGAGAAAAACAACAACAACAACAAAGAAAAACGGGAGAAACCGTCTCTCTGCCTTTGGTAAAAGTCGAAAAGTTTGAAAAGCTCTCCGCCTGTTTCTTCTCGGTTGGTTTCGACGCCGGCATCGCGTTACAGTTCCACCAGTTTCGAGAGAAAACGGAAAAGTGTTGCGTCGTTCCGAAGACAGTCTCCGCCAACGTCGCAGGGTACGGCGTTCTCGGTGCGTTAGAATGGCTCGCCAAGCGCAGATATCTCTCTTCGAAAACCATCCGCCTTTACGTGGACAACAAACCCGTACCGATCCCGGAGCGCGCCAACACCATTCAAATCTTCAACATCCACTCCTCGACGACTGGAGTCGATTTTTTCGGTTCCGGAGAAAAATCCAAAGCGCACGAGCGCTTGCAAGACTTTCAACCGCCGTCTGTCCAAGACGGATTAGTCGAAGTTGTCGCCACCTACGGCGTCGGCCACCTCTCCGCCATCCGGTTCCGAATGACGCACTCCTACCGCTTGGCGCAAGGCAAGAAAGTAGAAATCGTCCTGAAGCGACCGTTGCCGGTACAAGTAGACGGCGAGCCGTGGTTAAATCAACCGGGAAGATTGAAATTTACCTTCTCTCGATCGTGGCCCGTGGTGTTAGGTTTAGGAGAGTTGAGAAACGTGCATCCTCCTCCTCCTCCTCCTCCTCCTCCTCCTTCTTCTTCTTCCGTTCGCCTCTCGTCAAAGTCGAGCGAAAAGAAGAACCGTCGATTCGGAAACGACGACATGGTTTGAAAGTATCGAAACGAGAGGAAGAGAAGGAGAAGACAAACGAGGAGAGACCACGCATAGAAAAACACCCCAAGCGCACATACCCGTAATAGAGTTGTAATAGTACTTATTCGCGCGCGCACAGAGACGTTGACATTAATTCGATTCCATCCCGCAGACTCTTTTCCCTCGGCAGAGAGAGAAAGAGAAAGAGAATCCGGCACACTAAAAGCGCGCTCGCGCGCGCGTCATTCCCCCTCCTCTTCCCATTCACAAAGAGATGCGCTCGTCCGCGAGGAGCAGCGACACGGCGGCGTCGCGCGGTTTCTTCTACCCCTCCTCATCGTCGAAGAAGAAGCAAAAGCAAAAGCAAAAGCAAAAGCGCGCCGGCGTTGTCCGGTGCGACATTTCCCCGGAAGGGAAGAAGAGAGAAGAAGATAAAGACATCGACCGCGCGTTCGCGATCGCCGTTTTCAAGCGATGGCTTTCATCGCTCGGCGTGGATATCTCTAAAACTGAATTCGTCTCGACGCGGTCGATGGGCATCGGCGGGGTCGTTTTGAGAGACGCGGAGGAATTGGATTTGGTGTTTCGAATACCGTTACCGCGAGAAGAAGGGAGGAGGATGCCGGTGGCGATGCGGTGGGACGCGTTCATTCATTCGTCGTCGTCGTCGTCGTCTTCACTGCTCGGATTTAGCGCAGAATTGGGCGAGATATTCGTGAAAGAGCGGTTGGAGAGTAAACTGAGAGGCGTTTTGATCGAAGACGACGGCGACGCGGAGGAAGAGGACGCGTCGAACGCGTCGTCCTCGTTTCCGTTAGATTCGACGAGGACGAGCATGTTAGCGTTGGCGCTGATGTATCAAGACGCGAAAGCGAGGAGTAGGAGAAGAGCGATAGAATTAGGAATAGATGTAGAAGTAGATGAATTTTGGAGAAATCAGGATCCGCCGCATTGGCAGGCGTACGTGGATTTGTTGCCGACAAACGTGGATTCGCTTTTGTTGTGGTCGACGGAGGAGTTGGCGTTTTTACAAAACAGTCGCATCGGAGAGCGGGCGAAGCGGAGGAAGAAACTGGTTCAGGAAGAGTTTGACGTTTTATTTTCCAACAATAACACGGGCTTACGGGAAGAGTTTGTGCGGCTCACGAGCGCGGCGGCGGCGGTGACGAGTGCGGAAGAGACTTCCCCTCCTTTTCCGGGCGAAAAGAGGGGACGACGACGAAGACGACTGACGCCGTTTCGATTCGAGACGTTGCAAGAATGGTTCGAGTGGAGTTACGCGACGGTATTAGCGCGAGCGTTTACGCTTCCGGAAATCGAGAACGGCGCTTTAATCTTTTGTCCAGGCTTGGATATATTTAATTCGGCGAGAGACGCGGCGAAATGCGAGGTGAGACTTTCACCTCACGACGACATCTCGTTACACGCGACGGTGGGTGGATACCGCGCCGGGACGCAAGCTTTCCACGATTACGCCGACCACGCGAGCGGTGGCGCGCTTCTCGAGTTTGGTTTCATCTACGACGACGACGAGCGGTTGAACTTTCCGCTCTTCATGGACGAAAACGAAAAAACACCCGGTACTCGGTCGTCGACGTTCATTTACGAAGGCGCGACGGAGATCGACATCTCCGCAACCGCCGTGTTGCGCGACTTCTTGACGCACCCGCGCGTTCTCGAAAAATGCAAACAACTCGACGTCCTCGCGCCGTCCTCGACGTCTGAGAAACCCGTTCTGCGCAAATTCCTCCTCTCCAACGTCACCAAAACGCCCTGGGATTCCTCCGCGAGGACAAAAATCGCTCGTCCTTCCCTCGAGTGCGTCTCTAAAGACTTACTCGATATCGTCCAAACGATCGAACGCGAAGTCGTCGTCACAAACACTAAAACCACCGCGTCGCTCTTACTAAAACAAATATACGAACGCGAGCTCGCGCGGTACTCGGCGACTACCATCGCGGAAGATTTGACGACGTTGCGAAGCGCCCGAGAAAGAGAAGCCTCTCGCGACGACGGAAACGAAAACGAAAACGAAAGCCGTCGTCGTCGTCGATTTCTCCTCGCTTTGAAACTTCGTCTGAGCGAGAAGATCTTGCTCCGAGCGTGCGTCGACGACTTGGAAACAACAACGACAACGACAACAACGAGCGAGTAAACTTTTCTTTCGCTATTCCCTTCTAAATAATAATATACACGTGTGTCTATGAGTTCTTCTATCTTCTATCGCGCGAACGCATCTTTCTCCTCTCTCAAAACCTCCTCGAGTTCCTCTCTCGCGACTGGAATCGTCGTCGTCGCGTCGTCGTCTAATCCGTCTCCTCCTAAGCTTCCCGCTGGTCCCGCGAAGAAGAACGACGAAAAGCTCGAAGAAGAAGAAGAAGCATACGACGCGACGACCATCGCCGCGACGGATAAAAAGGTCATCGAAACGAGGATTTTGCCGTTTATCGGGCGGTGTTTACACCTCTCCCACCAAGACCACAAAAACCACGAGAATCCAGGTTTCGCCGTCGCCGACAAAGAGGGAGAAGAGGAAGAGGAAGGGGAGGAGGAAGGGGCGGACATCCGTGATCTGTGTATCCGTATGTGTGACGCGCAAATCTTTTTCCCGCCAAAATCTATTCGATTGTTTCGTTTAGGGTTTCACTCGAATGCATCACATGCGCGCTTCGCGGAGACGACGCGCGTGCATCAATCGAAACGCACGCGTTCATCGTAAGCATCATGTCGTCGTCGCCGTCGTACAATAAGAAACGGCAGCAGCAGCAGCAGCAGCAAAACTCGTCGTCGAACAAAACGATCAAATACAATCTCCGTTCGAAGAGTTCTCTTTCGCTTTCCAATCATCCGATCTGTTCCGACGCGTCCGAACGGTACGATGTCATCGATCACCGAACGACGAACCGAGGAGAAAGAGGAGCGACGAGAAAGAAAACGAAAGTCGTAGACGATGTCGGTGGCGATTATTGTAATTCCTTCGACGAATTGTCGCCGCCGGAGGCGATGATGGTTGGCGGAGAGAAGAGCGTCAAGAGGAAGATTGATTTTCTAGAGGAGGAGGAAGAGGAAGAGGACGGAGACGAAGTTTTGCTCGACTTTGACGCGAAGAAGAAGAAGAGGAGGAGAAAAGCTTCTTCCGCGGGAACGTCCGCTCGAAAATCGACGAGAAGGAACGCGAAGGAGAAGACGCAAGAGAAGAAGAAGAAGACGACGACGAATAAGAATAAGAATAAGAATAAGAATAAGAATAAGAATAATAAGAAGAAAGACGTAACGGCTGGGAGCGGGTACGCGACGCCAATCGCGACGTACTTTACGAGCGACGAAGGGTCGAGGCACGCCGCGACCGGGTCGTTTTTTGCGAGCACGGCGAGGACGTCGTCGTCGCAGGAGAACGAAGAGAACGGCGCGAGGAAAAGTCCGGTGAGCATGCAAAAGTGGATGCGGGAGGTGTTGAAGGCGCCGGTGAAAGGCGGATTGAAATTTGATTTAGAAGAAACGCCGCCGAATGATGCGAATAACAACACGATCAAGGCGTCCTCGTTCGCGTCGCCAAAGAGAGTCGATGTCGAGAACAACTTTTATAACAACAACAACAACAACAACAACAACAACAACAACAACAACAATAACAAGAAGAACGCGAGTAACAATAGCAACGTAGTGACGCCGATTGCCGACGGTGGAGGCATGACGACGCCGAGGTTTAGGAACGTGACGCCGAGAGATATATTCTCTTCGCTGCGCACGACGCCGATTTAATCGAGCGTGCGTCAGAAAGAGAAAGAGAGAGAGAGAAAGAGAGAAAACAAAAACTGTGTACTAATATACTTTATTATAACTTTAGAACAGAGCGGAAACACCGCGTTGTGATTTTATTAAATATACATTAAAAATTGTGAATAAGTACCCGGTATTATTATTATACTTAGTATTATGATTGATCAACGCGTGTGTGTGTCATGACATCTACTTGGTTTCTCGCATGACTTCTATATGTATCTTGTTCAGTTTCATTGGTGTGCTATTACCTTCTTCTCTTTCCGTTCGTATTTTCTTCGCGTAAAAAAGTTCGTTTCAGGATTTCGTGTAATAAATTTATTTGGCAGCATCGCTACCCGGCACGAGATGCGGCTCGACGATTTGTCGAGCAAATTCAGGAAGCACGAAAGCTGCCGAGTGAATGGCCGAGTTGTAATATTTAAGAGGCTTCAACGTTGATCCTTCTGTTGATTGTTTCGATATTATACATTTTAGAAGAAGATGTCGAGGTCAGTATTACGCGTGCTCACATCGAGACAAACAACAACAACAACAACAACAACAACAATAATAATAATAATAATACTCAATAATAAACGTTTCTGAAGCGCTCGTTGGTGCGTATAAAATTATCATCATCGCCCTCATAGGGGACGAAATATTCGACGCAAGTCGTCAGTTTCAAACGCGCATCTCAAGACGCGCGGCTGAAAAATTCCGATATTCTCAAACTTGTATACGATGTAAGATGAAGAATCACCGGGCCGATAATAATAATTTTTGACGCACAAAATAATATTATTAAGAAGACCGAAACGCGCGCGAGTCGTAACCACGCGCACGTTTCCCTTTTGATGAGACGTTTAACATGTTCACATTTTATATATTTTGCGAGAGCTCGAAAATCGAAAAACGCGCGAACAAACAAACGAAAGAGAAGGAAAAAAAAGAGAGACAATGCGCAAAGAAGAAGAAGAAAGTTCAACGACGACCAAATCAAAACATCTTACCCTTAGTCTTCGGCGCTTCTCGTCTGGGCCGTTCGAACGTGACCGTCTCTCCATTCACACCGGGTTTTGAGGCTAGCACGAACCCAATCTGTCCGCTCGGATACGTCGGTATCGTACAATACGCGTAGCTCACGCTCCCCCCGACAAACACCTTCTTACACATCTCCAACGTATCCCCGATCAAATCTCCGTGCAACCACAAACACTCGCCTTGTGTGCACACCACACCTCCAGGTTTTAACGCTTTAAATACGCTCCTAAAAAACCTCTCCTCGAACAACACGCTCGCCGGCCCAATCGGATCGGAACTGTCCACGATGACGCAATCGTACGTCCCTTCCTCGCACGCCTCCACAAATTTCACCCCGTCGCAAATCATCACCGACGCCCGTTCGTCCTCAAACCCTTTCGCCATGTACGGCATGAACTTCTTGCTCACTTCTGGCACCATCCCATCGATCTCCGCCATCTCCACTTTCTCGACGTACGGGTGTCTCGTCACCTCTCTCAGCGCCCCGCCGTCGCCGCCGCCGATAATCAACACCCGTTTCGGTTCCTGAGTTATCGCGCACAGCGGTATATGCGCGATCATTTCTTGGTACGCGAACTCGTCCCGTTCCGTCGCTTGTATGCACCCGTCCAACACGAGTAAATTCCCGTACGTGGACGTTTTGAACACTTGCACGTGTTGAAACTCGCTCCGTTCGTCGTACAGTTTCTCGCGAATTTCCAGCGAATTCGCTTGTCCCGGCCACATCTCCGGGGATATTTCAGAAAACCATCCGTCTTTGAGACAGTTGTTGCCTTTAAAAATACGCGCATCGATTGAGAAGAAGAAGAAGAAGGAGAGAAAGTCAGCGAGAAGAAGAAGAGCGCGCGCGCAAAGTTTCGCGAAGAAGAAAAAGAGAGAGAAGCGCCAACACGCAACACTTTGTCTGGGGGTGGCGGCGAAAGAGAGAAAAACGAACAACAAACAACAAAACGCTTCTTCTCTCACCGGTGTGCGTGACCGCAGACTCAGTCATCTTAAAATAACTCGAAGAACGCTCGCGGTGGTTCTTTTTCGTTCGCGCGATGATGCCTCGAACAACGCAAAGGTGGTGGTGGTGTTTTATCGCGCCGCAAAGACGATGATGACTCGTCTGCATGCAACACACAACTGGGGAAAAAAGTCTAGAATATTCCTTATATTCTATCGCGCGATACACGCACGCACGAAGAGAGAAGAAGAAGAAGTTAAAGAAGAAGAAGAACACCGATGATGTCGAAAAAGATGGGAGGCGTCTCGGTGTTTTTTTTACTCGCGTGCGCTGTCGTCGTCGGCGTCGCCGCGTTCTTCTTCTTCGAAAGCAACGGCGGGGAAAGCAGCGACGCGTTTGTAACGACCGATGCTTTTCAAAGCGACGACGACGATAACGACGACGGCGTTGATGGAGCACCGCGGTCGATGGCATCGAAACGAATCCCAGAGGCTATCGACCCGCTCTCGAGCGCGCGCGGGGAAGGCGCGGTGAAGATTCCAAGTTCTGACGATGATTTGCGCAACGCGTCCGAGAAACATTGGATGGAAGAGATGTTTCGAGCGAGACGAAAGGCTGGATTGGTTGGACCCGAGCGGTGCCGAGACGTGCACTTTGGCGCCGTCGCGGCGGGGAAGACGAGAGGTAACCATCGACACCGAGGGAAGATGGAAACGTTTGCAGTTTTTGGAAACGCGAACGGCATCGTGAGAGTGGAGCGAGAGTTAGGGGGCGCGTATACGGATTACAGTTTCAGGAGAAACGAGAAAGTGATAGTGTCGAGTCCGAAAGGTCTCGGTCACGCGATTACGAACGTCGAAGAGGACGAGAGTCGCGTCGTGGTGATCGTGGCGTGCAGCGATCAAGCGCACGAAGACGAGGACGCCGGGCAAAATGATTATCAAATCTGGGACGATCTTTGAAGCGAGCGTAGTTCGCGTAGTTGAATGTAGTCGTTTGTACTTTTAGTTTTGTATTTTTAGTTAATAATACGTAGTAAAAAGAAAAACTGGTCGTAGGCGTGATGATGATGTTTTCGGCGTAAAACAACTCCGGCTGCTGCTGCTGCGTGTATCGCATTTATCCGCCGAACAAACCGCCAAAAAAGGACCCGCTGGATGAATCCGCGGCAGCTTTTGGTCGTTCAACGGCGCCGGCTCCCCAAATAGAGGCGGCCACGCCGTATTTTTCCACGTACCCTTGGAATCCGTCGTGCGCGTCCGCCAACGCGGTTATTTTGTCTCCATCGCTCGCCGCTAACAGCTTCTTTTGCAACTCGCTCTTTCGCACCGATCTTCCCGAACGCATGTCCATGGTTTCTCTCTCGGCGGTAGCTTCGGAGCGTTTCATGATGTCCATCAATCTCACCGAATCGCGACTGGAACTCGTCTCCACCTCGGCGATGGCTCGGTCCACTGATCGCATGGCGTCTTCGAACGAAACCATCGCTCTTTGCACGTCCATGCTCTCCGCTCCAGCTAAGGTCAATTTCGATCGAATTCCCGTCGCCCACGCTTTGACGTCGTTTACGTTTCTCATGATGTTCGACACCGCTTGCGCGACTTTGTGTTTGTCGTCCGCCATGATTTCTTTCATAGCCTCGATCGTTTCCTTCGCGCCGACCAATTTCGATTGGTAAATTTCCAAACGCGCTTCTCTCTCTTCCAACTCCTCGACGTAATCCTCGAAAGTTTTCACAACATCTCTCAGACGCGCGTTTTGGTCGATCAAATCTTGACTTTTCTGCGTCAAATCGTGCATTTTCTCCTTCATCTCCGCGTGATGGTTCGTCAACTTCACCGCGGCTTCCTTCGCCTCGTCTCTCGCTTGCTCCAACTCCTCCGTCATAAATTTTCTCTGTTTTTCAAATTTAAGCTTAAACTGCTCTCTTTCGTCCTCCAATTGTCGGTTAACTTCCGCGTACGTCTCGTCGATTTTCTCCTCGGCTCGTTTTCTCTCCCGTTCTCTCAACTCGTTCACCACCTCTTGTTGCTCCGCGTGTTTCAACTCCATCTCTTTCAACGTGTTCGTCAAGAACTTAATACCTTCCCCTTTGGCGTCTTGTCTCAGTCGTTCCGCGGTATCTCTCTCTTTCTTCAACCTCACGCACGTCTCCAATAACTCCGCGTTCTCATCGGCTTTTTCTCTCACCTCGATCGCTTGCTCCAAAAACTTCTTCTCGTACTCGCTCTTCACTTGATTCACGCCTTCTCTCACGTGAAACTCCACCGTTTCGTCCACTCTCGCTTTCAATCTCGCCAACTCTTCCTCGTGATCTTCCTTCATCTTCTCTCTCTCCGGAACCGAAAAGTGCGCGTCCAAAATCGCCTCGTGTACTTTCTTAATCTGTTCCTCGCGAAACTCCCCCATCTCCTTCTCCACGCGTCGCTCGAACTCGTCCATTTTTTGCGTGTATTCCACTCGTAAATTTTTCTCGATGTCTCTCTTCGCGTTCCTTATCGCCGTTTCTTTCGCGCCGTCGATGTCCGAGGCTTTCTCAAACAGCTTCGTGTACGCCTCTTCGGCGTCTCGATGTTGCTTCGCGACTTCGTCCTTCTCCCGCGTGAGCATCACCACCGACTGTTCGAGATGAGCGATTCTATCTTTCGCTTTCTCCAACTCAATCGACGTCGTCGCGGACGAATGCTTCGCCGCGTTCCCCTCGGATATCTGCAAGTGCGCATCTCTCAGCTCTTTTTCCAGATGTTGGATTCGTTTCGTGTACTCCGCCGCGATCGTCGCCGCGGTCGCGTACGGCATCGATTCGATCGAGTTTGCACCATTGAAGCCTCCTTTTGAAGACGACGACGACGACGACGCTCCGTTGTTGGACGCTTCGAGCAATCTTTGCAGTCGCACCGAAGATGCTTCCATCTTTTTCTTTCTTCTTCACTCTCTCTCACTCTCTTTCTCTCTCTCTCTTAAAGGAGAACGCGCAGGGGTGTGTATTTGTCAAGAGTCTTTGTAATCTTTTTTCCCCAAAACTCTCTCCTCTCAGCCGCTGATTTCAAGCCGCAGAGCAGCACGAAAAAAAAAAGAAAAAAAAACGCTTAAGACACATGTCTTTACGCATGCGTCGTCGTGTGATGAGAACAAAAGAAAAGAGAACGCGTGCGCCGCGAGTGTGACGAGAGAGAGAAGAGAGAGAAGAGAGAGATCTGTCTCTCTCTCTTCTCCGTCTCTCGTTTCTTTCTCTCTCCGCGCGTGGTGGTGTTGTCTTTTTTTTATGCGGAGAGAAACGAGAGAGAGAGAGAGAGGTCCGGTTTTCTTTTTTCTCCATCGTCGTCGCGAAAGTTAAAACTTTTTTCTCGTTTTATCCATTTTCCTCCTCCAAAACACAACTCTCTCTCGCGAAGAAGAAGAAGAAGAAGAAGCGAGCGAGCGAGGTAAAGAAGAGAGAAGAAGGAAACGACGAGAGAAACTAGAGATGGAGTCTTCTGGTTCTTCGTTATCGTCCGCGGCATCGGCGCCAAAAATAGGCCTCGTCCAAGGCTTAAAACTCGTCTACTCGGCGGTCTCGACGCATTCCGCGGACGGGTTTAGCGTGAATCTGAACCAGATCAAACGAGACGCGACGTACGTGTCCTTTTTGGCGATATCGTGCTTTGGGTTTGCCTCGGTCGCCGGGACGGAGGTGATCAGTTTGAGCAAGAAGAAAGCGGAAGCGTCGAAGGCGATTCGAGAGTGTTCGACGATGTTGGATTTGAACAAGATGGGGGGAGACGATTCGTCGTCCAAAGACGAGAGCGGAAAAGCGTCATCGTCTTCCAACACGACGAGCGGTAAGAAGAAGAAGAAGAAGAAAAGAGGACCGAGAGGCGCGACGGATAAGCAGTTTTGGACGGAGCTGAAATATTTGCTCCAAATTGCGTTTCCTTCGCCCACGTGTCGAGGGTCGCAGCTCCTTTCGGCGCAGTTTTCGTTGCTCGTCATGCGAACGCTGTTGACCGTTCGGGCGAATAAAGTCAACACGTTTTACCTGACGAAAGCGATCGCGACCGCGGATTGGAAGTTTTGGGTTCGGTGGTATTGGAACTTTATCGGGTGGATGACATGCGGAGTCGTCGTGAATTCTGGGTTGAGGTACACGGAATCGTTGATTCAGGTGGAGTTGAGATCGGCGCTGACGAGAAGAGCGCACGAAAAGTACATGAAGTTGAACAATTTTTACAAGACGGCGGTGTTGAGAGAAGGTGGGTTGGAACACGTGGACCAACGAATCGTGGCGGATATCAACGAGTTTAGTCGCGAGGCGGCGTTTTTGTACGGACACAGCTTTAAACCGATTTTGGAGTTCACGTTGTCGCTGGCGGAAGCGGCGAAGGAGTTGGGATATTCTCGACCGCTGGCGTTGTTCGCGAGTCAAATTTTTATCACCGGGACTTTACGGGCGATGTCGCCAAAGTTAGGCCCGATGGTAGCCAGGGAAGCCGCGTTAGAAGGTGGTTTCCGACACCAGCACGCGCGATTAATCGCGCACGCGGAAGAGATCGCGTTGTTAAAGGGTGGCGAACGCGAAAAGGATTTATTAAACGCAGGGTTGGATAATTTAGTCACCACGCAGAGATGGCACGCGTTGCAAAGAGTTCGAAAATCTATGGCGGATAACATTTCCAAGTTTCAAGGTTTGTTAGTTGGAAGCGTGTTCGTCCACGTGCCATTTATGGCGAAACGAGGTTTAAGCGAAGGCGAACGGATCTCCACGTTTCGAGCGACGGAGGAGTTGATGTTGAGAAGCGGCGGCGCGTTTACGGAAGTTTTGTTGTTGGGTAAGAACTTGGACGAAATGGCTGGATACGCGCACAGATTAGGAGAGTTGTTTCACACGTTGGATAAAGCGGAAAAAGAATCGTTAGCGATGGATAAGAAAGCGAAAGAGGAAAAAATGTTGTTGGCGTTGCCCGGAGGAGAAGGAGATGAGGAAAAAATTACCCCGGCGGCGCAAACGTCGATTCGTTTCGATAAAGTCTCCGTCGGCGCTCCCGAACCTGACGGTTCTACGCGCATTTTACTCAAAGACTTATCTTTAGAAATCAAACGAAACGAACATTTACTAATCACGGGACCGAACGGGTGCGGAAAAACGTCTCTGCTCCGCGTGTTGGCTGGATTGTGGCAGCCGGTTTCCGGCGTCGTGACGAAACCAGCCGCGGATGAGTTTTCGATGATGTGGTTGCCGCAACGCCCGTACTTATCCCAAGGTTCCTTGAGAGACCAAGTTGTATATCCCGCCAACACCAAGAAAATGCGCGTGGACGACGAATACGTGAAAGATTGCTTGCGCAGAGCCGGATTAGGTAAATTCATCGAGGGCGATTACGCGTTAGGATTAGGCATGCGACACTTGGAATGGAACGACGTGTTGTCTGGGGGCGAACGACAACGCATCGGGTTCGCGAGACTGTTTTACCACAACCCCAAATTTGCTATTTTAGACGAAGCGACGAGCGCGATAAACCCAGACCACGAGGCAGAGTTGTACAAAGAGGTTTGCTCGAGCGGCACGACCATCGTCTCCATCGCGCATCGATTAGAATTGAGAAAGTTTCACGCGAACGAGTTAAAAATCAAAGGCGACGGGAAAGGCGGCTACGAAGTTTCGAAATTAAAGTAGTAGTTTGTGATATTCAATTCACATTTTTTAATGACTTAGCAGTACATTTTGTACCTCGTGGAGTGCCGTTATTCTTCACATGTTGCGCTCGCGCTGATCGCGTATTTTATAGTATATTACATATTTTTCATCTATTTTTTTTCGTTCTTCCATCTAGTACCGTCGCTTCTAGGCATCAAATATTCAAGTACGCGACGAAACTCATCAACGGCAAAAACACCAGTCCGAAAACAAAGATAATCGCTTGTTCGTTCAGTTTCTTCGCCTCTTCGTCGTCCTCTTCTCTTGATCGCCATTTTGGATTGACCCATTTTTCTAAAGCGTCTTCGGTATACTTTCTCCTATCCGATTCGTAATCGAACAAATCCGCTTTCATCTTCTTCGACGCCGTGGTCATCCCCCAAAGCATTCTCTCCGCCTGCTTGGAGACCATGCCGTACTGATTCCCTAAAACTCTCTTGTACTGTTTCAACGCCTCTTCTCTCCGCTGCGCGTTATCTAGACACATCGCGTAACAAAAAATCACCTTTCCTCCCAATTCCGAACGCGCGTTGATCTCCTGCTGAAACGGCTCTAACGCCGCGATACCCTTCATCACACTCCCGACGCGTAAAAACTCGTTCGCTTCCGCCAAAGCCTCTCGCACTTTCTCCTCCTCTTCTTTCGACATGTTCAACGCGTTCGACGTTCGGTACTTCTCCAACTTTTTCGCCACGCGAATTTTCCTCGCCTCCGTTTCCTCTTTCGATTCGATGATGTTTCGCCCTTTCTCGTCCTTCTTCAGCGTCCTCCCACCCCCGTACTCTTTCGAAATATCTTTCGGACGCGGGAACACTCCCCACGTCGATACTTTCGGTTTATAATTCACCCCGGTATCGATGTCGTCCATACCTACGATGCTCTCGTCCTCGTCGAACGGATTATACGACGTATCTTTCGATATGATTTGAACGTTCACCGTTTTCTGTTTTCGCTCAACATCCGACCTCGTCTCCTCCTTTTCCTCTTCTTCTTCCTTCTTCTTCTTCTTCGTAACCGCGTACCCTCTCGCCTGCGCGATCCTTTCCTCCGCGGTTAGCTTTTTCGAATCCCCTTTACCGCTCGTCACGACGCTCGGCTGCTCCGCGCCCATTTTCTTACTCTCGTTGTACTTTTGCGCCGCGTTCAACATCGCCGCGAATTCGTCCTCTTTCCTCTTCTGACTCTTCGAATCTTTTCCGATGTTTGAGAGCACGGCGGACGAGTCGATGTTTTCTGTTTTCGTTCGCTTGATAACGGAGAGGCCTTTGACCTGGACGACGTCTTCTTCTATTTTCGCGTTATCGTCGTCTGTTTCGTCTGTTTCGTCGTTCGAAGGAGAAGAAGAGCGGACGAGAAATCGAATCGCTCTCGTCGCTTTCTTGTTCGGTCCTCCTCTTCCTCTTCTCGACGAAACAGACGACGACGACAGAAGAAGAAACGCGCCAGCGCTGGTGGTGGTGGTAGTCCTCGCCGACGCGCCGCCGACGAAGAACGCGTTGTTCATCACCCCCAGCGGCGCTTTTATCTCGCTTTAAGTGTATATATATCGCGCGCGCTTTTTATGTGTTTCTCTCTCGTCGATTTTCCCCAAAAACGTACCGAGAGTGAACGCACACGCGCGCGACGCACGCGTAAACGCACGCGCGCATCGCAATCGCAATCGCAATCGCAGAACGAAGAAATGAGACGACGAAAGAGTTCAAATCCGCAAAGGGCGGTCAACGCGAAGACGGTCGTGGTGGTGAGTAGTAGTAGCAGAGAGAGGAGAGAAGAAGAAGAAGAAGAAAAGTTGGTGTTGTGCGTGAAGATACCTGCGACGACGAACGAAGAAGAAGAACGCCGCGAAAGGATGATGCGAAAGGAAGAAGAGACCGACGCCGCTGCTGCGCGCGCGAGAGGCGCGAAGAGGAAGAGAACGCGATTTGAGTGCGATGTGTGCGAGAAGTGTTTTAGTTCATCCACTGCTTTGAAGTACCACAAGCGCATTCACACGGGCGAGAAACCGTATGAATGCGATGTGTGCGAGAAGCGTTATAGTTCATCTGATTATTTGAAAATCCACAAGCGCATTCACACTGGAGAGAAACCGTATGAATGCGATGTGTGCGAGAAGCGTTTTAGTCAATCTAGTAGTTTGCAAAGCCACATGCGCATTCACACTGGAGAGGAACCGTATAAATGCGATGTGTGCGAGAAGTGTTTTAGTTCATCTGGTGCTTTGAAGTACCACAAGCGCATTCACACTGGAGAGAAACCGTATGAATGCGATGTGTGCGAGAAATGTTTTAGTCAATCTAGTGTTTTGCAGGTCCACAAGCGTATTCACACTGGAGAGAAACCGTACGAGTGCGATGTGTGCGAGAAGCGGTTTGGTCACGCGCAAAGTTTGAAAGCCCACAGGCGCACTCACCCTTAGCTTCCCATTTTCATCTGCAATCATCGCAGCGCGAGGACGCGTTTAAAAACAAACACTCCGCAGTACGCTCTCTCTCTCTCGTCGTTAAACCTCTCGTTTCCCTCTCTGTCGCTTTCACATCCGCGTCGCGCGGTTCGCCGCTTTTCTCTCTCTCTTTTTTCGTCTCATTCGCATTTTCTTCAAAATTGTAACAAAGCGACGCGCCAACACAAACGACGGGGTATGCCTCCAACGACGATCGGAGAAGAAAACCACCAAAACCATCATCATCCGGAAGACATCCTCCCCACGCGCACGTTGTTCGGAAAGCGTTCTCCGCTCGTCCTCGTCGGCGCGGCGACTACCGCGGCGGTCTTATTCGGCGGTTTAGTCTCGTTCCGTTCCGGGAACTTTAATCTCTCGCAGAAGATGATGCGCTATCGCGTGCTCGCGCAAGGCGCGACGGTCGGGTTGATGGTCGCCACGAGCGGCGTCGCGTTCGCAGATTTAGGGAAGATGGATCAGGTTTGGAAGAATATCGGTAGTGGTAGCGGTGGCGGTTCTGATAAAGAGTGAACGACGACACAACGCGCACGTGTGTTACGTCATCATACCCTAAACCCTAATCATCGTCAAGCGAAGGGAAGGAAAGCAGATTTTTAGCCAGCAAAGAAGAAGAAGAAACACGGTCAAAAAGTCATGAGTTTGCGTCGTCTCGTTCTTCTCCGTCGTCAGCGTTCCTCCTCCTTGGTCGCGCCGTCGGGACGCGAAGGCGCGGAGAAGGGGAGAAATACGGCTTTAAAGACGTACTCTGCCGCGACGACGACGACGACGTCTGGCGAAGAAGCGGGGGAGAACGACGCGAAGAACGACGAGGAGGAGGAAGATAAAGCGTTCGCCGAACGCGAGAAGAAATTTATGCTCCAAAGAAAACTCTTCAGAGAGAGTTTGAAGATGAAGAATTTGGAACGCGCGAACGGGTTCACGAGGAAGAATCTGGTCTTGAGCGCGAGCGCGCTCGGGATGAGTCCCGCGGTCGTGGACGCGATGATGAGCGACGGCGACGAGGTTCCGCCAGAGTTGAAGTTGTTGGAGCAATGCGTGGAAGATATGGACGAAAAGTTGAAACGGGATCTGTCGAGGTCGTCGAGCGGTGAATCGGATGGCTTTCCAGAGACGGCGGAGGAAAAGTTGCAACGCGTCATCTTCGAGAGAGTGTTCATGATGGAAAAATACGCCGAGTGGTGGCCAGAAGCAGTGTTGAAAGCGGTCAGGAAAGGCGGTCCAGGATATGCCAAACGAATGGCTGGGCGAAGGATGGAAATCGCCGAGTCTATCGCGGAATTCGCGTTTTCGGGAGAATACGACGACGACGACGGCGACGGCGACGAAAATTACAACGGCGATTCGTTTTCGTCGAGTAGCGATAGCGATAGCAATAACGCTAGCAGTAGAATTAGTGGCAACGCCACGAAGGTTTTAAAACGTGCCGACGTGGCTGCGATTGCCGGTCTCCTCTCGTTGGGAGAAACCTTAGTCACGGTTGACTTTTCTCGAGATCGAGAGACGACGAAAAAAAAGTTGCGCCTATCGATTAAAGCGTTCCTCGACGCGAGAAGACAGGCGCAAACGGTGAAAGATTACGCCGAAGCGTGGACGGTTGTGGATGCAATCGTCACCAACGGAGCGAATGCTTTGGACCGTCTAGTCGATGTAGCGAGTCGCAATAAAAAAGACCACGTCTTTAGTTTTAGCAAAAAGAAGCCTTCTCCTCGAGACGCCCTTCGCGCGGCGTCGAAGCTGTTCGAGAAGAAGCAAGAGTTCGTGTCCGGTTTGTTCAAGAACAAAGAAACGAAGAAAGAGGACGAGAACAACAACAAGAACGAATAGCTTTTTTCATTTGTATATGGTATTATTACTATTTGATATATATATATAAACTTTTTATTACACGCGTCGATTTCGATCAATCGCATTTGATGTTCCGGTAAATTCTGCGAACGAACGCGTTCGCCCCAAAATACCCAACCGCGCCGCACATCAAGCCCAATCCTAAACAAAACATCGCCGTGTATCCAAAGTAAAAGCACGTTTGGAAAAACCCAGTCATTTTCGTCTTGAAAATGAAGTAATATATGGAATACACGTACACGTAAAACGCGGTGCTCGCGGCGGAAATGAAAGAAGTCCAGTGCCAGTGGTAGTTTTCCGCGTTCAAAAGAAAGTACGTGCCGACGACGGTGACGCACAAAGTCACAATCATCAAAATCATAAAGACCAACAAAAAGAAGCCGTAGACGTAGTAGACTTTATAGTTCCAGATGCTCGTGAAAACAAAGTACGTCTCGATGAAGATGGATCCGAACGGTAGTAAACCACCGACGACGCCGATGACGCTCGGGGAGCAGTACCACGCTTTTTCCGGGATTGGTCGCGGGATGGTTTTCACGCGACATGGGTTGTTCGGAACGCCGTTCCAGTTTCGACCAATCACGGTGCCAAAGAGCACGAGTGGGAACGAAACGAACGCCCACATCAACGCTAATACAACCATGGTGCCAAACGGGGCAGCCGCTAAGGAGTGGTAGTAAATCGCGATGGCGTTCAAGAGGAAGGCGATGGAGAAGACGCACCCCGGGAACAACGTGGCGGTTAAGAGCATGGTGCGAATCCAGTTCTTGCCTTCGTTTCGGGCGTTAAATCCACCGGCAACGTAGCCAGAGATGAACGATGTCAACGCGTAGCACACGATAAAAGATGTGGTAATGGCGCCCCGTTGTTCGAAGAGCAAACCGGCGATGGTGACGCCGATGACCATAACCGACAAGAGCGCGAGTTGCGTCCCGGTGCCAATCAAAGCGGCTAAAACCGGCAACATTTTCGGCGGGCGAAAGACATCGCCGTGGACCAACTTCCATCCAGACTCTTCGTTGACGTCTCGTTCCATGGAATCCAAATCGTCCTCCTCTCTCGCGTATTTCGCGTAATCGTTTCGCAACGTTCGCATTAAAATCATCGATACCAAACCAGCCAAGAAGATGACCATCATGAACGAGTTGAAGATGGAAAACCAGTGGATTTGGTGTTCGAAAAAGTTGTAATCCAAATAGCGTTCGAAACGCTGCGTGAACTTCGTCGTCGTCGGTTCCCAGTTGACAGAGTAGGTGAAGTCGAGCTTTTCTCCCGCTTTCAACGCTTTCGGTCGTTCGGCGGTCAAATTGACTTGAATGATTCGATCTTCGTTGTACCCGATATCAAACGATCTGTGCGTGTACACGTACACTTTCGCGTCGCCGCCGGCATCGCTACCGCTACTGCTGCCTTTCTTCTTATTACTGCTACTGTTATCCTCAAAAACCTCTTCTTCATCGTCATCATCGCTCGCGTTCGGATCGACGTACTCGCCGACGAATCCCCAAATCGGCAACTCGTCCATGTAAAACTCGTACCAATAATGATTCCTAATCGCGTTTGAGAATTTCTCCACCTCTTTCTCCGTCAACTTCCCGGTCGAACACATCGCTCTCTTCGGTAAATCTTGCCTAAACTTAAACTCCACGTTCGATAAAATCAACTCGTTCCCTTCCAAAATCTCCCCGAGACCGCCCCACTTGTGCACCGGCTTCTTCGACGCGCCGTCCTTCGGCTCCACTTTACAAAACGGCAGCTCGTAATAGTTGTACGTCTCTTGCGGGTTGTTGTACGGGCCGACTTTGTTCACCCAGAGTTTGATCGGATCACCGGAGGAGTACTGTATAGCGTGAAATGAAAAAGAAAGAAAGAGAGAGTGAAGTGAAAAGAAGAGAAAACCACCGGTCAGCGTTTGTTTGTGTGCGCGTATATTTCTTCTCGACCACCCGTGTTCTTCGCGCGCGATAGCGAGAGAAGGAGAGCACAACAGAAAAGCTCTCCGTCGAAGGCTTTGAGATCAAATTTTTCCAGGAGAGAGCCATTCCTCTCCTTCAACACGACAGCAGCAACGACGAATACGCTTCATGGAGCTTCCAAAAGAGAGAGAGAGAGAGAGAACAAAAAAGAAACGAGGCATTTTGCTCGAGAGGAGCACTCATCGCGAGATGCGCCGCTCGCTCTTTCTTTTGTCCCTTCACACATCTTTCCATTTGAATCTTCTTTTGGGGGGAAAACAAGCGGAGGACAAACGATTAGTCTTATTTTACCTTGTGGTCGTACTCGTCGCCGAGGACGGGCGAAAAGCAGAAGAGCGAGAAGAGGAATAATAAAGACGCCAGCCACGACGAAAGGATGATTTTGTTCTTCATCTTCGTTGCGTGTTTTTTATGTGTGCGTTTCGCGAGCGCGTGTGCACAACAACTGAAGAACGGATCTCTTTCGTCCAAAATCACTCGATGAAGTCTTTAGGGTTTCATCAAATGGGTTAAACCCTAAACAGTCGTTGACGGCAAAAGCGGTTAGTTAGGTAAAATCTTAAGAAAAAGAGGAAGAAGAGGGCGATCATCGCTCGCGCGAAGAGAAAAGCATAAGCACAGAGCGCGCGAACGTTCGTTTACTTCTTCTCTCCGTCCTTTTCTTTTGTGTCGAGAAAGCCGCCGCGGTGTGGGTTTTCGCGCGAAACTCTGTATATGTATATACACATATGAATCAAAGTTAGGGAAAGAATGTCTCGGCGCATCATCGCTCGCGCAACCTGCGCTGCGCTCCTCGCTCGAAGAACGACGACGACATTCGTGCACTTCTCCTCCCGCCGCGATGGCGTTGATTTTTCTCTCTTTACAACAAATCGCCGCCGCTTTCTCCTCCCAGTGAAACCGCCGCGATTATGCTTTTCCTGTGATTATGATGAAACGCGATTCTATTCCACGAAACGAATGCTCGAGAGTTTACTCGAAGAAGCGCTCGTCGCGACATCATCGTCAACATCGGAGAATGACGACGATGAAACAACGACGCGGAGAAGAAGAAGAAGTTCCTCTTCTTTTTCATCTTCTGAGAGTGGTGGTGGTGGCAAAGAAGAAGATAACCAAAAAATCGTGGATCGAACGCGGGTTCGCGCCGTCGCGGGTAAAGGCGGGAAAGGGTGCGCTTCGTTTCGGAGGGACGGCGGGTCGCGCGGGCGGAGAGGCGCGGACGGCGGGAACGGCGGAGACGGCGGCGACGTCGTGTTGAAAGCGATCGGGAAGAACGGCGGGCCGAGGAGTTTAGGTCACGTGGGGAACTTGATGAGAGCGGGAAACGGAGGGAACGGAGGTAAAGAGAGGATGCAAGGGAAGCGAGGGAAGACGAAGGTGGTGGAAGTGCCGGTTGGGACCGTGGTTTGGGAAGAAGAGGAGAGGGGAGATTTTTCTGAGGAGGAGGACGAGAACATCGAAGTGACGAGGAATATGATGGCGAATTGGGGATCCTCCGAGCCGGTGTACGACGACGACGACGACGATGATTATGATGACGATGATTATACTGACGACGACAGCGACGACGAAGAAGAAGAATTAGGGCACATCAAAACCGCTCACTTACGACCGAGAGGGTATAAATACGGCGTGTGGCGAGTGCTCGCAGATTTATCCGAACACGAAGACGAGTTTACTCTCGCGAAAGGCGGCAAAGGTGGGAAAGGGAACGCGAGTTTTCCAGTCGGAAAAACAGCCGGAGAATACGAACCTGGTGAACCAGGGACAGAAAGAAGAGTGGTTTTAGAGTTGAAAACAGTCGCAGACGTCGGGTTCATCGGGTTTCCGAACGCCGGGAAATCCACGATGTTAACGGCGCTGACCAACGCAAAGCCGAAAATCGCGCCGTACGCGTTCACGACGTTAACCCCGCAATTCGGCGTTCGAGAGGTTGATTTAGATAGAGACATGGAAACGAAAGTGAGCTTGACGTTTGCCGATGTGCCCGGTTTACTTCCCGGCGCGCACAGGAACAGAGGTCTAGGGCACGATTTTTTGCGACACGTGGAGAGGTGTCGGGTGCACGCCTACATCGTCGACGCTACCGGTGGTGGTAGTGGTGGTGGTGGAAAGAGTAGCGCGGCAAGTGCTAGTGCGAAGATTGTTCCAGACGGAGAAGATGAAAACGGTAGTCTGCCCGAAAATAGCAAAGAGACGAATAAATCGCCGCACGAAGCATTGATAGATTTAGTCAACGAGTTGGAAACGTACAAACCAGACATAACAAAAACGACGCCGGCGATTGTGGTGGTTAATAAAATGGACCTATTTTTGAACGATAGCGATAATAGTGAATCAGAAAAGG
>Ga0255753_1002161_pt1 | contig 22176 bp, 20 predicted proteins | sample 041ome_10_FD_179953 | JGI IMG/M metagenome (GOLD analysis project Ga0255753, IMG submission 179953) | Coastal salt marsh microbial communities from the Groves Creek Marsh, Skidaway Island, Georgia - 041412US metaG (version 2) | ecosystem: Environmental > Aquatic > Marine > Intertidal zone > Salt... | reverse complement strand
CGTAATCAGCGCGAATATTTAAAACCTTATTCTGAAAAATGTCTAAATTTTTATAATCAGTAGGAACAACATCAAGAGCAGTGGAGTAAAAAGATTCTCCAATGTGAACGGTTTTAAAATTGATTTTACTATCAGATTGTAGTAATTTGATTATTCCAGATACAACCGACTCTGGCATAATATAATCTATAGATTGTTCTGGATCAATTTGTTGCAAACAAGGTTTTACTTTCCACTCAGGTTCTATGTTGAACTGTTTATTCTGCCAAGCACCTCTGGTTACGCTAGAATAAACATTACTAAAAAGATTAACCATTGGAATCTTTTGGCTACTAGCATATTGAGAGTATACGTTATCAACTGAAATAAAAATAGAGGCTTTGGAAATCAAATATGCTTCTTGTCTAAAACTTAAATCACTGTATATTCTATCAACATTAGGAATCAAATCTTCTTCTTTTCCAAGTTGATAAATTTTATATCCATTTTCTTTGCAAAACGATTTTAAAAGATCAATCACAATAAAGTAGTGCTTGTATTTTTTTGCTGGAACGTCTCTTGGCGCATAAAACAAAACAAATTTTTCACAATCAATAGGAAAAAAATGTCTATTGATTACTGGTTTGTCTCGTTTGACACCCAAACTTTTTTCGTATTCTTCTATAATGTGGGCCATATTATTTTCCGTTATGAATGTAGCATGGGAACTTTTGAGTAGTCGTATGTGGGAAATATGCGAACTCAAAGAATCCTTTGTTTTCACCAGCACCTTCAAGTAATCTTGGGCTATCTATATTTTCTGCGTATTGTAAACACTGGTGAACATCTGGGTTGTCTTCAATATACTGAAAGTTTGAGCTTTCTGTAAAGACATATATGTTGTGTTTTTTATGTTTATGTTTTAATTTTTTAATCAGTGAATTTATCAATAAAACATCTGTTGAAGACCTTGGGATAACAATGGCTACGCGCCGACCTTCATCTTCTTCGGAAAAAAGAGAGCCGAAATCTTTTCTTGACTTTCTTTTAAGATTGGTTTTTTTTGCGGTATTAATAAAGTGATCGTATATTGTTTTTTTATCTGCTTCTCTATTTTCTAGTTTTGAGAGCCAGATTTTAAAACCTGAAGAATTTTTATCAACACTGTCGAAGAGTATATTTTCATACAAGTCTAAAATAAATTCTTCGTTAGGAAGATTGTTTTTGAATTCATGTTCTTCATTTAAGTCTTTTATTGTAAAGTCAAAATCTTCAATAAACGGCATATCATCAATTATTTCTTCAAGTCTTTTGCCTATAACTTCTACTGAGAAATTATCAATAACCCATTGACGAGCCTGACTTCCGATAGAGAGACGATCATCTTCGTTCATCTCATACACTTGTTTTAATTTATCATAAATGCTTTTTGGACAAGTTGAAGCCTTGATGAATTGTGTTCCCGGTTCCCTATACTCATTCCATTCAAGTTCCAAACCGCCGCTTTCTGGGGTGCAATTGTCTTCGCCACAGGAATAATTAGTAACCAAGGTAATTAATTCTGTAAGCTTTGCCTCTTGAATAGGTATTTCCTGACCACCACTTGTAAATGGGTGACAGTAAACATCCATTAAATTATAAATATCATTTAGTTGTAGTTCTGAAACGCCGTGGCTAATATTTGCAGTATTTACTGTTTTCTTGCCTCCGCAGCGTCCACAATTTTTTTCTTGACCAGTAAAGTTCTGGACTAAATAGCTTTGACATTTCTTGCAAAAATAAGTAGTTAAAATATCCGAATTGTCAATTCCTTTTTCTTTTAAAAGGGTTGGAATATCCCAACCTTCAGACCAATGAGTATGAAGAAGAAGCTTTGCATTTGGTGCTTCTTTTTTAAAAAACTTAAACCCATCCAAAAGATTTGGAACTGATTTTCTTAATTGATTTCTAAACACAAAACCAATGATAAAATCGTTTTTGTTTATTCCGTTTGCTTCTCTTAAATTATCTCTTTCCTCTTTTGATTTTCTATAAAAATGAGAAATGTCAATTGAGCCTCTTAATGTTTTAACATTATCATAGCCAATATCATTCATTGCCTTTTCTGCAAAAGATGCCCAAACGTAATAATGTTCTAGTTTTGGCGCGAAATCAATTGCTTGTTGCAAGATTGGCAAACTATCAAGAGTAGTCCAAATCATTTTATTGATTTTGTCCCACCAAGATTGATTTGGTAAATCTGAAAAACCCCAAATATCTTCAATGCCAATATAAACATCTGGCTTGACTTCTTTGATTATGTTTTCAATTTCAAATTGACCATAGCCAGCTTTTCTCTTTTCATCACCCTGTAAAGAATTATAATTTGCAGGGACAGTTCCATAGCATTTCCAAGGAAGGCTATTCAAATTAGGATCACCTTTGATTTTGCCATTAGCAGCCTCAAAGATTTCATACTTATCAGTATTAGCAAGATACTTGAGTATGTTTTTTTTGTTTTTACCAAATCCAGTAAAAGCTTTACAGAAATTAGAATGAATTAATATTTTCTTTTTTCTCATTTTTTAGGCTTTTGAGATTCTCTGTATTGAAAGAGTTTGTTTAAAACAAATTTGAAATACTGAACAATAAGACAGGCTTCATGAAGCTCTAAACCCATGCCAAATTTTTGGGTTGAGTTTCTTGTCACAGTGAAAGAAAAGGCTTTTTCTCCATTCTTCTTTTGATATGGAGATAAAACAATTGATGTATTATTGTCTTCGAAGCTGTGATACGCATTAAACTTTTCGTAATTTTCAATCGCATAAATAAAACCGCAAAGTTCGTTTTCGTTAAATTTGACCAAAATGCTTTTTTCGGGGTCTTGTGCATTCTTTGAAAATGAGCCAGTTCTTTTCTTGTCGTCCCAAGAATGTTGGTTAACCGCCGTCATGTAAACGCAAGGCTCTTCGCTTTGCTGGTTTTTTGTTCCCATGCGAAAACCGAAAGCATTTCCAGTGTTTGCCTTATTAGGTTTATAAAATTGAATCATACCATATGATATGGCGTTCTAAAGGAATTTCAAATTATTTAAAGCTTTCCTACAATTGGTTCTATGACTGTTCTAGATATAAAGTCTCTATGTTTTTCAAAGAGTCTAAGCTTATGGAAATTTTTATAATTTTGCGCGAATTCGTTGATAATATTGCAAATATTTATCTCCCTAGCTGAATCAAACATATATACTTCGTAAAGATAATTAATCGCCAAATTGTGCAATACTAAAAGTAGATTAATCTTTTCGCATGAATTATATTCTGATTCGTTGAATTCTACTCCAGTTTCTGAACAGAATTCTCTAATTAGCTGAGTCTTTTGATTGCCACTACAACCTATAGATAATATTAATCTTGATAAATCAAACATCACATTACCTCTGTGTGCATAATCAAAATTAATCATTTTGAATGTATTGTTGCGGCAAAGAATATTATCAATACACAAGTTGCCATGACAAAAATCATGACGGTCTAAAACTCCAGAATCAAAAGAACTGGCAATTTCTGTTTTGATATCAGAAAACAAAGATTTTATCTTTTGTTTATCAGTATAGCTTTCTATAGCTTCAATGGACGTTTCAAGAAAATTATTTTCAAGATTGCTTAAATCAAATAAATCGCCAATTACTTCTGAGATAGAATTTTGAGGAGGGTCATTTTCTCTCAAGATTTTATAACTTTGACAAAAAGATTTAAAATTTTCTACTAAAAAACCTCTACCAAGTTCAATAACTTTATCGGACTGTTCATGAGACATTATGGAGTATTGAATATTCTCACCAATTTTGATTTGACCAGAAGTTATCGCGGTTGGAGCTACTGAACATTCAATAGAGTTTAAAATATCATTTTCTCTATGTATTGCTTTGCAATCGTCAGCAAAAGAAAGTTTTAAGGTGTAAGCTTTGGATTCAGAAACAGCTTTGTAAATATCGTAGCTGTGTGTTGATTCTTTTAGTTTAATATTCTCGATTTTAATCGGAGATTCTAAAGAAAAAAATATTTTCTTAACTAATTCTAATTCAGAATCAGTATTTTTATCAGAGCCGTCAAAAACGTAAGCTCTTTTAGAAAAAAGTTGCGACTGATCCATACCTATTATAGATCAGCCGCAACGAGTTTCCAATACAAAATCTTTGATTAGCAATAAGCCTTGCCAATCAAGGTTCCTTGGAAATTCAAACCGCTAACACTCTTCTTGGAGAGCTTGCGATAATCACCTTGGTTGCGATCATACACAGTAATGTATGAAGGGCTTTCATCAACGTATTGCGCGTTAAGGGCTTCTCCTTGCTTGGTATAAAGACCAAAGAATCGACCACGGCTATTACGAATAGTGTTAATAATTTTATTGTTGTTTGTCATAATGAATATACTTTACTGAATATTGATTGTTTTGTCAAGCATTTTTATTGAGATACTTGATTTTTTGGGGTTTGAAACAACAAATTTGGCTGTTGGAATGATTAATTTTTGTTTTAGCGTATCTTTTATTTCTCTAGCATGGATATTTTCGGATTTTAAAACCTCAAGCAAATCCTTGTAAAGAGTTTTATTTATTTTTAATTGTATACCCTGACCCAATAATCTATCCTTAAACTTGCACACTTCTGATTCGATGATTTTAGTCAATCCGTTATCATCAAGATCATTAAACACAATGATTTCATTAATTCTAGCAATAAGCTCTGGCTTAAGTTGAGATTTAACCGATTTTCTGTAGGAATCATTTCTAGGAGTTTCCTCTGACAAGAAACCCATTGATTTCTTTTTGCTTTCAGCATGTCCAATGTTGCTTGTCAATACAATTAAAGCTTTTGAAAAATCTACTTTTCTGTTTAAGTTGTCCATCATGTATCCTTCATCAAGAAGGTGGAGCAGTAGGTTTAAGATTTTAGGGCTACTTTTTTCTACTTCATCGAACAATACGACACAGTTGGGATTATTCCTGACAAAATTAGTAAGAAAACCGCCTTTTTCGTAACCAACATATCCAGCATTTGCGCCAATTAACTTAGAAACTCCAGTTGAATCCTGTAGCTCTGACATATTTACTTGAATAAAAGCTTTTTCATTGCCGTAGAAATACTTTGCCATCTTTTTGGCTGTGTAGGTTTTGCCGACACTGGTTGGGCCAACAAAGAAGAAACTAGCCAATGGCTTGTTTTCTTCGTTTAAACCTATTTTAGAACAACATAAGATATCGTTAATTTTAGAAAGGTTTTCATCTTGACCAAAAACTTCTTTTTTGATGTTGTTATAAAATTTATCAAAGTTTTTTGAACTTGATTCAATTTCAGACAAAGATATCTTACTATGTTCTGAAATAACCAAATTTACATCAGACATTTTAATGTTTGTTGGATTTTGTTTTTCCTCAGACTGTAAACTTGCTAAGTCTTGAACATAATCTTTTATTAATTTCTCTACTTTTTTAATATTTACATTATCTTTTTGTAGAGTGTTAATAATATTTTTGTGTTTATTTTTTAAACCATCTAATGGTTTTAAGTTCTTTATCTTTACTTTTGATCCAATTTGATCAATCACATCAAAGGCTTTGTCTGGGAATCTCTTGTGAGCCAAGAATCTTTCACAACAATCAATAGCATACTTGAGTATTGGTTTACTGAATTTAACATTATGGAATTCCTCGTAAGAATTTATACTATTTTCAACAATTTTAAGAGTTTGAGATTTATTTGGCTCTTTAATATCAATTGATTCAAATCTTCGCTTCATTGCAGCATCTTTCTCAAAAATGCTTTGATATTCTTCTGTGGTGGTTGCGCCTATGCATTTTATCTCTCCACGCGCCAAGTATGGTTTGAGGATGTTGGACGCATCCATAGAGTTATCCGCGCCGCCAGCCTTAAATATGTTGTGAATTTCGTCAAAGAACAGAACAATGTGTGGATTGTTTTTGACAATTTTCATTAATTTTTCGAATTTCTGCTCAAATTCGCCTCTGTATTTGGTTCCAGAAACCATTGCGGTTAAATCAATATTGTAAATTTCAAAATTCAATATATTTGCTGGAACCTCTGCATTGTAAATTTTCATAGCAAGACCCTCAACAATAGCGGTTTTGCCAACACCTGCCTCTCCGATTAGGATTGCATTGCTTTTGTTTTTCTTGGATAAGACTTCAATCAGGCTTGAAATTTCATTTTCTCTTTCATACACAGGTTGAATTTTACCTTGTGCTGCCAAATAGTTTAAATTTGATCCAAATTTCTGCAATTCATGGATTGACTCTTCTTTTTTTGTCAATTCTTCTATGTTCTCTAAATCATGTAAATTAAAATTTTCATAATCATCGCTAATTGAGTGTTCCTCTAAGACCTTTTCTCCAGAAACTAAATTAATTAATTGGGACAGATTCTTTTTAATATCATAACCCATTTCAGAAAGGTATTCTAAAATATAAGGTGAAGTCTCAAGTATACCAAGCAATAAATGTTCAATTGCGATATAGCAATGATCAAAGTCATTAGAAATGTCGCTTGCTTTTTTGAGGGCTTTAGTCAATTCTGGATGCCAAGGATCAGAGGATTCTGTTAATGTAAACTTTTCTGGAAACTCTTCGTAAGCAACATCCAATAGACTTTCCATGTCAATATGGTCTGCGGTTAAATAAATTCTATTTAAAAGTTTATTAAGATCGCCGTTTGCATTGAAGATACAACCATAAAAAATATGTAAGTTGTTTACAGTTTTATTGCCCATGTCTTGAGCAAATTTCTGAGCATCTTTAATAGCTTTTTTAGCTCTGGGAGTAAGGTTGTATTCTTTTAAAGTCACTGATTTATTTACACTCATTTTATATCTGACAGTTTCATATAAATTTTGTCTTTCAAGACAAAGATATTATCTACAAAAACAATATCATCGTTTTTCGAACCACAAACAACAACGATATCGTCTTTCTCTGGTAGCTTTTTACCAGAGTTTATGTAATTTGTCAACTTTTCTTCTCTAGAATTGTCCATAAAAAGACCCTCAACATGACCAATTTCATCATTTAGTGTTAATCTAGCATATTTGTTACCACTAGAGCTAACTCTTCTCATAATATCTGAAAGCACACCAACAAACCTAATGTTTGAGCGATTTACTTGATTCTTGATTTCTTGTGAAGAAACAAAGCTTTCTCTGTCATTTGATTTAAATATATCCCTAAGCTTGTAGGAGTAACTATAACCAAGAAGCTTGTTTTCAAAAAACCAGTTTGCAAACTTTATATGCTGCTTATTCTGCTCGTAGATTTTCTTGTAAACCTCGTATTTTGATTTAAAGGTTTGAAATCTACTTTCTTTAAACAGAATTTTACCATCGTCTGCAATCGTTTGATTTTTGCGACAATCATGTATTGTGTTAAGAACATCGTAATTAAACAATTTGCCTAGCTCTATAATATTTCTTTTTTCTCTTTCAGTAAGAATGTTAAATGTTTGAGCCTCAAGAACAAGTCTACAGCGATCATTATCAATGAATGAATCAAGCATACCAGCTTGAATAAATGCTGATAGTGTGCCAATATTAATTCCGCTTTGTTTTGCGGAGAGGAATACTTCGTATTTGTTTTCAAAAGAAGATTCTCTGAATTCAATCAAAGATTCTATCACTTTGTCTGAAACCCCTTTAATTGAGTTTAGTCCATAACGTATATCTTTGCCATCTTTTTTAAAGTCAAGATTTGAAAGATTTAGGTCTGGTGGAAGAAGCTTAATATCGAACATCGAAAGCTCTTGAGAAATTCTTGCAATTTCTTCATGAGAGTCTGGTTCAAAGCGAGCAAATTTAAGCAAGCTTAAGAAAAATTCCTGAGTATAATTAAATTTCAAATAAATAGTAACAGCCGCAAGATAAGCATAGCTAATAGAGTGAGATTTGTTAAAGGAATAGTTCGCAGAATCTTCTGCAACCTTCCATAAGACTTCTCCAATAGCAGGGTCTAAATTATTCTCTTCTATCTTGTCTTTGATCTTAGACTTCCAAGCTGGCATTTGATCTACTTTTTTCTTACCAACAATTCTTCTAAGTTGCTCTGATTCATCTAGAGTAAATCCAACCTTTACAGCCATTTTCATAAGCTGTTCTTGGTAAAGTGGGATGCCTCCAGTATACTCAAGAATATCATCAAAGAATGAGTGAACAGATTGAGATTCGCCAGTTCTTACATATTCTGCATAATTATTCTTAAAGTCCAAGGCTCCCGGTCGAGCAATAGCAACTACAGCGGAAAGCTGCTCAAGGTTTCTTGGGGCTATATCTTTGCAAACCTTGAAATTTGTGTCGGCTTCAATTTGGAAAAGACCCTGTGGGGCTTCAAGACAGGCTAATGCTGCATAAATAGATGGATGATGCGGATCAATATCTGATACTTTAATACCAATCTGATTACAAACATCATGAACCACAGAAAGCGTTCTTAGTCCAAGAATATCGAACTTCACACTAAGGCTCGCTACATCATCCATGTCATAACCAGATACTAACGCTCCATCATTTGTCTTTTGAAGTGGCATAACATCCTCAAGACTAAATCTTGATATACAAATACCAGAAGGATGAACGCCAGTGTTTTTTGCCAAGCCTTCAATTTTTCTTGCAATTTTATATGCGTTTTTATATTTTTTTGCATACTTCTTAAATTGCTCATTTTCTTCATAGGCTGTTTTTAGTTTAGCAACTTTACCAAACTGTTTTGGTATGGTGTCACTAATTTGGTTGACTTCTGTTTCTGATAAATCTTCAATAATTTTTCCACACTCTTTGATGCAAAGTTTGCTACTCAAAGTATTGAGGGTTAGTATTTTACATGTTTTTCCTTTATACTTTTTATTAATGTATTCTATCACCTCTACACGGCGATCATAACTAATATCGTTATCAATATCTGCCAAGAGAGAGCCATCCAAATAAATTTCGCCATCATCTTCAATCTTTCTAGCTCGGCTTTGAGAAACAAATCTTTCAAAGAAAAGATCATACTGAATTGGATCAATATTAGTAACACCAATGGTGTATAACACCAAGCTACCTGCCGCGCTGCCTCGACCAGCGCCAGTTGGAATACCAGCTTCCTTGCAGAAATTAAGAACATCCCAATTCAATAAAATATAATCTACAAAACCAAGATCATTAAGAATATTAAGCTCCATTGTTAGGCGGTCATAATATTCTTGTTTGTTATCTGCATTATCAATACCTAAGTCTTTAACGCCTTTAAAGCAGAGTTTTCTTAAAAACTGAAAGTTGTTAGAGCCTCGCTGACAATCAACAAGATCGTAATACTTATCTTCGATTTTGATTTCTGGAAGCTTTACACCTACAGGAAATGGTTTTTCGTATTTCTTAAATTCTTTTATATTCATAGCTCAACTTCGTATAGTTGTTTTCTAAAAACTTTATAATTCATGTTAATATCATAAAGTGCATCGTGAAGCTTTTTGGGATCGTGAGGAATATTGTATTTCTTCAGCAATGTCCCCATTGAATTCTCGCCTCTTTTTGTTTTAATTTCAAGCATTTTATATTGCCAAGATAAGAAATTATCTTTGTTCAATGGAATGTTTCTGGAGATTGAAACGCCAAGCGATCTTGTGTCAATGATTCTGTTAACAAAAGAATAATCAGATTTCATGTTTCTAAGCCGTCTCCAAGTATTCAAAATATAAACATCGAAACCTAAAAGGTTTTGTCCAACAATTTTATATTGTGGATCATAAAGATATGAAGCTACTTTATCCCAAGCTTGTTTATTGTTTTCTGCTTTGCGTTCATATTCTTCTGTGGTAAATCCAGTAATTTTAGCAGCACCTTTTGATACTTTAAGGTTTTTCCACTTAACATAAATATCATGCTCTTCAAGAATTTTATCTCCTTGGCAAACGAGCCAAGAAACTTGCCAAGGTCTGCTTGAAACCAAATTCAAGCCTTCTGTCTCTGTATCAATTACTAGATACTTTTGCTTTTGATCGAATCTAAGTAAATCAGCGTTCATATTCTAAGTAGCTTTCTAGGCAGAATTCATTGCTGCCAAAGTGGTTTAGGTTAGGAGAATCAAGGGTTGAAACCTTGCCGAAATTTCTTGTGCAAAGAATCTTATATGTAATGAGGGCTTCGTGATCTTCTCTTTTATTGTAATAAATTGATTTTACTAATTGTGTTTCGTATTTATCTTTACAGAAAGACTCTACAGAGTTTTTTACAATTTGATCAAAAGGTAAACCATTATCTTCTATAAAGAAGGTTGGTTTGATTTTGCTGAAATCAGGAATGCATTTACTCATTGTCATATTGTTGTTAAATATGAAAGAATCGTAAAAGGGGATAGCCATTTCAACACTGTCGTTCCACATTGAGTTTAAAATTTTGAAGTCAATTTTTCCGTTTCCTTCAACAGCAGCAAAAGAAGAAATTCTGTTTAGAATTTTACAGCCTTCATCATCCTTTGCGAAGATTATTACTTTATGATCTGATTTTTCATTTTCATCAGAAATTGAATTGCAGCATGTAATTCTTAAACCAAAGATTAAATTAAGATCAGCTTTTTTGCAGGAAAGAAATGCTTTCATGAATCCTGTCATGCTGTCTTCAACCAAAATCAAGTCTTGAATTTTGTTTTGCTGACATAGCTCTATAATGCTATCTGAACCTTCATCCACAGAGGATTCTTCAAGCGTGAGAATGCTTTTGCCTATAGAATAGCATGATTTAAACAATGGAATCATGCCTGATTATGGCATCTATAATAGATTATGTCAAGAACAATGTGCTGGGCAACCAGCATAATGTTTCATTTCATATGTGCCACCCTCTGGAACCAAAGATTCATTGAATTCTTCCTCAAACACGGAATTGATTACATCTCCATCGGCATTTTTAATATGAAAATAATTAAAATCAAATTTCATTGCACAGTGCCATTTGGGACTGCCATCTTTTTTAAGTTCTCCTTTTTTGCTGGCAAATCCACACATAAGCTTCCCGCTAAAAGTTCCATCTTTTGGAAAACCTTTTTTAACAGCAAAGTTTTTAACTGCGTCTTTTTCTGAAAAATTATCAATAAGTTTTTGAATCTCTGTTAACTCATGCTTAAATCCTTCAAGCTCTCCTTGGGTTATTGGTTGCATTCTTACAACGCCAGATTCTACATGAGACTTTTGAAAATTTGCAACCAATTTATCTCCATTAAAAAGTTCGCTTTGAACATATTCGTTAGTTTTTTGATCGTCCAAGTCAAACTTTAAAAATAAAAATTCACTTTGAGTGTTTTGATATTCTGGAAACATTTGGGTCACTGCAAAACTATACATAAGGTCTTGCATGTTATCCTCAATTTCAGTTGGTAAGAAAACAGATTTGCTAGTTTTAAAGTCTCTAATTACTGCATACTTCTTTTTATTGTAAAGGAAAAGTTTATCAATAAAGCCCCTAATCTTGAAATAATAATTATCATCATCAAACTCAATAGCAAATTCTCGCTCTGAAAAAGATTGTGTTGGTGTGCCGAGCTTTTTGCCAAAGAAGTCATAAGAAAGACCATTAAAGATCATCTGCTTGATTAATGAAATGTTTTCAAAATCATCTACTTCTAAAATTTTTGCGTGTTTAATTATTAATCTTTTAATTGATTCAACAGAGAAAACATCTTGTGTCTTCATGATTTTATCAAAATGCTTTTTATGTCTTTTGTTTCCAAGAACTTCAAAAATCAAATGGCAGATAGTTCCTCTGCTTGAACCATCGTTTTTCTTATCTGGCATTTTCAAAATATACTTACACCAGTAAAGCCAAGAACAGCTTTGTAGCGTCTTGATTCTACTTGCAGATAAGTATTTAGATTCTTTTTTATTATTGCTCATTTAATTTTAAAAATTTGTTAGCCTGTTCTTTTGAGAACATTGTGATATGATTTTTTACATAGGAAAAAATATGTTCTTGTTGTTTTTCGGTATCAATTAATCTAGATTTCCATTCAGTAAAATTATAACCTTCTTCGTGCGCTTTGCCGAAATCATTGTATGGTTTTGGCGGCAATTTGATTTCAAGCTGATCTAGGTTAAAATATCCACTTAACTTTACATAAGCTTTAAAAGCTCCTAGTAAGCCGTTGTTTTGAGAGCTATCAAAATCATTATTCGTGCATATGTAAACTTTGTTTAGGTCTTTACCGCAGAGGTAAGAAATAATAGCAGGGCTTACATTGGTTCCAAAGATAACAAGAACATTTTTGATTCCTTGTTCATAAAGAGCCATTGCATCTCCAATACTTTCTACTAGATAAACTTCTTTCTGTTTATCAATAATCTGATCAACAGTAAATTCCGCTGGAATGTAGGAAGGATAAAGCCAAGTTGTTTTTCTTCCAATATGTTTCCATTTGATGGAGTGATTTTCATCAACCCTTCTACCAGAAAACCCAATAATTTGAGAGTGTTCATTATATATTGGAAAGACCATCCTGCGATACAATTGACCGCCAGATGCTAAACCAGTTTTAAAAAACTTTTGCGTCTCTTCGGAGATGTTTCTGTTTTTATAAAAACTGTAATTTGGGAATAGTTTGTCTAACCATTCGTTGGGATAAATTTTTTGCATTTCAATTAATTCTATAGGTGTGTATTCTACAGTGTCTTCTTTTTCTAAAGCTTCTTCAAGTTCTTTACACTGAGTTGGATCATTTTTAACTGTAAGGTTGATTAGGGCTTTTAATGGTTTTGATTTACCGTTGCCATGAATATAGTCAGTCCATACTCCAGTATCTTTGTAAATCTGAATAGCAGTTGGATTATCGCCTCCACGATAAATAGCTTTTGTTCTCCAATGATTTCCACAATCCAATAAATCATATCCCATTTTTTCAAGGATAGACCTAGTGGTTTCTGGATTAATCAAGGCTTGGGATTTCTTCATTGCTTGCATCATTGTCAATTACGGCTTCGCCGCTATGGTGTCTCACGATATCTCGCAAGTCTCCACATTCAGTAATATTAAAGTTTCTAAAGTCTAGGTTTATAAAATTCTTTCTTAAGGTGTCTCCGAATTGAACAGGTTCAACTGCGCCAGCAATATCTTCGCCCAAGTGACGAGCTTTTACATTGATTAGCTTGTGCGTTCCAAACATTCTTCCATCATGTTCAATTTCATCTACTGTTTTATTTCTTAAGATAAACATATGCGAGCAGAATTGAGTAATCCTATCAGAAAGAGAAACAATGCTTTCATCGTCAACAATGTTTTCTGAGTTTCTGTTATTTGTGATGCCGCTTCTATTTGATTGGACAGAAGTAATCATTGGAATAACAGGTTCACCATCTTCAAGAATCTCTTTTTGAATACACTTCTTAAACTTGTCAACCATTTCACCAACAACCTGCCACTCGTTTTTGCCATGCTGGTTTTCTGATGTTGTTTTAATGTAATCAAAACTGAACACCATTTTATTGCCTCTACCAACCTTTGAGTAATAAAACCTCTTAAGTGTGCTGATCATTGAATCAACATCCATGCCGCCAACATTGTAATAGTAAAACTTAAGTTTTTTTATCTTTGGCCAAACAGACCTAATCTTGTTTACAACTTCTTCACCAGCCTGTCTCCACTTACCACTCTCGATAAGATGCATGGGAACACCAGAAAGAGAAGCGCACTGTCTCATTATTAGTTCCTCTTTGCTCATTTCACCATTATCAAAGTGAAGAACAGGAACGTCATACTTCATGCTTACCTTTGTTGAATAGTCCATGCAGTATTGAGTTTTACCAACACCAGAACGTGCAACAATAACAGTAATATTTCCAGCCCTTAGCAATGAGCCATAAATTTTATTTAATTTATTGTGTGGCCCCATCATCCCAAATTCAGTCATGGGGTTGTTGCCTCTTTCTTCAACAATATACTCCATTTCTTCATAAATGTTTTCTGGAGAATCGTTGCCAATCTCGTAAAGATTGATTTGAGAATTATAAATAGAGTCTGCTTTTTCTACAATCTCGGCCAAAGAGCTTTCCATAGGCAGAGACTTCATTGACTTCATTACATTTTGTGAAGCCATAGCAATACCCCTTCTGATAGAAAACTTTTTTAATTCCTTTGCAGTCTTGATAAGGTTTCCGTTTGGAACCTTTCGCATTGCCAAAGACTTGATGTAATCAGATGGATTGAGATTGTCTTCAAAGGATAGCCCGATATTAGAAACTCTTTGTGCGATAATGATTTCATCAATGTCTTCACCAGCATCAATTGCTTGCTTAATAACGGTAAAGATGCTGCTGTTTAGACTTGTTTGTTCTGAATAAAAATCAGAAGCCTCGATAAAGCTTGAGATTTCAGAAAAATCATTTGGGTTTTTTATTAAACCAGCGAGTAATTGTTTTTCTAATTCGTAATTATAAATCATAGTTTTGATTGTTTGTTGTATCCGAGCAAAATTCTTGAACAGCTTTCTTTAAGCCAAGTTCTGTTAAACCGCAATCAAACCTGTGATATACAATAGGATCGCCATTTTCAGAGCATACTGCTAAAATCACTCCTTTGTATTTATCAGTATCACCGCTAAATTCATATAGTTTTTCGATTAGGTTTTCTGGAATTGAAAACTCTATTTCATTATCTTCTTTCATATTATAAAAAAATGTCTTGGTCTTCAAAGAACGATGCGTGTATTTCGTTCTTATGGTAAATCTCTACTAGCTTTATACCATTATTTTCACAGAAATCAAGCTTTTTCTTGTCTCTTTTTAGTTGATCTAAAAATTTTAATCTATTACCATGAAAATGCTTCACAAACTTTGTGTGTTGTTGTCCTTGAACTTCAATCGCAATTTTTTTGTTTGCGTTATAGAAGTCTAAGGAAAGTCTTGAACCGACTACCTTTAGCTCCTCAAAGACAATATCATTTTGCCAATAAGGTTTTAAAAAATCTTTTACGCTTTTTTGGAATTTACTTCTGCTATTAGTATCCCAATTAATAAGATATTTTTTTGCGTTTTTAAGATTTCTTATTTTGCCGTTGCAATCTAAGAATTTCATGAAAACTCATTGATTGCTTTTTTAAAGAATTTAATCAAGAACTTGGAAAGCTCGTTGTTTTCTTCGATGATTGAAAATAGTTTTGCATCACCCTGAATTGGAAACTTAAGAACGTCTTCATCAAAACCTGCTTCATTAAGCATTTCAATAAATTCGTCAGAACCATTGATCCAAGCTCCTTTTTTATTCACAAACTCCCAAGCATAAAGAAGGTCTACAATCTCTTTTTCAATCCAAATAGATGTTCCATTCTTGCGCCCATATCTAATTGGGTAGCAAAGTGTTCTGTTGGTTGTCTCATTTGGAGACTTCTTGACTGTTATTTTTGCAAAGTGACCAATTGGTGGATTCTTTTCAGAAACTTTTTTATTGGTTGGGTCTTTAAGAATTAAATCGTCTCTAAATCTTGGTTCAAATTCAATAATGAAATTAGCAAAGTGTAGTAAGGCATTGCCTCCTGTTGCAGATGTTTGTCTTATTGGTGCTTTTGTATAGGGGTCTAGCTTGATATCTGCACGAACTTGAGAAACGAAAATTGCCATGTGTCCTCTTTTGGCTAGAGAGATAGCCATCTTCTTCATGAAGGTAGCAGCAATAACCGCTCCACCTGCAACTTTTGCAGATTCATCAAAGTTTTTATCTAAATCATTCTTAGCAATAAGACCATCAACAGAATCAAGCAAGAAACAATACTTAGTTTTTTCTGGATTTTTTGTGACTAATTGCCTCATTAAATCAACTACAGTTTCATAAATATTTGATTCAAATACAAAACATGTTCCTTCTTTCCAATCTTCTGCGTTATAAACAAATTTAACTCCAGACCTTTCTTTCATTTCTGGAGAAAGCCTTCCCTCTGCTTTAAAATAAACGGCTTTTGTGTTTGGGAGATCATTTAAAAAGTTCTTCATTACTTCTAAAGACTCCGAAGTTTTGCCTCCTTCATTGATTCCAACGAAGCGATGTAAACCGGGACCGAAACCGCCTCCTAGTTGTAGATCAAGCTGTAAAGAGCCGCTTGATACTTTATAATCAATCTCTTCTTCGAAATTATAATGATCTTCCTTGTTTGCCTTGAGGAAGTTTTCAAGCATCTTGTTTGTTTCTTCTATTTTACTCATTTAAAAAATCTTTTAGTGTTTTCTTCTTTTTGACTACGGAATCTTTTCCTGCCTTTTCTCCTATATCATACTCTGGATATCTACTCTTGTCCAGTAAAAAATTAAAAGCTCTAAACTTTTGATCTAAAGTTTTCTTTAATTTCGGGCTAACCAAATAAGTTAGTGAGTCAAACTTCTTATTAAAGCTGACCACATTCATAAACTCAAGAGAATAACGATCACAAAGATCGTTTAAAAACTTCATTTCTCTTGCGTAGAAATTCCTACGCCCTGTTGGGGGAACATCTACAAGACGAAAAAGAATCTCTTTTTTATTGATTTTTTTTGGCTTTTTACTCAACTTGACCTATATTAACAAGTATTATATTTCTTGTCAAGTCAATTATCCCTCACAAGAGGAGCAGGTCAAAATAGACCTTGCAAGCTCTTGGCTTGGATTTGCGCTTCGTTGATAATAAAAGCTTTTAACTCCTTGCTCCCAACCGAAAATTAAAAGAGAATTAATTTCCTTTGGAGAGGTTTTGGGTGGAATCATAAGATTCAAAGATTGCCCTTGATCAATGTATTTCTGACGTTGGGCTGCTTGAATCACAATCTCTTTTTGAGAGATTTCGCCAAATGTTTTGAATACATCTTTTTCTTCGTCTGTAAGGAATTCTAGGTGTTGCACAGAGCCACCTTTAACCAAGATAGACTTCCAAACTTCAGGAGTGTTCTTTTCATATTTTTCAAGCAAATCTGCCAAGTATGGATTTCTGTAAGTGAATTTTCCTTTTGCCAAATTCTTAACAAAGTAATTGCTGTTAAGTGGTTCGATTGAAGGAGATACTTGACCCAAGATGAAAGAACTACTGGTTGTAGGAGCAATTGCCATTGTGGTTGTGTTTCTGCGTCCATAACCCTTGAGCAACTCTGGTTCTCCCAAGCTTTGGGCAAGTTCCTCGCTTGCTTTGTATGTTCGCTCTTTCATTGTTTGAAAGATTTCTCCGTTCAGCATTTTTGCTTCCATGCTCTCAAATGCAATCATCTTGCTCTGCAAGAAAGAATGCCAACCAAGAACACCAACACCAATAGCGCGTTGTCTCTTGGCAAAGTTGTGAGAGCTTTCCATGAAGGGAATGTCTTTTGTCTTTTGGATATATTCTTCCATGACAGCATCCAAGAAATGCGTCAGTGTTTCAATTGCGTCAGTTTGTTTGATTTCGTCCCAATGAATCAAATTCAAAGAAGATAAACAACAAACGAAGGATTCATCAGCACTTGATGAAAGGGAAATTTCTGCACAAAGATTTGAAGCATAAATCTTTTTGTTTTTATCTTTGTATACTTCTGGGGCATTGTTGTTTGCATTGTCTGTAAAGAAGATATAAGGATATCCGCTTTCTGAACGCTTTTTCAGCACCTGCGCCCAAATACCTCTCTTTTCTGGATCACCAGCAATCATAGAGTTCATCCATTCGTCTGTAACAGTAACAGCGAATGACATTTCTTGAATAGAGTGACCTTCGCCACGAATTCTCAAGAACTCTTTAACATCTGGGTGTTCAACTGGAAGGTATGCAGCAAAACTGCCTCTACGCACACCGCCTTGAGAAACAATGGAAGCAGTCTTGTCAAACATCTCCATAAAATGCACAGGGCCAAAAGAAGAACTGCCAGAGCTAATTGAAGCTCCGCGCTCTCTCAAGTCTCCAAAATAACCAGAAGTTCCTGCTGCATTTTTGCATTGCATACCAACTTCGGCATTCTTTTGAAGAATGGATTCCATTGTATCTTCAATGTAAACACCATTGCACGAAATTGGCAAACCACGCTTGCGGCCAAAGTTTGCCCAAACAGGACTTGCAAGAGAATAAAAACCCCTTGACATGTAATCCTCAAATTTGTCGGCAAAGCCGTTTATTTTTAGATATTTTTCTGCTGCTTGAGCAATATCTTTAATTCTTTGAAGTGGGGTTTCTTCTGGAAGAAGGTAATCTTTCTTCAAGAAGGTTTGCGAGTCTGTGTTTAGCCAATAGTATTTATTCATTAGAAAAGTTCTTCTGCACTGAAAGTTTGTGATTTTTTGCTGTATTCTACAGGGCGGGAATGGAAAAAGTCTGTGGCATTATTGCCAAGCAATTCTTCTTCAAACCAAGAGGTAGAACTTAAAATTTCTTGATCAACTTCAAAAAGCTTTGGAAAGCCAATACCCTCAAGGGATTCGTTGATTCTGTTTTTAATGAATTCTTTAAGAATGGGTGCGCTCAACCCTTCTTCTTGGATACCATTGACCATCCAATCAATGATTTTAGCTTCTGCTTTGTATGCTTGTTCTGCTTCATGCAGAATGCGATCTTCAAGCTCTTGATCAAAAAATTCTGGATACTCTTCACGAATAGTGTTAATGATCTTCATTCCAGCAAGAGCGTGGATCATTTCTTCGTTTCTTGTATATTTTACCTGTTGATCAGTATCCTTCAGGACATTCTTATAACGAGAAAACCAGTTAATCGTATAGAACTGAGAAAAAAGGCTGACGTTCTCAACAAAAAGGGTAAACAGTATAAGAGCGTAAACATACTGCTTTCTGCTGTTTTTATAGAATTTATGCGTATACTTTTTAAGGTAAGCGACTCGACCTTGAATAAAATCCAGTTCAAGGTTTTTCTCAAAAATATCTTCTAAACCAAGCACCTCAAGAAGCCTCTCGTAAGCATTATTGTGAATAACTTCCACATTACCCATTGCAATCCCCAAGTCATTTAAAGAAGGGTGTGGCAAATTGTCACCAAGCTTAACCCAAAAGGTTTTTACAGCTACTTCAATCTGACCGATTGCTGATAATGTTCTTACTATAATCTCTTTTTCTTGATCTGTTAAATTCACGGAAAAATCGTGAACATCAGTTGAAAATGAGAACTCCTTATCCGTCCAAAAACCATTGTAAATGGCTTCTGTAAACTCTTCTGTCCACGGATAATGGTTCGGCTTCCTCGATACTTGTTCCTCAAAAATCATTGTGCTTATCTTTACACAAACTGTATGTCGGATCGAAGAAAAAAGCAAGCTAATTATTCTCAAAATCGCAGATTATTTTGGGCCGCAAAAATAACCTGATTTTAAATAAAGAAAAGTGTGGTCACACACGTTTTATATATGAACGTAGTGAATATATAAAACGTAATATTCTTACGAGACGGTAATGGTAGCGGGACGGTTCTTAACGTATCGGAGTTCTTTATTATAAAACTTACGTCCAAAAAATCTACAAAAACTTAAGAAAAAATTCAACTTGACTTTTTCTCAATAAATCACATAATAAGTTGTATATATGGAAACAGATAAAGCTTCAGATCAAGAATTGACTGAAAGAATAAAAAACAACAGTTGCGATGAGGATGCTCTCAAAGAGTTGATCTGTCGGCATTCTGGTATATACATAGACATGATCAAGGTATATGCTGGAAAAAGCTTCAACCAAAATCAATTAAACGACTTTATTGATCAAAAAGATTCGGTTATCTACGAAGCGGCCAAAAAATACGATCCTGAAAGATCAAAATTCTCTACATATCTGGCCAACAAAACCAAATACCTTTGTTTGTCAGAGAAAACAAGATTTCAAAAAGAAAGCAAAATCATTAGCTTAGATGATATTGATTTTTGCCAAAGTGATAAATCGCTCTCTCCAGATGAAGATTGCGTCCACAACGAATCTATGGCAAACATAATGAAAATGATTCTTAACCACCAAGACTCTAGGGTTAGAGAAATTTTTCAAATGCGCTATTTTAAAACCAAAACAAACAAACTCACGCCTTGGAAGGTAATTGCTAAAAAATTGGACTTGTCAGCACAAAGTTGCATTAATATCCATAATAGAACCCTAAAGTTTTTCAAAAACAGAATAAAAAATGAACAAACAATTGAATTTTGATGCCCCAATAAACAATCTCAGTTTGGGGAACGTTAGCTATAACTTTTTAAGAGAATTATTTCGCGCAAATATTGACGTTAATCTTTTTGCGGTTGGTGATCGCGCCCAAATGTCAGCTTTTGATAAAAAATCTGACGATCTGGTTGAGTTTATTAAAAAATCAGGATACCAAAGATACAATAATTTTAAAAAAGAAATACCAACCTTAAGGGTTTGGCATATCAATGGCAGTGAAAGAAGCATTGGTCAAAACCAATATTTATACACTTTTTACGAGTTGGATAGTCCAACCCAAGCTGAGATCAATATCGTTAATGCTCAAAAGCATACATTCTTTTCTTGCTCTGAAGCTTACGATGTTTTTAAAAATGCTGGTTGCAAAAATATTTCCTATGTTCCACTTGGGTTTGATGAAGACTTCGGCAAAACAGGAAAAAAATATTTTGAAGATGATGTGATTCATTTCGGTATTATCGGAAAGTTTGAGCGTAGAAAAAACACTCAAAAGATCATTCAAACTTGGTTAAAGAAATTTGGCAACAATCCAAAGTATCAGCTAACCTGCTTGGTCAATAATCAATTCTTTCAAAAAGAACAGATGGAGCAACTGATTGCAGGTTGTTTAATGAATAAAAATTGGCACAATATTAATTTCCTGAATCATCTAGAAACCAACTCCGAAGTCAATGAATTAATGAACTCTATAGATATTGACCTTTCGGGATTGTCTAATGGTGAAGGGTGGAACCTTCCTGCATTTAACGCCACAGCACTTGGAAAGTGGAGTATTGTTTCCAATTGCTCTTCTCATAAAGATTGGGCCAATAAAGAAAACAGTATTCTTGTTGATGTGAGTGGCAAACAACCCTGTTATGACAATGTATTCTTTCGTGAAGGCTTGACATTTAATCAGGGTAACTATTATAAAATATCTGAAGAAAGTATCAGCGCAGCTATGGATACGGCTACTGTAATGGCCAAACAACCCAATCCAGAAGGCGAAAAACTTAGGGAAAAGTTTACCTACGAAAAAAGCATGGATCAAATCTTAAGTGTAATCTTTCAATAATATGGCTTTTTATCTCTACAAAAATCCCGAAACCGAAGAAGTCAAAGAAATTTGGCAGAATATGAATGATGAACATGTTTATTCTGAAGATGGGGTAGAGTGGAAGCGTGTATATACAAAACCACACGCTGCTGTTCAAGCAGCTTCCAAACTAGACCCATTTAATAAAAGGGGATTTATCGACAAAACAGGCAACATGAAAGGCACAATTGGAGACATGATGGGCTTGTCTGAGGAAATGTCTGCAAAACGCGCAGAAAAAGCTGGTAATGAAGACCCAGTGAAGCGCAAATTCTTCGATAATTACGAAAAAAATATTGGTAAAAAACACTTGGCAGACAAACCAAAGAGAATCGAAAGAAAAGGTATTTCTATTGATTTTGATTAAGCGTAGCTTCCAGACACTGTAAAAATCTTAGAGCCAACTTTGATTCTAAGAACGCCATCGCCAGAAGCGATATTATCATTTTCAATAATTGTGTTTGCGCCGCTTGCACCTGTAATATCAAGGAATCGTGTTACCTTATTGCCGCTGATAGTCAAGTTACCAGTAATGTTAACATTATCCTGAAAAATTGCGCTTCCATTGAATGTTGCAATTCCACTTACATCAACATTATCCTCAAAAACTGTATCATTAATGAATCTTTGGCCACTTGCAAAATCAATGATCAGCTTCCTACTTTGATTAACTGTTCTGATTGCTGTATCATCGCCCATTAATGCACTTCCTACAACACCACTAGCAAAAGTAATTGTATCACATCCAATCAATACATTTTTACTAGAATTATCTTCAAATGTGGAGTTTGTAGAAAATAAAACTGTATTATTTTGGCCGTTAACCGTATTGTTATTACCATTAACTACAAAGTTATACTTTCCTGTAACTGTTGTGTTTGTTCCACCAATCAACATTCCACTATTTGGGTCAAAATCCAAAGTCGTATCTGTTTGAAGAAAACCTCTTGAATTAACTGTTAAACCTCCAGTAATATCAAAATTTCC
>Ga0255753_1002152_pt1 | contig 22229 bp, 18 predicted proteins | sample 041ome_10_FD_179953 | JGI IMG/M metagenome (GOLD analysis project Ga0255753, IMG submission 179953) | Coastal salt marsh microbial communities from the Groves Creek Marsh, Skidaway Island, Georgia - 041412US metaG (version 2) | ecosystem: Environmental > Aquatic > Marine > Intertidal zone > Salt... | reverse complement strand
GTTTATGTAGAGGGAAAGAACAAAAATGGCAAAGAAAATTGACAAAAAAAAAATGAAATGTAATAGCCCTAAAGCTAGTCCACAAGGAAATAAATCACATGTGGTTAAAGCTTGCTCTGGTGGTAAAGAAAAGATTATTCGTTTTGGTCAAAAAGGTGTTAAAGGTTCTCCTAAAAAATCAGGTGAGTCTGAGTCATACGCTAAACGTCGTAAGGCATTCAAAGCACGACATGCAAAGAACATTGCTAAGGGTCCACTGTCTGCAGCATATTGGGCAAATAAAGTTAAGTGGTAGGAGAAAGTAGATGCCGAAAAGAATGTCTAATGACAAGCGTAAGAAAGCTTCCTACATGGCAGAGGGTGGTACTGTAAAGGACTCTTGCTACCATAAAGTAAAAGCTCAATACAAAGTATTCCCATCAGCTTACGCTTCAGGTGCTATTGCTAAGTGCCGTAAGAATAAAGGTAAGTAAGATGGCTGTACGTAAGACTAAGAAAGGTGCAGCACTTAAACGTTGGTTTGAAGAAGACTGGAAAGATGTACGTACAGGTAAAGAGTGTGGTAGATCAGAAGGTGAGAAGCGTGGTACGCCTTACTGCAGACCTACTAAGAGAGTATCTAAGGATACACCTAAGACATCTAGAGAGATGACAGCAGCTGAGAAACGTAAGAAGATTGCTGAGAAAAAAAGATTAGGACAACCTGCAGGTGCTCCCCGTCGTGTTGGTCCACTTGCTCGGAGGAAGTAATGACTGAGTTTGATAAGATGGATCTTGATGGTGATGGTGAAGTCACCAAAGAAGAATATAATATTTATCTCGAAGCTAAACGCAGAGAGATGGAAGATGAAGATGCTAAGCGTGACCAACAACGTAAGATGGTTTGGTTTGCTTTATTTGGTATGTTGTTATACCCATTATTTGTATTTGCTACAGACTTATTAGGATTAGATAAAGCTAGTGCTGTTATCGGTGATATGTCTGGGGTATACTTTATGTCAGTCGGCTTAGTAGTATCAGCCTTCTTTGGAGCAGATGCTTATGTCAAAGGTAAAGAGAAATAAACCTGTCATAGTAAAGTGGGTTGACATCACATCTTGGACAGGTTGGAATGATGAACTCATAGAACAGAATTTAGATGAGCCTACATTATTATATACTGTAGGGTACATTGTAAGAAAGACAAAAGATAAGTTAACTATAACTGACACATACCCTGACATTGGAGCTGTTGTAACGTTCCCTATTGGTTGTGTACTTAGTATAACTGAGTTAGAGGTTAAGGAGGATATATGATTCCGGTGGAACTCATTACCATGGCAGGTGGAGCTGCTATGGGAGGCTTGTTCAAAATGATGGACAAGGCGCAAGAGAATAAACAGAAGCAACAAGAAATGATGATGCAGATGATGAAGGCTAAGACTGAAGAAGCTGATGCTGATTCAATGCGAGCTACTAAATCTGCTGATGCAGCTGCTGCACGTGTAGGTAATGATCCATTTGCTAAGATGACTCGTCGTATATTTGTACTTGTTATGCTAGGCTTAGGTGCTTGGGCAATGATGGGTGGACTTACTGGACTAGATATTGTAGTCCCTATTGAAGTTGAGAATGGTTTTAACTTTTTAGGTTTGATTGATACTACAGGTAAAACAACAGAATTTGTACGACTAGAGAATGCTATCGTAGCATTTGATTGGTTAAAGATTTCATTACTAGCAGCGGGGTCATTCTATCTTGGTAAGAGCTAGTGTGTTACTAACAGTATTATTTATTTCAGGATGTGGTAGTCTTGGTGACTCCCATAAGGGTGCTCCAGTTGAGCCTATAGTAATCTACATTGATGGGTTATATGCTAGACCATAATAGGGATTCTCATGGGGAGAAGACTGAATGTAAACGTAAAGGTGTTAGAGGTAAGACACGTAGACGTTTAGAAATAAAACGACTAGCAGACAAGTTTAATAAACCTAAATCACCCTTACCCCCTTGGTGGTTTTAATATGTTCCCTTATAGGGGCAAAGTAATTATTATATTAGGAGATTAATATGCCTGATACAATTACACCTATTAGTGCGTTAGATACGGTAGGTTTAAATAAAGATAGACCTCCTGTGTCATTACCACCCAATGCATTTACGGATGCATTAAATGTAAGATTTAGGCATGGTGCTGTATCAAAATTAAATGGTGAGAAACAAATTGATTGGATGACACCAGAATACTTGGGTTATTCAGATGGTGAGTTTATATTTATTACTGAATGGACTAACCCCAATTTAGGTGATAATAACTCCTATTATATTATAGTTGTTAGAGATCAAGTTAACTCACCCCCAACAGATTATTTATTTCTAGTTAAAGCATTGCCTGGGGATTTAACAAACCCAGAGTACAATGAAATTGGAAGTACTACTAAATTAGGTAAATGGCAGTCTACTTTGTTTCAAGGTGGTTTCTCTATTATACTTAATAATGGTATTGATATACCATATTATCTTATTGATACTGAAGAAGGTATTGCATTTGCAGATTTTGAACTTAAAGAAATTCCAGGATGGGATTCTTATTTTGGTGTTCAAAAGATATTAGATGTTACTCGTGATCAAACAGAAACAGGTGATGCAACAACTGGTCCAATATTATCATTAGGTCGATTAATTGATTTTACTACTGAAAAATTATTAGTAGAAGCATATCAAACAGATGGTACATTACGTGGATCTATTGAGGTAACAGGTAATAACACATATACCCATGGTGGTCAAACAGCATTATTTGTAGCTACAGATACAACAACAAACACTACTACATGTACTCCAGAGTATGATGGAAATGCATCTAACTCTGCTATTGACGACGGTGAAAGATTTGTAGTGTACAGTCAATCATTAAACACATTGGATATTCGAGCTAACTTAGTTAAATCATTTGGTGATATTCTTATTGCAGGTGATCTACGTGTTATTGATACAGGTAACAATGCTACTATTAAACAATTACCAGGACTTATACGCACATCAAACATAGCAAACCCTGGTGCATTACCTACTAATTGGAATCCATATTCTACTAGTGCTAATACTGCAGATGAAATTCAATTATCATCTAGTGGTATAGTTCGTGATATGGTTACTCTTAATAGTCAAATGATTATTTATACTGATCGTAGTATTCATGCTTTAAATAAAACTAATAACCCTACGTTACCATTTAGTGTAACTAATATTACTGAGAGTTATGGTGCTACTACATTAGATTCTGTAATTGAATTTGATGGTAGACATTTGGTTGTTGGTAATAATGATCTATATTTGTTTACAGGTAATGCAGGTTCTATTCAATCAGTTGCTGAAGGTAAAGTAAGAGATTTCTTTTATCGTGATTTAAATGCTGAGTATATTGATAACTTATTTATATTTAGAAATTCATCTAAAGATGAGATCTGGATTAACTATCCTGCAGGTGTAAACCAATATCCAAACAAAACATTAATTTGGAATTATAAAACTGGTGTATTCACTATTCGTAAGATGAGTGAAATGCGTTCAGGATTCTCAGGTCGTATTGCAGTGTGGGATGATCCTATTGATGGTGGTGATTCTAACACAGGTCCTGTTAATACAGAAATTCCTAAAGATGAGTTTGTATCTACTGCTAATGGTGGTGACTCTGATGATGTTGTAACAGCATATCTTTCTGGTGATGATGCATCAATATTTCAGTTTGATCCTGCTCGACGTTATCCTATTTTCTGTGATAGCATTCATGTATACTTTGGTGAAGTTGATGATATCTTTATTGACCACGAAGGTAACACATATGAATCTAGGATTTCCAGAATTGAATTACCCATGACCCCTGAGTTTGACTCAGAGCAGTTAAACAGTATTGCACTGTGGACTGAAAGAGCTTCTGCTACTAATATTGATTTATCTGTTTATGTACAAACACACAATGTGCCTACTGGTGATGACGTAACATTCTTAGCATCTAACGTACATACATTTACAATAGGTGAAGATTATAAAGTAGATGTCAGAGCTAAAGGTAGATTCTTTGATTATGTATTAACAGATAAACCTACAGTTTCCTCAACAGGTAATGCTTTGTATTGGTCTATCTCAGGTATGCAAACTAAAGTAGCTAAAGCAGGAGCGCGATAATGCCTATTAGTAATCCTCCGTTATCTGATAATTATCAAGATGACAATTGGAAACAACAAGCAACAGAAATTATTCGTAATCTTGAAATACAAGTCAATGAATTACAAATTAAAATTATAGATTTAGAATCTAGAGTGTCAGCACTCGAATAAGTCGGAGGACATATGATACGCTCACTATCACAAGAAGAATTAGCAGAACGTTGGAAAGAGATTAAGCCATATATAGATCGTGCCACAGAGCACGGTATTGGTGAAACATCTTCCCATGATATGTTTGTAGGTGCTATGAATGGTACCTACGAATGTTGGGAAGCATTTGATGATCAGTATAACACTTTGTCTTTTGGTATGGCTAGGATTAATAGATTTGAAGGTCATAACCAATTACAAATTGTAACTGCTGCAGGTGATGGTTGGGATGCGTATGGTCCTGAAGCCTTAAGATATGCAGAAGAATATGCAAAAGATATAGGCTGTAAGTATGTAACAATCTGGGGTAGACTAGGTTGGATTAAAAAGTTAAAAAGTTATGGATACAAACATACGTACTCCGTGATGACTAAGGAGATTAAGTAAATGCATTTTACATTTAAGTTGAGAGATCAACTAGAAGGTAACTGTCCTTCGACTTATAATAAAGGCGGCGGTGGTGGCACTACTACTACTGTCCAAGAAAGCGGTGTGCCTGAAGAATTTAGACCATATGTCACTGAAGGTCTTAGGACTGCTGAGTCTATGTATAAGACTGAGATGTCTAAAGGTGGTAAGAATTTAATTGATGCTTATGGACAACTCAAAGATGTAGGCTCAACATTAGGTGAAAAATCTGCAGCTGAATTAGCTAAATTAGAAGGTCTTAATGTTGAAGGACCAGGATCTTTAGAAGCTCGTGCAGAAGCAAAGCGTCAATTAGGTCAGGATTGGAATCAAATTATTGGACAAGATCTTTTAAAAACAGCAGGTGAGCAAGATTTTGGTTTATCCTCTGCGGGGGGATTAGGTTCTGCTCGTGGACAAATGGCTAAACAAGGTGCAATGGTTGACAAAGCCATGGAAATGCGTCAATTAGAAAATAAAATGAAATCTCAAGCTGCAGGTACACTTGCAGGTCTTGATGCATCTGAGCAACAAAGATACTTAGCTAATCTTCAAGCAAGACAGGGTGTGGGATCTGATCAATACAAAGCAGCAGAAGCAGCTATTGGTGCTGTTACCGGCGCAGAAGATGCACCGTATCGTGGTCTTGATCGTTTCTTTGGATATCTTGGCAGTGGTGCTTTGGGGCAATCATCTACTTCTACACAAACACAATCAGGTGGTGGTAAATAATGTTTGAACAACAAAAGAATTTAATGAATCGCTTTGGTAATAGTGGTGGAGGTATGAGAGCACCTATGGCAGCTCCTGCTCCAATGCAACAACAACGTCCAGGGTTTCTTGAAACAACAGGTACAGCTATTGCAGGTAATGAAATGATGTCTGCATTTAAAGATCCTAGTGCATACGCAGATAAGTTAGGTTTTGGTACAGCAGGTGTAGACGTAGCAGCAGCTGATGCTGCAACTATGGCAGCACCAGAAGCAGTTATGGGTGCTACAGCAGCTCCTATGGCAGAACTAGGTGCCGCAGGTTTAACAGAAGCAGGTGCAGGTTTAGGTGCTGAGGCAGCTATGACTGCAGGTATGGCTGAAGCAGGTGCAGCGGGTGCTGCAGGTGCAGGTGCAGGTGGTATGGCTGCATTAGGTGCAGCAATGCCTTGGGTAGGCGCAGGTTTACTTGCAGGTAAAGCATTTGGTTTATTTTCAAAAGGTGGTCCAGTGGATTATAAAATGTGTGGTGGTAAAACTAAGTATCGTGCAGAAGGTGGTCGCTCAGACGAAGACGATTACCGTGCTGCAGCAGAGTTCTATAGTAACTATTATGATCGTTCTAACAAACCTAAGTATGATAATAGCCCGTATCGTATTGGTACACCTAAAGTATACTCTAATGAGTTACCTAAGATGGGTGAGAAACAAATGATGGTACCTGCTGAGTATCGTGCAGGTGGTGGTCCTTTGTACCGAGAAGAAGGTGGTGACACTGGTGGTTTCTGGAATTACCTTAAGAAATCATTTGAAAAACCTGCATGGGCAGATTATGAAGAAGGTTGGGAATATGTAACAGATGGTAGTAATGATCTTGTTAAAGCAGATCCAAGTTTCTTAAAGTATACTGTTTATCGTCCTACATCTAACACTGCTTGGCAAGACCCAGGTTCAGTTCGTATACCTGCTCCAGTAGAAGATCACTCAGTTAATCTTAATCAAGAAATTGCTCGTGACATTTATGGTGAGTATAATGATGGTGAAGATATGGGTGATGCAAGTTACCTAGCAGGTAATCCTGCACCATACAGTGTACAGACACAAGCGGCACCTCGTCGTGGTGCATTACGCATGACTCCGTTAATGCCAACGTATGAAGAGGCAGGTAATGTTCAGCGTGAATCTTATGCTGACCCTTATTACTTTGATACTCAAGAAGATTTTAGTCAAATTAAACCTTATCGTAGGAAAGAACCTAAGCGAGAGCGAAAAGAAATTCCTTCTTATCAATTGCCATATTATGATCCTGCTAATCGATTTAAAAAAGAATCGTATGCTACACCATTTAATAAAGGCGGTAATGTTGGTCCTCTTAAGTCAGTTAAGTATAAGTCAGCAGGTGGTAATGTTTCTGAACAAAGTTATTATAACCCATACGGAAAGTAATATAGGAGGATTGTATGTACAATCTTAAGAAGTACACTCAAAAAGATCGTCATGGTAATACCATTACGTTTGAAGTTGAGCGTATGCAAGAAGCTACTGTTCCTTCAATGCAAGAGATTCCGATGTATGATCACCCAGGTGATCCAAGAGGAACAGATACAGTACCTGCATGGCTAACTCCAGGAGAGTTTGTCATGAATGCTGAAGCTACTCGTATGTACGAACCTCAGATTAAAGCAATGAATGATCATGGTCGTGCAATTCAAAAAGCACAAGGTGGTACTATTCCTGAGTATGCCGCTGAAGGAAAGAAAGTTAAAGCAAACACAGATTGGGTAACAGATGAGTTACTTGATGGTCTTAAATTCTCTGAATCTAGTAATCGTCATTATGATAAAGATGGTAATCTACTTACATCTAAAGCAGGTGCTGTAGGTGCATATCAGTTTATCCCTGAGTATGCTACTAAAGGAATGGGTTATGGCGTAGCACCTTTTGATGTTACTAGTGAAGCTGCACAAAGACAAGCTGCTGAACAATATCTAAAGGGAATGCAAAAGCATTATCCTGATTGGGATCCTACTGATGTATTACGTGCATATAATTGGGGTCCAAAGAATGTAGCTGATCTTAAAGAAGGTTGGTTAACTAAATATGATATGCCAGAAGAAGCATTGAATTATTCTGGAAAAGTAATTACGAATTCAGTTCGTCGTCCATGGGAATCTGTAGCTTATCGAGAAGATGGTAGTGAAGAACCTGAAGTACCTATGGTGGAAGAAGTTCCAATGCCAGTAGATGGTATTGTGCAAAACATGGCAGAATTTCAAAGATCAAATCCTAACCCACCTGCAGCAGAACTTATTCCCACTCTTGATAGTGGTTTGCTTGCTATGGATCCTTCTAGTGAAAGCTATTCTCCCTCGTATGAAGGAGAGAACTTCTTATATAACACAAACGATGAGGTCTATGATCGAGCAATGAATGCTCAACTTAACAAGATGAGTGATTTGTTTGAAGATAACCCTCGTGTTGTAGGTAAAGATGGTAGTCCACAAGAGTTTTCTGAAGAAGAAATGCAAGCTCAACGTATTGCAGCTATTCCAAAAGGTGGCAATGAGTTTGGTGACATTGGTCAAGAAACAGAGTTTACAGATCGTGATAAAGAAAAAGCACAAGAAGGTCGTGAACGTCGTTACAAGGAAGAACGTGATCGTCAAAATGCTAAGCGATTAAATGGTCAAGAAATATCTGAAGCTGAAGAGAAAAGACTTTCAGAGTTAGATATGATTCGTAAAGGTGAGATACCTCAAGATCGTATTAACATTGACCCTGATGCTAAGGGTGAAGACATGAACAACCCTGATGTGCAAGTACTTAAATCATTTACTGATAAGTATGGTGAGCCTGATGATAAGATGTTTGACACTATGGATAAAGAAATTTCTGCTAATGCAAAGCTAAATGAAGACAACTCGTCTTGGTTAGATAGCTTAGTATCTAAAGATATGCAAGCATCTATTGGTGGTTTCTTTAGCAAGATGATGGGTCATGCTTTAAGTGATCGTGCATTAAGTGCATTAGTTATTAACTACGTAGGTTCTCGTGCAATGGGTTATGATCATGGTGCATCATTCCAGTTTGCTGCTAAGAAATATGGTAAGCAGATCGAAGCTAGTCAAGCACTCGAAGATAAGTTATATCTATCTGGTAAGTACAAAGCTCCATCCATTAAACGTGCTATGGAGAAAGGTGACTTTGGTGAGTTAGTATTAGCTAAGTCTAATGCTACTACAGATGGTACCTTTAAAGATTACTATAAGAATGGTAAGAAGTATCGTGCTCAGAAGTTTAAGATTGGTGACAATGTAATTTATTATGCTGTTGATCCAGAAACTAAACAGCGTGTACCTATTGATAATACATTCCATGAAGATGGCAGATTAGTTAAGGGCACTAATGAGTACCGTAAAATGATTGGTGAGAGTAAAGGTTCTATTGCTAAGATATATGAAGGTTTAGAAACACGTATTGGTAAAATTGATGGTGGTGATGATCCTGATAAGTATAAACTTGGTGCAGATCCTGAAACACTATCTCATAATTTTGTCAATTGGGCATTACGTAAAGGTTTTGATCCACAAGATTCTAGAACTACAGCAATTATTGGTAATGCATATCGTCAAGCTGTTGCTGATATTGATTCTGGTAAAATTAAAAGTATTACCAACTTAGATAGTTACTTAGATCGTCAGCATCTATATCAAACTACAGGATCTGTTGATTTGTTTACTACTAATTTAGATAAAGTACAATCAAATGAGAGTGCTCCTAAGTTAGTCCCAGGACATTTAATGCAGAGTTTGTATAACAATGTTACTAATGCAGCATCATTAATGAACACTGATAGTACTGGTAAGAAAGTTCCTATTGAATCTACTAGACAAGCTATGTTCTCTCATGCAATGAAAGAGTGGAAGAATCTAGAAGAGAAGAATCCTGCAGAGTTTAACAAGTATGTTGAGTCTGCTAAGAAAGATGATAATAGAACTGCTTTCTATAATTACTTTACTGATAATTTAAACAACTTAATGAAATCGTATGCTGGTGCAAATAAATAATCCTTGAAAGGAGGAAACAATGGCAAGCATCTTTGATGACTTTAAAATAGACTCTAGAGCAATTGGAGACTCTGGGTTGCATTTATATGATGCTGACACTGCTTATGATGATGAAGGTCAAGGTTATCGTAACCGAGGAATTCAAGCATTTGAAGTAGACAAGTTGACTCCCGAAGGATTGGTTGAAGGTCAGCTAGGTGGTCAAATAGCCACTGACGAAACTGTTCGTGTGATGAATGAGATGGGTTTTGTTAACCCTGTATTCTCAGATAAAAAAGATGATACAGGTTCTCGTATTATTACAGACTACACTGATGACTCAGGTAGATCATGGAATAGGGAAGCAGCTGCTTCACGTATGGCACCCGTTGGTGCAAGGTACGATGAAGGTAGTGTGCTTGATTTTTCTGCAAGGTACAGGGATTTACTTAAGACCACGGAAGGTTACTCAGATAAGGAATCTGACATTGCAGCTAAGACTATTGCTGACTATGTTTTAAATGAAGCTAAGTATGAACAACAGTTTAAACGTGCTCAGGATTCAGCAGGTGAAGTATACGGCAGACGTATGGCTGCATATGCTTGGGCTAAACAACAGGGATATAATGATTTTCAAGCTAAGCAAATAGCTGATCAATCAGTTGAAGGGATTCATGAAGACTTAGCTGATATCCAAAAGGCAGGTGTTGACACCACGGGTGAGTCTACACAAAACTGGACTGATTCTTGGGGTACTGGATTAAATGGATTGTATGAAGGTGCTCGTGGTTTCCAATCTCTTATGGGTGAGAAACTAGGTGTTGACTCTTGGGTAGCTGCAGGTGAAGGTGGAGTTATTCGTAACCGTGCAGAGATTGCTGATAGAGGTAGGATACTTGTTGACTACAAGGATGTAGACAGCTTTGGTGATGCAATGGAATACTTAGGTAACAACCTATTTATGTCATTACCATATCTTGGTCTTACTGCAGCGTCTGCTTTAGCTTCACCTTTAGTAGTTCCTGGAGCTATGGCTACAGCTGTTGGTGGGGTGGGTCTTGCTTCAGGCACAGCTTTAACTGCTGCTACTGCAGGTTTAGCTATTGCTCCTGCTGCTGTGTACACTGGTCAAACTTGGAATGAAATGGGTGATCAAATTAAGGGTAAGGAGGGTGCTACTCGTAGTGCTGCTGCTGCTCTTATATCTGGTGTTACTCAAGCAATGCTTGATCGTTTAGGTTACTCAGCAATATTTTCTAAAAGTAAAGCACCTAAGACCATGATGAATGAGTTAATCAAGGAGCTGACTACTGTAGGTTATACTAAGGAAAAAGCTACTGAGGTTGTAATCAACGCTACAAAACGTGAAGTTGGTGAAATGCTAGGCAGTGTAGGTGATGTTCTTAAGAATCAACTTACATCTAAATCAGCATTTACCAAGATGATGCTTAAATCTGGTGCAGTTAAAATGGCTACCAGTGCAGGATCAGAAGCATCCACAGAAGCTCTACAAGAGGCTGTGGCAGCGATTGGTGCTGACATAGGTAGTGGGCAACCAGTAGACTGGAATGATGTCTTAGATCGCTCTATGCAGGGTGCTATAGCAGGTGGTGTGCTAGGTGGTGCATTGTCTGTTCCAGGATCTGTATCTAACACTGTGGGTTGGGCTAACACAATTTGGAATATTTCCCCAATGGACTCTAACATGCAGTCCATTTCTGCTAAGTATGCTGAGGAAGAATACCAGAAAGCTTATGCTAAGAACTATGACGCTGCTCGTAACTCAGGGTTAGATGAAGCTGAAGCTAAAGATTGGGCTGAGCGTAATACATCTGTGCCTCGTGCTGATCAAGCTCGTGATGCAATCGTATCAGGACAGGGAGATTCTATTGAAGTCCTTGATGATATGGCTAATAGGTACGGAACTAAAAAGAAAGATCGTACATTTACAGAAGTAGTTACTGAAACTATCTCATCAGTTCCTGCGCTATGGCGTGGTGCTACTCGATGGATCTTTAATCCAGAAGTACAAGCTAAGTATCCAACTGCTCGTCTAATGGCTGACTTATTTGGTGGTAATCTGCAGAAAGTATTCTCAGGTGCATCCTATGAAAACTTTAAACACCATCTTGTATCAAAGTATAAAGGTACTGTAGGTATTCCTAATAACTATTACCTAGAACTTAATGATGGTAAGACTGCATCATACAATCAGAAAAGAGTTATCTCAGATAACTTTTATAAGCTAATGCAAGATCTAGCTAAAGATCCTGCTAATTTAGATGAGAATGGTAACTTAAAACTTGATGCTATTCCTGATGGTCCTTATCAAGGTACTTATAAGAAACTTATATCTGAGTTACAAACTTTATCTGACAAGATGTTTGCTGACCAAAAAGATGCAGGTGCTGAGATTAATAGGTTAAACAATTACTTGTTACGCTATAAGTCAATAGACAAAGGAGCTGTCAACAATCACAAGGAAGCATTTATTAGCTTGCTAAGATCGGAATATGGAATGTCTGAATCGGAAGCAAGATCAACTACAGATAATATTCTTAATAATGAGCAGACCTTTGATATCGATGATGGGTTCTCAGTAGTACGTGGTGGTCCAGTTCCTGGGTCACATAAGAAGCGTAGCTTAAACATGGCTGAGAATGAGAAGTTTGTTATGTTTATGGAACGTGATGTGTTTGCTAATGCAGCACAGGCTGCTAAGTCAGCTGCTCGATACGTAGCTCATCAACAATATGTAGGTAAGAATGGTAGTGTTATTACTGCTATGCTTAATCAAATGAAACAAGAAGGTGCTTCTCAAGATGAAGTAGATAAGATTGCTTATCAGATGCGTAACTACTTAGATGCTGAGTCAGGCAACTACAAACGTCCAACCTCTAGCTTTGGCAAGGGTATGGAAAAGGTTCAAAAGAACTTTATGTTTGTTGTAACTCTTGCGGGTTTACCACTTGCCACTATATCTTCTTTTGTGGAAGCTGCATTAACTATGCGAGCTTTAACATCAGAACAAATATTTGGTAAAGGTGGTGGTCTAGCTAACATGGGTAAAGAGTTTGCTGAGATGATGAACCAAGGAATGGGTGAGATCATTAAGGTAGGCAAAACACCTATGGGTATGCAAGGTAAAAAGACTGAGTATAACACTAAAGGTCGTCGTATTCTACATGAACGAGGATTCTATGATTGGGATGTGGGTGCAGCAACAACTACTGGTGTATCTGAAGTACACGCTTGGCAGAATCGTTGGTTAGATATATTCTTTAGAGCTACTGGTTTGCAAGGATGGACAAACTTTACTCGTGCAGTACGTGCTAGTATTGCAGGTGACTTCATTATGGATAATGTTGATATTATTATGTCACACCCTAAAGGTGAGCGTGATACCAATCAAGTGATGGAAGCTAAAGAAAAGTTACGTAACATTGGTATTGATTATAATTTAGTTATTAAGTATGTAACTGGTGAGCTAGATCAAGATATTGCTAGTGGTAAGTTTAAAGCTGATGTGTTTAATGATATGATTAGTGATGCACAGTTTAACTTTATTAATGAAGCTGTTGCATTACCACAAGCAGCTAATCGTCCATTGATCTATCAAGATCCACGATTTGCAATGTTTAACCAATTCCAAGGTTTCATATCTACATTTACAGCAAACCATATCCCTCGTTTATGGGGTGAGTATATTAAGCGTGGTTCTCCTGCAATGAAGTATAATACATTTGCATTAATGGCTACTATGATTATGCTAGGTTTTGCTTCTCAGTATCTAAAAGATCTAATTAAGCATGGAAAGATTATGCATCTATTTAATGAAAAAGATCTTCCAGGATTGTTGTCAGCTAACCCATACCTAGACACTGCTGAATTGTTACAACGTGGTGTACGTTCATCAGGATTGCTTGGTACATCTGAGCGTATCCTTGATCAGTTCTTCCCATTGTATGAGCAGAGATCAGATGGTATGTTAGAGTGGGCATTCAATGCAGGTACTGGTGAATCAGCTGCTATCTCTACACTAGAAGGATTAGGTAGAGCAGGTGGTAAGTTCTTAGAAGGTGATGTAGAGAGTGGTATTTATCAAACACTCAAGCGCACTCCAGTTACTGGACCATTTACAGAAATGAATAAACAAATAGCAAAGGAGACTTGGGATTTCCTTGGAGGTAATGATTAATGGGTAAGTTTAATACACGAACAGGTGGACAAGATACAGGTATCTATACACCTGAAACTCCCACAGAACAACTACAAAAGGACATGCCTCAAACAGAGATATCTCAAGGAAGTATATTTGACTATATGGACATGGATGTTCAGGGTGCTGCTACGGATGGTGGCACTGAGTCAATGGATGCTTATTTTAATGAGGCTGAGCGTATTGTTGAAGCATCTGAAGATCCTAAAGCCCCTGTTAATATTCCTGTTGAAGATAAAAAACTTCCTCGTGGTTCAGGTGAAAGACTTGTAAAAGATATTATAGGTCAGATGGAAAGATCAAAAGAATCTGAATTACAAGCAGGTCTTGATGAGTTGGATCGTCCTGGAGTTGGATTAGAAAAAGCTATAGAAAGATTAGATCCTATTGTTGATGAGGCAGGTAATCTTGTATCTAGAAAACCACCATCATTTAAATTTGATGAGCCTAGATTAAGTTCATCATACAATGAAGACTATGGTTTGTATGAGCGAGTTCAAAAAGTACAAGAACTCTTTGGCACTACAGTAGATACTGTTACAGGTCAGGAGAAAGCATCACCAATGTTATCAACCGTTCGTAATGCAGGTAGTACTTTTGGTAAATTAGTACGTAACCTTGATGCATTAGATCCAGATTTAGGAGTTGATCCTAATCTAACTATGACAATCGGTGCAGTAACAGAACATTTTATTGCTGAGTCATCTGCAGGTAATGATCCATTTATGGATGTATCATTTGTTGATGCAAAGACAGAAGAAGAAATGAACATTCTGGAAGCCGAAGGTCCGGTCGGTGGGTCTGTGGGTAGACCTGTGACTCCTGTAAAGAAAGCTCAACAGAATACTCGACTAGGTCAAATGATTTTCCAAGAGTATAAAAGATTACGTGATGCAAATGGAATGCCAGATAATCTACCTGCTGAGTTAGATAAGGAAACAGCTACTTTGCTAGGAGATATGGCTAAGGAAACTTATGCTGCTGCTCTTGGTAGTGATTATATGACTCGTGCATTAGGTGATGATGGTCAAATCTATTTCCAACCTAGTCAACAGTTAGTAGCTAAGTATGATGCTAATAAACCTCTGCGTGATCGTACATTTGGTAAGCCTATGGTTCGCCCACAAAGGTCTTCTCAAAGTAGACTACAGGGTGATATGAAGCTTTACACTAAGCGTATATCTGGTGCTAAGGGTGAGAGTAAAAACTACATGGCTGATGAAGCTATGCACAACTTAAATAAAGTTGCTAATGTAGTAATACCTACTCGTGCTAAGATTCTAATGTCTACTATTTTAGAAGCACTTAAAGTTCCTGCTAATGAAATACTTGACATTGAAGATGGATCTTCACTTGATATGATGACCCATATTAATGGGGTTGGTAAAGAGAAGTTTAATTATTTCTTATCTCGTGCTAATTCTGAAGCTAAAATTAAAGGGCTTGATAAAGAAGTAGCTTTTGCTAATGCTGTTAAAAACTTTGAAGTATATCGTACTAATATAGCAAAGAGTTTATATGGTATTGCTATGGAAGCTAATGGTATAAACCATTTGACATACTATAGACAAGCATTTAATGGTCGTCTTGCTCCCCAACAAACACACTTTGATCCAACTACTTACAAGACTGTAAGGTTTGTAACAGGTAGTCCTAACAAAGTAGAAGTTCGTAAGGGTACTATCCAATATAACAACATTATACAGATGTATGCATTAACTATTGGAAGTAAAGGCACTGATGCATTGTTACCAGAAGAGCGTAAGAAAGCTATTATTATGCAAGAGTCTACACTACGTTTAATGGGTGAGCGATTGTTTAATATTATGCAAGAAGGGATGACAAACGATCAGCTTAATGGTGTTTATAATTCTATTAATAATAATGTAGCTTTATCTAACCCTAGCTTTACTAAGTATAATTTAATGGCACTAGATCCTGTCAATGATGCTGATTTAATTAAAGCTATTAAAGATCGTGGTGAAGATGGTCTTACTTTTATTGATGGTTTAATTGACTTCTATCATTTCAGCAATGCAATGAAGAACAATCGCCCACACTACACTCAACTTAATGCTTATATTGATGGTAAGACTAATGGTCTTGCAGCTAATGGTATGCAGATGGGTGACTATGAAATTGCTATGCGTACTGGTGTTATTAGATCAAGCTCTAGTGCGTATGCTGTGGATAATGACATTGACATTCGTGATAACCTTCAAGATGTCTTATTAGAAATGTTAAACACTAATGGTTTTACAGGTCACTTTAAAGATGTTGCTGTTCCAGATCAATTGATGTTAGTAGCTGAAGTTGCGTTTACTAGTAAGGCACTACATAAGAAAACCACTATGACTTTTGGCTATGGTCGAGAGGTAGATAGGTTTATTGTAGAGATAGAAGAAAGTTTAGCAGAACTATCTGAAGGTGAAGGTGATATTAAAGTAGGTGATAAGGTTGTTTCTAAAGGAGAAGTTAGAGCAGCTTTAGAGTACTTAATAGGTTACTCAAACAATTCTCAAGGTCAGTTTGATTATCTTAATTCACTATTAGGTATGTATATGGAAGGTCTGTACCGTGTAATGTCAAGGAAAGGCATTGAATCACGACACATGATGTGGGGTGCAGCAGCGTTACATGCAATGGCTAATACTGTTTTTGAAATTACAGGACCTAATTGGTTACCTCTACGATTTGCAGGTACTGAGCCTGATGCTGATTTAACAGTAGCTTTAAGTAAATACTCTATTAGAACAGAAGAAGGTAAGCTTAACGTACAACCATATATGTATGGTACACGCACTACATCTGCTGCTCCAAAGAATAGGGTTGTTCAACAGGGTGAAGAAGAAGTAACTATCAAGGATTTTGGTGGAGATGCTTGGGGTGGTGCTGTTCCAGGACCAGTGCAAGCTATTGATGCTGCAACTGTTGCTATGACTTTTTCTGGAAGATCTTGGCATAGACTATCTAAAGCATCTGGTGGTGAGAATAAAGTGTATGCTCATCAAATCTATGATGCATTTAAAATGGATGTTAATGGCTATCATGTAATGCTTGAAGAGGTTAATCAAAACTGGAAGCAAGCTGCACTACAGTGGTCATACCTAAAGGAAACTAGGAACTCATTAGATAAAGCTTATGCAGCTATTAAAGAGGTAACTAAAGGTGGTAAACCGGATGATCTTCTTAAAATGGCTGACTTTCCATACTTAAATTATCTACTTACACAAGGTGTGTATGATAAATCATATAACTACGGTAGGGATTTTGAAACTATATCTCCAGTATTACGTAGAAAACTAGCAAGCTTAGCTCCATTTGAAGTTGAACCAAAACAACCAAAGAAAGCTATAGATGAAGCTAAAGATAGGAAAGATTTTGGTCATCAAGCTATGAAGGAATTGCATAAGATTATAACTCCAGGTGTTGATTTAATTACTCGTAAGCAATACCGTGATTTCATGGTTAAGTTTATGGAATTAACTCAGTATAAAAAAAGATTAGATGATATGATTAGAATCACTGAGCGTGACAAAAAGAATCTATCAAAACAAATCAAGGATGTGTATCAGTATTACACGCACTAAAAAAAAATACCCCCAAGGGAAATCCATACGGACTCTCTTGGGGGTTTATTTTTTAAACTAGTTGTTTGTATTCTTCAGCAGTTAGATACTGCTTTAGTTCCTTAATCTCTCTTGCATGTAGTTTAGGATCTACATCCCGATCAAGTTGTGCTTGAATAATCTGTGGTGTGTAAGCAATTCGCTCAGGGAAACCTAGAGTTTGACACACATCCACATCATCATAGTTAGTCATACCTTTTAATGTGTTGATGTTATAGTTTTTATTTGACATCATACCTCCTGTCACGCAAAGAAGTAGTCTGACTTCTTCACTTCATTAATATTTAAAGTACCTAACTCTGGTCTCTCTACGAATCCTTCATAGGTATTTAATATGCTACGTTCAATAACTTCATAGTAGTTATCCTGATCGTACATCTGTACGAATATATGTTTAGTTAAATTGAGTAGATCATCTACTTCACTAGCGTGTGTAGAATAGCTATCATGGATAGCACCAAAGGCACCACCCCAGTTAGCAATAACCAAAGCCATGTGACTTGCATCAAGACTGTGGATATAGTTTGGAGAAATACCACAAGCAAATCCTCGTTTGTCTACTGAGTCTGTTGGTACTACAGCTCTATGTGTAATAAGACCACGCTTACCATAACCTGCAATGGTACCTTTCTGGGTTACAGATTTAGTATGATAATTATAATACTCTACAAAGAAACCTGATGGGGTTACCCAACGGATGTTATCATCGGTATCTGTAATAGCAGCTGCTAGTTTCTGAAAGTACTTCATAGTCTTTAGTGGACCTGTACATGTCATCTCGATTGCCTTGATAAGATCTCTTGAGAATCCCATACACATCTTATCATCAATACAGTACTCACGATCTAGACCTTCTTTACGTAGATCATTTACCATGTTCTCAGCAATCTTTTGAGCACCTGCAGAGTAAGCTCGTGTCATGCTACCACGTTTAGAAATACCCTTACGAATCTTCTTCATGGGCATGCTACTAAGCACTGATGATCTAGGTTCATCTTTGGTGATACTAATAAGTCTCTTTGCTGTCTGCACATAGAAGTCTTGTTGGATTGGTACAGGTACTAACCCTACTAGCTCACCAGTACGGTAGTCTTTAGAGATAGCACCAAGGTGTTGCCATCCATTATTACTACCATCAATTGGAATAGGTAGACCAGAATAGTATACACCATCTGAGATAATGTAGTTGTTAATCTCATGACACACAGCTAGATAACTTACAGGTTTCTCTGCATGCATATGGATATTATTCAACTCAGCTGTCAGCTGTATCTCAGTTAAGTGTTGCATTGCCCACTCGATGCGATCAATTAACATCATCTTATCTACAGAGATGTCTTCTAATCCTTCCGATTCTAGGTAGGACTTGTAATCCCCCACACACCACTCAGGGATATTATCTATCTTGTAGCTCTGGTTAAATGAACTAGCTGCATGGATACACATCCAATCAAACCCACGTTCATCTACAGGTTTCTTCTCATGAAATAAGAAGAGTCCTCGTGCTGTATCAGAACCCTGGAAGTTAAACATAGTTTCCCTGTTGTAGACTCTGCCTCTGTAATCAAAGTCCATTAGAGAATAGAACTTTTTGTCTAACAACATCTCAGCTTTACTTAAAGTAAAGTCTAGTTCAATCTTCTTAGATCGTCTACGTTCTTCCTCAAACTTATCTTCACAAGGATTACTACCTACAATCTTCTCTGACTGTTCTTTTAATGCTTCGTATACTATCTTATTAATAGTCCAAGGAGTCTGCTGTAGATGGTTTATAGCCTTCATAGAGGGCATGTCTTTAAGACTAGCACACTTCTCATGCTGATCAAAACTCCAACCCTTTACAATTGGATAACGCCCAATGATCTCACCATCTCTTTCAACACGCTGCATCACACCATGGATGTCTTTAGGTCTACTGAATACAGTACCACGTAGTCGATACTTAGATAACTCTTCAGGCATATCACCAAAATCTGATACCCACTTATCAGTGACAGTAAGAACAGTGATGGAGTCAGTGACTTCTACTTCTTCCTTATTCTTGTTTCTTACTTTCTTCCTACCTAACATTCTACGATCAATACTAACGTACTCATTTTGATAGAAAGCTTCTATAAATAAGTCACCTATTCGTACATGATCATGCCATTGAAGTTCATCATCATACATGAGTCGAGATGTCTCAACTCCTATCTTAGTGGATACTTGAGTGAGCTTAGCTGTACCTATTGGATCATCTGTTTTATCTCGTGTGAATGCATGACCTATGATGTCGTAAGCTATCACACTTAGTTGGGGCAATATAGAATCTACATCACCATAATCTTTTAAGAAAGCTACACCAAAGGAAGGCTTACCCCTCTGAGTAAGCTTCCCCTTAATGTAACCTTGAATGAGTTCTAAGCTCATATCAGTCCTCAGTTATATTGAAAACCACCCGTACCTGTTAGTCGTGTAGTTTTAGGATCATATGTTGCGCTACCTGCATCACCAGTTTTACCTGTGAATCGTGACTTAAGTACACGCAGTTGAATTGTGTTACGCTCAGCATCACTCTGAGCTACAAGGTTACGTGCAAAGGCAATGATGTCAAAGCTAATCTGTTTGATAGAACCAGAACCTTTGATGTCATCGATAGATGCAAGTTGACCTTCTTCAAATGACTTACCACCTTGTGCTTTACGTAGGTGAGAGATAAGACCCAACCATACGTTGTGCTTCTTAACAATCTTTAGCAAGTCAGACATGACTTTATCTACAGCTTCATTACCAGATAGACCTTCTGATCCTTCTGATACTGCAATAGTGATGTGGTCAAGTACAAGATACTTACAACCCATCAATGCCATGTATTCTATTTTGTCGAGGAGCGAATCATCTGATACACTTCCTTGGTGATCGAGGAGAATAAGTCTTTCATCCTTAAACACCTCTTCATATCCTCTTCGTAGTTCCTCTTCTGTAACTGAAGAGTATCCATGTAGTGGTCGTTTAAGTGCCATGCTGATGAACTTCTCTGCGCTATCTCCGATAGATTCTTCCAAAGATATGAGACCGACTTTATCTTCAGTCTTATCCAATAGATCAAGAATGATCTCTTTAATGACAGTAGATTTACCACTACCAGTACCACTAGTGAAGAGAGTAATTTCACCTTGACGAATACCTCCAAGCTTTTCATTTAGTCCATCAAGACAATCAGGGTAAGGGACAGACACAATGTTCTGACGTTCCTTAAACTTATCCCACACTGCCTCACCTACGATAATACCTGCAGGACAGTACGTCTCTGCATTCCACATAGCGTTGATTAAAGTTTCTGCACCATGTAACTTATATACTTCACAAGGGTCTTTAGCAGGTAGTTTAGCAATCTTTACTTTGTCAGCACCAATAATCTTTGCTGCTTGATCAACTGCTGTTTGACCTGCTTCATCTTGGTCAAACATTAAGATAACTTCTTGGTATCTACGTACCCACTCACGATTCTCTAAGATAGCTTTAGTCATAGATGCAGATGGGATAGATACAACAGCGAAGAACTTGTTGTACTTATCTAAGATAGCTTGAGACATAATCATTGCATCAAGTTCACCCTCTGTGATAATTAGTTTCTTACCACCACTAGCTACACTCTGACCGAACAACTCTACATTCTTGAAGTCACCCACAACAGAGAAGTCTTTAGGTAATCCACGCTTCTTGTAAGCTACAATTTTACCATCCTTTGTGTACGGATAGTAGTGAGCAGCAGGTCTGCCATCTTCATCTACTTCCATCTTTACTTGGAAGTGATCTACGACTCGTTGAGAAATACCACGGCTGCTAATATTATAACTAGCGTAGTTAGCAATATCGGCGAGTCTATCAGTACTGATGAAGGGATTGGATTTAGCATTGTTTACAACTCCCATTTGGGTGTCCTCTGATTTGAAGTTAGTTTGACAAGAGAAGCAATAGCTACTACCATCTTGTCGAATTGCTCTAGCGTCGCTACTGTCACACGTAGGGCATGGTTGTCTTGTTAATACAATTGGATTCTCATCTCCATTTGCGTTCAAAGATTTCATCTTTGGATAACCTCTTAGATTGTTTCTTAATTGTTTTGGTTAAACGTTGTTCACGTTTGTTTGACTTGTGGTCATATGCATCCTGTTCCTTAGGAGACATATCTTGATAGTTATATGGTTTTACTTTCATATCACTGACACGCTAAGCATTCATCTTTAGATGCCTGAACACCTGCCTTAGAGTACACATAGTACAAAGCTAGGATGTTAGGATCAAGGAATGCTTCTTTATGCACCTCGTTAATATAAGATTCATCTTCTGCTGCTGAGAAGAATAGGTTTAATGATTGCCACTGGTCAATGTACTTGGCTCGTGCTGATGCCATTTGTACTACAGACTTCTGAGGAATTTCAAAGGCAGTACGGAATACTTCCTTCTCTTCATCTGTTAACCAGTCTTCTTGTTGAACACTACCCATGTTGTCACGGATACGTTCTACTGTTCGTTTGTTGTAGACATCACGCTCTAGCATCAGTGCATACAGTACAGGGTTGACTCGATCAACTTCACCTGCTGCTGTACGTTGTGTGAATACCATAGCTGTGTCTGGGTTGATACCTTCTGAGATACCACCCATGATTAGTGCTGTGGATTTAGTAGGAGCTACTGCGATACGATGGGTATTAGCCATGTCATATCCTTCCATCCACTCAGGTACACCATAGTGTTCTGCTACCCACTGTGATGCTCGCTTAGATTCATCATCGAGTTTCTTAAACACTTCATTGTTTAGTACCATAGATTCAAATCCACCAAAAGGTAGACGACGTTGTTGAAGTAGTGTGTGG